>Ga0209502_10000221_pt1 | contig 64082 bp, 60 predicted proteins | sample ArcticOcean_MG_C_10_FD_187442 | JGI IMG/M metagenome (GOLD analysis project Ga0209502, IMG submission 187442) | Marine microbial communities from western Arctic Ocean - ArcticOcean_MG_CB11_90 (SPAdes) (version 2) | ecosystem: Environmental > Aquatic > Marine > Oceanic | place: Arctic Ocean... | reverse complement strand
CGTGAGGTACCGTTACGCACATCACGCCGCAAAACTTAGCGAGAAAATCGAATAAGTTTACAAAGGTGTCAATCTGCCTCCCTACTCCGTGAAGGCCATCACTTCACTCAGGCGACTAAAGCTGGGAAAGGTAAGATCCTGGCAGCCTTCGGTGACGATTTTGATGAACTTCACCTCCTTCGGGTCGAATCGATGAATGACCTGATTTTCGCTCCCGCGGGTCTCCTTTTCCGTCTTTCCAACTGATTCAAAGGTGGTTCCATCGGCCGAAACAAGGATTTCATGCTGTTCCCAGCTCTTTCCAACCGCCCGCTCGTAAACGACGAGGCGGGACAGAGTGGCTACTTTCTTCATCTCGATCAAGATCTCCAGCGGTTTCGGTTTCGTAGGAAAACCCAGGAAATGATCGAAGCGATCAGGAATGCCATTGGTCAGTCGCTGGGGGCCAAAGACGGGCTGGGAGGCTCCGGCGGATGGCGTAACCTTGGCGAGGGATATTGAGGTATTATACAACATGGAATCTTAATCACCTGAGCCGATGTTTGTATGATTACTATCGATTTCCAATATCACGCATCTCGCCTGATCCCAAGAGCCTTTCTGAACAAAGCTTGCCGCATGCTCACTCACGCCAATCTTCCGGACGTGAAAGGCAGACTAGAGGGATGACTTGCTTCCCCTGCTAATTCCCGATAGCTCGTTGTCAGCAAAATGACCCCCACTCCCGAAGTCATCCTCGGCAACTCGAATCGACGATTCTCGGGTGTCACATCGACGATGCTTCAGACATTTCCCGAGGTCAGCGCCCGCGTCCCTCTTACCGTTCTCGGGCCACACCACCTTCCTGATGGAGCCCCCTTCCTCACCTTTCGCGAATTCACCCGCCTCTGTCGTGAACTGCTACCAGATGGACTTCCGCGCGTCTTTCATGCCCGTCGGAATGACGAAATGCTCCAAGCCCTCAGCGCCAAAAAACTCCTCGGAGCAAAAATCAAAATCATTTTCACCTCTACCGCCCAGCGCAACCACTCCCGCTTCACCAAGGCCCTCATCCGCAGGATGGACGGAATCATTACCACCGGCTCAGCCGCCGGTTCCTATTTAGATAAACCGGCTGATGTCATCATTCCCCACGGAATCGATTTGAACCGCTTCCAACCGCCCTCCAGTAAATCCGAAGCCTGGAAAAAGCTCGGCTTCCCGGGCGACTACGGCATCGGCATCTTCGGCCGCGTGCGCCCTCAAAAAGGAATCGACCTCCTCGTTGACGCTGCCCTTCCTCTTTTAAAAAAGAACCCCGCCCCCACCATCGTCATCGTCGGCGAAACCACCCCCAAGTTCCGCGATTACCAACGGTCCCTCGAAGAAAAAATTGCCACGGCGGGCCTCAGCAAGCGCATCATCTTCCACGGCAAGCGCCCCGGCTCCGAACTCCCCGTCCTCTTCCAGGGCATGTCCCTCGTGGCAGCACTCAGCCGGAACGAAGGCTTCGGCCTCACCGTCCCCGAAGCCATGGCCACCGGCGCGGCCGTCCTCGCCTCCCATGCCGGAGCCTGGAAAGACATCGTTTCGGATGGCATCCATGGATTCACCGTTCCCTGCGATGACTTGAATACCACGCGCGAAAAGCTTGCCACCCTCATCGCGGATCACGACAGTCTGTTAGGAATGGGTCGGGCGGGACGAAAGCACGTCGAGACCCACTACACCATCGAACGTGAAGCGAGCGCCCTGTGCGCATATTACCGTATCGTTCAAAAATCCTAATCCTCCTTCTCCGTGCCGCGCCCAAAATTCACTCACCGCCTCGAATATGGCGCTTATCGACTAATCGAAAGTAGCCTACGTTTACTCTCGGTGCGCACCACAGTTTCCCTCGGAGAATTCCTCGGTCGAGTCGCCTTCCACATTCTTCCCAAGTATCGCCACATCATCTTGCGAAATTTGAGCTTCGCCTACGGACAGGAAAAATCTGCGCAAGAAATCGCTAACTTGGTTCTCGAAGTCTTCGAGCGCAATGGCGGTAACCTCCTCTCATCGATTCGTCTTCCATTCCTCAGCTCAGACGAACTTCGTAAGCATGTCACGTTTCACAACGTCGAACTCGCTTTGAAGACGATTAAAGAAGGAAAAGGAATGATCATCTTAGCCCCTCACATGGGAAACTGGGAACTCCTCGCCCAAACGATTCCTCTCATCGATGACTCGGTCAATACTGGAGCGTTCTACCGCAAGCTTAATAATCCTCTCATGGATCGACTCATTCAAGATCGACGAAGCCGCAAAGGGCTCAAGCTCTTCGCAAAGCACTCCTCCAGCCACGCCCTCACCACCTTTCTTCGCGGAAACGGGGTCCTCGGAATTTTGGCGGACCAAAGAGTTGGTAATCGTGGGGAGGCCTGCGCTTTTTTTGGGAAACCCACGACCTTTTCCCCCCTTGCACCCGTTCTTGCGAAAAGAGCAAAATCCTCAGTCATCGGCTTGCACTGCACCACCACGGGCCCCGATCACTGGGACATCCACATCACCTCTGTCCCGGAACTCAACACCCAAGCATGTGCCGACAGCCTGGAAGCAGCCTGGAGAAGTTCACCCGCCGACGTCTTCTGGTTCCAGGATCGCTGGCGCCTCCCTTGCCGACGTCCCCTCGCCTTCCTTAAAAAGGAAAACCAAATCAACCCCCGGGAAATCACCAACCCTCTCCGCCTCCTCCTCCTTCACCCCGATGAAAAGGCACCCCCACTCCACGACCTCCCCCAGCTCGATGGACAGGTCACCTGGCAGCTCTGCCCTCAAAGCAAGTTTACCCCCGACAAACTTCCCCTCCTAGATCTCCTCGTCAACACCCCCGGAATCACCCCTCCTAGATCCCTCCAGGAATCCCTCGAAGGCCGCCTCTGTCCCCTCTCCGATCTCTTCTAACAGAAGCCGCCTAACACCTCTCCGATCTCTTCAAGCAGAAGCCGCCTCCAACACCCGACCCCACCCCGGGCGCCCTCCATCCCAACGATCGGTTCACCTCTCAAAACCACCGGTGTTGCGTCCAAGCTCGAATCCTATTCCGGACTGACATGCTGACAACAAAGCGCAATATAGGAGCAGAAAAAGTGCTCTTAAGAAACCGCTACCGCACCAAATAAACCGGAGCATCGCTCAGCACAAAATCCGCCGACCGATCACCATAAACATCGAGTACTTTGCTGAACTCGAAGCCCAGCTCACCCGCGTCCGTGCCCCCATTGCACCACGCCATCACCACCTCCTGCCCTTCCGCCTCAAAGCGCAGCGCATAAACATCCTCCCTCGTCTCCAGCTTCTCCACGAACCTCGCCGATCCCAAAAGCTTCAAAAAGTGACCTAACATCTCAAACCCCGGCCGCCCTCGCCAACCGCCCTCCGCGCGCTCATCCACCAACCCAAATCCATGCGCCACCAACCGCCACCAAAACACTTGATCCACGTAACCTGAGCAAAGCGTCAGGACAAGGTAGCGCAACATGAAGTAGCCGTAGTCCTCAGCCGAGACATGGAGATCATGCTCCGGCTCATTTGGCCGCGGAAAAGAAGCAGTGACCGGCGAGTAAATCCCAGTCCCTTCGAGAGGCCAATTCACCTCCGAGACGACAACCCGCGAATCACACGTCTTGGCACGGATCGCGATCGCCTTTAAAAGCGCACACTTTTCTACCGTCCCAAACTTCCCCTGTAAATTCTCAGGAGCACCGCGGCGATCGACATAGAGATGATGAGAAAGAGCCGAGAAGTGAAGCCCTTCTGGCACCTCCTCCAAAGCTGAAAGGATATAGTGATACTCGAAATCGATACAACTAGGACCAGAGATCTTAAGCTGCGGATACTCCTTCATCAGCGGAACGAGAGGCTCCCATAGCTGCCCTTGCTCCTTCGCAGAATGCACGCCCCACTTCATCCGATTCACCGCGTGCGAGACCTCGATGAGCGAGACTTTTCCCGCAGTCCGAGAGATCACAAATTTCAGAAAATGCGCCCAAGAAGCTGGGTCCGTGACCGCCTTCCGATCCTGTAAAAGAGCGAGCATGACATCATGCCCTTTCTCATTTAGATCAGAAACAAGCGCACTCGTCTTCAGCCAAACATCTTCACTCTCGTGATGGCAAAATCTCACCAAGACTGGAATCTTTCCCAGAGGCTCTAAATATTCGAGCTGACGATCGACATCGAGATCACACGCCTCCAGCGACATCCCGATCTTACCCGAAAGAGACACCTCTTTCTGAAATGCCTCCGGAAGAACCTCCTGATACTTTTTCCAAATCCCAAAACCATATTTTAGCGTCGCCGCCGCTACCGCCAAGTGCCTCCCGCGGGGGTAATGCTTTTTGCGCTCAGGACGCATCATCGTGATCGCCGCCTGAGCAGACTGTGAGTCCCAAATCCAAATATCCTGCACCTCCGGGTAGCCATGGTTTGGAGGACCTCTGAAAGGGTGCCTCATCTTACGACTCATGGCCCACCACCGGAAGCGGCGGCGGTGCTTCTCCAGCGCCCGCACAAATGCCGCAGGAGGCTTCTTCTCCCCCCAATACATCAGGTAGAGAATCACCAGAAATTTACTAGGAAGGCGAAGCCGAGCAAAATCCAGCGCGCGATGCGCATCAGAGAGCTCCTCATAAATTCTCCCACGGTTCAGATCGAGAATCTGCACGGGATCCCAATGAGAGCCTGAACCCTGCCGAAATTCCATATTCTGATTCCCTAAGTCATGATGCACAAATCCAGCATCATGCATCCGCCGCATCGCCTGAGCGACATGCGTGATCAGCGCCACAAAATGATCACACTCTGGCTGATCACGATAAATCTGTAACAAGTGATCCTTAAAACTCCGCAAATCCGTCACGTAACGGGAAAAGTAATAACTCTCCACCAAGCGAGACCCCTCCCACCGATCTATATAAGCAATCGGCTCAGGAGTCCCCACATCATGCTTTTGCAGAAAGCGGGCAGCGCGATAAGAGCGCGCGGCCTTTGTCCCACGTGAGCGATCATAGCGATCTTTCCAGCCCCCTTGCTTCCCGAAGACCTTGACCACCACCGGCAAGCTCTGCCCATCATGCTCCAGATCGATCGCGACCACACGGTGCCTCCCCTCTGAGAGCACTTGACTCTCCTTGCTGAAAATCTTTTCTCTTAATTCACGGATTGCGTCAGGACCAAAAAGATTCCCAAAGGATTCTGCTGCACCCCCTGTAAAATCTTGCTCCTTAATTTCGCATTCTGCCATGAGCGAAGAGTATGAGATCGTACTTAGATGACAATTTTTTTTAGCGCCTAAGTCAGAGTGCCCCCAAGCCATTGCTTGCCTCACAGATTAAAAATAGGATAGAATCTTCCAGACGGCAAAAGCTGTCAGCCACTTCAGACCTCTCGCGAGACAGCAACCCTCAGTGAGATGAAACCTTAAGCAGCAGCCCTCTGCCCTTCCGATTCTCTTCCCTCCTCACCCCTATGTTGATCTCACAAAAAATAGATAAGGGGACCTATTTCACCCCTTTCCCAAGCACGAAACCTGAACAAGTAGAGAAGCTGATTCGTATTACTCGTGATTCTTTAAGAAAAGAATTTGAGAAGACCCATATTCTCAAGAAAGCCAGACAACGTCTCGTCGTTCGCATCGAGGCTGAGGACTCACCAATTATCTTTAAATTATTTCCACTTCGAAAAATCACCTCCCGACTTAGGCATAAAAAATTCGCGCATCGAGAATTCTTAAATTATGTTAAGGCTAGCGAATTAGAAATTCTCACTCCTGCATGCTTTGGCTTAATCGAGCAGCGAAAATTCGGCTTAGTATATCGCTCTGGAATTATCCTTAATGATATTTCCAACGCCTCCAACGCTCTTAATATGAGCCAATCTACACCCTATGAGTTAGCTGCAGAAAAATGCCTCCCCGCACTTTCCCTTTTATATAACAAAGGCGCACATCATCTTGACGCTCGAGAAGAAAATATCTTACTAACAAAAAAGGAATGGTTTATCATCGACTGGCAATATGCAAAATTTGTAAGCCCGCGCGAAGAATGGCTTTTGGAACACCTCGCCGCATTCTTCATAAAAAAGGCTCCAAATCCCGAGCAAGAATCCCTGACAGGAAACTGGCTGAGAAAATTACATACATCCTCTGATCATCATTTAGATTTTGAGTTATTTCATTCACGAGTATTACGATTACTTTTAAAACACCAAGGCATGCGTGCTCGAAAAAACCTACGCCCTTGCTGATACTTCATTTATCATATGATCCGAACTTTAACGAATCTAGTTAGATATACAGCTGCATCAGCCCGTGGCGGAACAGTCAGATACTACTGTGGAAATCTTCAGGAATTCTACAAAGCTCTATACGACGAAGGAATTAACCCTGTGATCTTGCGCTGGGATCGTGAAACTCCAATTACTCCGCAAGATGAGAATAATTACCAGTATGATGTGGATCATTTAATCTCAAATGATCAGGCTAAAAAAATCGGGATTATTGCCGGGCGTTTCCCAGGAAAAATCAAATGCGACTTTTATTCTGTCTCGGGCCAATCTGGATCATCTTATCAGGGAATGCCCTACTATCCACCGGTAAAGGCACTCTCGCTTCTTGATCATGCGATTTTGCACGAAGACGGCTACTTCCATTTGATTGGTAAACATGCTTTCTATTCTTACGCTTACCACATGTGCTATCACAAAGGCCCTCGATCTGGAATCCCCTTGGAATCTGACCCTAAGGAAGATCAAACCACAGCGAGTCGTGATTATACCGCCGAGTTGATTCGATTGGCTACTCTAGCTTCGATTCAGCTGCCAGATCCGATCTCCATCACCTCCTTAGATCAGCTATTAAGAGATCATGGCTGGGGAATGCCCTATGACCTAATGATCCGCTGGCCTGACGAACACACTTACCTCAAGTCCCTGATCCATAAACGAGCTAAGAAAATGGCAAAAGACTCAGAATTGGCCAAGCACCTCACTGTTTTCATTATCCGTTCAGACTGTGAGGGCCAGGAGATGAAGAATTTGGTAAAGAAGCTCGTGGGCGAGAGGTTTTCCGTTTTACAAGATTTCCCACTCACGAAAGACCAGCAAGTGGCCTTGATTAATCATACTCGTGGGGGAGACTGGATCGAAAAATACACACGTGATCTGATTCATCCAGTAGAAGCATTAATTTGTCAAAACAGGGAATCTCCCGGCCCTGTCCCTGGAGGCTTAAGCAGTCAGAAATTGATAAAGCGATATCCTCACGTCGAGCACACGGATGTACTGATCAAGCGAAATATCCGGAAAGCGGTCAACACGCAGCTTGGGCATCATCAAGACCGTGTCGTGCTTCATGCTACCGATAATGCGATGGAATCAGGAGAGACGCTGAGAGTGCTTTTAGGTGAGCATTGGGCAAAAGACCTTTTAGGGAAAAGCACCAACATAATCAGAACGCCTACTTCTAAAGGCTTTCAAAAATCTGTTTAGACCAAGTAGAGCTTCAAAAGCACGGAACTAGAACAAAGTGAAGGTAACTTTTAAACAATACCAGAGAACCGGAGCGAAGCGCTCATTCAGAGAATGACATAAAAATTACATTCCACTCTTTTTGACCTCCGAGTGGTATTAATTCTACTCAGCTTCGAGTGGATAATCGAAGTAAGGAGTGAGATAGCGCGCGCCTTGGATATTAAGGTGATTATCATCCGAGTAACACGGAATTCCCTCATGCGTTCCGGTGTGGATGTGATCCTCCGGGTGCCACACGTAGAGTGCGGGAAACTTTGACTCGAGTCGCTCGATAATAGTACGCATCGGCTGAAGCTTCTCATCTACAAAGTCTTGATCATAAGTCAGGAGCTCTTCAACCGAGATCGACCTCGGAAAAAAATGATTCATAAGATGTGTCAACTCTAGGTATTTTAAGAAAGACGATTCAAGAGGTGGCACTTGAGCAATCAGACAGACTCTTTTTTTCTGCCCTAAGAGATAAGCGATGGCCTGCTCCAAGCCTTCCTCATAGGAAGGATTTTCTAAGTAACTCCCATGACACGCAGCTAAGATCACGTGCTCCACATGCGGATTATTTTCGAGATATTTCATCACCCTCTCTTGGAAATAGACTTCCCGGGAAGATAGAAACGGGTGATCATCTTTTGCCAAGATCAAGGGTGGAGTTCCTCCTCGATGGAGGGTTTTCAGCTTAAGCCCATGCCCTTGAGCCCACTCTTCAATCATGGGGCTGAAGTGCTCTGCGTGAGAGTCTCCAATCAAGAGAATGTCCTCATGCTCTTCCTCATTCTCAAATGTCCGCGAAAGCTCGATCTCGAGATCTCCCAGATTCATGCCCTCAGAAAAGGCGCTCACCCGCCAAGCGCTCTTTGATTCCTCTTGTTGGAATTTCGCAAACCCAGCGAAGCTCCCGATGCAAACGAGTGCGAAGATAAAGACTTTTTTATGAGAACATTCGATATAGCGAAAACGATTCTCGATACACCGATAGGATAAAATCGCTAAGGCGAAACATAAACCCAAAATCAAGGTGAAATCCATCACCCCCAGTGAAGCCTCCTCAAGAATCCCTTTGCTCGTTAAGCTAATATTCTGAATGTAATTATAGAATACGATGACCGGCCAATGCCAGAGGTAGAGAGAATAAGAAATCGCGCCAATGAAGAGCATCGGCTTGAGAGAGAGCACCCTTCCCACCATCGTCGCATGATGTTGAGATGCGTAGATGATACCGCAGACTCCTAAGCAGATAATGATGCTCATCAAGACCTCTTGGCCTTTTTCCGCGGAATAGAAAAGCGAGGGCCCCACAAGGCAAGCTAGACTAATGAAGGCCAGAATCTCACAAGTCTTACGCGATATTTTCTTGAGAAGAAGAGATGTCAAGATCCCGCCCATCGCAAACTGCCACGCTCGTGCATAGACCATATAAAAGGAGGCAAAGTCCTCTTCCTTCCGAAGGTGAATCATGATCGCAAACGAAGAGGCCATCGTGAGCCCAAAGAAAAGAACGCGTGGACATCTGAGCTTGGTAATGAGCATCAGAAGAATTGGCCAAAAGAGGTAAAACTGCTCTTCAACGCCCAGCGACCAAGTGTGTAAGAGTGCTTTAAACTGATTAGAGACATCAAAATACTCACTATTTTCAGCAAAGAAGAAGTTCGATACCTGGGCCGCTGCATAGCGGAGCGATCTAAAGTAGGAGCGATGATCCGCACTCGAGAACACCAAGATCGCGACAAGTGACGAGACACAGAGGACTGCAAAGAGAGCCGGGAAAATTCTCTTAATTCTACGCGTAATGAAATTACTGAGCTTAAACTTCCCTATATCAATCTCTCTCAAGATAATCTTGGTAATTAGAAAGCCAGAGAGGACAAAGAAGACATCTACTCCGATGTAACCCAGAGGCAGCCAACTCTCATCGAGGTGAAAAATAATCACCGCAATCACGGCCACCGCTCTCAACCCATTGATTTCGGGAGAAAATTTACCACGCCCAAGCGCTTTTGAAGGAGAGTCCTTAACGAGAGACATCAGCGACCTACGATTTTAAAAACTTATCCTACTCTTACAGCCAATTAAAGCACGTGCCTTTCGACACAGCTGACATACAGAATCTTGCCAATCACAACTTTGTCCTTACCTTGATTATCGATGCTTTTCCATTTTAATTTTAAAGCAACGGTTGTTTAAGATCTTATTGGATTAGGAAATTGAAGATTCCCGGTCAAGGCTAGTTATTGGGTGCTTATGCCTCCACCCGCTCGGAAATAATCTGCCCGCGGTCAAACTCGATCACGCGATCCGCGATCTTGGTCGTGCTCAGGCGATGGGCGATGAGAAGAGTCGTGCGGCCTTTGACAAGCTGGCTGAGTGCTTCTTGGATTTTTGCCTCGCTCTCGTTATCGAGCGCACTGGTCGCTTCATCGAGAAGAAGGATTGGGGCGTCTTTGAGAAAGGCTCTTGCGATGGCAACGCGCTGACGCTGGCCTCCGGAGAGGCTGGTGCCTTTTTCTGAAACGGCGGTTTCGTAGCCGGACTCCTGCTCAAGGATGAAGTCGTGGGCATTCGCCTTCCGTGCGGCGTCCTCGACTTCCGCCTCAGTGGCTCCGGCTCGACCGAGGAGGATGTTTTCACGAATCGTCCCGCTGAAAAGGATCGAAGTTTGAGAGACGACGGCGATGTGGTCCCGAAGCTCTTTCTTTTTCCACTCCCGCACATCGAGACCGGAGATCGAGACTGAGCCCGAGGTGACATCGTAAAAGCGCGGAATGAGCTGGAAAAAGGTCGATTTGCCCGCACCGCTGGGGCCGATGAGCGCGACGCACTCACCCGCTTTCACCGAGGTGGTCACGCCTTTAAGGATTTCGTCTTTTCCGTAGGAGAAGCGGACATCGCTGAACTCGAGACGACCCTCGAAATTCGCGGGGACACTCGCAGAGGGGCTATCGACGAGCTCATCCTTTGCTTCAAAAATACTTTCAATGCGATCCAGCGCGGCCTCTCCCTGCTTAAGGAGGCTGTTGACATTTCCCAGCTTTTTCACCGGATCGTAAGTCATGTAGAGCGCGACTCCGATGGCCATGAAGCTCTCAAGCGTGAGGTTCTTCCCCACTCCGAGATAGAGCGCGAGCGTGAAACCCGAAACGGCAACCACCTCCACTGCGGGAGAGATGAACTGGCGATACTTAATCACCTTCATCGAGTAGTGGATGAGCTCGTTCACCTTCTCCCGGAATTTATTGAGAGTAGTTTCCTGCAAATTATAAGCTCGGATTTCGAGAGGGGCTTGAAGGCTCTCCGCAAGCTGACCACTGAGATCTCCCGCAGTGTTTTGAAGCTCCTGCGCCCGGCGGGCAAGCTTCTTACCAGCGAGGCGGATCGGAAAGACACAGAGCGGCACGGTGATGAGCGCGATGATCACGACAAAGTTCCCATCGTTTGAAATAGCCTCGTTGACGAGAAAGGCGACCGCCGCCAGCAGAGTCACCGGCTGCTTGATAATATCAGCGCTCACCTGGGAAACAACTTGGCGGAGGATCTCGGCATCACCGGTCAGGCGCGCAAGGAGATCGCCGGAGCGGAAACGATGGAAGAAGGAAACAGGAAGAGCCTGAATACGAGCGAAGGCCTGGTGGCGGATGCCCTCGACCACGCGGTAGCCGACGTAGTTGATGAGGTAAGCATTGAAATAGCCACCAATCGCCCGAAGCAAGAATACGAAAGGCAGCCACATACAAGTGACGAGAAGCAGATGGTCCGGGCTCAGCTCGCCGAGCCAGTCTTTCATGGCCTGAAGATATTCGCCGATGTCCTTATTGGTTCCCTCCTTGCTCGGGAAGAGCATCGGAAAGACGACCTTGGACGCGAGCGGAATACCGGCTCCGGTGGCGACAGCATAAAGGAGGCCTGCTAAGATTCCGCCAATAAAGTGCAGACGCACCGGGCGGAAGTATTTAAAATAAGGGCGAAAGCGCTTCATCCAGACGTGGACGAAGCTATCAGGCCGCCCCGGAAGCTCCAGCCTTATCCCTTAGGGTTGGATCTCCACGTAGTCGCCCGTTTTTGTCAGACTAAAGAGCATTTTCGCAGCCGAATTTGGCATACGGATGCACCCATGGGATGCTGCATAGCCCGGGCAATTCCCGACATGGAAGCCAAAATCGCTCGCGCTCAAGCGCTGAAAGTAGGGCATGGACGAGCCATAAATGGTAGAATTCCAATGGCGATACTTATTGGTGATGACAAATTTGCCAGTGCGGGTCCGGTAGCCGCGCTTCCCGGAAGATATCATTGAGCGGTAGATCTCCTTCTCCCCATCAAAAATATAAGCGAGCTGCTCTGAGAGGTCGACCTTCACCCAAATACCTTCTTTCCCGGGCTTAATTCCGAGAATTGCTTGCATCATGGGCACATCACTCCGACGAGTCGCAAAGGCGAGAGGCCCCATCCGATTACTGCGCACCACCGTAGACTTTGCGGTATTGGCTCCATGCACGATGAGCTGCTGGGCCACTTCGACATTTCCAGTATCTGCGGCGAGCATCAGGGGAGTCATCCCCTTGGTATAATTGAGCGCCCACTTCGCAATCCCCTTCGTCTCAATCAAATTCAAAAAGCTATCAGGAGGCTTATATGCCAGAGGTGCCTCGGGATCGGCTCCCTTGTCCAAAAGAAGACCGACCATGAGAGCATCACCCCGAGCCACCGCCACATGAAGGGGCGATTGTCCGCTGAGCCCCACTCCGTTGACTGGAGCGCCCGCATCGAGCAGGAGCTTTGCGATCTCCCATTCGCCTTGGCGGACTGCTAAATTAAAAGAGGAATCTCTTTGCGGCGACCGCGACGGTGCCGGAGAAGCGCCCGCTTCTAGCAAAAGCTCCACCGCATGACGTCCATCGACTCCTCCTCTTCGGATCGCTTCATAGATTTCGTCACCCGGATCAGCACCAAATCGAAGAAGCAATCCCGCCATCGAAAAAAGACGATTTTCAAAAGCGATCCGGAGAGCAGGGGATGGGTCATCTCCGCCTTCGGAAAGAAGATCTGGGTCTGCTCCATTAGCCAAAAGTTCCTGCAGGGATTCGTTATCCCTCACGAGAATCGCATAATGAATCGGCCTCCAACCCTCCGAGTCCACCGCGTCCAGCGACGCTCCATATCTCTTGAGCATCGAGAGATACTGTCGCTGACCCTGATTGACGGCGACGTGCACGAGACTCTCTCCTCGATCATTTCGAATCCCAGGATCGACACCATTTTGTAGCAACAATTCGAGCATTTCTTGGTGCGCATTTTCGCAGGCTACAAGCAACAGATCACCCCCCACATGGGCTTCTTTCTCAAATTTATACCCTTTCGCAATCAGCCTTCGCATGGTCTCCACATACCCCCCTTTCACCGTCAACTGGACCAGACTTTCTCCCAAAGCGCCCTTCGAATAAGGATCAACTCCCGATTCCAGAAGCAGCTCTACCGCTCCGACTTGTCCATTACGCAATGCCTGGGCCACCAACATTCCTCCCGTGTCCACTTCCACGCAGCCATTCGCACCAAAATCCAACAAGGCTGCGATGGTTCGAGAATCATTTCCTTCCACCGCGTAGCTGATCGGGGTGCGCCCGGTCGTATCCATCGCCTCAACATCTGCTCCTCTCTCCAAAAGACCGGTGACCGATGTGCTCTCGCCACTCACTGCCGCGATCATGAGGGGGGTGCGCTCCAGATCATCGCGGGTCGAAATCGGAACGTCCAATTCAAGAAGAGCGCTCACTAGTTCCACGTCCTTGCCCTCTATCGCCTCAAAAAGCGCCTCTTCGGTAACAATCACCCCTCGGTCTGCAACCAGGTTCAGCGCCTTCTGCCTCCTCGATTCACAGGACGAAACGAAAACACTCGCGGATAGAAGACCGCAATAAAGCAGTCTGCGCCATCGCGTGATTTCAGAACATGACTGTCGGCCCATTTTCCTCAAAGATTGGGAGGAAAATTAACGTAATTTCGGCGCACCGCGATCTTAGTTTCGCCAAAAATAATCAAAGATATTTGATATTCTAATCTAGGGGTCTATCAGTCAAAATTTACGGATTACCGTAGCAATCGAGCCGCGCACCGATTCGAACAAAGAGACAATCGTGCGCAACCGCCGGGGTGGCGTCCGCCCACTCCGCTTCCGGACCAATCTCCAATCGACTGCGGGAGAGTTCCTTGTAGCCATCAGCGACGGAGGCAACGATCATTTCTCCCTCCCTTGAAAAACAATAGAGATTCCCACCAATGATCAACGGAGAGGCATAAAAGTTGCCCATCAGCTTTTCCTTCCACTTCTCTTTCCCATCCGCTGCGTTCAGCGCACTCAAAACGCCTCCATCGGAAACTGCAAAAACGGTTTTACCATTGGAAATTGGCGTGGGAACGTAGGGCGTATTGCCTTTCATGCTCCAGACGATGGCTGATCTTGTAATCTCACCTTCGGCAGACTCCGGAGGTCGCATCGCAAAATAGACTCCGGTCTTACATCCCACCGCGATCAGGGTCTCGTTGCGTCCCGATCCACTAAGAACATTGATGGGCGACACGATGGTCCGCTGTTTCATCACCCCGGGAAGAACCCAGCGTTGTTTTCCGGTGGCAAAGTCGAATCCGGCCACTCCCATGCTTTGACTGGAGACAACCACTTCTTTTCCGCCGTCCACCTTGCGGACCAAAGGTGTAACATAGCTTGTTTTATCCCCCGGACAAGGCGTCTTCCAAATCTCCTTGCCGCTCTTCGCATCGAGAGCCGCAAGATAAGCATCCCCTTGGTGGAGGTGGCCAAAAATGACGCGTCCCTCAGTAATATCGACATGAATATTCACACCATGCTGTCCTTTGAAGGCTCCCACGTTATAATCCCAAAGCCGCTTTCCGGCATGATCGAACGCCGTAAGCATCGCGACCTTTTTCGCACCATCGAACCAGCTCGCGACAACCACGTCCGCGCTGGCCGCCGGAGACGCAGCCGCCGTGTTATTGAAGCGGTGCATATGATAACTTCCTACCTGCAAGGACTGAGACCAGCGCGACTTTCCCGATTTGGCATCGAGACAAATCAGGGCAACCGTTCCTTTTTCACGGTCTTCTCCGGTGACAAATAAAGCGTCTTCCCAAATCACGGGAGAACTAGATCCCGGCCCGGCCAAGGGCACCGACCATTTCAAAGTGTCCTGCCCAAAATCCGTAGGCACCTTCGCATCCGACACCCCGCGTCCATCCTCACCCCGGAAACGAGGCCAGGTTTCGAGTCCCATCAAGGGAATTGCCATTAACAAGGTGGCCAGCGGTGAAATCCAACGTTTCATCACTCCCCTTATCAGGTGAGCGTTCACTTGGGGATGAGAAAAAGAAGAGGACCTATGTCGCCCGTGGATCAAGACAGAGGTTGAATCGGCTTCGAACGATGCAGTAACCATTATTCTCCCTGATTTAAACATGAGAACCTTGAGCAAACTCCAATCCCTCGCGTTCCTCCTCATTCTTGGTCACCTCTCATAAGTCACCTTCGAAAAGGTGACCCAACCAGACTTGGACATCCTCACCACCAAAAATAAAAAATCCTCCGTCGAACGAACCCACGACAGAACCGCCGAGCGGTCCCGGGACCGCGGATCACATGAACCCATCCACATCGAGGACCTTCCTGATTAGGTCCACACCTTAAAGAACGCCAAATCGAAGCACCTCAGCGACTTCGAAGGTCCCCTTGATCCAGCGGAGGTAAATAAATTCGTAGATTACCCACCGAACTATCGCCACTATCACACAACCCTCATTTATCGTGCCACAGTAAGGAAAGACACCCGATTCCGCTACCTACTTGAGAATGACGACTTGCGAGACGATCCCCAATGCGGAAACGCCCTGCTTGCCTACGACTACTCGGTCAACGGGAACGAACAAGCCCTCGGAGACCTCCTGGAGACCCATCTCGCCTAGCACTTCTGGACGAATGGGACCTCTCGATCTCAGCGCTCTATGAGCACAAATCGCTTCGAGGATTCCGAACTTGGCAGTTACAAGAACTTCTGGGTCATCCGTAAAGCCCTCTACCCCCAAAGCTTCAACCGTTTGACAAATTGATTCTCTCCTCAACGACGCACCCTTGACCATCGTTCCTCCCCTCCATAAATCTCAGTCATGTCGAAAGTAACAATTTACCATTTCAACCATTGAGGCTCCTCTGATAATGCCCTGGCGGTCGCCAAGGAACTCGGAGTGGACCACGAAGTGATCCTCTACATCAAGACCCCTCCCGGGGAAGAAGAACTCACAAAAATCGTCAAAGCACTGGAAGATCCCGTGGAGGATCTAGTACGAAAAGATTCGAAGTTCAAGAAACTGGAACTCAATCCCGACGACTACGTGGGCAATCCAAAGGCGGTTGTCGACATTCTCGTAAAGCACAAGCAGCTCCTGCAACGTCCTGTTTTAGTCAAAGGCGACAAGGCCATCATCGGACGACCCAAAGCGCGCATCGCTGGATTCCTCTCAAGCTAGTCAATCGGTAGCACCGACTGTGAATGCCGAATCAAGTTCTCGGAATCATACCTCTTCTTGAGAGCCTGAAGGCGGGGAAAGACCCAGAGGAGATCAGGATCGTCATTTGAATCAATGACCTTGCCCGCACCATCGACCATTCGAACTCGAGTCATGTGATCGCAGTTAAGCTGTTTCAGCCCGACTGATAAATGGCAGTCCCGCGAGAGTGGAGCTTGCTAAAAAAGAACGCCGTTTCATCTCTCCTAAGCGGCCTCCACCCGAATTCTCGGCGAGGCGAGCGTGATCTCGTTTTGCTGACAGGCCTTCGTGATATTCTTGAGGACCGTCGAACGAATCTTGCTTCGGTTTCTCACATCTTCGATACGCTAACGTCCTTCGAGAAGGATCCCCGAAAGCATGTGCCCACCTTCCTCATCCCACAGGGAACGAACGATGGCTTCCGCGGTGTCTGGAAAAATATGGGGACTATTCTGGATCGCCTGCCGCAAAATCTCACAGGCGCGATCCAAATCCTCATTGTAGTTCACTTCAAAATTCACGCTGCACTTCACTGATAGCTCCGCGAGTCCGGCATCCCGCCCGGCCTCCGCTTCGATCTGAGCGACTAAAAAGTGCTTTGATTCACGGCATTAAGATCTCCTTTCTTTACAAAAGATTGCCGAATTCGCTCCAACTCGGTCATGTAGATACGGTCTAAGCTGCCTCGCATCTTCTTTTGCTGAGTGAGGATCACCTTCACAGCCCGCGGGAGATTCTGATCAGGATTCGGTTTCCCCTGTGCGAGTAAATTACGAGCATCCTTCGCCTGAATGGCCCAGATGAATTTTTCTTTTTGGGTGTATTCCGTGACGAGCTGATCGCGTCCATCCAGAAATTTTTGGTTCGAGGTCTCAGTCTTCTCCTTCAATTTGAGCTGGATTACTTTCATCTGAGGTGGCAGCTCCGCCGCACTTCCCACGAAAATGAAAAGACCAAGGAGGAGTGCAATAATTCGCAGCGGGATCATTTTAAATTACCAGATTGGCGTTCAACTACGATCCTAAATTAGGAATGGAATAACAGTGGAAATGCTCCTGAGCGGGCTTACTCTTCGCGTGACATGTTCGGACGTCTCTTGCTCCTTTTTATCCTAGTGCCCATTGCAGAGCTTTATCTCTTCATGACCCTGGGTGACTGGCTCGGCGTCCCAAAAACTATCGCGATCATCATCATCACCGCCTTCATCGGGGCCGCATTGACTAAATCCCAAGGGCGGCTCGCGATGCAAAAATTCAAGCAGGCCACGGGCGAAGGTAGAATGCCCCACAAGGAGGCAATGGATGGAATTCTCATCCTGATCGCCGGAGCCGTTCTTCTGACTCCGGGATTTTTGACCGATACCGTGGGCTTCTTGCTCCTCATTCCGCCGGTCCGGGCTCTTATTCGAGATCGCTTTGCCGAAGGGCTCAAATCACGGATTAAGGTCGTCACTCCCGGTTTCCAACCACCCGAGGAACAGCCTTCCTCAAAATTAGATGATGGAAATGTCATCGACGTCTAAGCCCAAGCTCCGATAATAATGTCGTGCATTGGAAAAAATTAGGCCGAAGCAAGATAGTGGACGACGACCTTTAAACGAATATGGCCTCTCCGAAAGACCTCGCTGAACCTCACAAGGAAATCCGCTTTACCCGTGCCGGACAGGCGCAGGGTTTCTTCACAGTGGGAGCGGTCTCGATGGCCTTCGGCCTGCTCATCACAGTCACCTGGGCCTTGGATCACCCATCCTTTCAATGGTGGATGCCACTACCGCTCTTCCTCCTCTCCTTTCTTTTCCTCCGTTTGGCGATTCGATGCACCAGGCACGCCTATTTGATTTGTACTCCCATGGGGATAGAAATCTTTCCAATTCGAAAGCCGGAGACGAATCTCAATCTCATTTACTGGACAGAGATCGATAGCTTCGAAATCGATGAGGATCAGAAAATACTGAAACTCCATCGAGATGCTGAAAAGACATCCGGAGTTGTCGTTTCTCTCTCGCCGATCCTAGTCAGGCAGCGATCATTACTTGAAAAAGTGCTCGCTGGCCGTCTTTAGAGCTGAGCGTTTACGCGCTCTCCTTACTGGGCCTGAGCAGGAGAAGAGATCCGGTCCATAGTTTCATTTAATGGCATGGCCGCAGCTAAGCTCGAATCTTGATGCACGCCCTTACAACACTTTTATATTAAAGCCTTAAAACCCCGTGATTTTGAGGTTCTAGCTCTGGAAGAACACGGTTTATAAGCTCTTATCACTTATTCACGCCCTTCTCGACATCCTTAATTGCCTTGAGAGCATCCTCACCCTGAGTCGCTGTCGCCCCCTTTTCGTCCTTCCAGACCAGTTTTTGGTCCTTAAACAAGAATGCCGAGCGGGCTGCAAATTTACCTCCAAACCTGAGAGGGACCCCAAATGCCTTGGCCACATCTCCCTCGGTATCCGCAATAAGATCGTAAGAAAGCTTGTTTTGATCGACGAACTTCTTCTGGGTTCCCACCTTATCTGTGGAAATTCCAAAAACCGTCACCTTTTTCTCTGTCAATGTTTCGAATGCGTCCCGCACCGAGCAAACCTGCTTGGTTCATCCGCCGGTAAGCGCTTTTGGGTAGAAAAATACTAAAAGCCATTCGTGATCCTTGGCTGGTATAAGCTTCACTTTCTCCCCTGCTTGATTTTTCCCACTTACTGCAGGAAGAGGCGTGCCTAGGCCCAAGGAATCCGCATGAAGTCCCACGGTGGCCAGAAGGGAAAAGAGAATAGCTTTTAGTTTCATCTCTGCAAGCTTCGCGGCTCTTGATTTTGGCGCAAGTAAGATTCCCAACTTTCGAGGTTTGGCATTTTCAAGTCTGCCTTTAGAACACTTACGTGAGCGATCTGAAAGATTACCTGAAAGCCCAACAAAAATCAGTCGATACTGCACTGAATTTTTTTCTACCTCGAGCCAAGGTCCGACCGGCCACCCTCCACGAGGCGATGCGCTATTCGATTTTTGCCGGGGGAAAACGACTGCGCCCCATTCTCACTCTCGCCGCAGCTGAGGCCTGCGGAGGAGAAGAAGAGGCCGCTTTGCCACCCGCTTGCGCAGTCGAGATCATGCACACCTACTCCCTTGTCCATGATGACCTGCCATCGATGGACGACGACGACCTTCGCCGGGGACGCCCCACATCTCATAAGGTATATGGTGAAGGCATGGCCGTCCTCACCGGAGACGCCCTGCTCACCGAGGCCTTCACCATTCTCGCCGAGACTCCCCCCACGAAGCGCTACTCCTTAAAAGAGGTCCTTCTGGAATTCTCCGTCTGCGGAGGGTCTAGAAAACTCATCGGTGGACAAGTTCTCGATCTCGAAGGCGAAGGAGAGAATCTCAGGAAGGCACAGCTCGTCCGGATTCACGAAAATAAAACAGCCGCACTCCTCACCACCTCACTGCGACTTGGCGGAATGACGGCCAATGCCACCCCACGGCAGCTAGAAGCCCTGACGGACTTCGGCTACAATCTCGGCCTGGCCTTCCAAGTGATCGACGACATCCTCGACGTCACGCAATCCACCGAGAAGCTTGGAAAAACTGCGGGAAAAGATGAAGCGGTCGATAAGGCCACCTATCCTTCCATCATCGGCCTCGAGAAATCAAAGAAAGAAGCCCAACGTCTGACCAAGAAGTCTCTCGCAGCACTTTCTACTTTCGGTAAAAAATCCTCCCGTCTGGAAGAAATCGCCCACTACCTCCTAGATCGTGAGTATTAGTTGCTTAATTCCTCGCACAATTTCACCAGTGAGGGATTTACAAGGTGCTTCGCGGCAGCAATTTCGGAAATCGAGCTGCTCCCAATGTGGCCGTCTTTAAACGTCACCACTTTATTTCGTTCGCCTGCCAGCAAGCCATCGATAGCTGCCGTCGCAAAATTATGAGCCATCACACGATCATAAACCGTCGGCGAGCCCCCACGCTGCACGTGACCAAGGACCGTGAGACGGGCGTCCATCCCCAGCGCTTCGCCCATCCAGCGAGTGAGCGTGTCCCCCATTCCGGTGCCCTCGGCGACAATTCCTAAAACATACTTCTGCCCCTGCTTCTTTTGCATCCTTAGACGTTCCGCAATGGAATCAAGATCGTAGGCTACCTCAGGCACCAGACAAACGTCCGCACCATTGGCCAGAGCCGAGGTGATCGCGAGATAGCCGCAGTGGCGACCCATCGTCTCAATCACAAAAGCCCTTGAAAAGGATGACGCCGTATCGCGAATACTATCGACACTCTGGCGGATCATATTGAGTGCCGTATCAACCCCAAGACAGTAGTCAGTCCCCGGAATATCGTTGTCGATCGTCGCTGGAATCCCGGCGAAGGGGACTTCAAAGTCCGCATAAAATTGATTGAGCGCACTAAACGAGCCATCGCCGCCAATCACAATGAGCTTCGTGATCCCATGATGTTGCAAATTCTCAAATGCCTGTTTGCGGAACTCGTATTCATAGAAACGCTTGGAACGCGAGGACCCGAGAACGGTTCCCCCTCGATGAATAATTCCCGCAAGCCGATCCGGAGTCGCCTCTCTAACCCAGCCCTCAATTAGTCCACGAAGTCCCCACTCCACTAGATAAGGGCTCAGCCCGCACTTCTTAGCATACGTTGCCGCGTATTTGATAGCTGGATTCATTCCGGCGGCATCTCCGCCGGAGGTCATGATAGCAATTTTCTCGCTCAATTCACCGTTTCCATATCATAGGATCACCGAAGCTCAAGCCCGAGCACACAAACATCATCATCAAATCGCTGATCGATAGCGAAGGAGCGGGCTTCTTCTACCAAGGATTCAATCGTGCCGCCTTTTGCCAAGTGCGATGCCATCCTCTCCGTGCCGAAATCCTCGCCATCTGCATTTTCGATCTCATAGATTCCATCAGTGAAGCACCAGATCCCGTCCATTTCATCAAAGGAAAGAACTGTTTCCCCATAAACCGCAGCGGACATCAGCCCAAGAGCCGGTCCCTTCGAACCCTTTGAAAGCTCAAGAAGCTCTACTTTCTCCTTTCGACGCACAAGAGGCGTGGGATGACCCGCAGACGCCAGACGAATCTCCTTCGCCTCGGTATCCACCACTCCATAGACCGCCGTCGCAAACATCGTCAGTCCTGTCCGCTCCAGCAAATGGCACAGACCCTTGTTCAATCCTTCCAAAAAGGGACCAGGTTCCCCTCTCAATCCGCGCCCTTTTTCCAACAAACCTCTCAACATTGAGACGATGAGCGCGGCGCGCACCCCATGGCCCATCACGTCGCAGACCAGAAATACAGCCATTCCATTCTCCATCGGAAGAACTTCAAAAAAATCGCCCGCCAGTTCCGTTGCTGGTTCATAGCGATGAGAAAAGATCGCCTCGCCTCCCCCTCCTTGAATCGTAGGAAGACATCTCGGGATGGCCGCTTGCTGCACTTCTCTTGCCAATTGAAGCTCCTCTTCCATGGCCTCGTTTTTCCGACCCAACATTAAGGCAACCGCGGCCATTTGGTCCCGAATTTGCACCAATTCCGTGACGTCCCCGGAAACTCCAAAGGTTCCCACAAGCTCGCCTGATTGATCATACCAAGGGAACTTGGAAACAAGAGACCAAGTAGAGTGCCCGTCCTTCCAGGTAAGCTTTTCGAGCTTGGTTGGCATCGGCATCCCGGTCTCAATAATACGCTTCTCGTCCCTATCCGCCATTTCATGAAGTTCATGCCCAAAGAAATCCCGGTCATGCTTTCCCTCCACATCCGCCGGAGTGGGCAGCCCCAACAAGTTCGACATTCCCTGATTCACCAGCTTGAAACGAGAATCCAGATCCTTGAAATAGACGAACATCGGGATGCTATCGATGAGCAGCCTAATCCGATGCCTCTCCTCCTCGATCACCTGATTGATCCCGGCAAGCTGTGCCATATCATCAGCCAAACGATTCTGAACCTCTACCAATTCCGTCACGTCATTGGTGACCCCAAATGTCCCCATCACTTCGCCGTCAACGCCCATCCACGGCATCTTGGTCACCATCACCCAGGTTTCGTGACCATCCTCCCAGACTTCGTGCTCCATCACGTCCTCCTGACCTTCCAGAGTTTCCATGATCTTCAGCTCCACGTCGCGCGCCTCTTGGGCATGCTCGGAACCGAAAAAATCGCGGTCTGATTTTCCAATCAACTCCTCAACAGATGACGCTCCCATCCGCTCGGCGGTTGATCCATTGGCCCGCACAAAGCATGATTCTCGATCCTTAAGATAAACATTCACGGGAACACTCTCAAGAAGTAGATCAATCCGTGACCGCTCCTCTTCGAGCGCAGCTTCCACTTCCTTACGTTGGGAAATATCGATAACGCTTCCGACCATGCGAACCATCTTTCCCTCGTCGTCTGGTCGCACCACTCCACGAATGCGGAACCAACACCATTCTCCGCCCTCTATCTGAATCCGCGCTTCCATCGCGAAGAGTTCGTTTTCCCCGCTCAGCGCTAAATCAAGCAACCGGGTCCATTCCTCACGGTCGTCCGGATGCACGAATCTCTTGGGATCTGAAAAAATGTTAGGCACATCATGGCGCCCGTATCCAAGAAACCGCAGCACCCGATTCGAGTAAAAGATTTCATCCTTCTGAAGATCCCAATCCCAAACTCCCTCGTTGGACGCCTTCAAGGCCAACTCCAAACGGTCCTTTACCTCATCTTCTTCGCTCATCGCTTCACCTCCCATCCCAATAAACAGACATCATCATCAAACACTTCTTCCCCGGAGAATTCAATCCCTGCCTTCACCAGTCGCTCCAGCAAAACATCGATACGTCCACCTCGTTCCACCACCTCAATGAAGCGCTCCAAGCCGAACTCCTCCCCTTTCTCGTTTTCAGCTTCCAACAAGCCATCGGTGAAGCAGATCATCCTCTTTAGTCCCGTAAGCTCAGCTTTTACCGAGCCATACTGGACCCCGGCCACCATCCCCAAAGCGGGTCCTCGAGCCTTTTTAGGTGGCTTAAGTTGACGCACCCCATCATCAAAGACCGCAACCGGGCTGGCATGCCCCGCCAAACCAAGCTCCACCGATTCATCGTTCAGATCCACGATCCCGAATACCGCCGTAGCAAAGATCGTGATCCCACTTTCCTCCAACAAGTGACAGAGCCCGTCATTCAGCCCGGTGAGAAACTCGCTGACTTCGCCGCTCGACTCAGCCTGCTTTTCAATAAGTCCGCGAAGCATTGAAACGATCAAAGCAGAACGAACCCCATGCCCCATGACATCGCAAACGAAGAAGCCCACCTTATCATCGCAAAGTGGAATCACCTCAAAAAAATCACCCGCTAGTTCCGACGCAGGCCGATAAAGATGCTTAAATCGAAGCGAAAAATTCTCAGATTTAAATGAAGGCAGCGTCTCGGGAATAAGCGCCTGCTGCACTTCGCGGGCGAGGCTCAGCTCTTCCTCCATCTCCTTGTTCTTCTTCGCCAGCTTCGTCGCTACTTCATTCAACTCTCGCTGCGCCTTCACCAGAAGGCTCACGTCACTGGAGACCCCAAAGGTCCCAAAAATCTCACCCGCCTCATTGCGCCAAGGATACTTGGACGTCATCACCCAGGTGTCCTGCTTCCCTCCCCAGGTTTCCTTTTCCAAGCTCCCGACCAGAGGCTCTCCGGTTTTAATGATCCTCTGCTCATCCGCTTCCGCCTTACTCCAGTGCTCCTCTGAAAAAATGTCCCGATCCCTCTTCCCCCGCAGAGCTGCAGGCCTCTCCATTCCCAGCCACTTCGCCGTCGCGGCGTTCACCACGACAAAGCGAGAATCCAAATCCTTATAATAAACATTCAAAGGCACATTGTCGATCAGCAGGCGCATCAAGTGGCGTTCTTCCTCCGCTTCCTGATTCAGTGCCTGTAACTTTAGAGAGACCTCCTCTTGTGCCTTCTGCGCTCTCACCAATTCGGAAACATCATTGGTCACCCCGAAGGTTCCCTTCACTTTCCCTTCCCAATCCATCCACGCCTTTTTCGTGCTGATCACCCAGGTGTCTGCTCTTCCTTCCCAGGTTTCGTGCTCCATCATGTCCACCTGGGCCTCGCCCGTATTCATGATTTCTTTCTCCCGTTGCGCCGCAATCGTCGCGTGTTCCTTCGAGAAAAAATCAGTATCGCCCTTCCCAGTAAGCTCCTCCCAACTCGACAAGCCCATCTTCCGGGCCGTCGGCGTGTTCGCCATCACGAAGCGGGAATCCTGATCCTTAAAATAAACATTCATGGGAATGTTATCGATCAACGTTCGCAAAAACGCCCGCTCCTCTTTCAGCGCTTTTTCCGCCGTCTTGCGCTTCGAAATATCAATGACACTTCCCACCAGACGAATGAGCTTCCCCTCATCATCGCGGACCGGCGTTCCTCGCAGGCGGAGCCATTTCCACTCTCCACGGCGCGTCTTCACCCGGGGTTCCGCGGAAAAAAGATCACTTTCATCATCCAGCACCTCCTGCAGCGCCTCATCCACCGCCGCCGCCGAAGCCTGATCCATGATCGTCTCACGGTCTTCAATCAAATGCGGCATGTCCTTCCGACGATAGTCCAAGAAGCGGAGCGCCCAGGCCGAATAAACCATCGTGCCACGCTCAAGACTCCAATCCCAGATCCCTTCCTTCGAGGCTCGCAGCGCCAGCTCAAGTCGATTCTCTTTCCAAACCGTCATCCTTCCTAAGAACAAACACTAACTACTTCTTCACCTCAACGGCAAATCCACCTTTTCCCATCGTCCATCCTCCGCTACACTATCCCCGTGCTCCAAATCGTCTTCAACGAAATCTCAGCTGCCGAAATTTCCCAGCTCGGCACCCTCGAACAACTTGAACTCCTCGATGAGTTCAAGGTAACCGAGGAGGACATGGATAATCTCGATGACGAGCGCTTCGGAAAGATGGAGCGTAATGGCGTCACCCTTTACCGCTTCCGCTCCGCCGACTGGCGCTTCTATTTCGAAGCCGGCCCCGAACAGGTCATCGTCCACCGAGTCCTTCACAAGGGAACCTTTTCCGACTTCCTCTTCCGCTCCAAGCTCCCTCTGGGCGAAGACGAAGCGCTCGCCGATTCCAAGCACTTCTGGAATCTCATCGACGAAGGCCGAAATGCTCGCCGCTCGTCGTAGAGCGGTTCAGCTCTCACCGCGTCAGACGATACGCGATCCCTCCGAGCACCAACGAAATTGAAGCCCCAAGGGCTTGTCCCGGGTCATGGACGATCAGGAGGGACGCAGCAGTGAGGGTTGCTAAGGTGAAAAGGGCAGGAGGGAGGGCCGCCCAACCGCGAACACGTTTACCGAAGAAAAGCGAACCTACGGTGACCGCAGCAGTCAGGGACAGAGTGAGCCCGAGGAAGGCGAGAAGCTCCTGTAGGGTTCCTACGAAAATGAGTAAGAGCGCCAGGCCCATTTGCAGGAGCACCGCAGGCCATACGCGGTCTTCGCGGAGGACGAAAATCTTTGGAATCACGCCATCCTCGGCCATCTTCCCATAAACTCGGGGCCCCGCCATCATCATGCTGAGAACCGAGGTGAGGAGGGCAATTGAAATGACGACCCTCGTGAAGAATTCGAAGCCCGCTCCGCCGATCCACCTTGCGGCCACCGCTGCTACATCGGCTTGTCCGCTGATCTCCGCTGCTGGTGCGCCCAAGACGAAGGCCGCGTTTAGGAGGAGGTAGAGAAGCACCACCACCGCGGTTCCCGTGACAAGCGCACGTGCCACGATAAGGGGCGAAGTCGCTTCACCGGCAACATAGACGGCAGCATTAAAGCCTGAATAGCTCAGGGAAATCCATACCAAGGCTTGCGCGAAAGCGAGGAAACCTCCCTCCGTTTGAAATGATCGTGTGGAGTCACTCCCCCAATCGATTGAAGTCGCTCCCCAACCCAGAAAGATCCCGAGAAGAAGAAGCTTCAAGATCACCGCCGTATTTTGAACACCCACTCCCAGCCATCGTCTTCCTCCGTGAAGTGCGGCTCCCAAAACAACGACACCGACTGCTGGAAGTTTCGCGGGAAAATCACCGGGCAGATAACTCTCCAACGCCACGGCAGCGAAGGCAATCGCTCCGCTGAATCCTGCTAGAAGCGAGATCCAACCCGCCATAAATCCCGCGAAAGGATGTACCGCCCTGGACAGAAAGACATATTCGCCGCCCGAGGCCGGCATCCGCTGAATCAGAATTCCGTAGCTAAATGCCCCGCACAGCGCGACCAATCCCCCGACGAACCAAGCTAGCAAGACTATCCAAGGATCACCCAGCGAGGCCAAAGTGAAACCAGAAGTCGTAAAGACCCCGGCCCCAATCATGTTGGCCACGACCAAAAAGGTCAGCGTCCAGAAGCCGAAGCCTTTCCCGGGGATCCGTGCCATTACTCTTTGCGAAAGCGAAGAAAGTAGTTCTCCTTCAAGCCCTCAAGTTTTACTTCTTCCACAAAGGTCAGTCCCGCATCTTCGATTTCCTTGCGGAAAACCTCCTTGCCAGCGCGCACGTGACCCATCGTCCATTTTCGGGTTTTTCCCTCGATTCGCTCGTGTCGATCTCAACCAAAGCACCCCTTTTTTCAAAGCGCGCAGCAAGGGCGCATTTGGACTGGAGCGGAGGGGGGCGAAAGGGGGTTGGGAATCCCCATTTGGTCGATTCAAAAACACACGCGGCCTCATTTTAGAAAAACTCTCGCGAGTTCATATGATGAGACGTTTTGAGAAATTATAAGAATGAAACCTCTTCCAACGACAAGACATCCAAATGCAGCCAAGAACCTAATGACAATATTGAGCCTGTAATTCGAGGAGAAGAGGAACAGTTAGAATTTGATTTTATGAATGATGGCTCTCTCGGTTTTGATTAAGCTCCTTTGCCCCGATTACTTTTGGGGCTTTTTGATTTACATCTTTTTTTTCGATCAAAAATGAGGGCTTAGATTTATTGGCTAAGGATCGGTGTGGCTATGGCCACTTGCTTTTGGGTATGTCTTGCGTGGGTGGCAAGAAGATGGGTGCTGAGGTTGTGGAACACGTCATCCCCGAGGCTGGTGACGCTGTCTGGGAGCAGCCTTTTCTAGTGAATCAACCTCTTCACCTTTGCTGTTCCAAAACTTCCCAGAAATAAGCTCATTGTCTTTGAAGGTTGATTCCATCATTTTTTGCCCGTTTTCATGCCATGAAACCAAAAATCCATCCGCTTTGCCGTCTTTGTGGTTTCCTTCTGCCTCTTTTTGCCCGCTTTCCCTGCAATCGGGAGCATTTCCTCGCATTCTCACAAAGAGCTTTCGAATTAAAAAAATGGCCGAATCCCTTATTTCTAAAGGATTCGGCCATTAAAATTGGAGGCGGAGGCGAGAATCGAACTCGCGAATACAGGTTTTGCAAACCCGCGCCTTACCACTTGGCTACTCCGCCATGAAGCTGTGTTGATCTAAGCTTGAGAGCCGTATGTGTCAACGCGATTTGAATTATTCGTTATCGAGTCCGAAAGCGGTGTGGACCACCCGGGCGGCTTCTTCGATTTGATCTTCTTCGACAGTGACGGAAATCTTGATCTCGGAGGTGGAGATCATACCAATATTGATTCCAGCTTCTCCGAGGGCTTCGAACATTTTGGCCGCGACTCCGGAGTGGGAGCGCATGCCGATGCCGACGCATGAAAGCTTGGCGATTCCGGCTTCGGTCTCAATGGCGGCATCGCAGCTAAGTTCCGAGAGAACTGGCTTGAGGGCGACCTGGGCGCGACCGAGGTCGTTCGTGTTCATGGTGAAGGAATGACGTGCGCAATCATCGGCGGCGATGTTTGAGACGATCATGTCGATGTTAATTTCTGCTTCAGCGAGGGCGCCTAGGATACGTCCGGACATGCCGGGGGTATCGGGAATGCCGGTGATGGTGACGCGGGCTTGGGAGCGCTCGATGGAGACTCCGCGGATGACTACTGCTTCCATGGCTTCGTGTTCTTCGGTGACGATAGTCCCGGGATTATTGTTGAGGGAGGAGCGCACTTCGAATTTCACGCCATATTTTTTGGCGAATTCGACAGAGCGAGATTGCATGACCTTTGTTCCCACCGAGGCGAGTTCTAAAAGTTCATCATAGGAGATTTCAGGGAGTTTGCGGGCCTTTGGGACGACGCGTGGATCGGCGGTGTAGACACCATCGACATCGGTGAGGATTTGGCAGACGTCCGCATTGATGGACGATGCTACCGCGATGGCGGAGAGATCGGAGCCTCCACGACCAAGGGTTTGGATGAGGCCTTCAGAGGTGATTCCCTGGAAGCCGGCTACGACGATTGTTTGATCGTCGGCAAGGCAGCTCTTAAGATAGTCGGAGTTGATTTGCTTGATCCGGCCACGGGTGTGGGATCCGCTGGTGGTGATACCGGCTTGGCGTCCGGTAGCGGAGAGGGCGTTGACGCCAATCTCGTTGAGGGCCATTGAGAGAAGAGCGATGGACTGCTGTTCTCCTGCGGAGAGGAGGACATCAAGTTCTCGTTCGGTGGGGTCCAGAGAGATCTCCTTGGCAAGAGTGATGAGTTTGTCGGTGACTCCACCCATTGCGGAAATGACGGCGACGACTTGGTTTCCAGCGTCGCGTTCGGCTTTAATGCGCTGGGAAACATTACGAATACGATCGATCGAGCCGACGGAGGTTCCGCCGTATTTTTGGACAATCAAGGCCATGGGAGGAACGGCTTTAGTAAGGAAAGCTGGTTTTAGCAAGCTCAGTTACGATCCTGTTCATGGCATTTATGTTTGAGTGGAATGCGTGTTATCTTCCTGGATTTGCGCCTAAAAAAGATCCCGATGGAGAACTTTTAAGAGGATTTCACAGATCGTTGATGATGACACGACTTGCGAAAGTGGCGATGTCCTGAATTTGTTAGAGCTTTTCAATCCGGAAGACGACCGGGCGGGCGGTGATGCAGTCGAGTTCTTCGACTTTTGCGAGTGCTGTTTTGAGCGGGCCGAAGCGGCAGGAGTGGAGAAGGAAGACCATTTCGACGAATTCGGCGTCGGGGTTATCAGGGTCAACGGGGGAGTGGGTGCCTGAGATGCCAAGGCCTACATCGGCGAGGATACGGGAGATGTCGGCGATGACTCCAAGTTGGTCTTTGACGGAAAAGCGGATGTAGTAGGAGGTTTCCGTTTCGGCGATGGGGACAAGTTGGCCATCGCTGCGGTGGGGCAGGAATCCGCGATTTGAATCGGCATTGCGGATGGAGCGCGCTGCTTCGGCGAGATCGGAGATAACGGAGGAAGCAGTGGGTTCTTGTCCGGCGCCACGTCCGTAGAAGAGTGATTCGCCAAGTCCGTCGCCCTTGATGGCTACGGCATTGAAGACGCCGTTGACAGATGCGAGGATGTGCTTTTTGGAAATGAAGGACGGTTGAGTGCGGATTTCGACGGCGCCATTTTCCTTCAATCTGACGAAGGAAAGGAGTTTTACGACGTAGCCGAGGTTCGAAGCGAAGCTGATATCGAGGGGGGTGATTTTTTCGATTCCGCGGACGTAAACGTCGGTGGGGTCGATGAGGAATCCGTGGGCGAGGGAGCCGAGGAGGATGGCTTTGTGCGCGGCGTCCCAGCCGTTGACGTCGAGTGTTTCGTCGGCTTCGGCATAGCCGAGATCTTTGGCCTCTTTGAGCGCTTCGGGGTAGCCGAGGCCCGCTTCAGTCATGCGTTGGAGGATGTAATTCGAGGTGCCATTAATGATGCCAACGATGTCCTCGATTTGATTTCCAATGAGCGATTCCTGAATGGCCTTAATGATGGGAATGCCTCCGGCGACGGCAGCTTCGAAATAAATGGAAGTTTTCATTTCGGCAGAAAGGGCAAAGAGCTCGGCTCCGCGCTCGGCGAGGAGGGCCTTATTTCCGGTGACGACTGGTTTTTGAGCTTTAAGGGCAGCTGCGATTAGGTCGAAAGCGGCGGTGGTGCCACCGATGAGTTCGACGACGATGTCGACGCTGGGATCCTCGACCACGTCCATGAGATTGGTGGTGAAGAGGTCATTGGGAGCATCAGCGCCACGAGTTTTCGTCAAATCGCGGACGGCAATCTTCCGAATGGCGATGCTGATAGCGCCTTGGGAACGGGAGTTGATGAGGCCACCATTGCGCTCAATAATTTTCCAAACTCCGGATCCTACTGTTCCGAAGCCTGCGAGACCGATTCCTGTTTTGGAGCATGACACGGCTTTTCTTTAGAGAAACCCTGATGAAATAGAAAGCACCCTGAAGTCTTTTTTGTTCTTTTAGAATCGGAAAGATTCGCTTTCGGGAGGGATGACTTGCTGCCGCGCGCTCCCTCTTTGATCAGCGCTTCGCTAAGTGGGAATTCGATGAGAGGGGAAAAAATGTCGTAGATCCTTGAATTGCACCTGAGATTAGTGTCGCTATAGTTGAAACGACGATGAATTACGGGTATTCATGGGAAGAGGAGAGCACCTACGAGCCCCCTAGCAGGGGAGGGATCAGTTGGGCTGTACTTGTGGCGGTGGTATTGGCGCTTCTGCTTCACGTCGTCTTCCTGATTTGGGGGGGGTCCCAATTGATTAAGTTTAATATTACCGAGCCGAAGGAATGGGTCTCCGAGCCGGTTCGCTTGAAGACGGTGGAAAACGAGCGAGAGATGATTTCGGAGCCTCCACCTGCGGAAGAAATCGAACGGCCTGATACTGAAGGCGAGTTGATTGCAGACGTGCAAGACGTTCTTCCCGAGCTTCGGGACATTTCAATCGATATTTCGCCCCTTGAGGAGGCCGCTCTTCCCGCGATGAAGATCGAGAAGCCTATGGTGAAGGGGGAGGACGATGGCGATATTTTCAGGCCCACGGTTGGGATTAATGCGGCCACGGATAGTTATGATTTGGGAACGGTGGCGAGTCTTTTTCCGGAAGCGAAAGCGAGCCAGCTTGTGGTTGATTCCGGAAGTCCTCTCGAAGATATGTTCAACGTGGAAGAGGTCACCGCGGAGCTCGGAAAGCAAAGGGAGGCAGGTGGGCTCGCGGAAGATGGGGTCCTCAGCGGCTTCACTGGTTTGTCAGCTTACTCGCAGATGTCTCCTGGCGATCTTCAGCTGAACAAGGCGACGATCGGGAGTGATCTCCTTTTCGAATATAACCAAGTGACTCTGCGGGACGATGCTCGTCTGACTCTCATGACGGTGGCGATGCTGATTGATCGCAATCCGAACATGTATTGTTGGGTCGAGGGGCATACCGATCTTTTTGGACCTGAAGACTTTAATTCCAAGCTTTCGGGGAAGCGCAGTCAAGCGGTGAAGGACTGGTTGGTCAATGCTCTCCAATTGAGTCCGGAGCGGATTTTGGTGCGCGCTTTTGGTAAAACCCAGCCGGTGATCCTGGAAGGTTCAATTAAGGAGCAGAGCCCCAATCGACGAGTTGATATCAAGATGCGTAAAACGCACCCCGAGTCGTTTAGGGTTTTGGTGAAACCAGGAAAAGCGATTATGGTGGAAGATGACGAAGATGTTATTCCTAGTGCGATTCCGGTCGAAGAAGCACCAAGAGCGATTCCCGTCGAGGAATGATTTCTTTCGGTATCGCCTGCAATTTGATTCTCTCTCGCTGTGGTTAACATTTTAGAAGAACCTCCGACTTGGAAAGCCGTGATGGGTTTCGATTTCGATGACACCCTGATGCTTGGGATCGACCACAAGGAGCGGATAGATCCTCAGTTTTTCGATTGCCTCCGCTGGGTGCGCGCAAATTATGGCGCGGCTTGGGGGATTTGCACGGGACGATCGTTGCCGCAGCTCATGGAGGGATTCAACGACGGAAAGTTTCCTTTTTTACCTGACTTCGTGGTGGTTCGCGAGCGGGAGATCTATTTTCCTGGTCAGTTCGGCCGTTGGATGCCCCACGAAAAGTGGAACAAGAACTGTGACAAGGATCACAAAAAACTGTTTAAAAAGCACAAACGTAATCTCGCCAAGGTGCGCAAGTTTGTCGAAGGACAGACTGATGGTTGTTGGGTCTCGCACGAGGGCGATCCTGCTGGCGTTGTTGCGGCCAGTGATGAGGAAATGAATCGGGTGATTGGATTTTATGAATCCTTGAGTCCTTCTGAGAACCTATGCTACGAACGAAATGGAATTTATTTGCGCTTCACCCATAGTGGCTATCGAAAGGGGACTTGCCTCGTCGAGGCGGCCGCACGCTGGGGAATTGGTCCCGAACTCATTCTCGCAGTGGGGGATAATTACAACGACCTGAGTATGTTGAGGCCCGAGGTTTGCGGCGCTTGCGGATGTCCTTCCAATGCCGTCGATGCGGTGAAAAAGTATATCCTCGGACGTGGCGGTAAGGTTTCTCAAAAGCCGGGGAGCCTAGGGGTGATGAATATATTGGGACATTACTTCAACCAGTGAGCCATTTTGGGGAGCTTTGGGCTTTTGCCCTGCTGATTGCAATCGGGCAATTTAGCCCGGGACCGGACATGCTTTTGCTCACCCGGACGGCACTTGCCGAGGGATTGAAGGCGGGGTGGCTTATGGTTTTTGGAATCGTCACCGGCTTGGCCTTTCATGCCACATTAGCGATTGGGGGAATGGCGGCTCTTTTGGCACGAGGTGGAACAATTACCTTTATCGTAAAAATTATTGCGGCTGCTTACCTGTGTTGGCTGGCCTGGGGACTTTTCAAAAAGACTTCGGCTATGGTGGTGGTGGGGGCGATCCCAAAAAGAGGCCCCTATCTCCGGGGGCTTTTCTGCAATCTCCTCAACCCCAAGGTTCTCATATTTTTCGCAGGAGTGATGGCGCCCTTTCTGACTCCGGGGCATCCGGAATGGTGGCCTCTTGCGCTGTGGGCGATGATTATTTTTGAGGGGCTGGCTCTGTGGTGCGTCTGGGTCTGGTTGCTCCAGATTCCAAAGGTGCGTGCTGCCTATCAAAGGGCGGGAAGATTCATTGATCTTGCCTTTGGGGTGGGGCTGATTGTCCTAGCGATCAACCTACTTGCTGGAACGCTGTGAGAGAGCGAGATAGATGTCCGAGGTGATGAGGGCGACCTGCCACTGCGGCGAGCTGACCGTTTGATCCTGCAAATCCCCCGGAAGGCCGCGTGGCTCACGAGCGCTCCAGCCATCGTGCCGATGGTGAGGAACGCCCCTTTTGCGCTGAACTTGGGAGTGAGGCTCGCAATCCAAGCGGTGGCTGCATTCATGGTGTTAGGATCGTTGTCTGTTAGAGCTATTCCCGCAAATTTTGCTTATGTTCTTTAGCGATAAAATTGGCGGTAATCTTTGGGGCTCATGTGCATCACGGAGGCAAAGGCCCGGGTGAAGGAAGCGTGCTCTTGGTAGGTGAGAGAACTAGCGATTTGACCGATGCTGAGGGTGGTGTTTAAAAGGAGGTCGCAGGCGGCGGCGATGCGGGCGTGGACGAGGTAGCGTTTTGGGGTGGTGCCGAGATACTGGCGGAAACGTCGTTCTAGGCTACTGACCGACATGCTGGCGCGTTGGGCGAGGTCTTGCACCGTGATGGGTTCTTCGAGGTGCTCGTTGACGTGGTCGATGAGTTCGGAGATGGCGCGGTGGGGCGTGGGGAGCGGGGGGCCTTCGCCGTGCTCAAGACGTCGGGAGATTCCCGCCGTGCCGATGACGGTGTCATTTAAGTCGAAAAGGGGAATCTTCGAAGCCATGCGCCATTCGATCGCTCCTCCGGGGCGGGTAAGTAGTTCGAGTTTGTTGTGCATTGCCTTGCCGGTTCGGAAGACTTTCTTGTCATCCGATTGGTAAACGTCGGCCATGGCACGGGGATAGAGATCATGATCAGTTTTTCCGACGAGATTTTCAGGCTTGGAACGGAGGACGTCGGAGCAGGCACGGTTCGCGAAGATGATGATACCGGTCTCGTCTTTGAGCCAAAACATGACCTCGGGGAGGGCTTCGAACAAGCCGAGGGCTATTTGACCTGAGCGTAATCTCCCGATGAATCCCTCAAATTTTGAGCTTTCTTCGCTTGGTGTGGGTGTTGGGCACATGATGAGTGAATTAGGATGTGACGAATTAAGACAAAAGAACGATGGTTTCCATCATGGTCTTTTGAAAGGTTTTTCTGCTAAGTTCATCAAGCCGCAGGGTAAAAGCTGCGTTCTAATTTTTACCAACCAACAAAATGTCCGATTACTTCCCAACCATTCCCAAGATCAAATACGAGGGGGCCGACTCCGATAACCCCCTTGCTTTCCACCACTATAATCCTGATGAGGTTGTGGGCGGCAAGACGATGCGAGACCACATGCGCTTCGGTGCAGCTTACTGGCACTGCATGCGTAATGGACTGGGTGACCCATTTGGAGAGGGTACTGCGCTGACGCCTTGGGACGATGGATCTGCTCGCGAGGCTAATGCCATCGCGCGGGTCCCTGTTTTCTTCGAATTCTTGGAGAAGATCGACATCGACCACTACTGCTTCCACGACCGCGATATTTCACCGGAAGGAAACTCGCTTGCGGAGACGCACGCTATTTTCCATCGCGTTGTCGATGAGTTCGAAAAATTCCAGAAATCTTCCGGGAAAAAGCTTCTTTGGGGAACGGCCTGTCTTTTCTCACATCCTCGCTATGCACAGGGAGCTTCGACTTCTCCAAGTGCGGATGTCTTTTCCTATGCGGCGAGTCAGGTGAAAAATGCCATTGATGCGACGCATCGTCTTGGTGCTCCTGGTTACACCTTCTGGGGTGGTCGTGAGGGCTACGGTTCTCTCATTAATACCGATATGAAGCGTGAGGTGGAGCACCTCGCGACCTTCCTGCACATGGCGGTCGATTACGCAAAGAAGATTGGTTTTACGGGTCAGTTCTACATTGAGCCAAAGCCACGCGAACCGTCCACCCACCAGTATGATTCTGATGCCGCGGCTTGTTTGAACTTCTTGCGTGAGTTTAATCTTCTCGATCACTTCAAGCTGAACTTGGAGACGAACCATGCGACCCTTGCGGGTCACACGATGGAGCATGAAATGGAAGTGGCAATCGCTGCGGGCGCGCTCGGTTCGGTCGATGCAAACCGCGGAGACGAACTTCTTGGTTGGGATACCGACCAGTTCCCGACGAATCTCTATGGCACCACTCAGGTGATGCTCCGTCTTCTTAAGATGGGTGGATTTACGACGGGTGGTCTTAATTTCGATGCGAAGCGTCGTCGCGAAAGCCATGAGCCTGAAGATCTCTTCCACGCGCACATCGGCGGAATGGATGCTTTCGCTCGCGGTCTTAAGATTGCTCATAAGATCATTGAGGACGGCCGCATGAATGACTTTATCAAGGTGCGCTACGATTCCTTTGACTCCGGTATCGGTGCTCAGATTGAATCGAAGAGCACCAACTTCGAAGCTCTCGACGAATATGCCCAGGGAATTACCCCACCGCAGCTTGCGAGTGGTCGCCAGGAGCGGCTTGAGAATCTCTTCAACGATTACCTTTAAAATTTATGCCTACCGTCCTTGGCCTCGATTCATCGACTCAAAGTATTTCCGCGGTCATTCTCGATACCGATAGCGGAGAACTGCTGGCGGAAGCCGGGGTGAACTTTGGAAATGATCTTCCGCAATACGGGCAACCTAGTGGATACGACCCATCGGGTGCCCGGGGGGAGGTGCATTCCAATCCTATGATGTGGGTTGAGGGGTTGGATCTCCTGTTAGGGAAAATGAAGGCTGAGGGGGTCGACTTTTCTCACATTTCCGCCGTTTCAGGATCGGGTCAGCAACATGGCTCGGTTTATCTGAAGAGTTGCTTTGGAAAGAAATTGGCTTCCTTGGACGCATCGCAAGATCTCAAGGATCAGCTTGCGGGCTGTCTCACGAGAACTAGTTCGCCGATTTGGATGGATAGTTCGACGGCGGAGGAGTGTGCTGAAATTGCGGAGACGGTCGGAGGAAACGACGAAGTCTGTCGTCGCTCTGGTTCCATCATGGTGGAGCGCTTTACGGGCTCGCAGATTCGTAAGTTTTTTAAGACCGAGCCCCAGGCTTATGCAGAGACGGAGGTGATTCATCTTGTGAGTTCCTTTTTTGCTTCGATTTTTGCGGGTAAGAATGTCGCGATTGATCACGGCGATGGTGCGGGCATGAATCTCATGAACCTCGCTTCGGGCGAGTGGGACGAGGCGCTTGTTTCGGCGACTGCCGAGGGGTTGGCTGAGAAGCTTCCTGCGGTGGCTCTATCGGCGACATTGTCCGGGTCGATTTCTTCCTATTTTGTCGAGAAGTATGGTTTTTCTTCGGAGTGCGAGACGGTGATCTGGTCGGGCGATAATCCCTGTAGCCTGATTGGAATGGGCGCGGCAATGCCTGGAAAGATCGTGATTAGCCTCGGAACGAGCGACACCCTTTTCGCAGCGATGTCGGAAGCGAAGACTGATCCGCAGGGCTTTGGTCATGCTTTTGGAAATCCAGCGGGTGGTTATATGAGCCTCATTTGTTTTAAGAACGGCTCGCTTGCTCGCGAAGCGGTGAAGAATGAGTTCGACCTGGAGTGGAGCGCTTTTGAAAAAGAAGGCCTTGCTGAGACTCCGATTGGGAATTGGGGACTGATGATGCTGCCATTTTATGAGCCGGAAATCACACCGCTTCTGGATACCGGAGGTCCGATTTTTTCAGAGGAAGGGGAGCGGAGTGCGGCACAAGTCGCGCGCGCAGTTGTGGAAGGGCAGTTTTTAAATATGCGCCTTCATTTTAGCTGGCTTGAGGTGGAGCCGACCCGGATTTCGATTACGGGGGGCGCTTCTCAGAATGATGGGATTGCGCAGGTGATTGCGAATGTTTTCGGAGTGCCGGTAGATCGGCTTGATGTGCCGGGATCGGCTGGTATCGGGGCCGGGATGAGGGCTGCGCATGGGGTGGGAGGAGATCTAACGGATCTTGAATCAAAATTCAGCCAAGTGCAGGAGGGCTCGCCAGTGAATCCTGAAGAAGGTGCTAAGGAGGTCTACAATGCGATGTTGCCGGGCTTTAAAGGATTCCTCGAATCTCAGTCCGGTTAGCAGGAGGAAATCTTCAAGAATCAGATTGATGAAGATTTGCTCTGATTTTTGAAGATTTCCCCTAGCCTTTGTCCAGATAACTTAACAACCTCATTTAAACCATGCCAAGACCCGTCACACTCTTCACCGGCCAATGGGCCGATCTTCCGCTCGCTGAACTCCTCCCGAAAGTCAAAGAAATGGGCTATGATGGAGTCGAACTCGCCTGTTGGGGCGATCATTTCGATGTCCAAGCTGCTCTCACTGAAGAAGGCTACGTCGAGGGACGCTGGGAACTTCTTAAGCAGAACGACCTTTCTTGTTTCGCCATTTCCAACCACCTCGTGGGGCAGGCGATCTGCGACAACATCGATGAGCGCCATGCGGCCATCCTTTCGGCTGCAATCTACGGCGATGGAGATCCTGAAGGGGTCCGTGAGCGCGCGGCTCAGGAAATGATCGATACCGGGAAGGCTTGCCGTAAGTTTGTCGACGCAGGAAAAGATTACATGTCCGGACGCGAGGAGTCCGGGATTGGCGCGGTCGTGAACGGCTTTACCGGGTCGAGCATCTGGCATGCGCTTTATGCCTTCCCGCCCACGGATCAGGCCTATCTCCAAAAAGGCTTCGATGATTTCGCGAAGCGTTTTGGTCCGATCCTCGACGCCTTTGACGCCTTGGACGTAAACTTCGGACTCGAAGTTCACCCGACTGAGATTGCTTTTGATATCGCTTCGGCTGCGCGCGCGATTGAGGCCGTCGGTGGTCACAAGCGATTTGGTTTCAACTACGACCCCAGCCACCTTGGTTACCAGGGTGTCGACTACGTGCGTTTCATTCGCGAGTTCTCGGATCGCATCTTCCACGTCCACATGAAGGATGTTTGGTGGGGACATGGTGATGGTACAGTGGGTGTCTTTGGTGGACACACCGATTTCACGGACGCGCGTCGTCAGTGGGACTTCCGCTCGGTGGGACGTGGTGACATTAACTTCGAGGAAATCATCGTCGCCCTCAACGACACGCGCTACAGTGGGCCTCTTTCCGTGGAATGGGAAGATGGACGCATGGAGCGCTTCCACGGTGCAGCCGAGAGTTGTGCTTACACCAAAGCACTGGACTTTCCCCGCAACGAAGGGGGAATGTTCGACTCAGCATTCGACAACGATAATCAGTAATTTAATAAGAACATGGCTACAAAAATTGGAATCATCGGAGCAGGAGGCATGCTCAAGTATCATGCCGAAGGATTTAAAAAGGCAGGTGGCCAGATTGTTGCTGTCGCTGACCTCGCTCCCGGCGCGGCTGCAAAGGCAGCGGAAGACTGGGACATCCCGCTTTCCTTTGAGAGCGTCGAGGAGATGCTTGAAAAGGCCGTTCTTGATGCCGTTAGCATCATCGTACCAAACAAGTTTCACGCGCCTCTTGCGCTGCAGTGTCTTCACGCGGGCAAGCACGTCTTTTGCGAGAAGCCACCTGCGCTGACCGCTGATCAGGTGGAAGAAATGCTCAGTGTTTCTCAAGCGGTCGGCAAACACCTGATGTTCAATTTTAACAACCGGGCGCGTCCTGAGTCTCGGGAAATGATGAAGCTCATTGGTACGGGCGATGCTGGTACGATCAACTCGGCGCAAGCAAAGTGGATTCGCCGCACTGGCATTCCCGGATTTGGTGGATGGTTCACGAACAAGGCTCTCTCCGGAGGAGGCCCGTTGATCGACCTTCTTCACATGGTCGACCTTGCGATGTATTTCATGGGCTATCCCGAGCCAAAGGCGGTCATGGGACAGACCTTTGACACCTTTATCACTGACCCTGGCCACAAAGGTCCCTGGGGGATTCCTGATAATGCTGAGGGCGCGACCGATGTGGAAGCAGCGGCTCACGGCTTCGTCAGCTTTAAGACAGGTCAGGTCCTTTCGCTTCAGGTTTCCTGGGCGGAAATGGTGAAGCGCGAGGAAGTCTCGGTTGTCTTCCAAGGGACCAAGGCCGGCGGAAAAGTAGAGCGTCTCTTCGGAACCGATGGTCTCGACGAAACCGCGATTGATACCTGCGAACTATACACTCAGGAAGATGGCAAGTCGGTCAATACGATCATCGAGGTGGAAGAGTGCGAAGACATGGGCCGGATCGATTCCGCGGCAAACTTTGTTGAAGCGATTGATGGTAAAGCCGAACCGCTCAACACTCCGCATCAAGCACTCGCACTGATGCAGGTGATCGATGCCATCTACAAATCTTCTGAAAGCGGAAAACCTGTCGTTCTTTAGAATTCAGTCATGAACAGAAAACTTAGAATGGGCATGGTCGGCGGAGGTCGGGGTGCCTTTATTGGCCAAATTCACCGTATGGCGGCGAATCTCGATGGAAAGATCGAGCTCATTGCTGGTGCGTTTTCCTCAAGCCCTGAAAAGTCGAAGCTCTCGGGTGAAGATTTCTTCCTTGATCCTTCAAGGGTTTACGGAAGTTATCAGGAGATGGCGACGGTAGAAGCGGCTCGCGAGGACGGTATCGATTTTGTCTCCATTGTGGTGCAGAATCATCTCCACTTCGATGTGGCGAAGACTTTCCTGGAAGCTGGGATTAACGTCATCTGTGACAAGCCTCTCGCGCTTAATATAGAGCAGGGGAAAGAGCTGCAGGAGTTGGTAAAGAAGGGCGATGTTATCTTCGCGCTCACACACAACTATACGGGCTACCCGATGGTGAAGGAAGCGAAGCGCATGGTCGCTGACGGCGAGTTGGGCCGTATCCTCAAGATTGTGGCCGAGTATCCTCAGGGGTATGCGGTGGGCGATGTCGAAGGCGAGGGAACGAGTAAGATCGCGAATTGGCGTGCGGATCCTAAGATTGCCGGTTCCTCGAACTGCATCGGCGATATTGGCACTCACGCTCACAATCTCGTGAAATACATCACAGATCTCGAAATCGAAGAACTGGCAGCCGAACTCACTGCCTTCATTCCGGGTCGTGAACTCGATGATGATGGGAACTGTCTTGTTCGTTTCGAGGGCGGGGTGAAGGGGATTATTTATGCTTCTCAGATTTCCAACGGAGATGAGAACAACCTCAACATCCGTGTCTATGGCACGAAGGCGTCGCTTGAGTGGCACCAGGAAGAGCCAAACGATCTCCTCGTGAAGTTTGCCAATGCGCCTCGTGAAACCTATCGTCGTGGAAACGACTACCTTGGGGCAGCGGCGCAGGCGAATTCGCGGACGCCCTTTGCGCATCCCGAAGGGTTTATCGAGGCTTTTGCCAATGTCTACCTCGCTGCGGCCGCGGCGATTTCTGACAAGATCGATGGTAACGAACCGCCTGAGGGGGGCTACGATTATCCCACGGTCGATGATGGAGTAGCGGGTATGGCTTTCATCAAGGCTTGCGTCGATTCCTCCAAAAACAATGCGGCTTGGACCAAGCTGGAGCAGTAAAAGAGGGCTTCAAATTTTCAAGAGCCGTCGAGTCTTCGGATTCGGCGGTTTTTTTTGAGGCAAGAATTCGAACTGATTCGCTTATTGGGTGAATAAACCGTGCTCTTTTCTCGTATCAGCTAAAAAACCAGCACTATGAAACGCCTCTTTTCGATTTTCTGCCTCGCTGCCGGCCTGGCCGGCGCTTCTCCAATTGTTCATATCGACAAACTTGGAAATTCCCTTGGGGGATGGGATGATAAAGGAAAATATGCCGAGTTTGAACGATCAGGTAGTATCTATCGAACCTGGAGACCAGAAATTACTCCGATGGTGAATGGTGGTGTTTTTGTCTCGCTGCGGGTTGATCATCTTCGCGGTGTCTTTGCGAGCGATGATCATGCGAGTTTAGAAGTGACCTTTGCTCCAGACGGAACGGTGGAGTCGGCGCGGAGTTCGCTGGCTCTTCAGGGAAAGCGAGTAACGAGTGATCTCATTGCCGGAACTGGCAAACTTGGAGCGAATGTTGCGGGGCTGGATCGAGCTGCAAAAGTGGGTGCGGAACTCCTTGCCAATCTATCGGCGAAGATTCTTCGCGAGAATATTCGTGAGCCGGGGCGGGTGACCTTTCCCGCAGTGCTGAATCATAACTATAACCTTCTTTGCCTGGCTGTTACGAACGTGCCTATGGCTGAACTTGTATTAGAGGATGCAAATGAAGAAGATGACGAGACTGAGGCTCCTGAGGAAGAAAAAGGCGAAGAGCCGGAGGTTCCAACGGTGGTGCCTTTAGTCATTGAGAAGTCACCTGCGAAGAAGTAGGGAGCATCGTCCCCAGCTAGAAGTTCGATGGTTTTAATGCGCACGTCTGCCCTTTTTTAAGGTCAGCTGAAGCTGAGAAAATGTAGGTTCTTTGGCAAGAAAGACGGTGAGCGCTTTTTTGGCTTTGCCGTCGATGAGAGGGGCTTGAATAGGGCCTTGAGAAGCCGGCCTACGGCTGGATCTTTCTTCCAACCAATCAGGCCATTGCGCGAGGCACTTGGTGTGATCTTGATTCAGAGAAGTATTTCTAGTAATCAGAGTGAGAAAGTATCTTCCTTTACGTTGGCCCCCTGAGATTGTTGGGCTTCGCCGTTGTTGGCGAGGTGCACGGCAGCGTGGTAAACGCTTTCGGTATCGGCCCCGCACTCGAAGGCTAGCTGCTCGGCGTCCTTTCGCTCGCCGGTGAGATGGCCTCGCACTTTGTTGAGGATATCAAGGAATTCTCCGGCGGCGGCCTTTCCTGCTTCGACACCCGGCTGGTGATAGGCGTTCACGTTGATCAGGGAGGCGTAAAGGCTGACGGAGCGCTCGAAGAGTGCGATGAGTTGGCCCAGGGAGCTCGCGGTGACCTTTTCGATGGAGATCGTGATCGAGCTGCGACCATTTTCATAAAGAGCATTGCGAGTGCCGCGAAGGAAGCCTTGAAGGTAGTCAGTAGCGGTGTTGTCGCCATCGACCGTGATGGATCTGCTGTCGCGACCCTTGCGCACTTCCACGAAAGTGGCAAAGAAGTTGTTGAGACCGTCGCGGAGTTGCTGGACGTAGGCGTGCTGGTCTGTGGAACCCTTGTTGCCATAGACGGCGAGGCCCTGGTTGACGGTGTTGCCATCGAGGTCTTCCGCTTTTCCGAGCGACTCCATGATGAGCTGCTGGAGATATTTGGAGAAGAGGACAAGTGAGTCTTTATAGGGGAGGATGACGAGATCCTTTTCACCTTTGCCATTTCCAGCGTGATACCAGGCGAGGGCAAGCTGCAGGGCGGCATTCTGGGAAACGTCGCTACTACGTGTTTTCTCGTCCATGGCCTTGGCTCCTGCGAGCATGGCGTCGATATCGATATCCTGAAGGGCCATCGGGACGAGGCCAACCGTCGAGAGGATGGAAGTACGGCCTCCGACCCAGTCTTCCATGGGGAAGGTGGCGATGAAGCCTTCTTCCTGGGCGAACTTGTAGAGCTTGGAGTCCTCGCCGGTGACAGCGATGGCGTGCTTGGCGAAGTCGAGGCCAGCTTCTTTGTAGGCGTGCTTTGCTTCGAGCATGCCGTTACGAGTTTCCGCAGTGCCGCCCGATTTGGAGATGACGACGGCGAGGCTCTTGCCGAGAGATCTGCCAATGGTGGCGAGATCAGTATCGATGCCGGCGGGGTCGGTGTTGTCGAAGAAATATGTTTTGACAGCCGCCTTGGGGCCGCCGAGAGCTTCTTCAATGAGCTGGGGGCCGAGGGCGGATCCCCCGATGCCGATGATGATGATATTTTCGAAAATACCGCCGGAAGGGGGCGCGATTTCTCCGGAGTGAATCTTTTGGGCGAATTCTTTAACGGCCTTAATGGGCTCGGTGATTTGAGCTCGGATTTCGGCGGTGGGTGCGAGGGAAGGATTGCGCAACCAGTAGTGACCGACCATGCGGTCTTCATCGGGGTTGGCAATTGCGCCTGCTTCCAACTTCTGGAGGTCGGAGAGCGCCTTTTCGATTTTTGAGGCCATCGCTTCCGAGTAATTCGAAGGAATGTCCATGCGGGAGAAATCAATGCTAAAGCCGAGATCGGGGTAGCGGAGGAGGGATTGGGAGAAGGTGTCGAAGTTCATGTCGATGATCGAGTTTTCAGATGATTGAGAGTGGTTTAGTTAGAATGGCGTATTCTTGTTTGCAGAGCTCTTTGATGCGAGAGGGGGATTCAAATGATGAATCTTCAAAACGTGCGTAGCAGCAGGATAATTCATCATCCAAAATTCGGTAGGACATTGCTGAGATTGGCACGGTATCTGTTGAGGAAATCTAGATAAGAATGGCGTTTTTGTAACGACTCCCAAGGTATTGGCTTAGGTTTTCAGGGCTGCCCTTTTACCATGGAGATTTTCACCCTGGATGGGGTCGTAGTTTAGAGAAGAGTTCTGTTGGAAATGATGCTCACCGAGGATTCGGTTTGGAACGAAAGGTGGAACTGTGAGATCGTTTTTCCAGACGCCGATGGCTCCCTGTGCCTTGCCTGAAAACGCGAGCTATTTGTGGTCAAAAAATTGATCAATTTCAACGACGACAAGGTCATGAGGTCGAAAGCGGACGATGATGTGTTGAAATGGCTCTGGCATAGGGAGCGTCATAAAAAAGCTTTAGTAGGTAAGAATCGCTTCGGTTCTGGGGGAGTCGATCAGGGTGCGGCCGTTGAGGGCTTCAAGCTCGATCAGGAAAGAGGTGGCGATGAGGTCGGCATCGAGGACCTTTAGAAGCTTGATGGCGGCAGCGGCGGTGCCCCCGGTGGCGAGGAGGTCGTCGACGAGGAGGACTTTCTCGCCGGGTTTGATGGCGTCTTTGTGGATCTCGACGCAGTCTTCGCCGTATTCGAGGGAGTAGGCCATTTTATGAGTGGTCCAGGGGAGTTTGCCTTTTTTACGAATGGGAACGAAACCGGCGCCGAGAATCTGAGCGACCCCAGCGGCGAAAATGAAGCCGCGGGCGTCGATTCCGACGACTTTATCAATTTTTTCGCCCTGAGCGGTTTCGGCGAGGAGGTCCATGGAGGCTTTGAAGAGTTCAGCGTCGCCTAGAACAGGGGTGATGTCCTTGAAGAGGATTCCTTCTTTGGGGAAGTTGGGGACATCTCGGATGGCGGCATTGAGGTCGGCAGCAGTCGGCATGCGAAAAAACTAGGCGGATTCTGGGGAGGGGGAAAGCGGATATCGGGAGAGTTTCTCTTTCCGCACTTGAAAGGATGGCACTTCGAGTCCAGTTATCCCCATATGGAAATGGCTTACTTGATCGGGGCGACTATTCTGGCAGCTGCCGGAGCGGTCTTCGGTTGGCGTGCCAGAGGAGACGAGGGTCATGGACATCGGGCCTTTTGGTGGATGGTGGGCGCATTTGTCTGCCAATTACTTTTCTTAGGAATTCGGGGCGAATTGCGCGGGCAGTGTCCTCTTGATGACCTCGGTGAGATTTGCCTTTTTCTAGCGTGGTCGTTGACCTTCTTTTATCTGGTAACGGGGACGACCTACCGCCTTTCCCTGTTGGGGGTGTTTACGGCACCTGTGGTGGTGGTCCTCCAATTGGTGACTCTCTTTCCGGGGGCTTTGGATACGAATCCGGTCAGGGCGGCGGAGGTGGACCCGTGGCGGGAGTCGCACGCGGCCTTCTCGGTCCTAAGCTATGGGGCTTTGACGTTGGCCTCGGTCGCGGGCGTGATGTTTTTGGTGCTTAACCGGCGTTTGAAAAGCCTGCGCTTTAGTGGGGGAATGATGACGGGGATGCCATCGGTGAGCCGTTTGGTGGAGGCGATGGCGCGGATTGCGCTGGTAGGATGGATTCTTTTGACGATTGGTGTCGTTTCTGGGTTGTCGATGGAAAATGGGGAAGTGAGTGTCCACCTCGTTGTGGCGACGGTGACTTGGGTCCTGTATGCGGTTTTATTGGGAGTTTACTTTGTGAGGGGCTTACCGGGACGCTACCTCGCGTGGGGGCTCATCGTGTTGTTTATTCTTTCTCTCACGGTCTTTTCCAAAATTTAATGAAACTCGTTTGTCTTGGCCTCAATCATGAGACTGCTCCTGTCGAGGTGCGGGAGTGCTTTGCCTTGTCTGAGAGTGAGATCAGTGAAGAAGGAAAGCTCCTTATTGAGGATCCGGCGGTGGCTGAGGGAGTGGTTCTCTCGACCTGTAATCGGACGGAATACTACGCGGTGATTGAAGATGGCGGGGTGCAGCATCTGGAGAATTGGGTGTGCTCGCAGAGGAATTACGAAGGTACCCGCGAAGGGGTGTTTTACTATTACGAATCGAGGAAAGCGGCAGAGCATCTTTGTAGGGTGGCGAGCGGAATGAATTCGATGGTGCTGGGGGAAACAGAGATCTTTGGTCAAGTGAAGAAGGCTTACCAGGCCGCTCTTACTGGAGGAACGACTTCGGGTATTTTGAACAAGCTGTTCCAACGGGCTTTTGGGGTGGGGAAGCGAGTGCGGACGCAGACGGGGATTCAAGAGGGCGCGACGTCGGTGGCGGGCGCTGCGGTCGAACTTGCGGAGCAGGTCTTTGGTAAATTGAAAGGAAGCTCGGTCATGGTGGTGGGCGCAGGGGAGATGAGCCGACAAACGGCGCAAGCGCTGCAGTCGCGTGGCGCAAGCTCGGTAATTGTTACGAACCGTTCTTTTCCGGCGGCGGAGAAACTTGCGGCAGAGATTGGGGGGGGAGCTGTGGGTTTCGATGATTGGCAGAACTCGTTGGAGAAGATTGACGTGCTAATTTCTTCGACCAGCGCCCCTCATTTTGTGGTGAAACCACGAGATATCGAAGCGGTGCGTCGAAAGCGCAAGTTCCGTCCGCTCATCATGGTGGATATTGCTGTTCCGCGTGATATCGATCCCGAGGTTGGAGAGATCGAGGAAGTCTATCTTTACGACATCGATACTCTGCAAGGGATGGCAAGCCGAGCGCGCACGCGTCGCTTGGAGCAGTTAAAAATTTGCGAAGGAATCATCGACGAAGAACTCACTAAAGCAGCACTACTAGGACTGGAATGAAGAAGCTTAAGATAGGAACACGTGGGAGTGCTCTCGCATTGAAACAGGCGGAGATGACTGAGGCGGCATTGGCTGTGGCTTTTCCCGGGTTGGAAGTCGAGCGGGTGATTATCACGACAACGGGGGATCGCCGCACGGATGTTGCGTTGAGCGAAGTTGCGAAGGTCGAGGGGGTCTGGGACAAAGGAGTTTTCATCAAAGAACTGGAGATTGCTTTGGAAACGGGGGAGATCGATGTGGCAGTGCACTCGCTGAAGGATCTGCCGACGGTTCTGGAGGAGGAATTTGTGTTGGCGGGAGTGCTGGAGCGTGCGCCTGTTAGAGACGCCTTTATTGGGAAAATTTCGTGGAATGACTTGGGCGAAGGTTCGCTGGTTGGAACCAGCTCGGCGCGTCGAGCGCAGCAACTGATCGATTTGAAGCCGGGTCTTGAGGTGTGCGATCTTCGGGGGAATGTGCCGACGCGTCTGCGCAAGCTGGCTGAAAGCCAGACGATGGACGGAATTATGCTGGCCGAGGCGGGGCTTCGTCGCTTGGGATACTCTGTTGGTAACGTCCTCGAGATCGAAGGGGTAGCGCTTCAGGTTCATTGCCTGCCGGAGAAGGAGTTTTATCCAGCGGCCGGACAAGGAGCGGTGGGATTTGAGATCAGGTCCGATGATTCGGAGAGTCGCGACATTATTTCGGCACTCAATCATCAAAAAACCTGGGATCGGGTCACGGCGGAGCGCGGGTTCCTCGAACTGCTTGCGGCAGGCTGCAATACGCCGGTGGGAGTTTGGTGTGAGATTTCCGAAGGCCTTGTCACGATGGGTGCTCGCGTCTATCCGGAGAAGGGTGGAAAGCCAACGCGGGCCGAAGTTTCCGCACCACTGGCTGAAGCGGCTCAGTTACTTTTTCAAGAATTGTCATGATCAAAAAAGGAATTTGTTACCTGGTGGGCGCGGGCCCGGGAGATGTTGGGTTGGTCACGCTGAAGGCCAAGGCCTGCATCGAGAAATGCGACGTTCTGGTTTATGACGCACTTTCGAGTCCCGAGCTGGTTTCGTGGACGAAGAAGGGCTGTGAGCTGATTTTTGCGGGCAAGCGCGCGGCGGCTCATGCAATTCCGCAAGATCAGATTAATGATATTATTGTTGAGAAGACGTTGGAGGGAAAGATTGTCACGCGCCTCAAGGGCGGTGACCCCATGATTTTTGGGCGCGGTGGTGAAGAAGCCTCCGAGCTCGCAGATGCGGGGGTGGAGTTCGAGATTGTGCCGGGGATTTCCTCGACGATTGCCGGACCAGCCTACGCGGGGATTCCGGTGACGCATCGTGATCACTGCTCGCAGCTGACGATTTTCACGGGACATGAAGATCCCACGAAGGAGGATACCTCGCTTGATTTTGAGCAACTGGCGAAGGCTCCCGGGACGAAAGTGTTCGTGATGGGGGTTGCGCGGTTGCGCGGGATCTGTGAGCGATTCATCAAAGGTGGGGCCAGTCCTTCGACTCCGATTGCGCTGACGCGCTGGGCCACGACGGGGAAGCATCGTACGATTGAAGGGACCTTGACGACGATTGCGGATATTGCAGAAGAGCAGAATTTTAAGTCACCGGCAGTGGCGGTGGTGGGCAATGTGGTGACCGAGCGCAAGAAGATCAATTGGTTCGAAACCAAGCCGCTCTTTGGAAAGCGAATTGTGGTAACGCGGACGCGCGAGCAAGCGGGGGAGCTGAGTCGTCAACTGGGCAATCTCGGGGCCGACGTCGTGGAGCTTCCGACGATTCGGATCGAGCACCCGAAGGATAAAAAAGATTTTGCGCAGATGGTGGCGGATGCGCACACCTACGACTGGCTCATTTTTACGAGTCCGAATGGGGTGGAGAAATTCTTCGACGCTTTTTATGCGACTTACCAAGACGCCCGCAGTTTGGGCGGACCCCGGATTGCGGCGATTGGGCCGAGCACGGAAGCGAAGATTCGCGAGTACCGTTTTACGGTGGATTTGCTTCCTGAAAAATTTGTGGCGGAAGGATTGATCGAGGCCTTTAAGAAGATCAATGTAGAGCACCAAAAATTGCTTTGGGTGAAGGCGGAAGAGACCCGCGATGTTCTCTATCATGAGCTCATGAATATTGGAGCGATCGTGGATTCTTGCCTTGCTTACCGCACGGTGCCCGAGACTTCAGATCCGACTGGAGCGGCGCAGCGACTCGCTGATGAAGGTGCAGATATGATCACCTTTACGAGTGGTTCAACGGTGGAGAACTTTTTCAAATTGGGGATCCCTTGGCCTGAAAATTGCGTGGCAGGAAGTATCGGCCCAGTGACCAGTAAGACCTTCGCTGCGCATTCGAGCGAGACCTGCATTGAATCGCCTAAGCATGACATCCCCGGATTGGTGAAAGCGATTTTGAAGCATTTTGCGAAGTAAGAACCCAGTTCGGTTTCGCGAAGAAGCGCCTCGATTCCCTAGAGGTGGAAATGATCTCTATTTATGAGGCCACTGAGCCAAATAGGAAATGATCGAACCACCACAGTAGTAGGATGTTAGTAAGGATAGCAGCTCTTTTTCAATATTGACGTGAAGGGGAGAAATCTCTTTGGTAGTTCTACTCTAAATCCCTACAAATCGAGATCATTGGGCCTTTTTGACATTCGGGTGGGCTCCAACGATATCGTTGATCAGTTCATCAACCAATGCGATTGAGCTGAAGATGTTCTCTTTCAAAGCGATGTCGCTGTCTCCAGCGAAGCTCGCCAATTTCTACGCATCAAAGTCATTCAACAATAAACCCTAAACTCCTAGATCAATGAAAAATCCAATCTTCTCAATATCATCCACAATTGGCCTTCTTGCTATATCGGCATCATGGGCTGATTATCCGGGTGTCGTCACTGCCGACGGGCCGTTGGCCTATTACCGATTCGAAGAAGCGGTCGGGGCGACGACGTTGGTCGATTCGAGTGGAAACGGCTTGAATATCGATTACAGCGCTCCGATTGGGAGCACTCAGATTGGTGAGTCTGGAGCGATTGGGTTGGCTGCAGCCTTCAATGCGGATGGTTCGCTTCTTACGCCCTTGGTGCTTGACCCTTCAGTGGGCGATTTTTCGATGGAAGCGATCATCCGCGTCGATAGTCTGGGTGCCGCAGGGACAGTGGTCCTGGCGAACCAAGATGGAACTGCTGGACTTGGTCGAAGCAATTTGGTTGTGAACGGTAATCGGGCGATTACGACCTACATTGGTGGGGCAACTGTTCTATCCGGGCGAACCGCAACTGACGGAGTCTTTGATCACTTACTTGTCACCTATGACCAAAGCGCGGTGGTCGGAGGCGTTGATCCGACCATTAGGATTTTCGTCAATGGCGAGGAGACTGCCACTGGGTTTTTTGTTGCTGAGCCGGCCAATGGGGGTTGGGTCATTGGGTCACATAAAAGCCAAGCCAGCCAATTTTTTAGCGGCCTCATTGACGAGGTTGCCATTTACGATAAGCGGCTGGATGATCCTAATGGCGATGGTGACGTTTCAGATTCCCGGGTGTCGGTTCACTTCAAGGAATACCTGGCTGATTCTGAGACCTTGGTTAATTTTGCAAGTGATGTGCCCTACCTTGAAAGTGGCCAGAGCGGAGAGTTGTCATGGTTTGTTTCTCCTGCCCTGACTTCACTCACAATTGATGATGGTAGCGGTCCGGTTGATGTTCTTACCCAAACGACAGACTGTAATGGTGCGCTCTTAGTATCGCCCACTTCTACCACCACTTATACTCTGGAAGGAACTGGGCCAATTGGAACAGAGCGCCTCATGGTGACTGTTCTTGTCGATGAAGCAGCTGTCGTGAATAGCTTCACCTCAAGCTTTAATTTAGTGCCCGTGGGTGGCTCTACCACCTTGTCATGGGATGTGACCAATGGGATTACGGTATCGATTGATAATGGAGTGGGCGCGGTTGATGCCATGTCGGGAAGTGTGGATGTGACACTCGAAGAGTCGACGACTTTCACTCTTACCGCGACCAACTCACAAGGAGATGTAACGGAGGAAGTGATGGTAGGAGTTCTTGCTGCCTTGGAGCCAGGCTTACTTTCGCATTGGAAGGTCGGCGAAGCCGCAGGTGAAGTTGATGGGGCTTTTCTGATTTCAGAAAGCGGAGAAGATTTCCTTGGAACATTCTCGGGCGCGCCAATCTTCGATACCGGGGATCCTGCGCCTGTTCCCGGAGGCTCGACTGCCTCGCTTTCTTTGGATGGCGCGAATAGTTGGGTTGATGTGCTGGACTACAATGGAATTGGAGGCAGCGAAGCCCGGACCTTGGCGTTTTGGTTCAAGGGGCCCGGGGCACAAATGAACAACTATGCCACCTTGATCGGTTGGGGACCTGGTTCTACCGGAAACCGTTTTGATACCCGTATTCAAGGTCAATCCGGCGGTTTTATCCGGACTGAGGTTGCGGGATCTGGAAGCAATGGAACAGCAATCATCGATGATGGCGAGTGGCATCACTGTGCGATGGTCGTCGATCCGACCGTGGGAACGACCGTGGGAGATATTCAGTTCTATATCGATGGGGTTGCGGATCCGCTCTCGGCGATCGGCGGCACTCCAATCGACAGTGGAACCAATTTGAATCTCCGAATTGGAGCTTCACGCACGATTGGTGGGCGTTCGCTGACGGGGAAGCTGGATGATATCCGTCTCTACAATATAGCCCTCACTTCGGAGCAAATTTTGGCACTGTCTGAGTTATCACAAGAGATCGTGATCAACGGGGTTGAAGTTCTAAGTAACGGAAATGCGGAGATCACGTTTTCCGCTTCTCCTGGAAACTACGCACTGTTCTATTCTCTCGATCTTACCGCAGATGGTTGGTTGGAGGTTTCAGATAGCGAAACGATTTCGGCTGGTGAATCGATGAAGGTTTCGACTGACAACGAGGCTGCTCCAAATTCGCAGAACACAACGATATTTTACCAGATTAGGCAAGCTGAGTAGAGCCGATAACTCGGCAGCAGGGTTTCAGGATCAACGTGAAGCCAATCACCTGATTGGATCGAACTTCGCAATCTTGGTAACGCATCCGTCGATCTTTTCGACTATTATCTCACAGATGATTCAGGGCGGTTGACTGAGTGGAAGTTTACTCAGAGCGTCATTATTCCTGCAGGAGGATATGCGATCTTGTTTGCTTCAAATCGGAATGAATTCTTCGAAGGAGAAGCGCATGCGAATTTTAGGCTAAGTTCAACCAATGGCGAATACCTCGCTCTAATTACTCCTGATGGGGAAACAATTGTTGATGAACTTTCACCGCAGTTTCCCGCGTTAAAACATGAGCAAGCATATGGGCGGGCTGACGATGGGATGACGTTAGATTTCCTTACTTATGCAACTCCCGGAGCAAAAGATTCTTCCGCTGCTGAGCGGCCGCAGATTCTCAGTTTTACGAGTTCTGTTGAGAGCATCGCTTGGGACGAATCGGCCACGCTGAGTTGGGAGGTTGAGGATACGGATGGTCCCAAGCCCAAGGTGAACAATTATGGGGAGTGAGCGTTTAAGAATTCTAGCGCGGTGTTACCCTTAACTTATTTGACTCCCTCAGGCGCAGGGGGAATTAGGTGCCGCAGAAGGTTTTTTCGACCATTTCTTCGGGGAGCGGTGGGGTTTCTAGGTCTGCTAAGTCGTCGTTTTCTTCAAAAGGTATGATCCAAGCCCCTGCGAGGTGATTGAAGAGGGTGAAGTCGTCCTTGTAAGCCGCTTGGATGGCTTCCTCGATGCGGTGGTTGCGAGGAATGCGAATTGGGTTGGCATGCTTCATTTCCGAGAGATGCGTTTCTGGTTTTGCCAAGCTCTGCCATGTCTTGAACCAAATCTTGAAGGGTTCTTTATCTGATGCGAGTGCGAGAAGTTTTGTATCGCTTCCCCCGGCTGCGACGAGAGTGAGCTGGCGGAAGAAGATGGTAAAGTCGAGCCTCTGAGAGGCGAGGAGGTCGAGGGTATTATCGACAAACCCAGCATCGGAATCCGAAGGAAGGGCAAGTTTAGCGCGGAAGCGTGAGAGGTAGTGTTCCTGAAATTGAGGGGCGAATTTTTTGAGGGATTCCTCGGCTCTCGCCACGGCCTTTTCCTCATTCGGGTCGATTAAAGGAAGAAGGGTTTCAGCGAAGCGGGTAAGATTCCAATGGGCCATGACGGGTTGATTTCCCCAGGCGTAGCGCCCGTTCCGGTCGATCGAGCTGAAGACGCGGTCCGGGTGGAAATCGTCCATAAAGGCGCAGGGGCCAAAGTCGATTGTTTCGCCGGAGATGGCGCAGTTATCGGTGTTCATTACGCCGTGGATGAAGCCAACGGACATCCACTGTGCGATCAATCCGGCCTGCGCAGAAATGGCGGCGTCGAGCAGTCCAATGTATGAGCGGGCGAGTGGATAGTGGCGCGCGATGACGTGATCGGCGAGAAGCATGAGGGCTTCGTCATCTTTTCGAGCGAGGAAATATTGGAAGGTCCCTACTCGGATATGGCTTGCGGCAATTCGGGTGAAGATGCCGCCGGGCACTATGCCATCTTGTCGGAAGACGTTCTCTCCGGAGGAAACGGCAGCAAGGGCTCGCGTGCTGGGGATGCCCATGGCGTGCATTGCCTCACTGACAAGATACTCGCGGAGGACGGGGCCGAGGGCGGATTTTCCATCGCCCCCCCGTGAGAAGGGAGTGCGACCAGATCCCTTGAGTTGGAGATCGAAGCGCTTGCCTTTTGGGGTGAGGATTTCGCCGAGAAGGAGGGCTCGGCCATCGCCTAGTATGGGAGAAAAGTTTCCATACTGATGTCCGGAGTATGCTTGGGCGAGTGGGGTTGCTTCGGCGGGCACGCCATTTCCAGAAAAGAGAGCGAGACCATTGGGTCCCTCTAACCAGGCGCGATCGAGCCCCAACTCCTTTGCTAGTCCGGTGTTGATCCTGAGTAATTGAGGATCGGGAGAGTTGGCCGGATTCTGTTTCTCGTAGAATCTTTCCGGAAGTTGGGCGTAGCTGTTGTCGAAGGGGAGAGTCACGAGGTAGGAGTTTACTTACGAAGTGATTTTACAATTTCAGCAGAGAGCATGTCGATCAGGCGGCTTTGTGCCGCGACAAGCGCTTCGTATCCATCAGAGTCAAGCGGAGTAATGAGCGAGCTGGTGCGGCTTGAAACCAGGTTCCCTTCGGGAAGACGATAGACGCGCCAAGAGGATTCAAGAATGGCATCGCCATCAACCGTCCCGTGAAACTGGTGGATATCGGCGCTGACTTGATAGTCGAGTTTGTTATTTGGGTCCCAAGGGTAAGTTTGGATCTTTCCGGTTACCTTTCGGCGGCCAAGGTTTACTCCAAGAACACGGGCGAAGTTGTCGTCCATCGCTCCGCTCCATTGGTGGAGATCGGACATTTCCATTTTGTGGGGAGAGCTTTGGAAAATGAGGTAGGGTCGTTCGACGAGATAGTCGGCTACGATGATGGGGCCGATTCCGATTCCCACGCCTTGGCGTTCTGGCGCTTTCCCCGCGGGAGTAAGGACATAGTAGCTCGTGTTCGTCGAGCTACAGGACAGGAGGAAGCCGAACAAGAGGCTGAGAAGAAAGAATTTGGAGGTCATGGCAAAGAAGAGGATCTAGCGGCGTGCACGGGGGATCTTTTTGGTGTTGGGATCTTTTCCAAAAAGGAGTGAGTTTGGTTTGTCGGCGATCTCGGTGGTCATGCGCTCGATGGAGCGGGTGACACTGCGGAGTTCATCCATGGTGCGGAGGAGGTCACCGTAGACAGCACCATCGCTGGAAAATGGTTTCATGCTCTTGTTGAGCTGAGCGATCGTAAGGCGAATATCGCTGGGTAGAGCCTTGGTGTCGGCGCTGTTCATAATGCTGTTAAGCGCGGTCATCATTTCCCTGGTCTGAGTGATGGTGAGCTTGGTTTCGGCGAGAATTCCATCGGTGCCACCCAGGCTGCCCTGGATTTCCTTCATCGTGTTAGTCGCTTCTTTGGCGGCATCAGTGAACTCAGTCAGCAAAGGTTCAACTTTGAGACTGTTGAGTTTTTTCAACAAAGCAGCGATACTATCTTCAAGGCGGCCAAATCCGGTCTCGACATTGGGAATGATGAGGCAGTCGTCAATTTGGACAACTCCGGTTGGCGGGATATCGGGATAGTAATCGAGATCAATGTAGAGCTGCCCTGTGATGATATTGCTGGTTTTGATGGAGGCACGGAGTCCTTGATCGAAAGCCATCTTAATTCCTTCGATCCCTTCATCACGAAGTCTTTCAGGAAAGTGCTGTTTGAGAAGATGATCGTTCAACTGAATGAGAATAGGCGTTTTTTCAACGGTGGCATGAGAAACCAGTTGGTAGGAAATCTGACTGACGCGTCCGACCCTGAGTCCCCGGAATTCGACGGGAGCGCCAGGGTTTAGACCTCGGACTTCTTGTTCAACGAGAAGGAGGAGATCGGCTGCGCTTTTGAAACCATCGGCTTCGGCTTCACTGAGGTCATCAAAAAGAGTGAAGCTATTTACGACCGAAGGAAGTTCGTAACCTTCAGGCATGCCGGGAGGGACTCCAAAATTGATGCGTCCTGAGATGAGAGAGTCGAGAGAGGGGAGAACAAGTTGGAAGCCACCGGTGTCGACCTTAAGGTCGATTCCGTTGTCGCGCCAGAAGCGGGACTCGGAGTTTACGAGCTGGGCGAATCGTTCGTCGATAAAAATTCCGAACTCAGTGGTGCGGGGCACAGGATCGAAGAAGCGACTTTCGACTTTTCCGACCCGGTTCCCGTTGAAGTAGATTCCGCTGCCGACATCAATGGAACCGGGGTTTTGCGCGATGAGACTGAGACGGAGGCCGGGCACGCTGCTTGGGGTCAGCGGAGGTTGCTCTTCTCCTTTGAAGGCGTATTGCTCGCCTCCGATGGGCCCCGGGTCCAGCTCGATGTAGGCACCGCTGAACACGGTTCCAAGTCCGGAAATGCCGGCGCCGCTCACCCGAGGTCGGACGACCCAGAACTTGGAGTCGAGACGGACAAGCTTCAGGTAGTCGGTGTTGATGCGCATGGCAACCTCAACGGTCAGATCTACGGGATCGAGGTCGATAGATTCGACGACGCCGATTTTGACGCTTCGGCAGTGGACTTCTGTTTTATCGACGGCAAGACCATCGGCATTTTCAAAGGTCACTGTCACTATTTCGCCCTGTTCCTGTAGGCTTCTTTTGACAAGCCATACTCCAAGGACCAGTCCAAGGATTGGAATAATCCAAACCCTGCTGATTTTGCTGTCGGCGGTGACCTTTGGTTTTTTAGAATCGCTCATGATGAGGAGGTGCTGCGGACCCTATCCCAGATGATTCTAGGGTCAAATGAGTGAGCTGCAAGCATGGTGAGGACCACCATGAAGGTAAACGATACTGCCGCGCGGCCTGGTTCAATCGACATAAAATTACCCATCTGAATCAATGCGACGAGGATGGCAACGACGAAAACGTCGACCATGGACCAACGACCGACGAGCTCGGTAAGCCAATAAATCTTATTGGCGCTCTTAGGTGACATTTTCACAAGACCTTTGGCGAGGGCACAAAGCCATATCAAGGCGATGATTTTTAGACCCGGGATTAGGACACTGGCGATAAAGATGACGGTGGCGATGGGATAGGCTTTCATTTGCCAGAAGATGGCGACTCCGCCGAGGATCGTACTTCCTTCGGTCACTCCCAGCTGAGTGATGACCATGATGGGCCAAACGTTCGCAGGAATATAGGCGACTACGCTGGCGAAGAGGAGAGCAATACAACGTTGGACGCTATTCGTTTTTCGTGAGTGAAGTTCGGAGTGGCAACGGTCGCAGACATGCTTCTCGATGCTGCCAACCTGAGCACAGATGTGGCAACTGACTTTTCCTAATTCTTGTGCGCTCTTTAACATTCGACTCCTCCTTCTACAGCGGCACCTTCTGTGTTTTTTTGAGCGAGTGCGACTTCGATTCGATCCCAGAGTTCGATCCGGTCGATTCCACTGACGGAGGCGGCGAGGCTGAGCATCAAGGCGATCATGGACCAGAATCCTAAGCCCATGGAAACATCGGCGAGTTTCATGAGTTTGAGCAAACTAACCATCGTTCCGAGGAAGAAGACCTCGACCATGATCCATGGTTGAATAACCTGAAAAAGGTAGCCCACCAACTGCACCCCTGGAAGGGTTTTTCCTCTCGAAAGGGGGATGCAGATGTAGAGAAGAGAGAAGAGAATGGTAAGGGGAAGAACAAAAATGGAGACTAGAACAGTGATGGCAATGGTATGACCTCCCTGAAGCCAAAGGCGGACTGCGGTTTCCACCATGCTTACGGTGGTCGCGCTGCCTTGTACATCCAAGGTGATGAAAGGAAGAGCGAGCATTCCGATGAGAAATAAGGTGCCAGATAGGCCGAAGGCAATCGCGCGCTCGAGGCTCTGAGGTCGGTTCCGGTAGAGAAGGGCACCACAGGTATTGCAACTCGCTGACTGACCTTCCTCGATCAACTCGACTTCGTGCAGCGAGTCACAGAAGCGACAGGCGACTTCATGGCCTTCATCGTGCAAGCGAGGCCAGGTCTGACGGTGGAGAAAATTCAAGATTGTTCGGGAGTAGCTTGGTGAACAGTGATTTGGGTGAAGGGAATGATCCAGTCTTGTTTATTGCAAAAATTGAGACAAACGCGCTGGATTGTATGGTGAAGTTGGCTGTATTTTGGTGCGGCCTCAGCCGATAAATCAGCGAACACTTCGGAGTTGATTCCGAAGATCGAGTTGATCCGGAAATTCTTTGAAAGGTTATTGGGATTCATTTCGAAAAATGATCCGATCGGGATGGATTTACGGTCGCCTCCCAAGTGGATAATTTTACCATACTCGGGAGTTTGCTCAATGATGCGGCCAAAGGTGTTAGCTGAAAGCACGAGCCATTCGCCTTTGGTTTCGGTGATTTCAAGAGCGAGGGCCTGAAGCGCCAGCGTTTCCTTGTCTGGCGGTGTGGCCGGTGCTTCCTCGGGTATTGTCGCTTTTTCGGGAGGAGCCCCCAAGGCAAGCGATGAGATGAGGAGGATAGAGAGAAGAAGTCGTTTCATGAGAGAGTTAACAAGCGCAGGAGTTTGACGGACCAAGGAAATAGGATTGGAGTCTCGCTGCAGAATGACCAAATTAGCCGGTGAACGGTGAACGGTGAACGGTGAACGGTGAACGGTGAACGGTGGGAGAATACAAAAAATGAGGGAGCGTTACGCGCCCTCATTCTGTGGTTGTGCATCGGGTTCTGCCTTGCAAGTGAGAACGATGTCCCGAGGAGCTATTCGAGAATCGATTAGGAAACCCGGGAGATCATGAAAAAGACGCGGTGACTCTCTCTTTGGAAGGGCTCAGAAGCAGAAGCCGATGTTAATCTACTCTGCGAAGTCGTCGCTACCAAGGAAGACGTCATTATCGATGACATGGTCGTCTTTATGCTCGGCCTTGCCTACGAAATCACCCTTAACGGTGTTCAGATGGGTGTTGTCATCAGTCACTGTAATCGGGCGATAGGCGTCCATTTGTTCCCCTTCAATAAAGACGGAGGTTAGAAAGCTATTGGTGTTGAGGGCGATGACAGGGTGGGCTTCCAGAAGTTATCATGCGCTTTTGTTTAGTTGGTTGTGTCACATCTTGTTATTTGTTGGATGATAAAGAGTTAAAAATTGGAATAGTTGGGGATCACAGCGTCCATTTCCTTTGCATTGGGGATTTGAGAGATTTATCGAGGGTTAATCCAAACACTCGACTAAGGGCAGCGGGTCACCTAATTTAAGAATTCGCTTTTTATGACTCCACTTTTTCGAAAGATTCTGGGAATGAACTGGGTGCTCGTTTTTACGATGTATGCCCTTCTGATCTTTGGTGTTTTTGCGATCGAGAGTGCGGCGCGGCATCTCCCTGTTCTCGATGGTTCGGGGATGGGAGGGGGAGAATATTATGCCGGATTGCATAAAAAGTGGATGCTTTTGGGTACGATTGTCTACTTTGCAGCCGCTTTGATTGACTACCGCTGGGTTCGCTGGCTGGGGGTTCCGATGTATATTATGGGAATCAGCTTAATGGTGCATGCAATGAATTTCGGCGATGAAAACCACCGAATTATTATTCCCGGGATTGGCTTGAAATTTCAACCGACTCAAGTTGCCATTGCTGCTGGGATTATTGCGATTGCTACTCTGTCGCAGGACTTGGTGAAGGTTCATCGTCTCCTTGGCGCCCCGATGGTTCGCGTGGCCATCATTGGGATCTTAACCGGGGTTCCCTTTTTTATGGTGGTGAAGATTGGTGATATGGGGTCGGCGCTTGTTTGGGTTCCCGTGGCGGTGGTGGCTCTTCTTGTTGGTGGAATTCCCTGGCGTTACCTGACCTTTATGCTGGCTCTGGTGATTGGAATTCTGCCCATTACCTATTTTATTCTCCTCCCAAGTCTCTCAGAGCGGGGAACCCAGCGGATCGAGAGCTACCTGGAAACGATCGAGAATGGTTACGTCACTAAGACAGATGAGAACTGGGCCGCTTACTGGGTCTCGACAGCTGTGGGAAAAGCAGGATGGAAAGGGGGTGGTTGGGGAGCCACTAATTCGCTCCACGATAAACGTTATATTCCGTGGAAGACGGCGCACAACGACTTTATTTTCGCGGTGATCGCGGAAGAGCAGGGCTTTCGAGGGGGCTTAGTTTTGATCTCAGGATTTGCTCTTTTGCTGATTCAGTGCCTCTTTATCGCCTTTTATAGCAGAGATATGGCCGGGCGGCTCATTGTTGGAGGGGTCGTAGGATTGTTTTTTGCCCACATGTTCGAGAACATAGGGATGTGTATCCTCCTCACTCCGATCACGGGAATTCCACTTCCGCTCGTGAGCTACTCCGGAACCTTTGTCTTGATCTGCATGTTTCTTTTGGGACTGGTGCAGAGCATCTGGGTCCACCGGAGCAAGTATATCGAGGTGGACTAAGAAGTTGCCAGCTTCCCTAGTAATGACGACTATTCCCTCAAGGTGATTACTGGTATTTCTTATCAACGTGAACTCTGGATCGCTATTTTAGTGGCGGTCTGGCTGCACGTTTTGGTGTTTTGCATCTTCGCCGCCCTTCTTCTCTTTGAGCTGATCGCCGGAAAGGTGAGCGAGGCAAGAGATTCTGAGGAAAAGGATTCCGGGGAGATGAGCGAAATAGTCATCCGATTTGAAGAAGATCCAGTCCCAGTGATCGAGGTTCCAGTGGTGGTTCAGGGAGAAGAAATACCCCTCTCTTCCGAGCGCCCTAGATTTGCTCAGCCGGAAGATGCTCAGGAGACAGCTGCTCCTGAGAAGGCAGATTTTTTTGGAAAAAAAGACACTGTTGCCTCTAGTGATGCCAATGCGATGGCGGGGGACAAGAAAGAAATCGCCTTGTCTGGAGACCGAGAGGCGTTGGAGGACATTAAAGTGACCAATGAAAAGTTCAATGATGGACCGGACAAGGGCAGTGGGATTAAGGGTGAGTCGATCGGTAAAGTGAGTGAGGGAAGGGACTCGTCCTCTCGGGAAAAAGTTAGTGCCTCTCTTGCTGAATCTAGGCCTTTGGAGAAGACGGCGATGGTTAAGGATGTGCCCGTGGATTTCGTGGATACAGAGGGGGTGACGGAAACTCTCGATGATGCGACGGTAAAAAAAGCGCCCAAAGAAGAAGTGCAAGCTAAGGTTGAGGAGACTTCTCCGATGACGAAGAAAGATGCCAAAGTCGTCAAAAATGAAGGGGATTCCCAAGGAGAGTTCCAATCCCAGCAATCAAAGACGAAAGTTCAGGGGACACTCAATGCCTCGGGAAAAGGATCGCTCAATGTCGAAGACAGTCCCTTGGGCCGCTATCAGGAAACAATTTTCCGACTTATCGAACGTGAGTGGCAGCCGAGACATTTCAAATTTCGAGTTCATTCAGCTCCCGGCCATATTACGATTCGCTTTTTGGTGGATGCGAAAGGAAAGGTGTCGGGTCGAAGGCAGGTAGAGATGCGAGGAGCGTCCGACATGCAGAGGGCGATCATTCTCGACTCAATCCAAGCCAGTAAATTTCCAGTAATGCCTATAGAAGTCAGTAAAGAACTGGATGGAGAACTCCTTGAGCTTAACATCACCTTCAACTATTAGACGTCTATGAATTTTACGGAAGCCATACGTGAGACTTGGCAATTTTTCAGTGGTGGAGGACTCTTTATGTTCCTCCTCGCGCTCTGTTCCATTGCGGCCCTGACTGTAATTATCTTGAAGGCCCTGACGTTGACACGTCTAAAAATTCTTCCGGATCGGCTTGGACAAGAAGTGGAGAAATTCGAGGAGCATCTGGAGGCGGGAACGCTCAGCGACCTTCAGCAGGAGTTTTCCAAGGGGGAGAATTCGCTTTCTCGCCTCTGCTCAGTTGCCCTTAGAAATGCGGGTCGGACCCAGGGGGAAGTGCAGGAAGCGGTTCAATCGTCGGCACGTGAAGAGATCGTTCGTATGCATTCCGGAATGCCGGTGTTGGAGGTCGTTATTACGATCGCGCCCTTGCTCGGCTTACTCGGTACAGCGAGTGGACTGGTTACTGTTTTTGCTGATTTGGATGACAAGGAAATCATCGGCTTGGGAATTGCGAAGGCGCTCAGCACGACGATTGTGGGAATTGCAATTGCCGTTCCTTCGGTCATCGCACAGAGCTATTTTAGCAGAAAGATTGAAACTCTTTCCGCAAGACTGGAGGTGCTCCTGGGACGGGTGGTATCCGCTTGTCACCAACACGTTTTTTTCTTTGACAAGTAACTCGATAGAACTGTGGAATTTCATCGCCCCCCCAAAAAGCCCGTCGCGGTGCCGATCGTTCCCTTGATCGATATTTTGGTGACCTTGCTCTTTTTCTTCATCGTGACGATGAGAGAGTATGAGGAGCCCATTCCCAGTCCGGAGATGAAGGTGAGCCTGCCGACTGTGAATTCGCTCAAGGTGACCACCGTGACTAAGGCGCGATCTGTTCTCTCCCTGAATAAGGAGGGGACAGCTGAGATCGACGGGTTGCCGATTGTTGAAGGCCTTCTTAAAGAAACTCTCATTGCAAACCGGGACTTAAGGAAAGGCCTTAAGTTGGTTCTGCGAGCTGATGAGGACTGCCCTTGGGGGAAAATTCTTGCAGCGCACAGCGCCGCAGTGCAAGCGGGTTACGGGGATGACGAACTAATCTATCGAGTTAAGAAGCCTCTGCCTCCTTTAAGCCCCTCTGAAACTGATCCCAGCTCATGATTTTACCCATTACCCAGTACGGAAATCCTGTTCTTCGCAAGAAATGTAAGCGTGTCACAGAAGTGACCGATGAAATGCGCTCTCTCGTGGATGACATGATCGCAACAATGGAGGAAGCCGAGGGAATCGGGCTAGCCGCGCCTCAGGTCGATCGCGATCTTCAGTTGGCCATTGTCGATGTTTCCCATGACCCGGAGTGCATCAGTTACCTGCGGGTAGATGGAGAGGACGCAAAGATTGAGGATTTGATGCCTCTCGTTTTCATTAATCCAGAACTCAAATTGGGCTCAGAAAAGGAATCATCGACTGAGGGTTGCCTCAGCATCGACGGAATTACGGCGGAGGTGAAGCGTTCCCGAGAGATCATCGCGAGATTAGAGAGACTTGATGGCACGAAAGTCACCGTGGAAACAGACGGTCTTCTAGCGAGGGCGATTCAGCATGAAACGGATCATCTCAACGGAATTTTGTTCACGGACCGAATTTCTACGGCCTCAAAACTATCGATCCGAAGAAAATTAAAAAGATTGGGGAGCTGATTAATATTATTGCTGAATAAACTTTAAATCAGAGTGTCTCCAAGGTGAAGAGTTAAAGATTGTCTAACACGCTCTCGGCGCGTCTTTTCCCTAGACCCGCCCCGTATGGAAGTTTTGGGTCGTCGAGCTTCCAGTCTCCCTTTGAGAGTGGTGGCTATGCGTCAGGGGTTCGCGAAAACTTGATTATCGTCACTCGGGAACTTGCTCGTTTGGATTCGTAAATCTGTGCATCACTGCATTTAGGATTATGCCTGAGATTCTGGAAAAGCGGCCTTTGGTAAACCTAAGCTTGCGCTCGTTGTAGCTTCTGGTGCCGGTAAGGAAGGAGTTCTCCATCAATTTTCGAGGCAGAAAGGGAGCGGACCTCTACATCACCTTCGTGTCGGAGAGACCGATGTCCAAGCATCATGGAAATGGAAGGAGATCCCTGCGAAGGGGATGGGTCGCCGTGTTAACGTCGTATACGACTGCTGGTCATATCGAATTCAATGTCATTACAGAAATGCTTATTGACGGGGTTGATGGAATTATTTTGTTGCTCCGGTTTACCCATGGCGAGTTGAAGAAATCAAAGATTCGCGCCAATCTATGATTCTGACTTCTTACGAACGGGTAATTGGAGACCTCTCAATTCTTCTCCACGACCAGTGGGCTGAGAATATTCTTGGCTTTGATTCCGCTATGCCCGATCAATTTCAAGGCTTAAGGGAAGTGGCCTGTTTTTGACTCGGAGTGAAGGTGATAATCTTACAGTCACCTTCTTGGAGGTAGTTGGAGGGCTTTTCCAAAAAATCGACCTTCTCATCATGGAGTAAGCCGATCAGTCGGAGCTCTAATTTATTTTTTAAAGTCGTCGTTGCTGTACATCTGACCTGATGCGCGATCTTTGGTGGCAACTCGAATTCTGGCGACCTCGCTTTCAGAAATCTGACTAGCGCGGTTCTCCCAGCCACTGCGGATGTAGGTCATGAGATCTGCAAGATCTTGATCGTTAATCGCGGTGTTTTGGGCAAGTCCAGGCATAAATGCGAGAGGGGTAAATTTCTTTCCGTTGATAATGATGGGACCTTGGAGGCCGTGAAGAAGAATTTTGGACAAGCGTTCATGGTCTTCGGTGACCCAATCTGAGCCATTGAGGGTTGGCCCTAAATTGGGGAGGCCTTCACCATCGGGTCCATGGCAGCCAATACAAGCGGCGCGGCCGAGGTAGAGTTCCTTTCCTCTCTTATGGGAAGCGAGGTGCTCACCCTTGAGAAGGATCATTGGATCGATTTCTATTTGAGATCCTTTGAGTGACTGTTTCAGCCATTCGTCGAATTGTTTGTCTGAGTATTGGCCCTTGTTGATCTTGGCGAAAGCGGATGCAGTTTGGGCCAGTCCGACAATGGCCGCTTCACGAACGAATGATTTTTCCCCGTGATTTTTAAGAAGATCACCTAAGACACTGAGAGAGTTCGCCGAGGGGATAGTGGCTAGCACCCGCGCCTTATAAGGGAGGATTGCATCGGTGTCTTTCAGGGCGATGACGGAGGCACTCAAGCTGGTCAGTTCGCTGTCAGAAAGCGAAAGCGAGGCATAGAGAGCGGAAGTGATCAAGTCTTCGTCGGAGGATTGGAGGAGGGGATTTAGATCAGAGGCAGTCAGTGATCCAAGGCCTTCAAGGGTCCAAATTGCATGGATCTTAGCCGTGCTCTTAGAGTCATTTACGATGAGCTTGCGCAGGAAAGGGGCGGCGTCGGCAAGTTTCCGGTCGATGATCTCTTTTTGCGCAAGATCCCGATGAATGCCATTTTTCGAACCGAGAATAGCGGCCAGTGATTTGGAATTGGCTTTTTCGAGATTCACCATCTTGTCGAGAGGCTTTGATTTGGCGCGAATGCGGTAAATCCGGCCATGACCAAATCCTGGTCCATCGAGCCCACGACTAAGAGTCTGGCGACGGAGATAGGACGTCATGTAAGTTTTGTGCTGAATGATGCCGTGATACATATCGAGCAGATAGAGGCTGCCATCGGGGGCGGTGTATATATTAACGGGGCGGAAACGCTCGTCGGTCGAGGTTAAGAAATCACGCTTATCAAGAGGATGGCTTCCGGAAACTTTAATTCCTGCAGCGTCGACTTTGATCGCCTTGACAAGTTGAGCTGAAGATTCACACA
>Ga0209502_10000211_pt1 | contig 65853 bp, 57 predicted proteins | sample ArcticOcean_MG_C_10_FD_187442 | JGI IMG/M metagenome (GOLD analysis project Ga0209502, IMG submission 187442) | Marine microbial communities from western Arctic Ocean - ArcticOcean_MG_CB11_90 (SPAdes) (version 2) | ecosystem: Environmental > Aquatic > Marine > Oceanic | place: Arctic Ocean... | reverse complement strand
CGGCGACGTGTCCCCCGGTGGCCGCTTCGACCCCCTCGGCCTCGCCGAGTCCGGTGACCTCGAGGAACTCAAGATCAAGGAGCTCAAGCACTGCCGTCTCTCCATGTTCGCGTGGTTGGGCTGCATCTCGCAAGGCCTCGCCACCCAGGAAGGGCCCATTGCCAACTGGCAGGCGCACGTCGCGGACCCCGTCCACGCCAACGTCCTCACCAACGCCGCCTCCGGCTTCGGCTTCTACTAATCGGTGTGCGTCACGCACCCCTTTAGAGGATTTGTTGTACCAAGACCCAGTTCTTTTCTAGTATAGCTTGTTTTTTGTAACACTGTAAACTCTGTTGCGCCAAACAACGTGTCAAATCGTGCTTCAAGTATAAACGCTCCCCCGCTCGTAAACAAACAGCTCGCTTTCATTCTAATACAAAAATTCAAATACCGGTTAGTTACTCGCCCCAAGCACTCGCCGCCTCTTGCCCATGATTTGCACCGGCCTGTCCTGCGCGGGCGATCCTCGGCGCTTGCTCCCCGAGCCAGTCGCCGCGCTCGCGGTCGCGTCTTTCGCGGTCGCGCGCGCCGGCGTTTTAGCGGGCTTTGGCTTCAAAATGGATTTTTTTCCAGATTTCGGGGTTGTTTTCTGAACCGATTTAGCCACACTCTTCGCGCGCTTCGCCGGCCTCGGCGCCTGTTCCTGTTCCTCTTCCGCATCGGTGTCCTCGTCCGTTTCGTCCGCAATGACATCATCAGCACCGCCGCTTCCCGTGCGCTTAAGCGCCTCCGCGAGCGCGCCCGTCACTGCGCCGCGCAAAACGTGCGGCGACAAGTCGGCGCCCGGCCGCGAGAGCCAGCTCTTGAAAAACTCGGGCGACACGCACGCGACGCGGTTTGGGATTTGTTTAAAGACACGCGCCCCCCCCCCGCCAGCTGTCGCGCCCGCTGTTCCCGAAAGGTCAATAGACCCTCCTCCCGTCACGGACGACCCCGTATCCACGATCACGACATCCAGCACGGGCGTGCCCGGACTGACCAAACCCTTGGCGCCGATTAACGAAACAACCGCGCCGCCCGCGCGCAACACCACGACGAGCGCGTCCCGCTCCGCTTTGTTCGCCGACGGAAACGGCGCCACGCCGACGCTTAGGTCTTTGAAAACCTGTATGTTGTGTGTGTCATTTTCGTATTTTTCTTGTTCCCCAACCCAGCCTTGCCAGAACGCCGACGCGTCGCGTGTCACCAACCCCGCGTCTGTGCCTCTCCAGCCCCCTTGCCACAGGTGGTTTTTGTACGTCTCCTTGCCTAACAGCTTGCCGCGCCCGCGCGACTTGGACGCGTCAACCCAAGACGCGTCGAGCAGCGGCGTCCCAGCCGCCGCGCCCGCGAGGAACTTAAGGCTCCGGCTTCCTCTCGGACCAAACACGACGTGCGTCGCCCTCGTGTCCCAGCCGTGGCCCGCGCATACCACACCGCCGAGCCTCGAAACCGCCGCGCCGTACTTGGTCAAATCCGCGCTCCCGAACCCGCTCAGCGCGACCCTCGGTTTCGCGGATTTGGACTCTAAAAACTCGGTTTGGGTTTTGGGTTTTGTAACCTTCTTCGCACTCGGCGGCGCGGGTTTGGATTTCGGTGCAGAATTCTTCACAGGCGGTTTAGTCTGGGCAACCGCGGGAGTTTCGGCAACCGCGGGGGTCTGGGCAACCGCGGGAGTCTCTTTCTCCTTCGTCACCGATCGCGTCCGCTTGCTCGACGCCGGGGCGGTGGCCTTTGCGGCGGGCGTCTCAGTGGCTGTGGACCGCGTGACGCTCCGTGGCGTGCGCGTCGGCCGCGCCGCGACGGGCGTTTTCTCGGTAGTCGCCGCCCTCGCGGGAGATTTCTTTTTCTTCGCAGAGGGAACTTTCTCGTCTCGTGTTTTGTTCTTCGCAGCAGAGGGAACGCGGGACGGCGATTCGTCTCCGCTGGTATCCTGCGTCAGCAGCACGTTTTTCTTCGCGCCCCAACCGTTTTTTCGCGCGGGCTGCACAACCGTGTGCGTTTCGTTCTCATCCTCGCTCGACTTCGACTCGTGTATGAACTCAGCCTCGACCGCTGAAAATTTACCCACAAGGGCACCGCGCACGTCCGCGTCCGCCTCAACGCGGGGCTTCTTCTGGTTCGTATCAGGCGACGGTGCGTCTTCCTCGTCCTCGTCCTCCTCGTCCCCGAGCCACCCCGCGCTTGCGGCGGCTACGGCGGCTTGCGACCCGGGCGCGCACGCCTGGATGGACATGCGCGCGTGCTGTTCCGCCGACCACGCTTTCGTGGACGGCGGCGCCACGACGTTCAAACCCACTCCTTGCGTCATTTGCTGCGTCAAGTCCGGCTCCGTGGGCCCCGCGAGAAGCTCGTGGAACCCCACTAGGACCTCACGCAAATGTCGCTTCACTTCCTTCAGAATCACGCCCTCCAGGTTCCCGGGCGCGCGCGCGGGAAGCGTCACGACGTCGGTCACGTCTCGCAGCCGCAACTTCCCGTCGCGGTCGTCCCTCAAAAGCGCCCTCAGCGATTCCCATCCCATCTCGTGCCCGAACGGGCAGTAGATCTCCAGGAACGTCACCAACAGCGCATCGGGCCCGGCGAAATGTCCGTGTTGCCCAACCTCCTTCGCCGACTCCAGTTTCAAGCGCGCCAGGACGGCGACGCCCAGGGGGCCGCGCGCGCTCTTTACGCGCGCGTCGCGGTGCGCTTCGATCCAGACATCGACCTGTTCCTTGGTGACCCTCGGGGAAGCACACGTCGCCAGGAACGTCCCTTTCGTCGTGGTTTCGTGTAACACGATTCCGGGGGGTACTGCAGGCGGCATATTGGGAAGCACCTCGAAGTGCGTTTCTTCCGATAGCACCCGGCGCGCCCATCGCGGCGTCCCGCGCGGGAGCGCTTCGGAAACCGTTTCAGTCCCGAAATCGGGGTCCCACGTACCGCACGCGACGTGCGCTAGAAAAACGTCGAAGTCGTCGTGCGCCAACGGCGCGTCGTGGTCGTTGAACCGGTGGAACCGCTGCGGCGCGCGGTCAGCAAAGCGCCCGCCGAACGCCAACTCCACCGCGTTCGGGGACCCGATTCGTCCCGCGAAACACTGCGGTTGTAAAACTAGTGTCAGTCTTGTATGGGAAAACAGTCGTCTATGATTTGGTGAAACGCGCAATACGCACCTGCTGTTCCCTCGACGGTTTCTCGCCGCGTCGCAAAACCTCCGCCAACCTCGGGTCCAGGGTTTCGTTTCTTTTGCTGCGCTCGACATGCTGGCTTTGTCGCAGTTCAAGCGCTGACCAATCCGGGGATAAAAGGTCGCTCCCGTGAACGGGTGACTGTTTTTCGGTCACCGCGTCCTGAGTAGGTCCGTGCGGCGCGGGCGGCTCCATGCCACCGGTACCCGGCGGGTCATCAAGCGGCTGTGTCTGCGTCGAGGAGATATCCCGAAGCACGGTGGCGGGCGGGGTTTTTGAAGATTTCGCATTCGCGGCTTCCCGCGCGCCATCGGTGAGCTCGGTGACGCAAAGCGACGCGTCTCTTCGCTTACCGGTTGCGTTGCCAACTGGTTCCGCCGGCTCCGTGACAAGCGAGTCTTCGATGACGTTGGTTTCTGTTTCTGTTGTTTCGTCGTCCGAATCCGGGATCTCCGGGTCCTCAAGCGCCGCTAACGCGGCGGCGTCTTCGTCCTTGCCGCTTCGAGTGCTAAACGGGAGCTCCCCGAGCTTATGATTGCAAAAAAAAGTGTCAGTCTTGTACAAGCAAACAGTCGGCGGGATTTGGTGAAACACGGTAAGACGTACCTTGGCGTACTTCGTCAAGCACTCCTCCAGCCACCGGTGCGAGACGACTTTTTGTATTTTGGTTTCATTCGCCTTGGCCCACTTCGCGCCTTGGAAGTCGTAACAAACCAAGTGCGTGCTTCTTCGGTCCAGGCTGCGCATGTACTCGCCGCCCAACAAACCCACGATGGTGATGAGCTCGTTCCGCCTGTCACCGGTGTACCCGGTCACGCACACCTTTACGTCGCGGAACTCGGGCAGCCCATCAAGGGACGGGGGGGGCTTGAACAAAGCGCTGTCGTCCACGGACACCAGCGCGTTTGATTTCAAGCACTGCTCGATCCAGAACCATGTCACCACCCTACTGCCCACGCGTGTTGCGGCACAGGAAACGTCGTGGTCGGCGCACCCGGGAGGGCCGGTCTTGGACAAAATCGCGTGCGTCACGCCCGCGCCGTGCACTGGGGACACCACCGCGCCCGCCCGTTGCATGGCCTTGATGTACTCGTGCACGGTCGCCACGTCTCTGTCCGGAACAGGGGGGTGGAAGAACGTCAAGCCCGCCATGAACGGGTCGCACGGCTCATCCGCCTGCAGCGACGGGGCGAAGGATGGGATGGACATGGGGAAACAACAGGTCGGGGAGTCTGGGGATGACGCGTTGGCGAGGCCGCTTCAAATCCCTCAGAATAGGGGCTCGAGATTCAGTTGTTGGCACCCCTTTGCGAAGGAGCGTCTCGTTCCCGTCCCCGATGGAAAGTCTCGCGACGGCCGTGAAAAGCGCGGAGGGCGCGAAAAAACGACGTTCGCGGGCGATATCGCGCGCGACGCGAGTGGACACGCGTGCGGTAACCTGTGGGGCCCGTTGGAAGGCTCGCGAAGAGAACTCATGCCAAAAGTAACGACGCGTCGGCGTCGGCTGACGAGTTTTGGATTCGAAATCTTGGAGAGATGAAAAAAGAAAGTCAGTCTCGTATGGGCAATCAGTCAGCGGAATGTGGTAAATGGGGAATATTTAACAAACCACTTTTTTTTGAATTTTTGAAAGCCACGACTCGCTCGTCGTGGCTTCCATTGCGACACACACGCGGGGAAGGAGACGCACGCGCGGACCCCCCCACCTCGTCGCATCCGCCGTCGAGCCCTTCGTTCGACTACGTTGAGCACCTCGCCACCGTTCGCGAGCCCTACCCACTCCACCCCCCCGGACCCGCAACGTCCGATGGCTGAAGTCGCAATGCCGCAGGCGCCTTTGGCGCCCACCGACGAGAACGTCGCGCCCTCGAACATCGCGGCCGTTAACCCGCTTTTGGCGGGCGCGTGCGACGACGACGACAACGAGCTCACCGAGGCGCAGAAGGCGATCATCGAGGAAAAGCTGCGGGCGTTGCAGGCGCGTTTCAAGGCGTTCGAGGAGAAGACGTTGAAGCAAAAGATTGACGAGCTCGTCATGGCGAACGAGGGGTTGACGAACGCCGAGGCGGAGATGACGTTGAAGGTGTGCGGCGGGAACGAGTTCGAGGCCAGTGACCGGCTATCCAACGAAGACGAAGACCACGAGCAGTTCAGGAAGAGCATCAAGAGGATGGTGCAGACGGAACAGCGGAGCGCGCACCTCGGCGTCAAGGCGCGCGCCAAGGTTGAGCTCACGCTGGCGAAAAAGCGAAAAAGGCTCGCCCGACGCAGGGACGACTACGCGGACGACGACGACGACGAAAGAAGCGACCCCGAAAGCGACTGGGAAGAGTCTGAGTACGAAGACGAGCCGCTCGAGATTGATGAGCCCCTGCAGGAAGTGCAGTTCGGGGTGCGGTTCGTGCGGCACAAAAAAAGCCACAAAGTGGGGGGCCGCCTGAAGCTGGACGACGCGCTCGCGAACCTCGCCGCGGCGCAGGCGGCGCAAGCCGCGGCGCAGAAGAAAGCCGAGGAGGATGCGGCGAACGGCGGGGTTGCCGAAGGTGGCGCTGAAGAAGGCTGTGGCTCCGAGGGGGCCGGCGGTGACGCTGCGGGCGCTGCGGCTGATGGTACCGCTGCCGAGGGTAACACCGCCGGCGCCAATGCGTTGGCCGGCGCCGGCGCCGCGCAGCGACTCATCGACGACCTGATGGACGGGTGGAGCGACGCGCGGAAAAAGGCGTGGAGCAACCGGCTTAAAAACGAAAACCAGTACTACTACCGGTTCAACGAACCTGGGGAGCCGCAGGCGGAGGGGAAGTGGACGTCGGCGCAGCACACGCTGTTCATGGAAACCCTGGAGTCCGTGCGAAGCGGCGCCGCGGGGTACCCGATGTACCAGTGGGGTTCGTTTTCCAAAAACATCCCGGGGCGGGTTGGGTACCAGTGCAGCAACTACTACCGCACGCTGATTAAAAACGGCGACGTTGTGGATAGCAACTACATGGTGGACGAGAGCGGGCAGATGCGGTTCAACTTCAAGAACAAGGGGTTCGAACGGGTGAACAAGGAAACGGGGGATACCGAGGTGCTCGCGGCGAAGCCCAAGAAGGTGTACGTCCCCAAGCCCAAGAAAATCAAAGCCCCGAAACCGCTGCCCAAGCCCAAGCCGAAGAAAGCCAAGAAAGCCAAGGATGACGACCGCGACGACCGCGCGTTTCGATGCAGCGTAAAGTTTGACAGCACGCGCCGAAGCGGCCGCAACGCGGGGTCCACGAAGAAGTACGCGGATGGCGATGGCGACGGCGAGTCAGGGGATGACGAAGACGAGACGCCCGTGTTGCCCAACTTCGTGGACCCGCTCACGAAGATGCAGATCCAGGAACCCGCCATCTCGCCGTACGGGCACGTCGCCGGGTACGAAACCTGGTGCAGGGTGTTGCGGGCGGAGGACGGGAAGGACACGTGTCCGTTCACGCGGCAGCCGTTGCGAAGACGCGACCTGATGAAACTGACGCACGAGAACTTGGCGGAGTACCGGGGCAAGATGGTGGATACACAGAACGCGTAAGCAGAGGCGCGCGGAGACGAGGTGAGACGACGACTTACTACTTTTTTAATACGCAGCGACAGGTGCACTCATGTCTAGAGGTCTCTAGACCTTGTCTCACTCAGTCGGTCATAGACTCTTAGACACCAGATGTACACACAAAGTGTACTTCTGACAAAATCTGCTCCAAATATCCATAACTGTTTTTCCATTGCGGCATCTGAGTCCTTCGTCTCATCACGCCAGGCACTGTCCCTGGCGCGGGTGTTTTTACGGTGCGCATCCCTGATGTCGCACCACTCGTCGCACCACTCGACACCCGCGACCGACGCCGAGGATGACCTGTCTTGGACGAGCTGCAGCGGTTCCACGTGGGAGCGAGTGTTGGATGGTCTGAGTGCAAATAATTCCAACGCGGGTGTGCCTACTACTCGGGATGAATGCAGGGAGGACGTGCAGCGTGCGTCCCGGCGTTTGCGGACCGCGACGATCCGCGCTGGCTGCATTGGTGCCGCGCTGAAGGGCGGCCTCAACCTGTTCGGCCTGCTCGCGCGCGCGGGTGCTCGTCGGCCTCGACGCAAGGGCACACTTTTGGTCGCTTCTTTCGATGCCGCCAAAGACACCGCCGCGTTCGCGTCCTTCCTCGGCACGTTCGCGGGGGTGTACGTCCTCGTGGACGAGGGTTTGGCGGTTGTTTGCGGTAACACGCGGAGCAAAACGTGGAGGGCCGCTGTTGCGGGGGCGATCGCGGCGCCGGCGCTGTTGCTCGCGGACGCAAGGCCGAAGAATGGTGGATCGACGAATGGTGCGTCGTTCGGTGCTTCAGGTACCACTCAAAAAATGACAAAAAACACCACCAACGGCCATCACGGTTTAGCCACGTACCTCGCGCTAAGGGCGTCCGTGCTTTTAACGCGGTCGATGCTGAAACGCCGTGAGCACGGAACCTTGAGTCCCACCGCACACCTTGTGTTGACTCCGTTCGCGTCGAAACACGCGGACGTGCACCTGATGTCCGCCGCCGCGGCCGTGATTCTTTCGTGCTTCGTGATGAAACCGGCGGCTCTGGTCAGGGCGTACGCGAAGTTCCTCGATAGGCACGGAGGCAAAAGTGTGGCGCACTACCGAGCTTTAGGGGACTTGGTGCTTACTCGAAACGCGCCCGACATGCGGGCGGTGCTGGAACAAGCAGCCGTGGCTTTGAAAAACCCGCGGTTGCTTTTGACGGTACGCGAAATGGACGACCGGGCGCTGATGGCGAGCCGGCCGTACTTTTGGCGGGCGATCATACACCCCGGGCAAAGCTCGTTAAATCACTTCATTTCGTTTTTACTCAACGCGATGCCGCGGTCGTTGGCGATATACGCGCCTTTGTATTTAGTCACCACTGGGTTGGTGCACCGAACTAAATTGCTCGACCCGAAATTCGGGGCGAAGATTTTAACAAAAGCCGCAGTGGGTACCGCGCGAAGTGCCGCGTTTCTGTCCGCGTACTGCGCGCTGGCGTGGGCGGGGCCCGATTTCGTGCAGTCGTGCGTAGGCACCGCGAATCGGTGGACAGTTCTGCTCGGCGTGCCTCTCGCGGGTGCGGCGACACTGATTGAAAAGCCGAGCCGGCGGCAGGAGCTGAGCGTGTACTGCGCGTCGAGGGCGGTGGAGTCTATGGGCGTGTGCCTGGTGAGCTGGGGGGCGGTACCTTCGGTTGTGCAAAACAAAGTTCGCGTGGACGTGCTGACGTTCGCGGTAGCGTCAGCGGCGATCATGCGGTGCTACGCCAACGAAAGAGACGTGTTCAAAAGCAAGTACCTCAACGTGCTTGATTACGTTTTCGGGAACAAGGGCCACGGACGGCGAAGGGTAACGCACGTGGGGAGCGCGTACCAAATAGCCACGGCGCCGGCGGGGATGACGTCGCCGCCGACGTCGCCAGCGCGAAAGGAAAAGTAGAGGTTTGGTTGTTTCAAGAATCGTCACTCGTAATTATTGACGAATTCAAATGGGAAGCGGTGCCCCATTCGTCATTGCCCAGTTAAGCACCTCGAGGTGCCCCCTCTGAACTGCAACTGAGCACGTCCTCTCGTCCCAAGGGCAGCCGTTCGCGTGCGCCCACTGCAGCACCTCGAGGTGCCCGCCCTTCGCCGCATACTCGCACGTCCACTCGTCCCACGGGCAGTCGTTCGTGCGCGCCCACTGCAGCATCTCGAGATGCCCGCAATGAGCCGCGTACGCGCACGTCCGCTCGCTACACTCACAGCCGTTCGCGTGCGCCCACTGCAGCACCTCGAGATGCCCGCCCTGTGCCGCCTCCAAGCACGTCTGGCGGTCCCACGGGCAGCCGTTGGCGCGCAACCACCTCAGAACCACGAGATGACAGCCCTTCGCCGCCCACGCGCACGTAAACCTGTCCCTCGGCCAGCCGTCAGCCACTCCTGCAACTCCTCGAGATGTCCACCCCTCGCCGCTGCCAGACAAAGGTATTCTTGACGCGACAGGCGACCTCCCCGTTGCAGGCGCTGCAGCGCGCTTACACATCCGAGCTGCACGGCACGCTTTTCGTCAAGCTCTTCAAACTGAAGCCCGTCGACGCCACCGCGTCGCGCATCAAACGGCTCACCGCTGGCAGCCGTGCGAGATCTGCGGGGTCGTCGAAATGCTCAGATCTGAGGATGTGCTCGACGACGAGGTGGTCGGGAAGGCCCGGGATGGCTTCGCCCGCGTTGGCCGCGTTGGCCGCGTTAGCATCGCGGCGCTCCCTCTTTTTCTTTCGCGCGCGAGCTTTCTTGCCGGACATCGCGTTGGAGGATGCTTTTGTGTGCGCGTTGTGAGCGCGTCGTTGTGTGTCGTGGCTTCCGAGAACCGCGTTGCAACGACGGAAGTCCCGACTGCGTGCCCGAGGAAGAAACCAGAGGTGTCATACTTCTGAAGAAACTGCGGCCTCGTGCCACCCCCAGCCACTGGCGGGTGCGCAGGTTGCACGGCGCGCGCCCCCCTCGCTCGCGTCGGGAGATGTTGTTCGCGGCAGCGCGCTGCGAGGGCGGGCCGCGGGGGCCGAGGCCGCGCCCATCCCCCGGTGGCGCCGCGAGGCTCTCCGCGCGGGGCGGATGCGCGGGGGGCGCCGCGGTCGGGGGGCGCGGCGCGTCGGCGGGTGGGCTAGCCTACTCCGTCCGCGGGGTCGCCAGGCTCGGCGGCGGCGTTGACGCGCGCCGCGCCGCCGCCGCGACCCGCGCCCTGGTCTCCGGCGATGCCCGCGATGGCTCTTCGTACGACGACAAACTCGCGGCCGCCCGCGCCGCTCGCGCAGTGAAGCCGATGCAGGGGGGCGGCGAGGGAGGGGGGGCGGCTGGCAGCGGGTCGCGTGATGCGAGGGGAGGCGGCGGCGCAAGGCGCTGGGGTCGGGGAGCGGGGGGTGGCGGGGGGCGAGCTGCCGCCATTGCGCTGAACCGCCTCATCACTCAGGAGGAGTCCCTGGAGGGGCTGCTTTGCCTGATGGCGGAAGAGCTCGGTAACCTCAATGACGTGAACGTGGCCACCACGTTCAGCAAGCTCGGCAAGCTCGTGAGCTCCAGGTCGTTTCCGCGCAACATCGCGGCGGACGACAGGTTTCGCGGGTTGACGGTGTTAGCGCGCGACATGTGCGCCGACGGCCGGCTCCAGGCGCAAGCCGTGGCGAACATCACGCACGCCGTGGGGAAGATGAGCGCGGCGGGGAAGCTCGCCGCCAACGACGCGGATGTACAGGACACGCTGGCGGCGCTGGAAGGGCGGGTGGTGCTCGTGGCTTCGCACATGAAGCCTCAGGAGGTGTCGAACACGGCGTATGCATTTGCGGCACTGAAGCGAATGCAGGGGGCTGAGACGCGGGCGGCGCTTGAGGCTGCGGTGATGCGGGTGGCTCCGGACATGAAGCCCCAGGAAACGGCGAACGTTGCGTGGAGTTTCGCGACGCTCGGGCTGATACCGGGGGCTGAGGCGCGGGCGGCGTTGGAGACCGCGGTGGTGCGGGTGGGTCCGGACATGACTCCCCAAGCCGCGGCGAACGCTGCGTAGAGTTTCGCGACGCTCGGGTGGGAGCCGGGGGCTGAGGCGCGGGCGGTGCTGGAGGCTGCGGTGGAGCGGGTGGCTCCGGACATGACCGCTCAGCACGTGTCGATCACACTGTGGAGTGTCCTTTCGCTGGCCGCCACGCGAGCTGTTCCGCTCCCCGCGTGCTATCCCTCTCTGTGGCAGGCAGCCTGTGGGTTCGAAGAGCGTTCGTTCAATCGTGTCCAATTTTCAATGCTGTTTCACGCGCACCTGATACACACCGAGCTGGTCGGCGGAGTTGCGCGGGGTGAGGTGACTTTCCCGCCGTGGATCATGCACCAGGCGCGCGAGGCATGGATGTGTCAGGCTCGGGACGACGTGTCGGTTTCCAGTGCGGTCAAAGAGATCGTGTCAATCCTCGGTTACCTCGGCATTCGTAACGAGGTGGAGCGCCTCACGGACGACGGCTACTTCTCGGTCGACGTGTACCTGCCCAACGACGACGTCGCGCTGGAGTTTGACGGGCCGTTGCATTTCATCAAGATCTGTGACGGCGGCGAGGGAGCTGCACCAGGCGGTGTAGGCGACGCGTCTCTCGCCTCGACGAGGAAGACGATGAGCACGGAGTTGCGCGACATGTTTCTTGCGAGGCGCCACCTCCGGTCCTCATCGTGCCGTACTTCGAGTTCGCCAAACTGGAAGGTCGGACGGAGAAGACCGAGTACGTTGCGGAGAAGTTGAGGGCGGCGGGTGTGGCCATGCAGGCGGTGAACCGCGACGGCGAGGAGGAGAAGTAGGCCACGGTCGGGCAGTGCGTGTTGCCTTTATCAAAACACAAAGTGAGTTGAAAGCGCGCCTAGTGTCTGCAATCAGCGCTTGAAGGAAAAATGTGATGAACCGCTTTCAAACTCTGCTTTCAGATTCAACTTGGAGGGCGGGTGGCACACACTTGGAGGGGGCGGGCCCTTTCCGGCACCCCCGCGACCAGCGCCTTGTTGCTCTGAATGTGGCCGATGAATAGGGCCGGGCGGATTGACGCGACGCCACGTGGAGTACTCGAGCGTAACCCGCCAGGCCCTAGCGATGAAGTGCCTGAAAAGAAAAAAAGGTTTTGCAATTTTAAAACACCCCTCTTAACTCTTCGCTTTCTGCAAATCCCCCAGGAACCCCGCGGAGTTCAGAATCTGCGTCCCCCCCAACGTGACGTGTAACCCGAGAGAGTTCGTGTGTCGTGGCTTCCGAGAAAAGCGTTACGAAAAATGCGGCCGACTCACATGACTCCGCCCGAAGGCAGACCAACGCGATGCCGTCTCGCCCGTGACAGAGAAGACAGAAGAGCAGGAGTCGCGCGATTTTCAGACTCCTCCGCGAAAAGCGAGCGTGACTTCGTGCACCCGGTCGCGCGGCATCGCGAAGATGGCCGACGTCGGCGAGGGCGTCTACTTCGACGACGCCAACAGCGAAAGGAAAAGTAGAGGTTTTTCGCGCGGCGAGCTCACGCGTTGTTGCGAGGATTCTATTCTATTCATGTTCTAACAACTATCGTGAATGGTCGAACGCGTCGCGCGTGACCCTGAACAGCTTCACGGTTCCGTCCCCGCCGCAGGTCAGCGCGCCGAAAGCGAGGGGGACGATTTTCGACACCCCCACTTGTACCACGTTCCGGGTTCCGCCTTTCGGCGCAAAGAACGTGTGCTTTTCGTGCGCGTGCGGGCAGTGCTGGATGTGCGCGCCGGTTTCACAGGACCACACCCTGATGTCCCCGTCCTTGCACCCAGAGAGCAACAAGTTCGTTTTTTTGCGTCCGTAACTCGTGGAAGAAACGTCTTCAAGCACCGCCAAAGACTTGACCGCCGCGGCGTGGCCCAACCCGGTGTCCACCCTTCTGTTTCGCCAAAGCACGGTGGTTTCGCACGCACCGGCACCGCCAGAAGTGCTGAGCTTTCGCAAGTCGTGCGCGCAGATGTCGCCGTTTCTTCCCGCGGTCGCCACGAGCGGCCACGGCGCGTTTCCGTTCGCGGAACCGGGAAGAAACGCGAGCGCCGTGGCGCCCCCCTGATTGGGACATGAAAAGTGTCAGTAAATTGTATGGGCAAAGAGTCTTGCAGTGCAGTCTAGTACTCTGGACAATCGGCAAACAGTCATTGGATTTGTACGTCGGGAAATTATTACCTGGTGCGCCTTCATCGCCGCCGCCGCTCGCGCCGGGCAAAGCGTGTCCCACAGCACGAAGCTCGCGCCGTCGCAATCCAGGTGCGACCCCACCGCGCATATCGCGGTTGATGAGGCGAAGGAAAGTTGTTCCACTCGCGAGGTGGGCGTGGGCGGCGGGCGAAAAAAAAACGGCTCCGCGTTTTGGCAAAAGTTTTGGTCCGACCGCCACACCGCGATCGCGCCGTCCGACCCGCCGCCCGCGAACCGCGCGCCACTGGGGTCCCAAGCCACGTCCGCGACGGATGGAACGCCAGTTGATAACTCGGTGGTTACCGAGTTTCCGGTTTTCGAGTTGTAGTATTTCGAAACCGGTAAAGGCTTTTGTCCACTTTTCGTTTGCGAACCGTTTGACCCCGCCCCGTGCGTCCGCGCTCGCGAGCTCGGCAAGCGCACGGTACCGAGCGCCCCGAACGTTTGCGCAAGCGGGCCGAACCGCCACACCGAAATCAAACCGAACCCGTCGCCGGCTAGAAGCACGGGCTCCTGTGGGTGAGATTCCACGCACCGCGCCACGACGTCACCGGGGACGAGATGGGAACCACCGCAGGGTGGTGACGAGAAAGAGGGTGTTGCACTTTGGCGTGAACTTTGGAGGTTCGCATCCACGGCGCCGACCGCGTGCGCCGCCGCGGTCGCCGCCGCCGTGAGGTTCGCCGCCGCCGTTTGCCATGCGTCGAGTTGCGTTTGATTTTTAGGATTACCTTGGCCTTGCGTGTCTCTTGTCTCTTGACCTTGGTCTTTCGACCCCACGCTTTGCATCGCTCGTCGCACATTCCGTTTCGGGCGCCGCCAATCACTCCGCGGCCACGGAGGTTTGGAATCCAAACCCCCAGCCCCGAACCCGCCGTCGCGCCGCGCGAACAGCGCGGCCGTCCCTACACCAACGCTCGCCGTTTGCAACACGGACGCGGCCCCGACCACCGCTCTGCCGTCGGGGGCGGTTTGAGAGCTACTCGCACCAAGCCTTTGCAAATCAGCAACCACTAAACCTTTTCGGACACACCCCAACCCGAGCTGGTGCGGTACCGCCGGGTTGACGCATACGGCGTAAAACGCGTCGTTGGCGAGGCGCGCGATTTCAACCGGCGCGCGGAGCGCTCGGGAGGGTTGCGTTGTCGTGTTGTGCGGTTTTGATGCGGGTGATGAATCCCGGGTAGTACCCACCGTATCACTGCTTGTATCTTTCGATACAAATGTGGCGGGTTTCGCCGCCGGAACGTTTCGCGTTTCGGCCAGCACGGAAACCCCGAAGCCGGGCATCAACACGTCGAACCCTGAAGACGCCGCCGCGTTCGCGTCGGGCGTGGACGGGCTGCCCGGGGTCGCAGGAGGTGACCCCAAATTGGTTTCCGGCGACCCCGGCGAGCCATCGCGATGAGGTTCGGTTTTGATAGGACTACCGTGAATCTTGATACGGAGCTTGTTCCCTATCCGGCGTTTCAACCCGGCGAGGGGGGTGGAGGGGGTTTCGGGCGTTTTTTCGTGGTAACTCGCGTTTGGGTCGAGATCAACCGACTGGAGATCAACCAAGCTCGTGGCACGCGAGTAGGCTGTGGTCGGCGGCTGAGTGGCGTGCGCGCCGTGAGGAACTCGTTTCATCAACGCCGGGTCCTCCTGGACTGGCCGGAGCCCAAACACTTCTGGTAAAAAGGAAATCGTTTCGCGGCGAAACGCGAGCGACGCTTTCGTCGCTGACTGGGCGTCTTCAGAAAACGCACTTTCGGCAAACGATTCACCAGTTACTACCTCGAGATTCGTCGTGGACTTATTCGCGAGCCGCACCAGCGCTGCGAGGGAATCGTTCGGAACCCGATCGGAGCGCATCTCGGGCGCAAGCGCTGCGGCGGCGAGTCTGGAAAGGACGCCGTCTTGGGCGCGTTTCGCCGCCGCGGAATCAACTCCGCCGTGTTTGAAGGTGACAGATTTCTCGGTACCAACACCCACGCGCCGTTTCCCGTTTCGGAAAAGACGCTCCAGCGCCGCGAGGGTCATGTTCTGTTGTTCCAGGAGGAGCACGATTTGTTTGGTGCCTGTCGACGCCTGTTCAGAGGCAACGGTCGCCAGCAACGGCACAGCCACAAGAAGCGCTTTGCGTTTCGATATCCACAACAAGAGATCCGCGGCGGAGACGGCGGATTGATAATTTTCGCCACTCCGGGCTAAACTTCCAAGCCCCGCGATCGACCCCGCGCCGTCGCCGCAAACCCAACGAAGCGCGGCTAAGGTCCATTTTAACTCGATGGTCTCGCCAGTAACGTCGTCGTTACCGGTTTCAGTGATAGCGTCATTACCGTCACTTTCGTTTACTTCCAAGTGTCTCTTCTGCAAGCCGGGAATGATCTCGTCGCGAATGAACGATTTCGCCGCGCTGGGTAACGTGAACGGAAGATTCGGCGCCGCGGACGTTTGTGGATGTTCGCGCGTCGAAACCGTGGCGCGCGGCGGCGCGGGCGTAGGCATCGCGGGCGCCCCGAAGTCACCAAACGCAGCCATGGAAAGCATGCCGTCGTCGTGCGCCTCTCCACCCACCCTTTTCACGGACCCAGATACGTGCGTATTTTCAGGTAGTTTCGCAGTCCCGTTGGAATCCGTCTCGGTCTCTTCCGAATTGGCGTCACCCGCTAACCGCACAACCGCAACCGCCAAGGACAAGTCCCGTGTGTGTCTCCACACCAGCTGCGCCGCATCTTTCGGTTGCCCCGCTAGCACGAAGAAAGCGGCGGCGAACAAGTACCGGTGTTTCGAGAGCAGCGCGTACGCGTTTTTCAGCGCCGCTTGTTTGTTTCTGGTATCCGAAAAGTCCCTCGCGAAGAAATCCGCCACCTCCACCTTTCGCGTCGCCCGACACAAACCGGCGAGCACGCTTTGTCTTCCCAGAGCCACGAAAAGAAGCGCGCACGGTGTTTCTCCTGCCGGGTCTTTTGTGTCACTAAACGCCTGTCTCGCCGCCTGGTCGCACAGGTTTCGAAACGCAGTGTCGTCCCGAATCCACAAAGGAACGCCTCGTTTGCGCAACGAGGGCCAGTTGATTTTTTGATCCGGATCGGATCCGGTAATCGAAAGCAAAGCATCTTGCTTATCGCTGTGCAAAACCCACGCGAGCTCTTCCCCGGAAGGCCCTAATGTTTGTGTCTTGGTAAGTAGGTTCCGTGACTCACATAACCCTCGTGCTTTCCCGATCGTCATGAAACGCGTGCCGGCGGCGTCGGTCGGATTTAAATCGGCGGCGTCGGCGTCCGCGTCGCGAAGCGCGTCGATTGCGGCAAGTAAATCCATCAAGTCGGCGCTTGTCAACCCGGGCAGAAAACGCCCTTTAGTACCCACCAACTCCGCGAGGGAATCAGCTTCATCAGGTGTGAACTTTCCGGAAGAGGAAGGAGTGGTACCTGTGGTACTAACGTTGTTACCTGTGTCACTACTATGTGGCGATTGAGATGCGACGGAACTGGAGTTTGCGCTGCCTGACATTTCATTAGGTGTTGCAGCGCCGAATCCGAACTTCGCGGGAGCCGGAGCGGGAGCGCCGAACCCGCCGAACCCGCCAAACGCGCCCATGTCGAACTCAGGAACGGAGTGATTGGGTGGTTCCGGAGGTACCATTGCAGCCGTAGTCGTATCCAACTCAGAATCATTAAATGAACTCTCTTCCAGGAGCGTCGCGACTGTCACGACTTTTTCATTGTTTTCATCGCTTCCACCCGCGAGACGCGCGCGTATACGTCGCGCGGCGGCGCGCGCGCGTCTCGTTTCGCCCCTCACGAGCCAGTCCATCAGGACTTTCGGGTGGTACTCCGGTAGGGCCTGTGCGTAGGTCTCTATGGTGCGTGTTATGGAACTTAAAAGCGCGAGAGTTACGAGCTCGTGGCCAACCCCGACCACCACGGCGTCGTCGCGAGCGCTCCACGCGAGACACCCGATTGACGCGTCGACATTGGCCGACGCTAGCACATCCCAAGCCCCTCTACGCGCGACGCGAAGCTCAACACGCGTACCACACGCTACTAAAACGGCCTCAGCGTCGCTGCCAATTGCGAACCAAGCCACACACGGCGTTTCGTTTCCGTTTCCGTTTCCGTTTTCGTCGCCGACCCTGAACCTCGCGGTTCGCGCAAACCCTCCGTTCGCGCAACCCTCCGCGGACCACACCTCGGTTGTCCCGTCCTTGCGTGCTACGCAGAGAGACGCACCTGTTGGGGAGGATGATATGGCCGCCACCGAGTCTAAAGCAGTCACACAGAGACGCCCGACCCGCGTCCAAACTAATTTCCCAAAACCTTCCTCCACCCTGAAAAGCCCAATCGCGTTTTCCTGGACGCACGCCAACGCGAACGCGCTCGTGCTGCGTCGACCGGTTGGAACGACGCAGGGCACAGTACCAGCACGACACGAAGGAATGTCAATAGTGTCACTCCCAATTGGCTCCGCAATCGTAAAAGAAGAACAGCCGTCAAAGGTGGTTTCTTCCAGGCGATACCCGACCACGCAGCCGTTTTGTCCAGTCGCGAGTAGCGCGAAGGCGTTTCTTGTCGAATCCGACGCCGTCTCCACGACGTCCAGCGCGACGACGGGTGATGCTAGGTCAACGTCTATGCCACTCGCAACGCGTATAAGCTTGCACTTGTCATCGCCACAAAAAGAAAATTGCTCGATGCCAAACTCAGTCGCTATGAACAAAGCGCCGCGACACCACGTCGCGGCTGTTGTGTTTTTTTTCGTCTCCGTGGTGGATTCCTCCAGAAAAACGCTCTTCATAAATCCCCGAACCCACCTCCACACCCGTAACGTTCCTGACACGTCCAGAGATGCCACCGCGCCCGTGGTGTCACACACGCGCATATGCGTCAATGTATCACCGAACGCGTGCCCTCGAAAAAACGCCGACCGCTCCAGCGTCACGCGCTCAACCGGAGTTCGTCCCGACGCCGAAGCCGTCGCCGCGCCGTCCGATTTCTCACACAGCTCCGCGTGACACACGCGCGCGCCGTGCGACGGCGACGCCACCACCACTCGAAGCGGAGGGGGGTCGGATCTAGGCACGTAAGCAGTGTCGACGGCATCCTTGTCTTTTTCGCGGTTAGTGCGACTTTGCTGCGTGGTTCCTCGGTGCGCCCAGGCGCACAAGAAAAACACGTTTTTCGACGCTTGGAGGTTCATTCTTTGATGGAGGTTTTGATACTTTTGATTCTTTTCGACAAGGCTTTCGCGTCGCCACAGGTGCGCGCGCGGCACTCTTGCGCTGGTTCGGTGTTTGCACACATCAAGCCCGTCCAGCATCCACACCCAAACAACACCGTCGCTGCCAAGCGCGCAGAGAAACTCGGCACCGTCGCGGCTCGGCGCGGACGCGGAGGCGAAGGATTGGCTTTTCTGGGTTTCGGTTTCGGTTTCGGTTTCGATTTCGATTTCGTTTTCGTTTTTGTTGGAGTCGCCCCCCGAAGCGTCGCGTACCCGTCGCCGTCCTCCCTGTGCCGTTTCCGGACACCAGGCCAGAAAGCTCGCGTCGAGAAGCACAGGCGCGGTGCCTTGTGGACCGGGAGTCGTTTGCACCACGATGGACATGACCAGTTTTTGATTTTGATTTTGATTCCAACCGTCGCCAAACGAACCGCAACCGACGGTCCACACCCGCGCCGCGCCGTCCACAGACGTGGTGACCAGCGCGGGGTGCTCATGCTTTTCCTTTTCTTTTTCGTTTTTTCGTGTCCTTCCCGACTGCGCATCACACACCACCCTCCATCGCATCGACGTCACTTCCGAGGGGTGCAAAAGGGTTTGCCACAACCCGCGCGAGTTGTTACCTGGGCCGTCAACGTTCGATTGCCGCCAGACGCGAACTTCGCGCGACGCGGTCGCGGTGGTCGCGACCGGCGAGGCGATGTCGCACCCAGCGGCGATACGCGTTTGCGGTTCATCCGCTTGGCAACGCCATTGCCAGTCAGATGTACTCGTGTCACCGTTTGTATCGCCCGCGCCTGGTGCTTCATCCGCATCGTCGCGACACCGCCACGCCGCCACTACTCCCGTCGCGTCGCTCGCCACGACGCCCGACCCGTCCGTTGTCCACGCACAGGCGACCACTTTACCGGCCATCTTCGCGCGCGCGTACCGGTACCACGCGTGTCCGTGCTCGTCATGATCGTGTGTGTCTTCGCTTGGTGGCGCGTCAACGCGGTTCGCTCTCCTGGGCGCGTCGTCGTCGGCCACGGAGCACAGGTGAATCTCGTCGCCCCTCGCTACGAGGAGCTCGCAATGCGTCTCCCCGGGCGCCCACGAAACGCACGTCGGTTGGTCGCCGTCTCCACCGGGTTCACCCGCGAATGTCACTCGCGAGAACGTGCTGGGAAAACCAACGTGTGTCTCGACCACCACCACCGCGTCTCCCGATGGATACGCCACGTGCGCCCCGACCGCGCGCCCATCTGTTGCCTCCAAAAAGTGAGGCAACACGCTCAGCGCGCCGGTGGGGCCGCACGGCACGCGCTGCCGCGTCTGGAACGACGTAGGCATGGTGCGCACGACCGGCTCTCAAATAAAGACTCTCACCCCGCTGGTGTACTCCCAGCCGCCCCCCAGCCGGGCCCCCGCGCACGTCAAAGTGGGCACGTTGACCGAGTGCTCAGAATAGCATCGATCAAGCTTTTCGGTGGGTTTTGAGGTTGATACGTGTTTCTCGTGTTTTCCGTTGAACGCGATGTTTTTGAAAGGTGGCTCACTTTCCCCTGTTCTTCTTCTTTCTCCTCCTCCTTCTCTCCTCTTCTTCTTCTTCCTCCTCCTCCTCCTCACCACCTGCTCTTCATCCTAGTCTTCCTCCTCCTCGTGCTCTCCTACCGAGACTACACCACTCCCCGGTGGGAGCGGCGAAGCCGCGAGCCGGGGTTCCGTCTTCCTAAAAGTTTCCTCTTGTCCCGAACCAGGCGACCGAAGAGAGCCCCTAACCGGATTTTCCTGAAACGTCGTATTCGGTAATCCCGATCGCCTACTGCAGGCCGCCATTGCGAGCCTCACAGTGTCACGTGTTTCCGCGATGGAGGCAAAGCTTTAAAATGAGCCCTTCCCTTTCTTCCCCCGCTCCCAAGGAGGATCCCCCGCTCACCCCCGAAGATGTCGTCGGTGTCCTCCAGAGCCGCGGCTGGGAAGCCACCATCGTGAAGGCTGCGGACTCCCCCATCCCCCTCGTCGACGTGGACCCCAATGGCATCCTCAAGTGCGTCGATGGCCGTGGTTCCGACAACAAGGCCATGGCGGGCCCCAAGATGCTCGGTGGCGTGTACGGTATCGCGAACTGCCGTGGTATCAAAACCACCGCGGAACTCGGCGACATCTGCAGGGAAGTCAAGGCTGCTGGCCACGTTCCCTCTGTGCACGACGACAACTCCGGTTTAGGGTTCCTCGGCTGCGGTTTCTGCAAGCTCTGGGTTACCGACGGCTTCGCCGACGCCGGCCTCGGCATCGAGAAGCCCAACTTTTCCGCCCAGGAAGGTGCTGACGCCGTCAAGGCCGCCGGCGGTGTGATCGAACACCACTACGGTACGCACGCCGAGAAGGTTGTGTACATCAACTTCGTTGAAGGAAAAACCCTGGAGCCCGACCATGATGACCAGCGCTTCATCGTCGATGCCTGGATGGCCGCGAAGTTCAACCTCGATATCCCCAAGTACCTCGTCACCGCGGCGGTCACGGTCGAGATTCTCTCCACGGGCCAGCGCAAGGACGGCCAGCTCAAGAAGGCGGTCCTCATCGTCTAAGTGCCTACTTTATTTAGTCGACGCGGCGGCGATTAGCAACGTCGCGTCCAGTAGCTAAGTAGGATTAATAAGAACGAATTTCTTCACACCGTGATACCACGAGTAGTCCAGGACGGCGCGCGACCGGAACCAACGCGCGTGACAGCAAAGCGCGCGCGTGGGTCTCCGCGGGCGCGTGAAGTGGTGGGGTTCCGCGACTGTCTTTTTTTTCTCGGTGAAAGTCGTGAAAACGCGTTCAAGTCACGATTTCAAAAAGCGACACGTGGCGAGCCTGCATTCCCAATTTGCGTATCTTTCACATGTATCTTTCTCATGAGCCACGACACAACACGACGCGCACCCGCCACCCTCCGCGATGCCTTCCGAGGCGCATACCGCCATCACTGGCGCGGCGATGGGCGATTTGCCGAATTCCTGCTCGCCTTCCGCGCCGGCGTATGCTCACGACGCAACGCCCCGAGCTCCGCCCGGTCCTTGGTCTCTTTCTTCGTTTCGGAAAATGGCGTCCGTTGTCGCCGGCCTCGCCGCGCGCAACGCCGCCGTTTCCGGCGGACGCGTCGTCGGTGATATCGCGACCGACACTACTCCCGCGAGCCTTGCCGACGCGCAAGACGCCATCCCCGGCCTTCTCAACGACATCGTCATCACGCACGTTCTCAGAGCTGAGTATTTTGACGACCCCGCAGATCTCGCACGGCTCCCAGCGGTGAGCCGCGCGATGCGCGACGTGATGGCAGAAACGGGGCTTCGGTTTGAAAAGCTCGACGAGTATGAGGCCGCGGACCGTGGCTGTGTAAGCGCGGTGGAGCGCATGCAACGGGGAGGTCGCCTGTCGCATCAACAATACCTTTGTCAGGCAGCGGCGAGGGGTGGAAATCTCGAGAAGTTGAAGGAGTTTCGCGCGAACCGCTGCCCATGGAACGTTATGACGTGCGCGGGGGCGGCATACGGCGGGCATCTCGAGGTACTGCAGTGGGCGCGCGCGAACGGCGCGCCGTGAGACTGGCAGACGTGCATGCGGGCGGCGGCGGGTGGGCACCTCGAGGTGCTGCAGTGGGCGCGCGTGAACGGCTGCCCGTGGGAAAAGTATACGTCCCACTGGGCGGCTGTTGAAGGACATCTCGATACTCTGAAGTTTGCGCGCGCAAACGGCTGCCGGTGGACCGCATCGACGCGCGATAGGGCGGCAGACCTCGGGTACATCGAGAGCGACGGGAGTTTGTCTGACGAGTAGGACGACGACAGTTTTTCTGACGAATCGGACGACGACGACGATGAGACGAGCGAAGAAGATACTTTTTCCGGGGTGTGGTGACTTGCTTGTATGATACTTTTAAACTCAACGCTCCGACTATCCAACCGCTCTCGCCCTCGCGGTTACAAAATTAGTCTGTCACTAAATACCCTGTTTTAACCTTTCATCGACACTTGTCGAGCGAGAAGCCATCTTTTGTCGTCCCATGGTGTGCGTGGTTGAGGTGCAGGCACACCCCCCTGCAATGAAGCAAGAAAAGCGATTGAATCGCCTTGTGGCGGCGGACGCGCACGTTGACCGAGTGCTCAAAATATCATCGATCAAGCTGTTCGGTGGGTTTTGAGGTTGATACGTGTTTCTCATGTTTTCCGGTGAACGCGATGTTTTTGAAGCATACCAAGTGCGTTCGTTTCACCTCCGATCGTAACACAATCTTTTTTGCGCGCTTTCTTCGATAACCGTCTTACTCTAGTAATAGCGTTATAGGCGGTCGTTGGTGATATCTTCGTCACAAAGCGGCGCACGGGGGTTTACGAACGACACAGAGACACGCGGCGACGAAGCGCTTTCGATGGAGACGGCACTGGGCGTGGAGACCGGGAAGGCCGCCGTGCCGTGGTCGACGAACGAGAAGGATTATGTGAAGTTGCGGGAGCGAAGCACGGCATCGGAGATAAAGGAGAATGGCACGTCACCTTCCATTTCAAAAACGCGTTGGGTCGACGAAACCCGGTCCCTGCTAAACCTTTCCCTCCCCATCATCGCCTCCAACTTGTTAATGGTCGCCATGCAGATGACCGACTTAGGGTTCATCGGCAGAATAGGCAAGGAAGAGCTCGCCGCAGCGGCGCTGGGGAACACGGTTTTTTATTTACGTAAGTGCGTCTTTCCCAAATCCAGACACTGTTTACCGCCCCTCTTTGAGTGCACTACTCGTGACGTACGTAGCAGTTGCCAGTACTAGTAACAATTACTGGCGTACTGGTAACTCTCACAAATACATCACAAATGCACTGTTTGCCCATACAGCGCACCTGTAGACTCAAGACTGACCCTTTTCTTTTTTACTCAGTGCACTACCCGATGATCGGCGCCATGACCGCGGTTGATACGTTACTCGCCACCGCACACGGCGCGGGGTTACCAAAGGCGTACGGCGAGTACACACAGGTTGGTATGGTGTTCGTTACGATTGCGTGCGTGCCGGTTGGTATCACGATGCTTTTCGTGGAACCGATCTTGGTAGCCATCGACCAGGATTTGTTTTTAGCAGAACTGGCCGGACGGTTCTGCAAGCATTTAACCTGGGGCTTGTTCCCGTACTACTGGGTGCAAGTTTTAACCAAGTACCTGCAAGCGCAGCACGTGTTGCTACCGCCGGTGTACGTCGGTTTAGTCGCGAACGCGATGAACGTTTTCCTTAACTGGCTCCTAATCTTCAACCTAAACTGGGGATTCGACGGCGCGCCCATCGCGACCGGGTTGTGTCGCTGGTTCCAGCTGTTTTTACTGGCGGGGTATTTGTCCATAAGCACACGAGAACAAAACCGACCCACAAGGCCTCGAACCGGGGGCTTCTTCCTGTTAGGCAAGGGGGGTATTATGGGAAGTGGTACCCAAAGTGGTACTTTGGGTACCACTTTGGGTACCACTATGGTGACTACTATGAGTACTAACACGGGTACCACCGTGGGTACTGCTATGGGCAGTACTATGGGTACTACCCATGATTACGCAACGGGTACCACGGATGGCTGCAATCCCCTACTCGCGCGTTTAAAAGCGCTGTCGCCGACCTTTCTGGCGCTCGCCGGTCCGGGCGCGGCGATGATGGCCATCGAGGCGTGGGCGTTTGAGGTCACGACTTTGTTGGCCGGTTATTTAGGAACCGTGGCGCTGGACGCGCACCTAACCATGCTACAACTGGCGACCCTGGCGTTTCTGTCCCTGCCCTTCGCGGTGGCGATTGCGGCGACTATTCGCGTGGGCAACTTGCTCGGCGCCGGCGACGCCAAAGGCGCCGGCGACGCGAGTAAAGTGAGTTTCGCGATTTGTTTCGCCTTCTCGGGGGTTTGCGCGCTGGTGTTTTCTTTAACAAGAAACTCGTTGGGTTATATTTTTACGCACGACAAAGAAGTAGTCAGGGCTGTGGCTAAAATAGCCCCAATCGCTGCTCTTTTCCAGCTCGCGGACGGAGGCCAAGCCGCCGCCGGCGGGGTTTTCCGGGGCATGGGCAGGCAAACAACCGTCGCCGTGAGGAACTTTTTCGGGTTTTGGTGCGGGGCTTTCCCAATCACCACACACCGCCTCTGCGATTGCCCATACCAGACTGACACTTTCTTTTTTCGGGCCAGGGTGTTTGGGATGCCGGTTGGCGCTATTTTAACCTTCGCGGTGGGAGGCTACGGCGTCGCGGGGTTGTGGTGGGGCCTAACAGTGGGGCTCATCGCGGTCCTTGTGGTGTCTCTGGTGCAGCTACTGTACGTGAATTGGGAAAAAGAAGTTGCCAACGCGAAACACAGGGTGTCGGAGGGCGAAGTTTTCGCAAGAGACGTTTTAAGAAGAGTCTCCATTGGAGAATGGCCGGTTTGGTCGGGAGAGGAGGATAACAACACGGTGTAGAGGATACGCCGTTCAGTCGCAATACGGTGTATAGGTTTTAGTGCGTAGAGTTTGGGTTTAGGTAGCCGTAGAAACATAGATAGGTGATGGTGCTTAGCGGTTTAGTGAAGAGGCGGAGAAAGAAGAAGCGACGTCGTTTATTTTCTGTCCTTTTCATTACGGCTGCGCGCGCGTCGCGCGCTTCTTTACCGCGGGACACCCCTTCGTATCAACCATCACATCAACACTTCTTCGCTAAATATCCCCCGGTAACACAACAACCTCTTGTTTTGGTTTGATACCACGAAACCTTGAGTCCACAACTCAAGATGAATAATTGCATAACCCTATGAGACGATTAAAGAGGACTAGCGCTACACTTTTGTAAACATTTCTTGTCGCAAACGTTGACGCACGGCGCTCGGGCGTACGGTTATCGTACGTCAGATAACTTTCCCTGTGAAGCTTCTTCATCGCGGTCGGGACGCTGCTCGCGTTGCACGCCTCGGGCATGGCGTGCGACGAACCCCCGAACCAGGCGACCGCAGTTCCGTCTTCCTAAAAGTTTCCACAGGCGACCGAGAGAGCCCCTAACCGGCGAAAATGCTCAATGCTAGCCTCTAGTCACAAAAAACTCTTCCCCGCTCGTCGCCCTCGCTTCACTCCGACGACGCCGCGATTGCCGCGGCGACGTCGGCACCACCACGGCGACGATGGACCCCGGCGGTGGGGAATTCGACCCCCGACCCGACCTGAGGTGCGTTTTCGGCCGATGCTGCTGTCCGAACTCCCACGGTTCAAAGAAGATGCGGACACATTTCGCGAGCTCGTGGCACATTTCCAATTTGTTCCCCACCACCCTCCTCCCATCGTCGGGTGTTACGCGCACCCGTACCTCGCCGGACGCGTCTGACCGCGCCCTCCCCTTCCCCCCACCCTTTACCCAAACGCAGCGGAACCTGGGAAACGCACGCGGTCGATAACCAGGCCGGTTTCCTCGATGCGTTCGGCAGCGCGTTCGCCACCGGTGCGCCTTCTGTGGTGAACGCGAAGGAGCTGCACGCGCTGGCGCACGACCGTGAGGCGGGGGTGTTGGAAGACACCACCATGCTGGGCGACACCGCGGTTGTGAACCGCACGGAGATAGGCCGGCAGCGGGAAATAGTCGCCCCCGACGGCAGCGTGATGAAAGTCACCGCGCGGTGGGACGGGGATGTGTGGGTGGAGGTTGATGAAGATCTGGTGTTGGAGGTGCGGCGGTGGAGGGAGGGTGACTTCCTGGTCGTGGCGCGGACGGTGACCCGCGATGACGGCGTGTTGGTCACCTCGAAGATGTTCATGGGCAAGCCTATTCGGAAAGCACCGGTCTTCGCCGCGCTGCCCAACGTGGGGTCAGGGAAAGACTCGAAGGTTTCGTCCAAAAAAACAAAAAAGACGAAGAAGAAAACAAACGCGTACGTGGACGAAGACGCCACCAGCGAGACGGGGAGCGAACACAATTCCGTGTACTCGCACGCGCAGAAGGCGGTGGAGAGCGCCACGGCTGGGGTGTTTGGGGGGTTGTTCGGGAGCAAGGAGGGCGGGAGCCCCAAAGCGGGTGACCCAACGGCGGTTTCGAAAAAAACGGGTTCAAAAACCTCCGCGGTTTCCGCTCGCGGCGCGGCGAAACCCAAAGACGCGGCGGCGTTTTTCAACCTGCGTTTGGGCACTCCTTTTTGCGGAAGCTTCCCTTGTTCCTTGCGGAACACGCCAGGGCATTTGTACATCTTCGAGTTCCACGTGGGTTTCGGGGCGTTGAATTTAGGCGACGCGGCGAAGTGGCACGCGGGCGCGAAGACGGTGAACAACCTGGAAATCGTCGGTCCCACTTCGTTACAGCTCGGGTTGACCACGGGTTTGACTTTGGAGTTCCAGGGCGTGGATAACCGTGACGCGGTTTACGAAGCCTTGGTTTCGATGCTGGAGAAGGTTCCCCCCTCACCCGGGGAGGAGGTGCACGGCGAACCGGACGCCAAAATCGCCGCGCCGTTGAGGATCGGGTTCGAACAGGAGCGGTACGTCTTCGTGTACGTCGCGCGGTGCGAGTCCCTTCCGGATTCCGCCAACGGCAGCGTCGCAATCGCTACGTGCGCGCTCGGCAGGTACGGCGCCGCGGTGACCGCGACGGGGCCCACGTTGCAAGGCGCGGCCACCCGGTTCAGCAAAACCCTGGTACGTATTGGACCTTTCCCAAATCCAGGCGCGCTGTTTGCCGGTTGTCCGCGCGCGAGCGCGCGATGCGCGCGGTCCGGAGGATTGACACTTTTCTTTTTACAAAAAGGCGTTTCCCGCCGCGGAAGCCGACCTGGCTGCGGATTCGCTGATCCTCGCCATCGCGGGCGGCGGCGTCGGGGACTCTGGGTTCGGGTGCTCCACGCTCGGACAGGCGCTCATCCCCTTGGCGATGCTCCCCCGGGACCGCACCGGCGCGGAGGAGGTGAAGCAGAACCCGTACGCCGCGTCGCTTTCGCCGCCGGGAACGGCGGATAACCAAAGCGCGAGCGCGAGCGCGAACGCGTCGTCGCCGAACGCGAACGCGCACGCGCACGCGCACGCGAACGCGCTGGCGCAACGCACGTACACCAGGACCCCGCGGTCCCCCAAAACGTCGCGAACGCGAAGCACGCGCGGCGAGCTTTCCGTGGTGGCTTGGATCGGCACCACTTCCGATTTGTACGAACTCGGGAACACCGCGACGCTCGCGGAGCCCGCGTGGACGGACGCGCAACCGGGTGGGGTTGACGCAGGGTCTTCGGGACAAACGCAAGCCGCCGTGCGCGTGCCTCCCGCCGTGTCCAGGGTCACGATCAACGTGCACAAGCTCAGGGGCGTCAACGCGACGGCGGGCGGGTTGCGCGCGTTGGCGGAAGACGCCGCGGACGCCGCCGCCGCCGATTCCAACGCAGCTGAAGTGCGGCTGAAGTGCTCTTTGCGCATCGGCGACCAGCACTCCTTAACCGCCGCGGCTGCGCACACCGGTGCAGAGCAGGCGCAGTGGGGACCAAGCACGCGGCAGTTCATAGCCATGGAACCCAGGGGAGGGGCCATGCAAGTGGACGTGCTGCTGCCTGACGGCAGAAGCATAGGCCGGGTGGACGTGGATATCTCGTCGCTCCCGATGCGCCCGGCGAAAGGCGCGTACTCGCGAGCGCACTGGCTGAAACTGCGTGCACCCCCGATGCTTTCGGATTCCGCATCCTCGGGGTTCGGCGGGCGGTCGGGCTCGCGTTCTGGGAGCTCGTCGCGCTCTAAGGCCGGGTCCAAGAAATCAAAGGGAGCAATGAAACAACCGAACCCCGCGTGCGATCCCAAAACCGGCGTCGCCGGGTCGGGGACCGAGCATTCTTTTTTCGGCGGGATGTTCGGCGCCGCCAACGCCACTGCCACAGTGCCCGCCCGCACCGTGGTTGAAACAGAGCCCTCCAGCGAGTCCGACTCAGACGAATCCGACTCCGAGTACGACGACGCGTCCACGATGAACGGCGAGACCGACGACGACGAGTACGTCGGCGAGATTCTGGTGGACGGGTTCGTGGACGAGGGGTGCGGGCCCACGGCGTGTATCGGCCGGAAGACGCCGCTCGGGGAGTTATCGCTTGAGATTTTATCGATGCGCGGCGTAACACCAGAAGGCCAGAAAACAGCATCACCAGCTTGCTTGCTCGAGTGCGGCGGGTCGTGGGCGCACCTGCCCGCGGCGTCCGGACGGCACCCGCCCGCGTGGCGCCGGAAAATCATAAGCGCCGTGTACGACCCGGCGGCGGCGTGCCGGATCGGGGTGTTCGATTCGAACACAACCGAACACGTCCCACTAGGCTTCCTGACGATCCCGGTACGACGCTTGCCACGAGGCTCGGTGGTTGTTTCCACGCTGGCGCTGTCGGGAGGCCCTTTGGGAGGCGCGGATGGGTTTGGCAACGGTACGTTTGTATTTCCCAAATCCTGACACACTGTTTGCCATACATGACTGACACTTTTCTTTTACAATCATAGAGCGCGCGGAGATCACGGTTAGGGTGAAGTACACCCCGCGCGTATCAACCGCCGCCTCACTCTTCGCGTACTTCGCCCCGCCCTTGCCCGTCTCGGCGTACGTCTTCGGGTGGGAGCAGGGCGTGGGTGGGAGCGGCGGTGTGGAGGCCGGCATCGACGCGCTTGTCACGCAGCAGCGGGAATACACGCTTGCGTCCCTCACCGAGGGCCCGGCCGCGCTTCCCAAGGGAATGGTGAGCGCCATGTTACCCGCAGTTAGCGTCGCGGTGTCGCGCGCGGAAAAGAACGCGGCGCTGAAATCGGCGCGCTGCGTAAAGGCGTGCGTGGTGCGCATCGCCGCTTCGTTGGACCCGTTTGCGAAAGACATCGACTTCATCGTGAAAGCAGTTACCTGGTCCTCGCCACTACGCGCAGGCGTGCTTCACGTGCTCATCATGCTCTTCGTGTACCACCCGGCGACGATTCTTCCGTTCCTCGCGTTGGTGTCAGCGACGCGCGCCGCGACGCACCGGCGGCCCGGGTATTGGACCCTACTTGGTTTGGACAAGTCGCACAACAGCGGGAGCTTCGACGTCGGGGACGCGCCTCCTGGGAGCAAACTAGCGCACGCGGAGACCGTGTGTTTGCTCGGGCCGGACGCGCCGTCCGAGCTGGCGAGCGCCGACCACGCGGTTTTCGGCGAAAGGGATCGTGACGCGAAGGTTTCGGGCGTATCAGCAGCGGCGCGGGCGCTCGGGGTGAACCCGCGAGTCGAAACCTACGAGTTCCTGGTGCAGTTCATGTTCTGGGTGCAAACGCTAGCGCGGCACTTCGTTTGGTACTTCGAACATTTGTTTGGGCTGATGACATGGCGAGACGCCGCGAAATCGCACGCGTTCGCGGTGGCGTGCTTCGCCTCAGCGTTCGTGATGCTTTTCGTGAAGCTCCGGTTTATCGTGGTGGTGCTTTGCTTCGTCGCGTTGCGGCACCCGATCGCGGGGAAACCGCAGACGGCGCCGTACCGACTCGCGCTCGCCGCGGAACCGTGATATGCGGGTTACGGAAACAATGGGTACTTGCTGCTTCAGAATGGGTACTTTGTATATGCAAAATGATGGATCTATTTACTTCGTCTCTTCTGTCGCTTGCGCCGGATCCGCGACGAGCGTTTCGGGCGTTTCAGGCGTGTTCGACTCTTTCGGCGACGAAGGCGGGTCCGGCGTGACCACCTCGGTCGCCTTCGCCGCCTCCGCGGTTTCCTTCCGCTGCTTGTCCTCCCGCACCGTGGCAATCGCTTTTTCCATCTCCTGCCGTTTCTTCTTCTGCTTCGCGTCCCACCCTTCCGGGAACTCACCGGGTTCGCCCGTGACTTCGGGGCCGTGCCGCCCGACTTTCGGGTGGTCCTCCATGAAATCCACCACGGCGTCTCGGATTTGGGTTCGGTCTTTTTGCAACGAAGCTTGGTTTTCCGAGTTGTCCTCCCAGATGTGCTCCCACACGGACATCGAGGTGATGCCCACCTCGCCAAGAGTGGCGCTGTCCGGACCCAACACGATCCCGTCGGGGGACCCGCCGCGGCGAAGCGTCTCCACGGGGTACCCGCGGTCGTCTGCGTTTTTTTGTGAGGTCAAAAAATGTTTGTGAAAAGAGTTGGAAACGTCACGTCAGAAAGAGTTGCCGGGTTGTGAGTGCCTCGTAGCTCTCGTAGCTCGTGCGGCTCGTGGTGCGTCACGTGATGGGTGCTCGGGTGCTAGGGGTGAAGTGTCGAGGATGACACCGTGTGTGTCACAAGAGAACGAGCTTTGTCGGCTCGTCCTTCCCCACCTTCGATGCGTTTCTTCAGCGCCCCCACGGTTTCGTCGGAAGCGCACCGAAGCCGAAGCGCCGGACCGCGGGTTTCGCTTTGCTTGCGTTGGAACCTGGTGAGGTGCGGGTACATCTCGGATTCCAGCGCATCGGGGAGCGTGCGGACGTTGACGACGATGCTTGCGGCGGCCATGGTGGTCCTTTACACGCGTGAGTGGTGGGGCGAGAGGTAGTGGGTAGGCTCCTTGCGCGCGCGTGCGAGTGTGACGCGAGTTCGAGTTCGATTTTCGTGAGTTCTGTTTTTTTTCGTGAAGTCGCCACACGTTTTCACGGTGCTCGACGCAGACGAGGAGGCGAAACGTTTGTCGCGCGCGCGCGAAACTCACACGTTCGCCTCGAACTCTTCGCCCGCACGATGCGGGCCGGTGATTCCGCCTTCCGCGGCCGTTTCTAATAAGGGGCGTCCGCGCGACGAACCGGCTTCTGGAGTTCGACCTTCCCAAGGCGACGTTATACGCGGACCGGTCGAGGTGGGTTCGTGGTAACAACTCCGCCTTGGAGTTATACGCCGAGGCGGCGGACGCACGTTCGCGATGAGCGACGTGCACCTGGATGGCACGGACGCGCCTGGTACGGCTGCGGACGGGTCGCGGCTGGTGCACGTGGACTGCGAGCGGTGTGGCTCGCGTTTGGAAGTGCGCGTCCCCTTGGCGTTCCAGTTAGCCGGAAGAGAAGCTACGGTTCGGTGCGGCGCGTGCGAGACGTTGTTGCAGGTGTCGGTGCCGCCGCCTTCCCCCCAACGCGGCGCACCTCCGTCACCTGCGGACTCGCACGCCATGCACGCCGCCGCCGCGTCCTTTCTGCGACAGCACCCCGTGGAGGACGACGCGCGGTCCCCGAGCGACTCCGCGTCCCCGGGTTCTCGTGCGCACGAACGTCAAAAAATCGCCGAACAGCAAACCAGCGCGACGCACATGCAGCTCGCGCAGTGGCACATGAACATGGCGCAACGGCACTCACCAGGGCCGATGGGGAGCCTGGACACGGACGCGTTTTTTCAGTACGCGCCTCCGCCGTCCCAAACGCACGACAGAAGAGGAGACGCGGGCCCTTCCAACGACCACGTCGCGACGCTTTTGCGACAAGCCGCGCACGACTTTTGGAGCCGGGAAAACGTGGACGGCGACGGCGACTTGAAGTTCCACGGCCACAAAAAGAAAATCCAGAAGCGCGAGCGCAAGCCTCGTGAGCCGAGCTCGTACAACGTGTTCATCCGGGACAGCATCCCGAAGCTCAAGGCGGAGGACCCTGGTTTGAACCACAGAGATGCGTTCAAGCTGGCGGCGAAAAACTGGGCGCACTCGCCTTTGAACGCGCGGAGCGCTTCGTTTCGTCCGGGCCAGTGTCCGCCGGTTAGCGGCGCCGGGTTGGACGACGTGAACCGCGACCGCAATTTAATCATGGCCAAGCTTCATCCACACCTCGTGCGGTGTCGTGAAGAGGACGTGAAGGAGGAGACCAGGGGCGACACGGCACCTAGATACGAGGTTTCGGGGGGACGTTTTGGGCAGCAGTTTCTGAGTCAAGGAGAAGGGGTAGGCGCGTCGAGCGAGCGACAAACGCTTCGCGAGTCGGACCACGGAACCGGGGACGCCTTGGCCGCGGCGACTGCGGCGGTGGAGCACGTGGTGTCCATTGCGCTGGATTCGCTGTCGAAAACAGGAAAGGAAATGCACACAGCGTGCGGCTTTTCGAGTGACAAGAGCACTTGCGACGACGCGCACTTGTGGCACCGCGCGCCGGCGAGGGGAGGCGAGGACGAGTAGACGCTTGATTGGGCGCGATCTCCATACGCTACCGGCCTCTCTTTTCAATGCTTTCCTACTGTACCACTACTTCCCCGTCGCTACCGTCCATAGGGACACGCACCTCACGCACGCCTCTGCGTTTTCCCAATCCGACGACTCCAAATCGAATTTCACGCCGAGCGCGTCGTACTGCACAAACACAAAGCCGCCCGCTTTTCCTTTCGAGGTTGGTTCTCCCAATTTTTCCACCACTGTTTTTCCCGTGCTCCTGTTCCTGTCGGACAAGAGCACTTCCCCGTTTCCCTCAAAATCGCACAACGTCACCCCCCACGGCGCCTGCCCCTTGAACCCCGTGAACCCGTCCACGCCGTCCGCGTACAGGTGAATCGCGTCCAAAACGCCGGACTCGTAGGCCAGCGACAGCCCTACCGATTTATGATTGAAATATTCGCAGGATGGAGGAAAACTGTTCCGCTCCGGCTTGGAAGGCCTGGCGCTTTGCGCGAGCGACTTGACGTACCTACCCACGCGACCGTCGTTTTCGGAGGTTCCGAGAAGCGCCAACAACGCGGACGCGTCGCCGACGCCGGGCGAACCCACCGACGGTGGGGACTCCTCGCGTGCCATGGAAGTGAAACACGTCTGAAGAGACTAGTGGGAAAACGTCAGACAGGCCAGGCAGTCAGGGAAAAGACTGGAAGAAAAACAAGAAAATTGATGATTCATCACACGCGTCGCTCTGCCGACTCTAAAACTTCAACACCATCCCTTCCCCCCAAACCACCACTACTTCGCCCTCGCCTCCCCCCCCCCACGGGCAAACTCCCGTCGCGCTGACCCAGACGTCTCACTCCGTACGGTTCGCGATTCGGCCTTCACGAATGATTTTTTCTGCAATATCAATCGGCCACCCCGTGACGCATCGCCGGCGTTTATTCGGGCGTCGACACGCCAAATATTACATCACTGTCATCACTGTCATCATCGTCTTCATTTACGGCGCCAAATTTCACGCCGTGAAAATGGCGACCGCGGCGGCTACAAAAATCGCCCCACCGCGTACGCCCGCGAACGAACCGGTCGCGGATGATTCGTAATCCAGCGCCACGAGTCTCGGCGGTGGCGACGGGTGCGACGGAGGCGGGGCTGGCGGAGGGGTCGGTGGCGATGGCGGCGGCGGCGGTACCAAAGTTTCCGCTTCCGTAGCCACCGAGCTCGCGTCCGCCGCGACCGCCGCCGCCGTCGCGAAACTCTCGACGCTCGCTGTGTCGATTCCGGGAACTAAACGCAGCTCCTCCGTGGGGTCGGTTATAGTGGACGTGGTCGTGACGCCTTCCAATAACAGGTTTTCAAGCGCCGTGGCCAACACACTCGCGTTCACCGTCGTTGGGCTCACGAGCACGGTCGCGTCATACGCCGTATCCGCGACCAGTCGCCGTCGTCTGCTCGAGCGTAACGCCACGTCGCACGCCCCGAGGCTCGCGTCGAGTTTCATCATGGAAAACGCCTGCGCACACGCCGCGTCTTCGGTCTCCGCCGTCAGAGCCATCGCCACTTTCTGCACTTGCACGCCGGCAATCGCGGCGTCGGCCAACAGTTTGGCCTTCGCTTTCGTCGTTTCGTCACCGATGCCAGCGAGAAGCGCGTCTCGAGAAAACTCCGCCTCGGCGGTTTTCGCCTCGGCGTTGGCGACGAGCCCCGCAACTGAAGACGGTGGGGGCGGTTGGGCGACGAGCGGAGGCGGCGGTGGAAATATCTCTTTGGGCGAAAGCGGCGGCGGTGGAGAAAGCGGTGGTGGCGGGTGCAATGGAGGTGGAGGAGGACTCGGCACCACATTGCACATAGTGTCTGGTCCGGGTACAATATTTTTCGCGGCGTTGGTCTCGCTCGCCGCACAAGCCACACACGCGTTAGACACGACTCGCTCGTTCGCGGCGCACGCGCACGTCGTGTCGTCTCCCGAAGTGTCGTCACCGCCATCAGGATTAGTCGACCCGCCCGCACACGCGGTGCATACGTTTTCGTAGACGTACTCGTTGACGTCGCACGCCGTGGAAGAACACGTGGTATTTGCTCCAGAAGTGTCGTCGCCGGCGTCGTTCGTCGTTCCCGATGGACACGACGCGCACTCGTTAGCCTTCACATGCTGGTTTTCAGCGCAGTACGTCACGTCACAAGCGGTGTTGGCACCGAGAGCATCGTTTCCCGCGTCGTTGGTCGTTCCTGGAGCGCATGCGACGCATGATTTACTCTCCACGCGTTGATTCGACGCGCACAACTCACCGTCACAAACCGTGTTGACCCCGGAGGCGTCATCTCCCGCCAAGTTGGAGTTCCCGTCACACGCGACGCATTCGTACGAGACGACGTGTTCATCTTTTGCGCACAACGTCTTGTCACACGACGTAGCACCTCCGGAAGCACTATCTCCGTTCGCGTTGGTCGTCCCGGCCGGGCATGCCGTGCATGTGTTTCCAGAGACGTACTCGTCATTGCCGCAGATGACGTCGTCGCACGTGGTGTCGACACCAGACGCGTCGTCGCCGACATCGTTTGTCGTTCCCGCTGGACACGCGACGCACGTGTTTGCGGCGTTCACATGCTGATCCGCCGTGCATAACACAGGAGAAGGAAGAGAAGGAGGAGGAGGAGGAGGAGGAGAGGAGACCGATAGCCCGGACACGAACACGGGCTCGTCACTGGCATCGTTGCTGTCGTCCCGTAGCTGTCCTTTGTCGTTTTCCCCCCAGCACATCACCTTGCCGTCCGTCAGCATAGCACACGAGTGTAAGCGGCCCAGAGCGATGCTCGTCGCCGTCGTGATGCCAAACACAAAAGTGGGGGTTCTGTGGACCGATAAACCGCTCCCAACACCGAGCTCTCCGTCGCTATTTCTTCCCCAGCACATCACCCTGCTGTCCGTCAGCATAGCACACGAACGCAACGCACCCAGAGCGATGCTCGTCGCCCAGCCAAACACCTCAACGGGGGTTCTGTGGACCGATAAACCGCTCCCAACACCGAGCTCTCCGTCGCTATTTCTTCCCCAGCACATCACCCTGCTGTCCGTCAGCACAGCACACGAACGCAACGCACCCAGAGCGATGCTCGTCGCCGTCGTGATGCCCGAGACCTCAACGGGGGTGGTGCTTTCAGTGGTGCTCGCATCCCCAAGCTGGCCGTAGGCATTGTCGCCCCAGCACTTCACCTTGCCATCCACCAGTAGGGCACACGAGTGGTGCTGGCCCAGAGCGATGCTCGTCGCCGTCGTAATGCCCGAGACCTCAACGGGGGTGGTGTGGTGGGTGGTGCTCCCGTCCCCGAGCTGGCCGTTGCTGTTGTAGCCCCAGCACATCACCGTGCCGTCCGTCAGTAGGGCACACGAGTGCCAGCTACCGAGGTCGATTTTCGTCGCCGTCGCAATATTCGAAACCTGAACGGGGATGTCGCTGTCGGCGTTGCCCCCGTTCCCGAGCCGGTCGCAGTCGTTCCTACCCCAGCACATCACCACTCCGAAACTCGCACTCGCACACGAGTGGTCGCCTCCAGAAGCGACGTCGAGGGGCGCGCACGTCGCGACCGAGATGTCGCCCGCCGCCGAACACGTGGTTACCCCCGATACCGTGTATCCGGCGTCACAACGCGGCGCACACGACTCCCCCACGTTCAACGTGGTTTTGCCACCGCAGCTGTCGCTTCCGACGCCGGCGTTGCCGTTGACTGGGTTCGTCACCGCGCAATTCGCGCCGATCGCGACCGTGGAAACCGCGGTCGGGGTGTCTTTGTTTGTTGTGGTGCCGTCCCCGAGCTGGCCGTAGTTGTTCTGGCCCCAGCACTTCACAGAACCGTCATCAAGACCGGCGCAGTTTTGAATACTTCTAGTAGAAAAACTCGTCGCGGAACACAGTTCCAAAACCGCGACGGGGATGCTACTTACACCGCTAGTTACAGCGCCAAGCTCGCCAAGTGCGTTATTTCCCCAGCACATCACCCCGCCATCCGCGAGCAGGGCGCAGGTGTGAGAATTTCCAGCACCCACGCTCGCGGCTGAGTTAATCTGAGAAACTAGAGTTGGGATGTTTCTGGATGCATTGGTGCCGTCCCCTAGCTGGTAGGCATTGTTATGCCCCCAGCACATCACTCCACCGCTCTGCAGAACGGCGCGCAGGTGTGAAAGTTACCAGCACCAACGCTCGTGGCTGAATTGATACCAGAAACTGGAGTTGAGGTGAGTCTGTTTGTGGTGGTTCCGTCCCCGAGCTGGCCATTATCGTTCTTTCCCCAGCACAACACTCCACCGCTCAACAACACGGCACACGTGTGGGACATTCCAACACCCAAGCTCGTCGCTGTAGTGATGCCGGAAACCGCCGTGGGAGTGCTTATGGAATTTTCACTTGAGCCGACACCGATCTGGCCGTTCCTGTTGTACCCCCAGCACTTTATCGTGCCGTCTTTAAGAAGGGCACAGCTGTGGTACTCACCAGCACTCACGCTGGTCACATCGGAAAGGCCGGGCACCGCGGTGGGGACTAGCTTATCTAGCGTGTCAGTCCCCAACCCGAGCTGCTTTGAACCGTTATACCCCCAGCACTTCACCGTACCGTCCATCAGCGACGCACAAGAGTGAGTAGTTCCACAAGCCACGCTCGTCGCTGAGTCTATTTCGGACACCGGGTTCGGTTTGACTTTATTTTCGAGGGTTCCGTCCCCGAGCCGGCCATACGTATTCGACCCCCAGCACAACACCGATCCGTCCTCTTCGACGCTACACGTATCGGAAACTCCAAGGCAAATTCTATGTGCGCGCGCCACCGTCGCGCATACACAAAGAACCAAGACGAGTATCGCGCGTCGAGGCATCTTTCCGCCACACAAAGGAGTTCTTCACGGGACAGGCGACCTCGGGACTGCCTGTGCTGCAGGCGGGTGGCCGATCCCGGTGGCGGACACGAACCCCTGAAAAAAACCACGACGTGTCTACGCACGATGAGAGGTGACCGGTGACCGACGATTCGCACACGTCGCGACGGTTCGAACACGTTCTCGTGCCACGAAACGCTGTTAACCGAGCGTGAGTCGGGGATGCAAGCGCACCCACGGAGAGCGGTGCCGCTGTCGCGGCGGACGGGGACGCGCGCGAGATCTGCGGTCGGAACTCGTGAAAAACTCGAGACCTTTCCCAAAACTGGCTCACAGAATCGTGCTTTTGATTTGACTCGACGTAAATACAAAAACTGTAAAGTCCAACTCGTGATGTGTTTCGGATGGATGTATTTCATGGGGAAACAACGCTTGTTGTTGCTACTTAGCGCAGCTACCTAGTTGTAATGCTCGTCGTGTGTTGGACCCTACTAATGCGCGACGATGCACGTCAGCGCCTGCACCACCACTTTTGTTTTCCCGCCCCTAACCGCTTCCTGTACGTACCGGTCCAAACAAAGTTGGTCGTCGAAGGACGCGTCCTCGCGGTTTCCGGCGCATGATAAGGCGCCATCCCCTCTCTCCAGGATGAAGGCTTCGTATTTCCGAACAAGCTCCATCAAATGCGACGCTCTGCCCACCACCACCCTCCCACGCAGAGTGTTCCCCTTACCCGACCTTTGACCCGGCGTGACGACTATCTCGGCGCCGCTTTGCGCAAACGAATCCGCGATCCCTTTCGCGCCGCACGAAAACAAAGGCGAGTCGTTCACGTCGCTCCACACCACCACGGGGTCGTGCGAGGTCGCGCTAGTGTCCTGTCTCAAACGCAACAGCGACGCCTTCAGACCGAGGGTCCGGTCCTCGCCGCCGCGAAAGTTTGTGCCTCGACCCGAAATCGCGTGCGGCAACGCGTTTTTCTCCACGCTCGCCAACCACGCGCTCGTTCTCCGTTTCGTGTCAACGTTTCTCGTCGTGCCGTCGTCGTGCGCTATCACTACTAGCGGTTCCGTGACCATTTCCTCAGAACCTTCGCTGAACGCCACGGGCATTTCGGAAAAGAAACGCCAGTACGCCGCGCCGCGCCAGACCTGGAAGTTTTCCGGAATCGGGGTTGGCATCAACGACCCCAAACCCGAATCTGATGGGGCCCCATCGATCTTGACAGAGACTAATTGGTCATACCCCGCATCCAAACCCGAACCTCTCTGGTACGGATACTCCCGGTGCGCCTGCAGGCTGGACATCGGTACGACTCGTGCTGACCCGGGGACCCCACTGGGACGCGCGCCGACCACCAAAACCGCCACGCACGACGTGAAGAACAACGCCGCACACGATAAAAACGTAGCCACGGGAACCGCGGACTGCGGGGTCACCCGGGCGGTCCTGCCAGACTCCGGCTCCAGCTGCCACCCAAGCAAACTCACGTGCTCCGCACGATGTCCCGACGTGGGCGTCACCGCCGGCCCCATCGTGTGAGACACCGCGGGCGGACAGGCGCGCGAGGGACTGATGCCCGCGGATTTCATTTGTAACACCTGAAATCGGCAGCGCTTTTTCTCGGACGCGAAGACTTCCCCGAGAGGATTTCCCCGAGGCTCTTTTTCGATTTCGATGTACCAGTGCTCCCCCGCGCATCCCTCGTCGCGATGGTGGTGATATGCCTCGGCCCGTGCTGCGTCCCCCTGCACGCGCTGGTGCCGTTTCTCATAGGCCTGGCGCACCAGCGCGGGTACCTGCGGTTTCTGAAGAAGGAGTGGTTCACGTGGCGATGGTTAAGGCCGCGGTTGATGAAAGCGGTGGGCATGAGCGTGTCACCCGAGGTCCTGGCGAAGACCGCGGTGAAACCGACGCAGTCGCCGCACGTTGAGACGAAACACTGCGAAGACGACTGTCACAAATGCGATTAGGCGTGGGTACGGGTTTAGCGGGGATGATGGCGACGGGACGGGGTAAGGGTTTAGTGGGGACGATGGCGACGGGACGGGACAGTGCGTCAATCGAAAAGATAGTTTAGGGAATTAATGCAGGACACGTTACGTTCACACGCACGACTTGGGACACTGGGCGAGCCGGTTCGGAGGCCGGGGGGAGTGGAGAGCCAGAGCTAGTATGCGCCTGTGGTGAGGTATCGCCGCCGCGGGGGTTGGAATTCCCATTCTGTTCATGGGCACGGAGACGCACCAGGTACGTATTGGGCCTTTCCCAAATCCAACACACTGTTTGCCGATTGCCCGCCCGTAATTACTGTTTACTACATACATCACAAGTAGACTGTTTGCCCATACATTCTACTTAAGACTGACACTTTTTTTTTACAATCGCAGGACGGGCACTGGCACACCACCCCGGACGCGAGCATGGACTGGAGTTTGATCGTCGGCGGCGTTGGGTTCGCCACGGAAGGCATGGCGTGCGTCTCCGCGGCGAACAAAATGCGAACCGCGCACATGGCGCTTACCAGGGGCACCGCGCGGGTGACGCACGCCGATTCCGAGAACGGGATCATCGTCATTGAGAGGCACTACGAGGGGCCGGACGAAAACGGCACGTGGGCTGGGAAGAAAGGTCTACACACATTCGTTGTTCGAAAGTACTGGTACCTCCCACAAAATTAACTCGAGCTCAAAAAGAAACGACGCTCATTCATAACGTCTCTTATTTAAGTCTCAACCCTCTCTCTACACCTCCTCTTCCTTGCTCATTAGCCCGGCTTCTTCCAAGACGTGCTCGAACGCGTCGTCGTCGTCAAACTTCACCTCCGGGACGGGGTGGTCGAAGTGATCGGCGATTGAATCCAGCACCGCTTTCTCATCCGACCCCAGCAACAAGTTGAACGCCGCGCCTTTCTTGCCGAACCGCCCGGACCGCCCGATGCGGTGCAAGTACGTTTCGAAGTTCGGCGCCCTTGGGTTGCTGTGCTCCACGGGCATGTCGTAGTTAATCACCAAGGTCACAGTACTGACGTCCAGACCTCGGGATAACACGTCGGTGGAGATGAGAATTTTCGTCAAACCGTCCCTGAACTCCTTCACCACCCGGTCGCGATCGGCGTGGTCCATCCCCCCCTCGATCGCGGTACACTTGTACCCGGCGTCGTTCATGGTGCGCATCAAGCGCTTGCACCCCTCTCTTGTTCGGACGAAAATAATAGTCTGGCCGATCTTGTCGCAGCACGGGAAGATCTTGTCCTTCAACAAAAATTCCTTCGCCTCCGTGGAATCCACGTTGACCCGGTACTGCTTAATCACGTCAAGGGAAAGCTCGTGCGCGGGCAGAAAAATCTGGTTCGCATTAGGCACCACCTTGGTGCTGAAGTCCTTGACGCGCTCGTTGAACGTGGCAGAGAAAAGTAACACCTGCGGCATTTGCTTCGTCGACGACTTCAGGAGTTTTGCCAGAAAAGTGTCAGTATTGTATGGGCAAACAGACGTCCGGGATGTGGGAAATGCAACACGTACCTTCAGGTGCTTCATGATTTTCAAAGAATCCACGCGGTGGCCGTCGGTGTCCATCATCTGATCCGCTTCGTCGAATACCAAAATTTTCATAGTCGCGCAGTTGAGTTGCTTTTCCCTCATCCATCCGAGGACCTTCCCGGGGGTGCCTATGACTACTTGGTCCACCACTTTGTCTCTTTTTGATACCCGGTCCGCCCACCGCGGGTCCGCCGTGTACGCGATTGATATTTTCGCGTACTTGCCCATCTTTTCCATCACCTGCATGTTTTGTATCGCGAGCTCTCGTGTTGGGCAGATGCACAGCGCCTGCGGTTGTTGTAGTGCCGGGTCCACTCTTGACAGCATCCCGAGGGTAAAGCAAGTCGTCTTGCCACTGCCGTTGTGCGCTTGTGCGATCAGATTGCGCCACGGCGGGGTTAAGATCATGGGTAATGTTTCGCCTTGGATCTTGGAAGGGCGTTCGAACTTCATCTCGGAATACAAACCTTGCAGGAGCTCCTGGGTTAACCCTAGCTCTTCGAAGGATTTCGCGCTCGCGTACGGGGTGTCGTCCACGACTTTCTTCTCAACGACCGTCTCTTCTTGCTCTAAAAGCACCTCGGACTTCAGCGACAGGTCGGGCGCATCGGGGGCATCCGGATCATCAGGAGCAGAGACGCCAACCTTTTGAAGCGCATCCGCCGCGGCGTTCACCGCGGCCGCGGTTGTTTCATCAGAAGTCGGAGGCGCGTCAACAACAACGGGAACATCCGCCGCCGTTAAGGCGGAGGTTCGATCCTCGGGCGCGGCAGCCGTCTCGGTCGACATGCCAGACCGGCGGGCGACGTGAATGGCAGCACGGGCGATTCGATCGCGCTATTGTTTGCGCGCCGACTTCGAGCAGAGCCGACCGGGCAACCGCACGATGAAATGGAACGACTGAAATCGGTCAATGGGTCGATTCTTTGAAAGGCGAGATGGGTAAAAAATAGAGCAGATCTAAAATCTTGCCTCTCGAGGTTTCGGCAAATCGCCGACGTCATCCATGTCCGTCCCGGCCCCCGCTGTCACAGCACACGCACTCGCGCAGTCGTCGCTCACGCACGGCCGTCGCACCGTTCCGGTTTCGGTTTCTCGAGGCAAGACTCGACCCAACTAAGGCCGTTTTCGTGTTCGCCCGCCACACCCCCTCGCACGACACCATGGCTTCCGCAATGGCCGCTCCCCAGGCCGCCCTGTCCTCGCGCGTCGCCGTGCGCGGCGCACGTGTGACTCGCCGCACCGGCACCACCGCGCGCCGCGCCAGCACCACCACACGCGCTGCGATCTCGGACCCGCCCAAGGTTTCGATCAAGGACGTGCAAAGACCAGACGCGACCGGACGCTTCGGTGTGTACGGGGGCAAGTACGTCCCCGAGACGCTCATCCCCGCGTTACAAGCGCTGGAGATTGAGTACGCCGCGCTGGCCACGGACGTGGCGTTCCAGGTACGTTTTGCAGCCGGGCGGTTTTAGAAACAATGGAAGCACGGCGTTTGTTCGTTGCGTTAGATTCTCATTACGATCGCACGACGGCGAGACGGCAAGAACACGCAACACGCGCGCGTCACCGATCCGCAATCGATCCAATCAAGAACGCGTTCCTACGACGCTTTGACTAAAAAAGCCACACCCAAAAACTGACTTTCCTTTTTTATTCTCTTCCCCTCCACCCCGCAACCAGACCGAGCTCGCGTCCATCCTGAAGGACTACGTGGGCCGCGCCAACCCGCTTTACTTCGCGGAGAGGCTCACCGAGCACTACGGCACCGCTGATATCTACCTGAAAAGGGAGGACCTGAACCACACGGGGGCGCACAAGATCAACAACGCGGTTGGGCAAGCGCTTCTCGCAAAGAAGATGGGCAAGAAAAGGATCATTGCGGAGACGGGCGCCGGGCAGCACGGCGTCGCCACCGCTACCGTGTGCGCCAGATTCGGCTTGGAGTGCATCATCTACATGGGCGCGGCAGATATGGAGCGGCAGAAGCTGAACGTGTTCCGCATGCGTCTGCTTGGCGCGACCGTGACGCCGGTGCGCGCCGGTACCGCGACGCTGAAAGACGCGACCTCGGAAGCGATTCGCGACTGGGTCACGAACGTGGAAACCACGCACTACATCCTAGGGAGCGTCGCGGGGCCGCACCCGTACCCGATGATGGTCAGGGACTTTCACGCCGTGATTGGCAGGGAAACGCGGGCGCAGTCCATGGAGAAGTGGGGAGGCAAGCCCGACATCCTGGTCGCGTGCGTGGGCGGCGGGTCAAACGCCATGGGTTTGTTCCACGAGTTCATCGACGACGAAGACGTGCGGCTCATCGGCGTGGAAGCCGCGGGCGAGGGCTTGGACAAAAGACACGCGGCGACGCTTACCTTGGGTAAACCAGGCGTGCTGCACGGCTCGTTTTCGTACCTGATTCAGGATGATGAGGGGCAAATCATCGAACCGCACTCCATCAGCGCCGGTCTGGATTACCCGGGCATCGGCCCGGAGCACTCGTTCTTGAAGGATTTCGGCAGGGCGGAGTACCACGCCGTGACGGACGACGAAGCCCTCAAGGCGTTCGTGCAAGTAAGCCGCATGGAAGGGATCATCCCCGCCCTGGAAACCTCGCACGCGTTCGCTTACCTGGAAAAACTGATGCCCACGCTGAAGAAAGGCCAGAAAGTCGTCCTCAACTGCAGCGGCCGAGGCGACAAAGACGTCAACACCGCAGCCGCCGCGCTGAACATCTCGGGAGAGGTGGATGTGTAGACTTTGAGGGAGAAAACGGGACTATGTTCTATGTTTAAGCGAGAGGGCGGAGCGGAGCGTTTCGAGTATTTCAATTGAAGAGAGAATTCTCAAAGTCGCGTTCCTCGCGTCTTCTAAGTTTTCTCCCGAAAGGTTTTTTCCAAAAACGTCTCGTGTTCGGGTCGTAGTACGGTGGTCATGGTATTCATAGTACAGTGGGTATTACAAACGTCGTATCAGTCGATGCGCGGTACGGCCTCGCCGGGGTGTCCCTGACGGTCGGGGTCTCAAAAAAGAAGCTCACTTTTTCCTCACGCCTTGACCAAGTTGGAACTCGAGCTCAGTCCGAGCATGCCCAAAACAGTCCAAGACGACGGGGGTGACGACGTTGACCCGAGCCTGGACTTGGCGTGTGGAGTTCTCGTGAGCGAGGGTACTCGCAGGCGGTGGAGCTCGAGACTGTCGACTCGACGCATGCCTCCTGACAGTTTCGGGGGCTGAATGCGTGTCCTGCGTTGGGGAAAGAGGGTGGGAAGGGTCAGTCGTCCGTTACGGTTACGTTTCGGGGGCTGACGCGGCAGAAAAGGCGTTGGCGGGCATCCCCGAGTGCGAGCGTGGTGTGGACACGAGCACCGGAAAACTTCCAGGCGGTCAGACGAAAGTATGCGTAAGTACATAGGCGTACCTGTCCGCGTCCTCATCGTGGGTTTCTTCGACATCGTCGTCCGACAAAGCCAGCAGCGCTTCCCGGTGGGGCATCATTTTCGTTGAAGTGGTTGCCGTCGATGCCGTCCGAGATACGACCGAGAAATTCTTCTGGAAACTCTTCAGACGCTGCTTCCGTTTGCGTCGAGTAGCACGCGTTGAACTGTGCGCGGGGGTGAATGCGTATGGTGCGGGTCGTGTGGTGCGCTTGCGTGGTGCGACGGTGTCGTTTTCCGTGGAGGATGCGCGGTCGTTTGTGAAGGCTATGACATGACGTCTCCTCGCTTTCCATTCGTCTGCTGACTCATGAAATCGAACACGTGGTGAAATCATTCAGATTTCTTTCTACTTGCGGAAGCGAGAGACGAGATTGATGGCGCATGATGCCAGGGTACAGTCCTCCCGCGCGCCTCACGGCGGCTTCGCGCGATGTCTGTCGCGCGAGGCGCGCGCGCCAGCCGCGGGCTGGCGATGCTCGTGACGCTCGGGTTCGTCGCGCTTTTTGTGTCCGCGACGGCGGCGGACGCTTCCCCAAGAAAAGCGCATCAAGGCCGATGGTTGGGTCTGACCGCCCTTGGCGAAGCCGCGTGCGGCGAGACGGACGCGTTCTGCGAAACCACGGTACTTCCCGCGTTGCGTGAGGACCCGGAACTGGTTTTCTTCCTCGCGGATGTAAGAGCTGCGGCGAAGAAAAACGCCGCACGCAACGGCGGCGGGTTCCAAGAACTCGCGGACGCCTACCGCGCCAACGTCACGAGGCAGGTGCCCAGATTGAGGTTCCCCGAGCTCCTTGCGTTGGGGTGCTGTTTGAGTGCGGGGGAGTGTTTGGATGATATACTTGGCGAAGCACCTGCCATACTCGGCGAGGCACCTGGTGCATCACAAATAGACGCACTTGACGCCTCGCGCGCGCTCGCCGCGCAGACCCTGTCCCTCGCCGCGGACGCGCCCGAGGCGGCGACCAAGATGCCGGCGGCCACGTTGCTCGGCGCAAACGCAAACGCGTGCCGGCCGCCTTTCGACCAAACGCGGTGCGGCGCAACGGTCGTGGCGCTGTACCGGCGCGCCGGCAACCAGGGGTTCGAGATAGGCGCCATGCGAGCGGGGGAGGTCTTGCTGGCGAGGTTCGCGGGGAAGTTCGTGGACGGCACGAGCGAACACTTGTGTTTTCGAAATACGACGGGCGGCGACGAAACTAAAAGTTCAAAAACCCCGGCGGGCGATTTAGCGGACGCCGCCGCGGCGAGGGCTTTGTTCAAGGGTTTGTTGGTGTCGAGCGATTTCGACAAGCGCGCTTTGTTGCGACTGAAGGAACTAAGTGCGGTGGAGGAAAGGTGGCTCACTTCCAGGGATGGGTCTGGGTCTGGGGGTCACGGAAATAAAGACGCGGCGTATGTTTTAGCGGGCGTTCTCGTGGACGGCGCAGTGCGATTTGTTTTGGTAACTTTTCTCTTCGTCGCCGCGTACGCGTTTCGGAACACACGCCTCGGCCAAAGCACACGCGCCTTCGTGTGGTATCGCAGCGGGTGCGCGCACGTCGCGAACTCGGTCCGCAAAACGAAAGAGGCGTTCGGGTTGGTGCCGCACCGCCGGGTGAACGGCGGGCGCGCGGAACGAAAGCACGAGGCGAAAAAGCTGGCGAAACAAATCGTGAAAGACGCGAAAAAAGCGAAGAAACAGCCTTGAGCGCGTCGTTAGGTAGTAGTGTTAGAAGTGCAGGGAACTAAGAGTACATGTTTAGTTACCCTACTTGGTTTGAATACAAGCCGTACCAAAAGTATGTTGTGACATCACATCACTCCCGCTTCCCTGAGCTGCGCTTCAAACACTTCCCTTTGTTCCTCGGGAAGTGCCGCGAGCGCTTGTGCCAAAACCTCGGGGTTCGCCGCGGACTCGGCGAGGAGCGCGGCGAGGTCAGGCGCCGGCGCCGCGGCGCCGTCTTCGGCGACGACTTCTTCGGGCACGTACTCGTCGCCTTCAGGGACGTACTCCTCCTCCATGGGTCCAGCGGCTGGTGGCGCCACCGCCGCCACAACAGGTACCGGTTCCAAGCCCGGTTTCGATTTATTCGTGCCACCCGCCTCCCTCGCCGCCGCCACGGCCATCGCCGCCGCGGCGACCCGCGTGGCTTTCATCCTGAGCGTCGCGATTTGCACGACAACGCCCGTGCTTTCCTCGAGCGCGTCGCTTTCCGTTTTCGCCGCGGTTTCAAGCGCGTTCGTGACTTCTTTTGCCAGCGATGCGGCTTCCTGTCGCAGGCGGACGGTCTCCTCAAGCGCCTCTCGCCTCTTAGAGAGCGCGGACTCGGCAGCTTGGAGCTTCCGCTTGGCGTGTTCGGGGTCGGACGCGTTTTCCACGAATCCGTCGGCAAACAAATCCGAGGTCAAGTCCGTGGCGCACGTTTTCTCCGCCGCAACCAACACGCATATCGCCTTTGTAACAGCTTCAAGCGCCTTCGCAAGAGCCGCGTGCGCGCCAGTCAGCGCGGCGGGGATAACGCTCAAGCGTTCCTCCTTTCTTCGCGCAACCATGGGCGCCGGCGCCGGCGCGGCGTCCGCCGCGACCGCCGCGTCCGCCGCGTCTTCCCCGGCGTCCGCGCCGGCGTCCAGCCACCCACCCAGGCTTCTGCTTCCGAAGATTCGTCTTTCCTGCCACACTTTGACTAGTTTCGCACACGACTCTTTGGTTTTCGTGTCACTCACGCCACGGATCACGTGTTTCATACCCCACTCCATCTTCGGCCAAAGCGCTTCGATCCACTCCGGGCCTTTTTTACGACTGTTTTGCAACACGTCGTTCGCCAGGTAAAGGAAACTAAGCTTGCGCTTCCCTGGCGCCGAGCGGAGCTCTTTTTGCCAAACAGGCGCCAGGTACTTGGCGCGCTTGCGGTGGAACACGCACCAGTGCGACAACGTCTCGATGCTCTGCGGGTCCCAGGGGGCACGGAGAACCGGTCAGGATGGGCATTTCATTTCGTGCGCGATTTCGAGTGTGGATGCAAGCGGGCGGGTTTCGGAGTGCCACGTGTCAAGACACGCACCTGCGACGTCGCGTTGAGCCCCGCAAGCTTCGTGGCGAACGCGGTGGCGATCTGATCTCCGGTCTCGGGCATGGTGGCCGGAGGGTGGGGGGAGACGCGCCGCGATGACTGAAGGACGAATCCGAGAAAGGCAGTTTTGGAGTGGGCTCGAAAAGTGCCAGAATTGACAATTCTTCCTTCTTCGTCTCCGCACCATTGGGCCCGACACAGCATTGCACCCGACACACCGGCGTCGGCGTGCTCGCGTGGAGACGGCGAGGGTGTGGCGTCAGGGGGCGTACCGCACGCGATGGCGTACAACGGGTCGTACCCTCCCGGGTACAGCTCCGGTGGTTTGGGCGCGCGGGGACGCGGGGGCCATTCCGGGGAGGTCCAGCTTCAGATGCCCACGGACTTCGACATGGACGACGAGGTTGATAAGCTTCACGGCAAGGTGAGCCTTTTGAAGCAGATGACGGGGGCGATTCACGACGAGAGCAACGTCCGGGGTAGGCTTATTGACCAGCTGGAGCAAACCATGTCTAGCGCGGGCTCCGCGATGAAAGACGCGAAGCGGAAAATCGACAAGGCGTTTAAACGCAGCGGCGGCGGCCACCTCGCGGCGCTGGTGTTTTTCTGTCTGTTCGTGTTCCTCGCGTTCTACGTGCTGTACAAAATGGGCAAGTTCATTCGGTTCTTCACCGGGTAAGGACGGGAAGGTGGGGAGGGGTACTCCTCCGTTCCGATGTAGTCTAGCTAGCGGTTCATAAAGTGACGCGAACGCGAATGGGTTGAAATTTCTCGCGGAATCATCTCTCATCGCGCGCCACGCGGTACCTTAGGCTACCCTAACCCCCTCACACCTTGTGTTTCCGGAACTCGAACGCGAGTTCCGTGATGCCCACGCTTTCGCCTTGTTTTTCGCAGTACTCGAACCACCCGTCGGGGTCGTCGCCCAGGTCCACGTTTTCCCAGGTGGTGCTTTTTCCCGATTTCACAACGACGCCCTCCGTGGGGGTCCAGTTGACGATTTCCAGCCCGCGGCAATCGAACGCCCGGATCGGGACAAACGTTCCACTGTCCTCCGCCGTGTACGTGTCCCTGGTTAATCCTTTCACATCCGTGAACGTCACCGTGCACTGCTTTTTGCAGCCCGGAAACCGCATCACGAAGTTCGCGTCGCCTTTGGAGCCGTCGATCTCCGCAATCTCGTCCGCGCACAAATACACGCCCGTCTTTACCTCGTCGCTCTGCGCGTCTTTCACGTCGAAAAGGTACTGGATGTTGCCAGGGAAGGTGATGCTTCCGATGTTCTCAAGCTCACACTTGATGTACAGCACCAGGAGCACCATGGATGGCGTGTGAGTGTGGCGAGCGACGCCGCGGGAAGTGGCATGGGAGACGAGGGGAAATAATTTGGGTTTACATAACAGAATTTGGTGATGCGCCGAGAGCCGGCGAAACTATTACAAGAAAATGGAGGGTTCGCGCGCGCGTGCGTGCCGCATACGACGACGCACGTGGGCTCCCGGCGCCGCCCAGGACACATCATGTCGGCAGGGGTCCAGTCTTGAAGTTTCGACCCCGTGCGCGCTCGTAGCGATTGTTAACAAGCGATGCATGCGGCCGTGTTTTATTCGGAGGAAACGACCGGTGGGTGCCGTAGGTGCCGGGTTGTTTTCGGAATACGCGTTTTGCGTGCGTTTTACGTGCGGCTCGGCGCGCGTTCGCACGTCACGGGGACGCCGCATGCGCCAAAACTCCCGGATTCGAACTGGAAACATTAGCATGTGACCGCCTGTGAGCATGTACGATGCGCGTTGCCGCCGCGCGGGAGATGTCGCTCGCCACCGGCGCGCGCCCTCTGGCGGATGGGCCACGTGCAAATCCGATGCAAAAAACTGAAAATCGGAGTAAGACCCCGTCATACTTCTGCGCAAAAACGCCCTCCCTCCATTGGAGGCGGTGCGGTGCCCATGACGTACGGGGTCGTGTTATGCGTGCTTCTCCTGGTGACATGCCCTCACCCCACCCTCGCGCAGTGGCAAAGGATGCCCCCCGAGTGCCAGGGTACGTGCTGGGAGACGGACAACGAGCACCCGCTCGCAAAGTGCGCACCCGGCGTTCTCGATGATGTGGTCACCGAAGCGCAGGCGGACGTGCTCATCGCGTCCGCAGAAACGTACGCGCAGAGTCACGGCTGGACCACGAAGCGACACGTACGGTACCCCACGACGGACTTACCAACCGAGGTGCTGTCGGGTGAGACACAGGCCATCATGGGTGGTGTTTGGACCAAAGTGGAGGCTGAAGTTCGCGCCCGGTGCGACATCGGGGCCGAAAACAAACTCACCATAAACGATGCGTTTCTCGTCAAGTACACCGCGGCCGGCCAGCCCGGGTTACACCGCCACCGGGACGGCTCGTTCGCGAGCTTTAATTTAGCGCTGTCGACCCCGGATGTCGATTTCCAGGGGGGGGGGACCCGGGTGTGGGACTCACATGAGGTGGCTAAAAACAAGACGTACTACTGGAACGCGCCGCGGTTGGAATCTGAAGGAAAACAACCCTCGGTTAAAAAGAAAAAAAAACGCGCGAGTGACGCGGGCGACGCGCGAACACGGTTGGACGTACCGCCTGGAGGGTGGCTCCACTACGAACCGAGCGTTTCTGAGTTACGTGAAGAACACGCGGTGCTTTACCGAATTAAAAAGACGCAAATGCTGATATCGGGCGGGTACCACGCACACGAGGGCGTGGGCGTGACGAAAGGGTCGCGATACATCGTCGCCGGTTTCGTGGGGATGAACACGCATTGTTGTTCGTTACGATACTCGCGGTGGCGCGGTGTTACCGGAGTTTTACGCGTGTTCTTGTTGGGTGGTGATTCTGAACAAAGACACAAGCTGCCGCTTCACGACTGGACGCTTTACGACGAGTTCAAGGAGGAGTGGGTGTTGATTTTGTTAACCGGAAGAGCGCCGATGGCAGTTTTGGGTTGCCTCGTCGTCTGGAGAACGAAGATATTTAAACTGTTTTGGAAATTTTACACGCGGTGGCGGCGCGCTAACCGGAAACGAAGCTTGATGCCGTCGAAAGCGAACGACTAACTAACCGGTAACTAACTGGTTCCAAACTTATGAACACCAAGGAAAAGGGAAAGCTCGCCGCGGGCGTCGTGGAACTGCAAAAGTGGGTCAAGGCGCAGCTGCAGCAGCGCATCGAAGAGCTCACCGCGCGGGCGTGGGATCGCGACGGCGACGATAAAAAGACAAATCCCGGGAAAGGACAAAGGTGCGTTCGCCGCGCTCGCGACCGTAGCGGAGGCGAGCGAGGCGCAACGTTCGGAACGACAGCTCCCGCCAGTGAACGTGGATAGCGACGTGAAGAGCGAATAAAATAATAAGTAGTTGCCTGTTTCATTAAGGGTGCCCAATTCTTCTCGGACACCAGCTGCACAAAATGTACTGCTGACAAAACCAGTCACCAAAAAGTAAACAAACACGCTCCCATTCCATCATCATCTTCATCATCATCATCTATGTAAAGCTGCGAACTGCACTTTTTGCGTCATTTTTCACTTTTTGGTTTTTGGCCATTTTATAAGTTCCCATCTTGCAATTTGCAGCCAATCAAAAGGGTGCCGAGAGAACCGTGCCCAATAAAATTATTTTAAATCATCATGTCGTCAAGACGGCAACGTTCGAATGTCTCCCCCAAAGATCTCGCGCGTGTGTCCGTCCCCCGTCCGCGATTTCGACACCGCTGCCCGTGGGCGTGCTTGCATCCCCGACTCACGCGCGGTTAACCGTGTTTCGTAGCACGGAAACGTGTTCGAGCCGTCGCGTCAACGGTCACCTCTCATCTGTAATCTTTGCGTAGACACGTCGTGATTTTTTTAAGGGTTTCGTCCGCCACAACCACCAGGGATCGGCCGGCCACCCGCCTGCGGAAAGATGCCTCGACGCGCGATACTCGTCTTGGTTCTTTGTGTATGCGCGACTGTGGCGCGCGCACGGAAGGTTTGCAGTGGATCTTACCATACGTGTAGCGTGGAAAAGGATGGATCGGTGATGTGCTGGGGGAAGAACGGCTTTGGCCAGCTCGGTGACAACTCCCAAGTAGATAAAGTCAACCCAACCGCGGTGTCCGAAATATACTCAGCGACGAGCGTGGCTTGTGGAGTATGCCACACTTGTGCGTCGCTGACGAACGGTACTGTGATGTGCTGGGGCAATAACTCCCAAAAGCAGCTCGGGTTGGATAATGGGCTCATTAATGTCCCCACCGCCCCCACCGCGGTTCCCGACATTTCCGATGTGACGAGCGTGGCTGCTAATTCGTACCACACCTGTGCCCTTCTTACAGACGGCACGATAAAGTGCTGGGGGTATAACGCGAACGGCCAGATCGGTGTCGGCTCAAGTGGAAATTTCATAACCACTCCCACGGCGGTTTCCAGCATCACTACAGCGACGAGCCTAACTCTTGGAAAGCAACACACGTGTGCCTTGTTGTCAAACGGTGGAGTGATGTGCTGGGGGATGAACGATTACGGCCAGCTAGGGGACGGAACCAACACAAACAGACTCACCCCAACTCCAGTTTCTGGTATCAATTCGGCGACGAGCGTTGGTGCTGGTGACACTCACACCTGCGCCGTTCTGCGGAGCGGTGGAGTGAAGTGCTGGGGGAACAACGAAATGTACCAGCTCGGGGACAGCAATACAAACAATCGGCACTCACATCTCACCCCAACGATAGTTCCTCAGATCAACTCAGCCACGAGCGTGGGTGCTGGTGAATCCCACACCTGCGCCTTGCTCAAAGATGGCGGGGTGATGTGCTGGGGAAACAACTACGAAGGCGCGCTTGGGAACGCCGTCGTTGCCTATTTTAGTAAAATCCCCGTCGCGGCGTTTGACTTGACCTCCGCGACGAGCGTGTTTTCTGGAGACTGGCACATGTGCGCCGGACTAGAAGACGGCTCAGTGAGGTGCTGGGGGAATAACGAACATGGCCAGCTCGGGGACGGCACCACAACAAACAAAGACACCCCGACCGCGGTTTCCACGGTCGCGCTTGGAGCGAATTGCGCGGTGACGAACCCAGTCAACGGCAACGCCGGCGTCGGAAGCGACAGCTGCGGTGGCAAAACCACGTTGAACGTGGGGGAGTCGTGTGCGCCGCGTTGTGACGCCGGATACACGGTATCGGGGGTAACCACGTGTTCGGCGGCGGGCGACATCTCGGTCGCGACGTGCGCGCCCCTCGACGTCGCTTCTGGAGGCGACCACTCGTGTGCGAGTGCGAGTTCCGGCGAGGTGACGAGTGTGGTTTGAACGACCACGGCCGGACTGGTGCGAACTTATCAACTGCGCGCGATGGCGTCCACGGAGACCACCCCGACGACCCCTGATATGCGCGTGATTTGGAAGATCGCGACCCCCGATGATTTGCGTGTTTGGACCGAGTGCTAGATACTCAAGATACTCACATCTCTCTAGTCCTACGCCCTACCAGCCCTGGGACGACTAATCGTGGTCGGACTAATTGCTCACGGCGCTTCGCGGTACGAATTCGCGAACACGCCGCCCGCGACGGTCATGGCGCCGCCCACGCAGATCAACGCCGCTTCGGGCGACGTGAAATCGGCGAGCAACGAGATGGGCATGCCCATCGCGTACCCCAAGTCCCTCCAGAACCGCGTGACACCCAGTGTCAGCGCTATTTCTTTTTTCGAAGGCGCGTGGTCCGCCGCCGCGGCACCCAACACGGGGTACATCAAACCCGTGAAGGAACCAAGGGCGACGCCCGCGATTAGCAGGTTTGTAAATTTTAAACCATCCGTTTTGTCACCATCACTCGCGTCGCCGCCCAGCACGTACCGCCCGTCGTACCCCGCCCCGAACGCCGCCAGGTACAACGAAAAAGCACCTCCCAGCAACCCCACGGTAATAGGCACCCTTCTTCCTATTTTGTCGGAAAGGACTCCGGAGAAAAGCTGGGAACCGCCTTTCGTGAAACTATACGCCGCCATGAACAAATCGCGACGCGCGCCCGAAAAACCCAGCCTGGAGGGTGAAACAAAAGAAAAGGGTCAGTCTTGAGTCTTGAGTTGGGTGTACTGTATGGGCAAACAGTCTACTTGTGATGTATGTAGCATCTCCTTTTAATGACTACTGTAGTCAAAGAGGGGCTGTAAACAGTGTTGGGATTTGGGGAAAGCCCCAACATACGTACCCGTCCCGCGACCAGCTCGCAAGTAAACCCCACGCCATGCCTGTTTCGAAATTCGCGCAGAACCCGGCGAGGGAAACGGCTGCTAAATTCCTGTTACCCCAGGTGGTGCGATGAAAGACTTGCCAAAAAGTCAAAGGAGTGCAGGGAGGATCGGCGGTATCGCCGGAAGGCTCTGCGTCGCCTTCGCCGGAAGTCTCGTCGTGACGAACGTCACGTCCGTCGCCGTCGCCGCCGCCGCCGTCCAGAAGCGTCTCGTCCGCTTCAAGCGCCTCGAGCGCCACGAACTCGCCGCGCGTCGAACCGCCGCGCGACGAACCGCTGCGCATCGAACCGCCGCGCGTCGCCGCCGCCGGGGTGTGTTCCCCACAAGTGGAAATCGAAACGAGCGCGATTTCACCCGAGTGCGACGTACCCACGGGGTCAACGCTTGGTTGGGATGCACCACCGCTGTATGAATCAACGGCTAGTTGAGGTACACCCCTATGACTGTTTGCCCGTACTAAACCTTTGAACCAAAACTCGTGTGGGTTCGATTCATGCAGAAACCCGGCGCAGACTGCGACGCCGACGCCGGCGAGCGCCAGCTGTAGCGCAAACGGCGCTATAAATAAAAGAAATTGTCAGTCTCGTATGGGCAAACAGTGTTGGGATTTGGTAAATGGGAAATACTTACCTACGGCGTACCCGTGACACACGCACTGCCCTGCGCATTCCGAGACGAAGTCGTCGGGTGTTACACACACACTCCCTGACGCGACACGACACACGTTTGATGGGATTTGAACCGAGGACCCGTTTTCCGATACCGTCCCGCCATACCACCCGCATTCGATCGTGGACCGCTCAAGCGCGCCGTACACCTCCGCGAAAATCGCGATGAACGTGTACCCGACGGTTTCCGAGAGGCCCGAGGCGAGGCCCCTTGATTGTGGTCCACAAAGGTCTATTGTTATCAAGATGGTGCTTGTCCACGTGATGCCTTGGCTAATTCCCAGAAAAGCGGACGAACCCACGAAGAACGGCCACGCTTTTGTTTGGTCGTGCGGAAACGCAACCCCGCAGAAAAGCAACACCACGGCCGGCCCTACCAAACCGACCAGGCTTCCAAACAGCGCGATTGGCTTGCGGCCGTGTGTGTCCGCCAAGCCCCCCACCAGCAAGTTACAAACGGCTTTGCACAACGCGTACGGCACCAGGAACGAGGTTTTCCCGACGTACCCTTCCATGCCGAACTCCCGGCCAGCTCCATCCAGAACGGAAAGTTTGTTCAACTGCAGGGTCGCGCCCACGACCGCGGTCATCAAAGACACCACCACGAGCTGACATAAGTTCCGGCGCCAAGGCGGTTTCGGTTTCGTGTAACTGGCATTGGCACGACCCAACGGGCCTCGCGAGGACGACGAATAAGTGTCGCGCTCCCGGAGCGAGGCCGCCCGCGTGGGGCGCCCCATGGTCTGGGCGTCTGACGTCAGACGTCACATTTAGAAAAAGTGCAATAAAAAGAACCAACGCACCGCCGCTTTTTGGTGTTTTAAACCGAGACTTCCTCGCCTCGTCCGGCCACTCGACGGCGCCCGCGCCCCTGGAGTGTTTCCCTGATCATGCCTCCCGTGTTCAAGGGCTTGGACGACAGAGGCAACTCCATCGGCACGAACGTGAGTTTTTGGAAAGCGGTCGCGGCTGGTGCGAAGGATGGGAATGGCAAACCGCTTTGGTACAAGAAAGGCTTGGATTACTGGGACGCGGTGGAGCCCACGGACGACGGCGTGCTTGGCGGGTACGGGCACGTTTCCGAACGAGACGCGAAGGAAAACGGGGAGTTTCTGGAGGAGACTTTCGGGTCCGTGCTTGCGGAGCGCGCTGTGGGCGCAAGGGGGGCGCTCGTGGCGTGCGACTGCGGCGCGGGAATAGGCCGAGTCACGACTTCGTTTCTGATTCACAAGTTTGACGAAGTGGACCTTGTCGAACCGGTGGTGCACTTCATCGAAAAAGCCGAGGCGCTTTTAAACGGCCCGAATGCCCCGACCCGGACCAATGGACACAAAGCCGTGAACTTCTTCGCTCTGCCCTTGGAGGGATTCGAACCGGCACCGAACAGGTACGACGCGGTGTGGTTCCAGTGGTGCGTAGGGCATTTGACAGATGACGACTTCGTGTCCTTATTCAACCGATGCGCGGTCGGGTTGAAACCCGACGGGATGATTTTTGTGAAGGAAAACAACGCCAAGGAAGGGTTCGTGCTTGACACCGAAGACTCGTCCCTAACCAGGTCGCACAAGTACTTCATGTTTCTGTTCGAGGATGTCCTGGGGTGGGAGGTTGTGAAACACAGGACGCAGAAAGATTTTCCATCCGAACTTTTTACCGTGCGGATGTACGCGGTACGGCCGAAGAGGGTGTAGATTGCTTTGGTATTTAAACCATTATATTACAAACCAGGTCACTACAAACCAGGTTAAACAACCAGCTAGAGCGACCCGCCATCGTTCATCGTCTCGTCCCACCCCGTACCGTCATCCCCGTCCTCCTCCTCCTCCATTGACAAACGGATGTACTCGCCGCGCGCGAACCGATCCCACTCGGTGAGGTGCGGCTCTGAGATGAGTAAAACAAAGTGTCAGTCTTTCGGACCGCGTGTATTACGTAATTACGGGCGGACAATCGGCAAACAGTGTGCCTGGATTTGGGAAACGCCCAATACGTACCTTCGCGTTCCTGTCGAATTGAAAACGGGTCCCGGGTTTCAAACGCGATGAACTTGTTCAAGTTGAACAGCACGTTGAAGAAGTTCCCGGCGAGTTTACATTTTTTCAGGTCGTTTATCGTGACCTCGCCGTCAACCGCCGGTTTCAGCATGTCCATCATCTGGCAAAGCACGTCTTCCCACAGCACCGGTTCTTGGTTCAAACACTCCATGCGCTGCACCTGTTCTTCGTAAAAGTGTAACATCTCCCGCGGACGGATCACCCCGTCCCCGTCCAGATCCACCACACGAAGCCAGTACATCTGCGCCAACGGGTTCTGCTTGTCTTCCTCGGAAAGCACGAACCAGCAGAAATCCTCGTAGCCCATTTTTTGGGGCACCCCCGACGTGAATTGCCGCGGCGCTTGCGAGAAAACCCGATCCACCGCGCGGTAGGTAAGCGCGTGGTTCCCGTACCGCAGCAGGTCTTCCTTGTCGATTAAAAAATCGTGATCCGTGTCAAGCTCCCAGAACTTGCAGTACATCACGTAGAAGTGCTCGTACGAGAAATACCTCAAACACTTGTTCACGTCATCTGTTTCGTCGCACTTGCGCATCGCTTGTAGTAGGTCCGACTTGCGAAACTCGCTCGCGCGCAACTTCCCGTTCCAACAAGTGTTGACTTCGAAAAAAATGCGGTACGTCACCGTTTCCAGGTACCGGTCTTGGAACTCGGGGGAGTCTTTTAGGAATTCGAGCCCCGGGTGGGTTCGTAGTAACTCCCGGATGACCGGTCTGAAATCGGCGTGTTCCAGGCTCTGCGTGTGAACGTTTCGGTGCGTGTGATGCTCGTCAAGTCCGTCGCAGACATCGTCCAACACTCGTTTGCCCCTCAAAACGTGAAACGCGCGCGCGTTGTCATCCGCGTACTTGCGTAAAGTCGTTCGCCAGTACCGCTCGAAGGTTTCGTAACTCAAAGCACCGGGTACGACCGCGTGCGCTGAGGGTGACCCACCGGGAGGTGACCCACCGTCTGGGTCAACTGACCCACCGTTGTCCTGGTCATTGTCACTGGAAGAATCGTCCATCGGGTCGGTGCCGAGCGCGCGGTGCATTATGAGCGGCGCGAAAAACGACGGGAGCTCGCACACATCTGAGATAAATAAAAGAAAGGGTCAGTCTTTCGGGCCATGTTCGTAACTTGTATTCCGCAAACAGTGCACTTGTGATGTATTTGTAAGAGTTGCCAGTACTGGTAAGAGTTACCAGTAGTGCACAGTAAATAGTCACAGAGGGGCTGTGAACATTGTGCCTGGATTTGGGAAAATAATAACACGTACCTGTCGCCAAAACCTTGAACCCGTCCACGTCCAACTCTTTACCCCCGAACAACTCTTTGGCTAATTTAAGTTTCGCGCAACTTTGTTCTTCGCTGAACGCGCCGGATTCGGTGCCGTTGTAGAACCTCGGTACAGCTAGGTAGGACGAATCGCTTGGGGTTTCGTTTTCTTTCGTGGAAGAGCGGTCCGCCGCCGAGTTTTCCTTCGCCGCGGATGCGAGTGCCGGACTCCGCAGCGTCGATTTCGCGCCCGGCGGCGTGGGCGCTCGGGGGGGGGTTCCCGGCGGCACCAGCCTCGAACCCCTCGACGGGGACAACGGGGACCCAGGTGGGGTGTCCCTAAATGATCCAACCCCGCCGGCTTTCTGGGGAGAAAGAGGAGGCGTCGCGGCCAAGCTGGCTCCGGAGTGCGACAACAGCGCTTGCGTTGAGGACGGCGACAGCGGCGAAACACCGGCGCTCGCCACCGCGCCGGTGCTCGAGGTCGGCACGGGGCCTTGCAACGGCCGGCCCGCCTTGGCATCCTCGAGCAAGCTCAGAACCTGATAATTAATTGTTAATAGAGTGGTGAGGAGGGGAAGGGAAGGTTAGGGTAAGTAGCTGACACAAAATTTTAAACAACGCTTGAAGATGTCTTGTGCGTCATCGCGGTGCACCGTAAAAAAGCCTCGCTCACACCGACAGCTCGGGATGCGAAGACGTGGGGACACGCGAGTTGGAAGGCCTTATGGTACGCACCAGCTTTTGCGACTCAAGCGACGAAAGCCAGTTCAGGAAAAACTCATCAAGCTTCAGCTTTGAGGAGGGGAACTTGTTCACGTTCGGCATCTCCAGGTTCCCTGCGCGAGTGGGAGAGGGGTGAGAAGATCTCGTCAGCACAAAAAGAAGCCACAACGTTCAAAACGAGGCAGGCGAATCAGCGTTGGGCGAGTCGGTATGTACGAACACGACCACGACACGCACCCGAAGTTTCCATCAGCGGCCCCCTAGGTTCGCCGGTCACGTTCACTTTGAGTCCCGCCATCGCGTCCGCGACGGAGTGACCCACAGTGGCGGGGGCGAGTCCCCGGCCGCGAACCAATCGTCGACCGTTTAGCTCACGTGAAAGTCAACATTTTGAATGAAGTTTGGCACTCTGTCATTTTTTTAGTCGACAAATAATGTTTAATTCCTCGTGTGTTCTCCTCGTGCTCACTTCCTCCCCTTCTTAGCCACCTTCTTGCCCACCGCCACTGCGACCGCGACGGGTTCCGAGACCACGGTGAACGACTCCGCCGCCGCCCGCAACCCGGCCGCCATTTCGTTGTCGAACCTGTTTTCGTCCTCCTCCGCGGTGCACGTGTACAGGGTTCCGTTTGCGACGACTAAAACCGACAGCACGACGCGCGAAACCCCAAGCACGCTCTTGGTGTACTCCGCGGTGTAGTAGAGGTTGGTACTTGTGTCCACCCGCTGCGATGAGCTCCGCAACGCCCCGACACCTCCTTTGCCTCCGAAGGCCCTGCCAAAAGTACCGGTGCTTCGCGCGGATTCCGCGTCCACTAGGCGCTGCGCGGTTTCTGACGCGCTGCCGATGTCCGCCACGGATTTTATGCCGCCCTCCGGGATTTGTTGTTTGCTCACGCTGATTGTGTTCCCCGCCTGCCCCACTCTTGTGTCTCTTAGCAAAAGAACCGTGGGCGACTCGACCCCGGTTGCCGGGTCCTTTAACGGGATGTTCACCTCCTCGTACACCGAAGGAGCGGCGAGTCTGTAGGTTTTAAATTCGAAAGATTTGGTTTCTTCGTTTTCGGCGATGGCGAAAAGCGAGTTGGAGTTGGCCTGCGCCAACGCGGGCCCAGGGCATGACGCTGTTGCCCCGACATACACACCCAGCGCTACTGCCAATACGCCTCGTCGTGGAAGCGTGGATTCTGCGATTGGCTCGGAATCCGAGGACACCTGCGTGGCTTTCACAACCTGCGAGACACCACGTTTCGTAAGTGCCGATCGTTTGCGCGTGCTTTTCGGCACCGAGACCACGGGGACGCTTGTCACGCGGGCGCGAAGGGCGAACATGCCACCGGTTTTTGGACGGGTCGCGGTGCGCTTGAGATAAGGTAAAGAGGCTCTCGCGACGACGGGAGAAACAGTTTGGTTTCGAAGCACGCGGTGTGAAGTGGCCAGCCTTGCCGCACCTCGATCGATGCAACCGTAAATCCACGTCACCGATCCTTCTTTTCCAAGAAAACGCCGACGTTTTAGGTTTCATCGAATCCAAGGCCCTCGCCACTCCCTCCTGAGGCTCTGATGCTCGGCCTTGGTTGGGCGACGCGACCCGCTGGTGCGGTACACGTCGGCGTGGACCGCGGTATGTTTCGCCTGGCGCGCGTGGTGGCGGTGCCAACTACACGTCGGTCACGTGGCCGAGTCTTGCACTGCGTCTCCCCCACGGTTGAAGCGGTTGATGAGGTGCCCAGCCCGCCCAAAGCGCACGTGGACGGGCGCCGGCAGTTCAGCGACCTTCCCGACGGCCGGGAAACCGTGGAGCGCCTCGTGACGGATGCGCAACTGCAGCAGTTCAGGGACTCAATCAAGGACAACCTGTTCCTCGCTCCACTGACCAAAGGCGGGAACCTCCCGTTCCGAAGACTTTGTGTCGATTTCGGATGCAAAGTCACGGTCTCCGAGATGGTACGTCTTGTCAGCACTACATTTGGTACAGCTGGTGTCTAAAGTCGGCAGACTAGTGTCTTCCGAGTCACTCTTCCGTGACTGTTTGCCCATACCATACTGACACTTTTCTTTGTAACAACAAGGTCTTCGCGCGCTTCGCGCTGCGGCGCAACCCGGTTGAGCTGGCGCGGATGAAGAAACACAGCAGCGAACAATTTTTCGGCGTACAGATCGCTACGAATCAAATCAGCGAAGGCGTCAATGCTGGGCTTTTAGCGTATCAAAACGGGGCTGACTTTCTTGACCTTAACTGCGGGTGCCCGATTCACGAGACGTGGAAACGCGGGCTCGGCGCGAAACTGTTGAAAAAACCTGCGAAACTGGAACGCCTCGTCAGGGGTATCGCGGATGGCATTCCCATTCCGCTGACGGTGAAGATCCGGCTTGGTGCTGGGTCGAGTGAAGCGCCTGCGTATGCGCTCGCGGAAGCCGTGGAGAACGCGGGCGCTGCGGCGGTTATTATTCACGGCAGAACGAAGGAACAGCGGTACACGAAGAGCGCGAATTGGAATTTAATGGGGGACATCGTGAACGAACGTTCCATTCCCGTCATCGGCAACGGCGACATCCTGACGCACTACGAACACGCCGACCGCGTTCGAAACAGTAACGTGTTCGGGTCGATGGTGGGCCGGGGCGCACTTATCAAGCCCTGGATCTTCCGTGAGGTTTTGGACAGGCGGGAATGGTCGCCCTCCGCGGAGGAGCGAATAGGGGTTTACCTTACGCTTACGTCCTACTTCAAGGACCACTTTCGGTCCGACGAGCTCGGCAAAAAACGGTACATGGAATTCATGCCCTGGCACTTTGGGTTCTTCTGTCGTTATAGGGCGCTGCCTGAGTCTGTATTTGGCGAGTTGTCGTTGGAACACCCTTTGTTGCAAACCAGGCTTGATAAGATAACCAACGAGGCGATTGTGCGAGGCGCGCTGGCCGCGCCGTCGCGACTGGACCGCCTGTTACAGTTGGAGCTGGAGGAAGTGCACGTCGCGCTGAGCCTGGCGTTGTGGGACGCGGAAGGGGATGTTGGCAAGGCTGTGGAGCTGTGCGACGCCATGTCAAAAGACGGCTCGCTGGAGCGGTGGGAAGAAGAGGAACGCAAACTACGAAGCGAAAGCAGGGACCCGGACGCCGGGATTGGAGACGAGATGCGAGGATAGCGATAATTTTCGGTAGAATACTAACTTACATTTTACTTCTCTACTACTAGCACTGTCAGTCTTGTGACGCACACTCACGGTCGTCTTCCCGGCACGAACGCGGGCGCGCTGGCTTTCAACGCGCTTCCCAAACTAACGTCGTTCATTTCTTCCGTAACGCCCGGCGCCGTTTCCGCGCCGGCGTCGTCGCCGTTTCCCGAAACCTCCGTCGTCTCCGTCACGTCCTCGTTTTCCTCCCCCTCGCTCTCTTCCTCGCGTATCATCTCCTCCATTTCCCGTCGTTTTTCCCAAACCCTCGCGGCCGCCGCGGTGGCTTCCTGTTCCAGCATGATCGAGGGCGACGTGAACGAGAACCCGTGAAACACGTTCGCGTCGTCGCTACCCGGGGTTCCGGCGGCGCTGTCGATCGCGTCTTTTTGCGTCCACTGTTCGTCGAAACATGCGACGCACATCTCGCCTTGCACGCTCGGTCGGAACGGCGGCGGGACGCCTCGTACGCTAATCTCGGTCCAATCCACGGTTTTGAAAAAAGCGTGTTTCATCACGTTTGCGGTTCCCTCAGGGCCGGCGCCCAGTCTTTTGTCCTGTTGCCGGTCCAGCAAAGTTTTAATCAGCGACGTGACATCGCCCGGGAGAAACGTGGGCATCTTCAGTTTGTGCGAACAAATCGCCTTTTGAATCGCGGGTTTGTTTTTCCCCCGGAACGGAAGACTGCCGGTGAGCATTTCGTACATAAGCACGCCCACGGACCACCAATCAGCGGTCTTGCCATGCCCGGTGGCTTGCAGAATTTCCGGGGCCATGTAATCGATCGACCCGACTAAACTGTTCGTCCGCTTCGCGCTCTCCGGGTCCTGCTGTTTCGCTAACCCGAAGTCGGTGATCTTCACGTGCCCTTCGTTGTCCAGTAAGATGTTTTCCGGTTTCAAATCCCGGTGCATGATGTTCAGGCTGTGCAGATGACCGATCGCGCACACGATCTCCGCGGTGTAGAACCGGGTCAGCGCGGTGTCGAACAGGCCTTGGCGGTACAGCCAGAAAAATAAGTGCCCGCCGTTTACGAAATCCATGATGAGATACAGCTTCTGCGAGGTTTGAAACGAATACCGCAGCGTCACGACGTACGGGTGGTGAATCACGGTTAGTATGTCCCGCTCCGCCCTCATGTAGTCCGTTTGTTCGCGTTCGATAATCGTGTCTTTTCGCATTACTTTCATCGCATACACACTGCCGCTGTCTTTCTTTTTAACCTGGAACACCTTCCCGAACGCGCCTTGGCCGACTAAACACAACATGGTGAAATCGTCGGGCGTGAGTCGCTTTTTGGCGTTGGACGGCACGGTGTTGTGCAGTAAACCGCTGTCGATGCGTCGCAGCGGGTTCACGGACGGGCCGTTACCGTCGCCCTCGCCTGACAACAAGCTCTTTGTTAACCCGGAAGCCGGGGATTTAATACCAGGCGACGCCGACCGGCTCCCGGCGCCGCCGAATGTCAACTCGCTTTGTTGCACTCCGGAAACAGCGCTCCACGTTTCCGCCATCGTCGCGGGGGACTGTTTCACGCTGCTAACAGATGGTGAGTCCACCTCTCTCGGAGACTCGAACCCAGTGGTGGTTTTGATTTCGCCGTAGGTGTTGTTACCGTTGCGGTCAGAAGACCGTCGCGCCACCGGCGTGACCGGGGGCTTGCCGAACCCGGGCGCCGTCCTCGGTTCCTCAACAACCGCGGTGGGTCCCACGAACGCGTGCACACGCGCGGCGTCGCGTTCAAAGAGCTCCGCATCCCGGACCTCCTCGTGGGTCGTCATCCCCGCGCGCGAACTGCCACCGGACCCGCGTCGGTCGAACATCTCGTCGAACTGCATGTCATCGTCGGTGTCCGCGACCGCGACCGCGTTCGGAGCGACCATTGTTCGACTACACCTTTGAAAAGACAGGTGACACGAACACTGCGACGCGTTCCGTCACTCCTCCCTATTCTCGCCCAACCCCGCGAGCGCGTCCCTTCCCTCCGCTCGCGAGTCGCACCTCACGCGCGCTCCGAGGCACGCCTGTCCGGCGTTAAGCACGTCCTTGTGCTCGACGCAGGTCACACTGCACCCCAGCCGCCGCGTCGGTGCGAACAGATTGCGAAAAGCGCGGCGGGAAAGGGCCAGACTGGCGGGGACCGGGGAAGATTCCAAGAGGCGAAGAATTTCGGTTGTTCAAATCAACCAAAGCGGCCCATGCGCACACAACGTACGATACACCATTATCTTCACAGAGATGAACATATTTTTATGAATCGGGTGACTTCATCATGGTGTTATTGACTGATGTTCCAAAGCATCACGTGTAATTTGTGGTCATCAAGAGATAATTCTCCCTGTACAGCTCGGCGTACATCGGCGGATGAGGTGCCCACTTCGCAAGATTTTCGATGCACCTTTTTCGTGTCCACCACAAGACGTTGAGGGTCATTCTACGTTCAACCTCTTGAATTTCCTCCGATGGATTTTTTCCTTTCCGCGTAAAAGTTTACACCCGAATGCGTTTTTCGAGGTCAGAATGGAAAGCGTGGAAGTTTCCTCGAACCAATCGAAGGCCTTCGGCACCCAAATCGACACGTTCAAAACAATATTTTGTCGTCAAAAGATGGCTTATCTTTTGACGACATTTAACGACATCGCGCCCGTCCCCGGAGTGTCCGCGTCCCCCCGCGCATACCCCAGCGCGCACTCCAATCTTCGCGTCACGATGGCGTCCTCCCCGGAGGATGCCCCCATGGGAACCTTCCCTCCCGACACGGAGACGAAAGCGGAGACCACGGTTTTGTCGGCAAACCCGAAAACCCACCCCGCTTCTTTCGCCGCTCTTTCCGATCTCGATTCCGATGACGAATCCGACGACGACGCGACGCTCCCGTCGCTGCAAGCCGCCGCGTCCGAGCGCGCCCCAGGGGCGATCGGGATGTTTCTGTACTCCCTGTTCTCCAAGCAAAAGCGCGGTGGGGACCGCCTATCCGCGAAGGACACCACCAGCGCGTACTTCTCCTACCTGAAAGTGCTTTTCAGGACGCAGCCTGTTTCCGCCGTGTTCATGGCCGTGACCCTGGGCGCCCTGGCGGTGGCGTACGCGACGCTTCCCGTGTTCGTCAACCTGGCGTTCCGGATCGTGTACCTATCACCTGGCGTGCGAGGCGTGTCCTTGGACCAGTTCGCCAGGTGGGTCGGTCTGTACTCGCTGTGCATCTTCGTATGCGCCGTGGTCTTCGAGCGCACGTTTCTCTACGCCCGCGCGGGGCTGATGAGGGAAGTTTCCCTCCTCGCCCTGCAGTTCTCCGAGATGGACGAAACCGTGAGCGACGCACAGCTGCACGGGTTCCTAACCTCCGATGCGGACGAATTCAGACGGTTCGCGCACCACGCGCACCAAGTCGTGTTGATGTCCGCCGCCGCTGGGGCGTGTTTCTTGGCGTCCCTGGTGGAAGTACCGCAACTCGCAAGCGTGCTAATGCTGTTCGCGTTCGCGTACCTCGTCATCGACATCGCGTGCGGGGTGGTCAGCGCGGCGCGTAAGTTTGGCGCGGGCGCGTCGCCACGTCGAAGAGCGGAGTCGATGGTCAAATCGCACATGGAAACCACCGGAGTGGGCGCCTCGCGCAGGTACGTATTGCGCGTTTCCCAAATCCCAACTGCCCCTGTTTGAGTATTTACTGTTCACTACATACATCACAAGTAGAATGTTTGCTCATACAAGTTACGAACAATACGAAAGACTGACACTTTTCTTTTCCAAAAACAGACGCGAACTCGCGCAGTCGTTGTCGCTAAAAAAACGCGACGAAGAAACGAACTCGCACCGGGTCGCCGTGGATGCGATTGAAAAAACGGAACTCCAGGACCTGACCGGCGAGATCGAACGCCAAAACGCAACCACCGCGCACTTGGCGATCATCGCCATGGCGCCCGCGATCGTGTTGTACCTCGGGTCGCGGGTGGTGAAAACCGGCGCAATCGCGACGGATGACATCGGCTACGGCTTGTTGTTCTACGCCGTCGCCGCGCGTTGCATGAGCAACGCTCAGCAAGGCGCGTTGCAGCTGTTACTGCTGGCGCCGGGCTTTAACAGGTTCATGAGCTTCGCGCGAGCCGCGACGTCCGCGACGAAGGGCGCGCACGGCGCGAATTACCTCAAGCGCGGCGCCTCCTCCCTCGACACCCCCTCCATCAAAGGTAGGGCGAAAGACTCGCGACGCAAGCTGGAGAACTGGCCGCTCAGAGTCATGACCCTGTGCCTGGTCGTCGCGTTCGTGTCGTCCGTTTCGTACGTGTACGGCAGTAACGCCAAGATCGTGTGCGATGCCGTGCCCGCGAAGTGCCACTGCGCTTTGTCGGGGGAACACGCAGTGTTGTCGCCCTCCGCGTTCGACACCTCCCTGGCGATGCGCTTCAGCACGAAAACCGGGTGCGAATATATTCACAGTGACACCACGCTGCTTTCGCAGTGCGCGAGCCAGATGCAAAAACGGGTACGAAGCGTGGTGCCCTCTGGGACGAGGGCGACGATCTCGCTGACCTTCCCTGGGTGGTCAGACACGGATCGGTCGCTGGAGGCTGAATTTCTAATGTCCGGTCCGAACTCGTTGGCCCCGATTGGTAAGGTCGCCACGGTGACATCCACGGG
>Ga0209502_10000204_pt1 | contig 67653 bp, 69 predicted proteins | sample ArcticOcean_MG_C_10_FD_187442 | JGI IMG/M metagenome (GOLD analysis project Ga0209502, IMG submission 187442) | Marine microbial communities from western Arctic Ocean - ArcticOcean_MG_CB11_90 (SPAdes) (version 2) | ecosystem: Environmental > Aquatic > Marine > Oceanic | place: Arctic Ocean... | reverse complement strand
GATATTTAATAATCCAATATCAATTAGCAAGTGCCCACACGCATTGCTTGATTATATTTTTAAAGAACATTCGCTTCGATGAGCGGGACGCGTATTCTATAGATCGCAACCCCTTTGTCAACAGTCGAAAGTGATTTAATACAAACTAATTTCACTCTCTTTCCTTGACGCTTTCTTAGTGTCTCAACATCGCTGTTGGGAGCGCGCATTCTAACGGCAAGATCTAACTTGTCAACAATAAAACTTAAATAAACAGCAAGACTTTACACTTTAACTTTTTACCACTGATTTCTTAGCGATTTACCCTGCTGGGAGCGGGTATCCAACAGTTAGGGGGAAAGCTGTTAACAAGTATTCCGGTTTATTTTTAGACCGGCTAAAAAGCGATCAAATACGCTCGAATAGGTGATACTTTTTCTTACCTAGCCGGACTAAAAAGAAACGGCCGTAAAGAGCCTTCTCAAGTGCGAAGCTTGTGCTGGTTGCCATATTATCTTCAGACCCCTGCGACCGACCATTAATCATTACCGAATTCCTTGCAAGTGCGTCTTTAACCTCTCTGCCTGCTTTAGCCATCCCACAATCGGTCAGTAAGTTGGTCAATGGAGTATCACTAAGCTGGGAATCTGAAATTTGTGACGATGGCAACCCATCCTGGCCGAGTTGCTCGAAGTCTTGCTCTGAGAGATCACTGGAATTTCCACTGAAGAGTGCCTCGGTAATCCGCAAAGCCGCTGCTAGGCCGTCATCCCCATGCACTAAGGCTGTAACCTCCCCGGCCAATACGCGCTGAGCTTTTGGGCGCCCTGGAGCCGAGGCGTCCGCGGCCTCGATACTGGCAATTTCCTCCACCGGCAAAAAGGTAAAGTAACGCAAAAACTTATATACATCAGCATCTGCGACATTTAACCAAAACTGATAAAAACTATAGGGTGATGTCTTTTCTGCATCAAGCCAAATCGTACCCGTCTCTGTCTTTCCAAACTTTGTGCCATCAGCCTTAGTTATAAGGGGCACTGTGAGACCAAAACACTGCGATTTGTTTTGCCTACGACTTAAATCTATGCCGCTGACAATATTTCCCCACTGATCACTGCCACCTATCTGCAGAGTACAATCGTGCCTCCTATTTAACTCCGCAAAGTCCAGGCCCTGCAGCAGTGAGTAGGAAAATTCAGTAAAAGAGATCCCAGCGCCTTCCCTATCCAGCCTCTGCTTAACGCTTTCTTTTTGAATCATGGAATTAATGGAGAAATGTTTCCCGACATCGCGCAAAAAATCTAGGACATCAAGACCCGCGGTCCAATCTAGATTATTAACTGCTTGGGCTCCGTTAGGTGCAGACTCGTCAAAATCAACAAATTGACTGGTTTGGCGCTTCAACTTCTCAACCCAACTTGCTACCACTGCAGGGCTGTTTAACTTACGCTCTTCGGCTTTAAAGCTAGGGTCTCCAATTAGTCCAGTAGACCCCCCCACTAACACTACAGGTTTATGCCCTGCTCTTTGAAACCGCTGAAGGACCAGTAATGGCACCAAACTACCGATATGCAAACTGTCTGCGGTGGGGTCAAAACCACAGTAAAGAGTTCGCGACTGATCCAAATGTGACGCCAATTCTTGATCACCTGAGTACTGAGCAATAAGCCCTCTTTCATTTAGATCTGCTAATAAGTGCTCACCGCTGAGATTCATATTTACCTTTACGTTCAATAATTAATATATTCGCCAACTCTACAGAATGAGGCATTAAATACAAGGTATGAGCGCACAAATGTTGATTAATGCGTTAGCTTTTTGGCCTGCTTAAGGCGCTCGCTATTACCATAACTTCACTGCCATGATTGTATCTTGATATTCAATCACGCTAAAATCAGCGCTGTTCTAGTTTAGCGGTGATAAAAGGTGATTGAAAAGGCGCGTAAGGTCGCACATTTTTTCCTCATGTTTGCAAGGGATTTTCCCAGACGCAATATGCTCATTGCTATGACTTTAAGCTGCTTGATCCTTCTCGGCTTTTCATTTCCAAACGAGCAAACAGTAACTGCAACTCTTGCCTCAGAGCCCATCGCGATTTCTATCGAAAGCAAGCCGGTACAAATCGATGACCAAAACACCAAACTTCAATGGCGTACCGAAAAGGTTGGCAATGGTGACAACCTTTCTACTCTTTACCAACGTGCCAATTTATCTGCTGTGGATGTTTACCAAATTTCGTCATCGCCAAAAGGTAAATCATTAAGCAATCTATACCCAGGTGAGTCTCTCCGCTTTGGTACGGATGAGAGTAATGAGCTGCGCGAAGTCCACTATGCTAAGTCACTTTTAGAAACTCATGTCTTTACTCGGCAAGGAACACGTTACACCGCTGAGAAAAGACTCCGCGAGCCCGAAATTTTGTTAGCTTATAGAGAAGGGGTGATACAAGACTCACTTTACCTCTCCGGCAAAAGAGCGAACCTTCCTGACAAACTAATCATGGAAATGGCTAATATATTCGGCTGGGACATCGACTTTGTGTTTGACATTCGTCCCGGGGATTCCTTCTCTCTACTATATGAAGAGCGCTTTATTGATGGGGAAAAATTATCTGTCGGTAAGATTATTGCTGGGTCTTTTACTAATCGCAAAAAGACCTTAAATGCTGTTCGATATACAGACAGCACTGGGACCAGTGACTACTTCACCCCCGAGGGGCTGAGCATGCGCAAAACTTTCCTTAGAACGCCACTGGATATCTTTAGAATTAGTTCTGGGTTTAATTTGCGCCGCAAGCATCCGATCCATAAAAAAATCATGGCACACAGAGGTGTTGATTACGCTGCACCAAGAGGCACACCGGTGTATGCAGCGGGTGCCGGTAAAGTTATTGAAGCGGGCTACAGTAAAGCCAATGGCAATTATGTTTTTTTGCAGCATGGTCAGACCTATGTCACTAAATACTTGCATTTGAATAAGAAGAAAGTCCGCAAAGGTCAGGCGGTTAAACAAAAGCAATTAATCGGGACTGTTGGCTCTACCGGCTACTCTACTGGCCCCCATCTTCACTACGAATTTTTGGTCAATGGCGTACACCGCAATCCAAGGACAGTAAAATTGCCCCAAGCAAAGCCCATTGTAACCAGCGAAAAAATCGCCTTTCAAGCAGCTATTACGCCGATTCTAGTCGAGCTGGCTCAGTACCAGCAAAGAACTCAGCTAGCGCTAAAAGAGAGCGTACCAAGTAATGCGAACTAGGGCCCTCCGATGAATGAACCCGACATTTACATAGGGATCATGTCCGGCACCAGTATCGATTGTGTCGATGCTGTCGCAGTCACTTTTAGTGATGGAAAAATTAATATCATAGGTAGCCATTCTGAGTCGATTTCTGCACAACTAAAACTTGATATATTGTGCCTCTGCGAACCTGGCACAGATTCGATCGCACTCTATGCAGAGACTGACAACATTCTTGGTGAACTTTTCGCTCGGGCTGCGTTAAATCTCATGACGCAGCTAGACATTAAACCGTCCCAAGTTGCCGCCATAGGCTCCCATGGACAGACCGTCCGGCATCAGCCGCCAACTAAGGTTAATGGCTTTAGTCTGCAAATTGGCAATCCCAATCTCATCGCCGCACGCACCAAATGTGCCGTCGTTGCTGACTTTAGGCGTGCTGATATGGCTCTTGGAGGGCAAGGTGCGCCACTAGTTCCGGCTTTTCATCAACGTTTTTTTCATGCAGAAAACAGTCATCGAGTGATCATAAATATTGGCGGCATTGCTAATGTAACCCTTTTGGGCGGCAAAGATCAGTGTAGTGGCTTCGATACCGGACCGGGTAATATGCTACTAGATGCTTGGTGCTTTAAGCATAAAGCACAAATTTATGATGACAAGGGTGCCTGGGCAGCCACAGGTAATATATCGAAACCTCTGCTCAATCGGCTAAAAAAACATCCCTTTTTCTCTATGGAAGCGCCCAAAAGTACCGGCCGAGAGGACTTTAATTTACTTTGGTTAGAACAGCAACCAGGGGCTTTGAGCTTAAAGCCCGAAGACGTACAAGCCACGCTGACGGCGTTGACAGCTGAGACGATTGCCGACGCTATAGCGGATTTAACGCAATCATTCGATGATATATTTGTTTGTGGTGGCGGTGTATTTAATACGCAGTTAATAAATCATCTTAACCAAAGTCTTTGTGAATCCCATCAGTCTGCGGTCAAATCTACCCTAGACATTGGCTTGGATCCAAAGTGGGTGGAGGCTTGTGCTTTCGCATGGCTGGCTGGGCGTCGAATTGAGAATAAAACTGGAAATCTTCCAGCAGTCACCGGAGCATCTCAACCTGCCGTGTTAGGCGGACTTTATCTGCCATGATATTGCTAAAAAGACTTAAATCGTGAATGACGCACCACAACCACAGGTAGTAGACGCGTTCGGGTTGGTGATAATAAAGCGTGAGCCCATCAATCCTACTTCGTAGTCTACGGTAGATCCTACCAAATACTGAAAGCTCAAAGAATCGACGAGTACAGTGACCCCTTCCCGACTAACTGGAGTATCATCTTCAGCCATATTATCTTCGAATGAAAACCCATACTGAAATCCAGAGCAGCCACCACCAGTGACGTAAACTCTGAGTTTAAGATTTTCGTTTTCTTCCTCAGATTTAAGGCTCTGGACCTTAGCTATAGCGCTATCGGTCACTTCCAGTGCTGAAGGTATGTATGTTTGAATTCCTGACATTGTGACTCCGTAACCATCAGCATAGTAAACTCACTAGCTGACTATCTCTCTACTTATAAGTAAACTTCCAACGTCAACCGCTAGTTTTATTGTCGCTATCGGTATTTTCATCTTGCTGAAATGAACTGACATTAGTTGAGGGGACTTCATGTACTAAGTTGCCCGCAACATGAGCGCCGCGCTCAATCTCTAAGGTATTATAATATATATTCCCTTCAACAACTGCTTTTGATGCAAGTAGCGCATGTTTTGTGGCAAAGATGTCGCCCTTAACATGCCCATTGACTATCACCGTAGGTACCGCTATTTTCCCATCGACAGCCCCACCCTGAATCACTCTAACCTGAGCATTTTCATCCTCTGCGGTAATTATCCCAGCAATTGAACCTTGGACTTCTAAGCTACCCTGAAAGTTAAGATCACCCTTGATACTAGTCCCATTCGCAATAAGCGTTGTCGCGTCGCTCGACGATGAATTTTTGGTTATTTCTTGGTCTCTACTTTTACTAAACATGGCTTATACCTCCGCTACCCAGTTAAAGGTTTCATCATAGTTTACTGCTTTACTCCAAGAATAGCGCAGTGTAATTCTGACTGTATCAGGGTTAAATCCCTCTGGTAAGGTTAAAATTCCCTGATTAATGGAAAAATACTTAAACTTTAACCTGACCGGCATTTTTTCTAGCTCATCATCCAAATCCGAAAGTAGCATCGTGGCGTCCTGATCGTCTTGACTGCCGAGGATGGAAATATCCGCAACAACCTCTGCCGTTTTCATTTTTGAGGTCTTTTGGCGGGCCACCCAGCTATAAGCAAAGCGGCCTTGATCAAGGCGCGTAAGATCAAATTTGGTAATCGATAGACCAGAGGGCTGATTGCCATCACCTAAAAGTTCTTTATAAAGTCCCAACTGCTCTTCATTTTGATTAATAGTCTTTTGAAGAACGATCATTTCCTGACGCGTATTTTCCAACGCCGCAGAATCAACTTCGGCATTTAATCTAACCATTTCAAGTTCTGTACTTTTTAAATCAAATGAGGCGCCAAGTACCTCCAACTTACTCGTCAGCTGTTGCCGCGCTTCAATCACCTCCACTAACTGAGCCTGGCCCCACCATTTGCCAACCATCAGAAAACTCAGTGCCACCGCTACTAGCGCCCCCAACAGCCAGTATTTGTAACCCATTCGATGAGTAACGACAATTGATCTTCGCTCCGACATTACGGCACTAACCCGGGAGACTTTAACCCTGTGGTTTCTTCAAAATTAAACATTAAATTCATACACTGAATTGCCTGTCCTGAAGCTCCCTTAGTCAGATTATCCTCAACGACCAAAACGATCACTTTGTTGCTATTTTCTGGGCGATGTACCGCCACATGACAATAGTTGGAACCCCGTACCGACCGTGTTTGGGGATGACTGCCAGCAGGGAGGACATCTACAAATGGCTCTTGCTTAAAGCTCTCTTCAAATACAGCCTGCACATCTATGCTGGTGTCCAACAAATTGGCATAAATGGTAGTGTGTATGCCGCGGTTAATCGGTAATAAATGGGGTACAAAAGTCAACTTTACCTCTTGCCCTGCAATGTCGGCGAGGCCTTGCTCAATCTCAGGCTGATGTCTATGCCCCGATGCTGCATAAGCTTTAAAACTATCGCTTGTTTCAGACAATAAATTGGCAACACTTGCCTGTCGCCCAGCACCACTGACGCCTGAGGCTGAGTTGGCAATGACGTCTGTTAGATCAATACAGCCTTTTTCTAGCAGAGGTAGCAATCCGATTTGCACGCTAGTTGGGTAGCATCCTGCGCAGGCGACCAGATCAGCCGTTTTGATTTTATCTCGATTGAATTCAGGTAACCCATAAACGGCGCGTTCGAGAAGATCTATCGCCTGATGAGCCTGACCATACCAGCGCTCCCATACAGCAACATCTCGAATCCGGAAGTCCGCCGACAAATCAATGACCTTTATACCTAACTCTAATATGGCTGGCACTGTACTCTGCGCGACGCCGTGGGGAGTAGCAAAAAAAACCACATCACAGTCTTTTAGATTATCTAAATCTGGCGCCACAAAGGCAAGGTCAACCGAACCACGTAGATGCGGATAAATATCAACTACTGGCCTACCTTGGTCACTTCGAGAGGTCACACTAACAACTTCTGCATCAGGATGTGCAACTAACAGACGCATCAGTTCTGCTCCGGTGTATCCTGTTCCACCAACAATACCAACTTTGATCACCTAAGCCTCGCTTTTCAATATCCAGAATGGTTTAAGGAGCCTATAATACCGCAAAGTAGTCCTACCAACTACGCCATAACTCCATACGTTCCTAGGAGTGTCAGCCTAAGAGGCATAAATAAATGTATAAATGGGTATTAGCCTTCCATATCATTGCAGTCATTTGCTGGTTTGCAGCACTTTTTTATCTCCCTCGCCTATTTGTTTACCATGCAATGTCAGAAGACAGCATCAGCATTGAACGTTTTAAGGTAATGCAACGTAAGCTATATCGTGGAATAGCCAACCCAGCGATGCTCGCCACCGTAATATTGGGCTTGTGGCTGGTTTCGATGGCACCGGCAGCTTATCTCTCTGAAACCTGGTTTCAAGTTAAAGCGGGGCTAGTGGTTTTGCTTATTGCCTACCATTACATGTGTCTCAGCCATATGAAAAACTTAGCGGTGGATCGCAACGAAAAAACCCACGTTTACTTTCGGGTGTTCAATGAGGTTCCGGTAATATTTTTAGTCGCTATTGTAATTTTAGTCGTAGTGAAACCGTTTTAGAGCCACACCTGTATTAGATGAGACGGTGCTAAAGCCAAATCAAACAACATAATCTAGACGCTAGGGAAATGTAATGCCGCAAACAGTCAATCCAAAAAACTCACGCTCGCAACAACTTTTTGAAGCGGCCCAAAAAACAATCCCTGGCGGAGTAAATTCCCCCGTACGAGCCTTTGGTGCAGTGGGTGGTACCCCGATCTTTTTTGATCGTGCGAGCGGTGCCTATATGTATGACGCCGATGATAATCGCTATATAGACTACGTGTTATCTTGGGGGCCGATGTTGCTCGGACACGGTCATGAAACAGTATTACAAGCAATCCGTACCCAGCTGGACAAGGCCATGACGTTTGGCACTCCCACGGAGCTTGAGATACAGCTGGCAGATAAAATTTGCTCTATTGTCCCAGGCATGGAGATGATACGCATGGTCAACTCAGGCACCGAAGCGACTATGAGCGCGATTCGCTTAGCGAGAGGTTACACAGGACGAGATAAAATCGTTAAGTTTGAAGGCTGTTATCACGGCCATTCGGACTCTCTTTTAGTCAAAGCGGGTTCAGGCGCTCTCACTCTAGGCGTTCCCAGTTCTCCTGGCGTTCCAGCTTGCTTGGCTGATCATACTATTACCCTCTCATACAATGACATAGAACAAGTCAAACAAGTCTTTTCGGAGATTGGCGATCAAATTGCCTGCATTATTGTTGAGCCTGTGGTGGGTAATATGAACTGTGTTCCACCCATTCCAGGTTTTTTGGAAGCACTACGAGAGTGTTGTACTGGCAGTGGCGCCCTACTTATTATTGACGAAGTTATGACTGGTTTTCGTATAAGCCGGCAGGGGGCAATTGGGCATTACAATATCGACGCTGACTTGATCTGTCTGGGCAAGGTTATCGGCGGCGGCATGCCAGTCGGTGCTTTTGGTGGCAAGCGAGACATCATGGAACATATAGCACCGCTTGGGCCTGTCTATCAGGCCGGCACACTGTCAGGCAACCCCGTCGCTATGGCTTCTGGCCTAGCGACACTGAATCTAATATCTGCGCCCGGATTTTTAGATCCCGTCATTGCCCGCACTACTCGATTAGTCGAAGGGCTCGTCCAGCGCGCCAAGGCGGCAGGTATCCCTTTAACCAGTAATCATGTGGGCACTATGTGGGGAGTGTTTTTCTCTGACGAAGAAAAAATCATTAACTATGATCAAGTGATCAAATGTGACACTGACCGTTTTGCTAAGTTTTTCCATGGCATGCTACAAGAGGGCGTATATCTTGCCCCTGCGTCCTACGAAGCTGGCTTTATGTCAGCTGCGCATACAGATCAGGATATTGAAGACACGCTAAACGCTGCTGAGCGGGTGTTCGCACGTATCTAATTGTTAGTGACAGTAAAATTCATGTAGTAGGCCGACTTTTTGCGTATCATGGGCGCTGAACGCAATCGACGTTGACTATTTTTACTCTACTGGAGTATTCATGAGCTTTAAAAGTAACCGCGGGCCATATCCTTACACTCGTATGCGACGCAATCGCGCAACGGATTTTTCTCGTCGACTGATACGAGAAACGAACCTCTCTGTTGACGATCTTATCTTGCCGATATTTGTCGTCGAGGGAATATTGCAGTCTGAACCCATCGAATCGATGCCCGGCGTGAACCGGCTTTCCATCGACCTGTTGGTATTGGAAGCAAAGCAGATAGCAGCGCTGGGTATTCCTGCGGTGGCGCTGTTTCCCGTTGTTAGCCAAGACTTAAAATCGTCCTTGGCAGAAGAATCTTATAATCCAGAGGGCCTAGCCCAGCGCGCTGTTCGAGCCCTAAAAGAAGCGGTTCCTGAACTTGGCGTGATTACAGACGTAGCTCTTGATCCGTTTACCGTTCATGGGCAGGACGGCATCATAGATGAGGAAACAGGCTATGTTCTCAATGATGTCACTAACGCGGTGTTGATTAAACAGGCGCTTTCCCATGCTCAAGCGGGCGCCGACATTGTCGCGCCTTCGGACATGATGGATGGGCGGATTTGTGCTATCCGTGAAGAGCTTGAAGATAACGGCTTTGAAAATACAAAAATTCTAGCTTACTCCGCTAAATATGCCTCTAGTTATTATGGGCCGTTTCGAGATGCAGTGGGCTCAGCGAGTAATATTCAAGGCGGTAATAAAAAGACTTACCAGATGGATCCAGCCAATGCCGATGAAGCTTTACATGAATGCGCTTTGGACCTTGATGAAGGCGCCGATATCATTATGATTAAGCCCGGGATGCCCTATCTGGATATTCTACGCCGAGTTAAAGATGAATTAAAAGCGCCAACCTTTGTTTATCAAGTGAGTGGTGAATATGCCATGCATTGCGCAGCATTTAATAATGACTGGTTAGATCGAGATCAGATTATCTTAGAATCTTTACTGGCTTTTAAGCGCGCCGGTGCCGACGGTATTCTAACCTACTTTGCCAAAGAGGCAGCTCAACTCTTATCGGGCGGTGAGTAGCTATGCGCTTAGATAAATACATTAGTAATGCGACTGACATCTCTCGCGCTGAAGTTAAGCGCATGATTAAAAATGGCATAGCCGCTATCGACGATGAAGTGACCACTAACCCAGCGATTAAGGTGAGCCCTGGCCAAAAAGTTAGCCTCGATGGGTCAATCATCAGCGCCTCTAAGCATCGTTATTTTATGCTCAACAAGCCAGCGGGTGTAGTATCGGTGACTAAAGATAATAACCATCCAACAGCCATAAGTCTTATCTATGAACATCGTAGTGAAGAGTTACAAATTGCCGGTCGTCTAGATATAGATACCACCGGTCTGCTGTTGGTTACTGACGACGGAAAATGGAATCATCGAGTTACATCGCCCCGATCCAAGTGCAGCAAACTTTATGCGGTAACCCTAGCTGAGCCAGTGGGCGCTGATTATGCAGAGCAACTTGCCAATGGCGTTTTATTAGACGGTGAAAAGCATCGTTGTATGCCAGCCATCATGGAGCAATTAGATAGTCACTCCTTAACCCTTGCCATCGGTGAAGGTAAATACCATCAGGTTAAACGCATGTTTGCTGCATTGGGAAATCACGTTGTTAAACTCCACCGTTTTCAAGTCGGAGATATCATTCTTGATGATGACTTGGCCGAGGGCGACTATAGAGCTCTATCTGACACTGAAGTGGCCTGTATATTATGAGCGAACTTTTTTCTCTTCAACGCACTATGGCTGATAAAAATATTTCCCTGCTACTTGAGCAATTACACTGGGTTAAAGGTAATTACCTAATAATTGCCGATGAAAACTGGGCGCAGACCAATTGGGCCGATCTTGCAAACCGTTGTCAGTGCGAGCTTCATATTATCAGTAATCGCTATGACATTGCTCAACAGGCAGAAGCCGCAGGGTTATCTGTAACTTTTAGTGATTTGGACTTCAGTAGTCTTGAAAATCACCACTATGATGGTATTTTGCTTCGTGTCTGTAAAGAGCGAGCCAGCACTCACCATGTGATTAATAATGCATCTCATCTATTGAAACCACAGGGTTCATTGATCCTTTCTGGGGACAAGAACGACGGCATTAAGGCCTATGTTAAAAAAGCCTGTCATCTATTTGACGACCGTACTGCAGCCAAAAAGAATGGTAATAACTACCTGGCTACTATTACTCTTTATCCCTCTGAACAAGCACCACTGGATGACAAGGACTACGCCAAGACACGTAACATTGAAGCACTTGCAAAGTTTTCACTGCGCAGTAAACCGGGCATTTTTGGTTGGGAAAAAGTTGACCGCGGTAGTGCTTTTTTAGTCGAACATTTACCGCTTTTCCTGGAGCGCTTCCCGCAACCGCCAAAAACCCTTCTTGACCTTGGCTGTGGCTACGGCTATTTATGCTCTCATGCCTCTCAGTTCGGTATTGACCAGATAACGGCAACCGATAACAATGCTGCCGCGTTACTGACTACTGCTGAAAATTTCCAAGATGCTTCTGGGGAGATTCAAGTTGTAGCCTCAGATGCTGGTGATACTATTAGTCAACGCTTTGATACTATTTGGTGCAACCCTCCTTTCCATCAGGGCTTCGCGGTAGATGGGGATATGAGTGCTAAATTTCTCGAGGCCAGTAAAAGACTACTGGGCCCAGGTGGCCATGCTCTGTTTGTTGTAAATACTTTTATTCCGCTAGAGCAAAAAGCAAAGAAGTACTTTCGATCAATACAAGTACTCGCAAAGAATAGCTCTTTTAAGCTGATCGCTCTCAGTAACTAAAAAAATGATGCTCTGGTAGCGCCTAAATAATTAATTATGAAAATACCAAAAAGACTACTACCTCTAATTGAAGACGGCGTAATCGACGCGGTTATTGGCCAGTTGATGAGCGGAAAGGAAGCGACCGTCTATACGGTGCGCTGTGGCAATGAAATAAGGTGCGCCAAAGTCTACAAAGAAGCAATGAAGCGCAGCTTTAAAAAAGCCACTCAATATCAAGAAGGACGCAAAGTTCGCAATACACGTCGTGCACGAGCCATGGAAAAAGGCTCAAAGTATGGCCGTAAGCAACAGGAAGAAACTTGGCAAAATGCTGAAGTAGATGCACTCTATTTGTTGGCCAATGCGGGGGTTCGCGTTCCGACTCCCTATGGCTGTTTTGATGGCGTTTTATTGATGGAGCTAGTCACTGATGAAAGTGGTGATGTAGCACCTCGATTAGGCGACGTATCAATGACTGCTGAGCAGGCGCTAGAGGATCATGCTGTGGTAATGCACTACGTGGTATTGATGCTCTGCGCAGGCATAGTTCACGGCGATCTATCTGAATTTAATGTCTTAGTGGATGATTATGGGCCGGTCATTATTGATCTTCCACAGGCAGTTGATGCCTCGGCCAACAATCATGCGGAATCTATGCTGCAGAGGGATATTGAGAATATGACCCATTACTATGGTCAATTTGCGCCGGAGCTACTAGGCACTCAATATGCAGAAGAAATATGGGCGCTTTACGAAGATGGTGAGTTAAAGCCAGGCATAGAGCTGACCGGACAATTTGCTGCTGACACCGCAGAATCTGATGTGGATGGGGTTCTTGAAGAAATTAAAGCGGTGCTTTTAGAAGAAGAAAAACGCCAAGAGCGACTGGTTAGCGTCGAGGAGTCAGAAGAATAAACTCAGAGCCCCATGGCTCTTTTTATGATTTCATTTTTAAGCGGCGTCATTCTGTCTAACTGAGACATACCTAGGCTACGCAGTAATCTCAGTGGCAGTTGATCCGCAGAAAAGAGATTTTTAAAGCCCTCCATTACCGCCATCGTTGCCAAGTTCTCTGGTTTACGCCGCCGCTGATAGCGTTTAAGTATGCTCTCATCCCCTATATCTATTTCGCGCATTCGAGCTCTTGTTATCTCATCCGCCAAAGCCGCTACATCTGCAAAACCTAAGTTGACGCCTTGCCCCGCTAATGGATGGATGGTGTGCGCCGCATCACCGACTAGGGCAACTCGCGGAAGCACATAATCAACCGCATGATTTTGTCTTAGTGAAAACTTATAGCGACGACTTACAGAAGTCACCTGACCTAAGCAATGCTCACTCGCTCGACTTAGCTCATCACAAAATTGTTTATCATCCAATGCCATCAAACCCTCGGCTATAGACGGTTGCTGAGACCAAACAATTGAACTGTGGTGTAAGTCTCCTTGGTTATTAAGTGGTAGCAACGCCAGTGGCCCAGTCGGCATAAAGCGCTGCCAGGCCGTCTGCTGATTAGGCTTGTCAGTCTTTATCGTGGCAACAATTGCCTCTTGCTGGTAGTCCCATTGCTTGCAATCAAAATTGAAATGATCACGTACTTTAGAATTGCCCCCATCTGCACCAATAAGCAAGGATCCACTAATACGCCTACCGTCATCCATCTCAACAGTGATCATATCTTGATCTTTCTGGTACTGATGGATAGTCGCCGGACAGATAAAATCGACAGTCTCTAGACTCGCTATCTTATTGAGCAACATGTCTACGATGACACTGCTCTCTACAATGTGTCCGAGATTGGGGAGGTGAATGTCATGGCAGTCAAAACGAATTCTTCCGGTACTTTCAGCATCCCATACGTCCATCGCCAAATAAGGGCTCGCACGCACCTTCTCAACAGCCTGCCAAACACCGCAGTCGGTTAAGATTTGTCGAGACTTTTCAGTAATGGCCGCAACACGAGGGTCAAAGTGGTCTGCATCAAAGGGCGTTGCTACCGACGACTCTATGAGCGCAATTTTTAAAGGCGCAACTTTCTTTGTTGTGTTGGACTGGGCCAACAGGCAAGCTGCTGCTGCGCCAACCATACCAGCGCCAACAATAATAATGTCATATTGAGGAGCGTTTGAATTAGCCATGCTGGGCCTCAGAAGTTGCCATACCCATGCCGAACTTTGCAAAGCCATGGCGCAGTTGAGGGACCAAATCTAGCGCCAGTAGCCCAGAGTTTCGGGCTACTGCCGATACACTCGAGGTGCCAGTAAAAAACTTAGTCAGACTGTCGCTAAATATTAGAGTGTTACTCTGATCAACTAGCTGCTGCTGATAATAACCCTCAAGAACCTCCAGTGAACCGATATCCTTTTGCGTAGCGCGCGCCTGACTAAGGCGAGTTGCCAGCGCCGCCACATCTCGTAGAGAGAGATTAAATCCCTGCCCCGCGACCGGGTGTAAACTATGAGCAGCGTTACCCACCACAACCACATTACGGCGTACCTGTTCAGTGGCAAGCGTTAGAGACAAAGGATAGGTTACACGTTTGCCTACCTGCTGAAAATGCCCCAATCGATGACCAAATCGTTGTTGTAAGATAGCTAAAAAAGCGTCATCGTCAGCTACAACTAGTTGCTCCGCCGTAGTCTCAGGCTGAACCCAAACCAGTGCACTACGATGCTGGTTTTTGTAATCACTTAATGGCAATAAAGCCATTGGTCCCTGATCAGTAAAGCGCTCATAAGCAACACCCTGATGTTTCTTCTCAAGCTGAATATTGGCAATAATAGCGGTTTGTCGGTATGAGGAACACTGGCTGTGTATACCTAATTTTTGAGCGGTTTTAGAGTTACTTCCATCAGCAATGATTAATAAGTCACTACGAATCAACTGTTTCCCTTCAACGCCTGTGGATTGTTTGCCATCCAAGCTAATTTCAATGCCATCTCTGGTGGGCCTAACAGCGCTTACCTGCGTGTTAGCCAATGTTTCTATGGCGTGGTGACCTAGTTGATCGATTAACACCGACCCCAGCCAATGATTTTCAACCACATAACCCAAGGCGTCGACGCCGGCCTCATCCGCGCTCATGCGCGTCAGGCCACCGTGGCCACGATCACTCACATGAATATGCTTTATTTCCGTGAGATGCTTGTTCAGCTGATCCCAAATACCTATGGATTGATAAATGTTACGACTTGTCCAAGACAACGCCGTAGAGCGATCATCAAAGCTAGCGCTGTAATGTGACTTAGGGGTAGACGCTAAATTCATTGGCTGAGCCTCAACCAATAGAATTTTCCAATCGCCCTGCGCGGCTAAAATGAGCGCCAAACTAATACCAACCATGCCGCCACCGACAATCACCATGTCAAAATGGGGTAGGTCTTTTTCAGTCTGCTGTGTCCCTTTAATGCTCATTAAAAACGATCAACCTGCCATCAAGGCTTCAATTTGGTCTCTAGCTTTAGGCACGCCAGAGGTAATATTTTCGTTGCCACTTTTAGTTACTACGATATCATCTTCAATCCGAACAGCAATACCATGCCATTTCTTATCAACATTTGGATTACCCGGTGCAATATAAATGCCTGGCTCTATGGTGACCACCATTCCGGGTTCATACACTCGCCACTGACCTTCGATCTTATAATCCCCCACATCATGTACATCCATACCTAGCCAATGACCAGCGCCATGCATATAAAATTCACGATGTGCCTCATTGGCAATTAATTCGTCAACATCACCCTGCAAAATACCCACATCAACCAAGCCCTGAGTAATCGCACGAACAGTTGCTTCATTAGTTTTGTTATATTCAATGCCCGGGCCAATAACCGCGATGGCGTCCGCCTGTGCTTGAAGAACAATGTCATAGATCGCCGCTTGCTCATCACTAAACTTACCATTCACTGGAAATGTTCGAGTAATATCCGCAGCATAATTTTGATATTCACACCCAGCATCGATGAGAACTAAATCACCATCTTTCAGTGCGTCCCTGTTTTCAATGTAGTGCAGTATGCAGCCATTTTTCCCACCGCCAACAATGCTGCTGTAGGCGGCACCCACAGAACCATTAACCACAAATTCATGCTCAATTTCAGCCTGTAACTGATACTCAAAAACACCAGGTTTGCTGGCCCTCATTGCACGGCAATGGGCATTGGCTGAAATCTCTGCAGCCTTGCGCATGACCTTTAGCTCGCCCGCTGTTTTAAATAGACGCATCTCATTGACGAAATGGTCAAGGTCGACAAACTCACCCGGTGGCAAGGCGCCATTTCCACGTTGATTGCGCACATGATTGACCCAGTCCATTAGATGCTTATCAAACTCTGGATCTTTGCCTATGGCATAGTAAAGCCGATCCTTACCCTCAATCAAATTAGGCAAAATATCGTCTATATCTGCGATCGGAAAAGCGTCATCCGCACCAAAGTTAGTCACTGCACCACCGGGGCCTTCACGGTATCCATCCCAGGTTTCACGCAGTGGATCTTTGTCGCGGCAGAATAGCACCATCTCCCCTTGGGCGCGGCCAGGAATTAGCACCAACACTGATTCTGGCTCAGGGAAACCGCAGAGATAAGACAGATTCACATTCTGCTTATAGGGATAATGCGTATCTCGCGATCTAACTTTTTCAGGCGCAGCTGAGATAATGGCGATGCTATTGCTGTGCATCAAGGACATTAATTCTTTGCGTCTTGCGGTGTACTCTTTACTAGTAATCATCTAATTGGCTCCTGCCCTACTAACAATACTTACGGGTATCCGATTTTAATGAAGAGTCGGATTAGATTCAGAATCTTCATTCAATTCAGAATCTAATTCTGGGTGCAAGTCGGTAAAAATCACCTGAACGGCTAAACGCACATATTCAACCAATTCAGTGTAATCACGCTCTCCATCATCGTCTGACTCTAAATCAACCGATATTTGGCCAATTGCACCTAAATCATTGAGCGCCTCTTTGCCGTCATCAGAAAGCTCAAAACTTTCCCCCAGCCCCTCTGCTAGACCAGAAATATAGTTACCACACCACTCTCCAACAGCAATTAGACGCTCTTCAAGTGGTAGCTCATCATCAGGTAATGTAGGCTTAAAAAGAAAAGAAATATCTTCTAAGTTACTTAATGAGGCTTCATAAAAATCTCTGAAGTCGCTATCTGCGGCGTCCGCTTGCTCTTCAGATAAGGCCAACCACTCTGTGGACGCCTCAACTAGCAGATCAATAGCTACTGCGCCACAGGTCAGTCTGCCACATAAAAAGCCATGAAACGCTGAAGGACTCGCATTGATTTTCAGGGAATAAAATAACTCTTCAAGTTGATCAAATGTCACTTTTCTACCTCATTAATTGTGACTGGCATCCTAACATTCTTAGTTTGTCCATGCATCCTAGTTGGCGCAATCTTATAATTGACCAATACCGACACAATGCCTATAGTTACCAAGCTCCTTTTAATCCTATAGCGGTAATAATTTAATCATGACAGACACTGAAAATTTTGAAGAAAAGCTGGATCGCCTAATTGAGTTATGCCAGAGGCTAAAGCGTGATAACCAAGCACTGCATGCGCGTGAAGATGAATTACTAGGTGAACGCAGCAAGCTTATGAAAAAAAATGAGCAGGCGCGGCACAAAGTAGAAACTATGATTAATCGCCTACAAGCGCTGAGTGCAGAACAATAATGTCTAGTATCTCTCTCAAAATTCGCATCCTAGATAAAGAATATCAAGTTAACTGTGCCCCAGAAGAACGTCAAGCCTTGGAGTATTCAGCACAGCTTTTGAACGAAAAAATGGAAGAAATTCGTCTTGGATCACATATTATTGGTTTAGAACGAATTGCCGTAATGGCAGCGCTCAATCTGACTCATGACTTGATTCGTACTCAGGATTCTGCGAAACAAAATAACCAAGCTTCTGGGCTTTTAAGCTCAATGGATTCAAAACTGAATTCAGTGCTAGCTGATTTAACGAATTAATTTAAATTAGCTAGAAAATAGTGCATATAAATCGTATTTTCGGCTGCTATTTTTTTAACCCTCTCTGTTATACTAGTCCCTCCTGGGGTGTTTGCCAGCCAAGAAGTCCCTGAGCCGATAATTATTATCCGGCTTCTTTTTGTCATCATTGTTGTGCAATTCCGTGCGTCGGAAAGCCTGATATGTTGCGAGAGTTGCCAACTTGAACTGTTCGGTTCAAGGCCACGTTGGCAGCGGCACCCTGGGGTTTAATTATTGATGAGAGCAATCAATGAATAGCAGCGAGATTCGACAGCAGTTGCGTCTTAAAAGACGGTCACTGACGCTATTACAGCAACAGCAGGCAGCTCGATCTCTGGCTGACCTAATAATAGAAAGCGCTTTTTTCCAAAAAGCTAATCGTGTTGGTTTATACCTAGCCAATGACGGCGAAATTGATCCCTCAATAATTTTATCCTCAGCTAATGAACTCAATAAGCAATGTTTCTTGCCAGTTATAGATCCTAAGTCAGCCAACAGCTTATATTTCGCCTCTTTCAACGCAAATACAATATTGCAGCCTAATCGTTATGGTATCTTAGAGCCTGTCCACGTTGAGTCTGAAATTCAATCAGTAAATAATATGGATGTGCTTTTTATGCCCCTGGTTGGGTTTGACAGACTGGGCAATCGAATTGGTATGGGTGGTGGCTATTATGATCGCACTCTGGCATTCATGAAATTAATAGAAAAGCCGGCACTAACTCTGGTAGGGCTTGCCCATAGTGGGCAGGAAGTCTCTCAGATATCTAGTCAGAGCTGGGATATTCCATTACATCTAATTGCAACTGAGAAAGAAATAATATGCGTAAGACCAAGATAATTTGCACTATTGGCCCGGTCACTGAATCAATTGAAATGCTAGAAAAACTTGCCTCCGCCGGAATGAATGTTGCACGGCTAAATATGTCTCATGGCGATCATGAATCGCATGCAAAAATCATCCAGTCGATAAAATTACTGAACCAAAAACTCGATCATCCAGTTGCGATTTTGCTCGATACTCAGGGCCCTGAAATACGCACCGGCGATATGGCTAATGACCTGCATCTGAATGAGGGCGATACTATATCTATCGTCGCCCGCGGAGCAGAAAATGTTGAAGAATCGTCTATCCACGTTAATTATGATGACCTTATTAATGATGTAGATGTCGGTGACATCATCACCGTAGACAATGGTCTAATCAATCTTCAAGTGTTAGAAAAACAAGAACGAGTCATGCAGGTGAAGGTTATTGATGGTGGTCTGTTAAAGAGTAAGCGTCATGTTAATCTGCCAGGGATTCGAGTAAATCTTCCTGCTATTACCGAAAAAGATCGCCGCGATATTGAGTTTGGTATGAGTCAAGGCGTTGATTTTATTGCGCTATCTTTTGTCCGAGAGGCTGCAGATATTCATGAACTGCGTGAACTACTTGGTGATAGAGCAGATAAAATTAAAGTTGTCGCAAAATTGGAAGACCAAGAAGCCATTACCAATATGGTTGAAATTATCGAGGCTGCCGACGGCATAATGGTAGCGAGAGGAGACCTTGGTGTTGAAATTCCCCTCGAAGTATTACCTAGAATTCAGCGCCGCATAATCCGTACCTGCGCAGAAATGGGTAAGCGCGTTATTGTCGCAACCCACATGCTTGAATCTATGATTGAAAATCCAATTCCCACTCGCGCTGAGGTCACTGATGTTGCCAATGCTGTGTACGAAGAGGCTGATGCAATTATGTTGTCCGGTGAAACCACCGTAGGTAAGTATCCGGTTAAATGTGTGGAGATTTTAGATCGTATTGCGCGCTCTACCGAGAGTAGTAGAGGCCTCTTGTTCACAGATAATTTAGAGGTCAAAGAAGATAAGCAGCAGATAGCCAAAGCCGCAGTTACCTTAGCCGAGTCCATTTCGGCAAAAGCGATTATGGTTCCGACTCGGCGCGGACGTATGGCCAACAGAGTGACCAACTGCCACCCCCAGCAATCTATTATTTGTGCCTTTACTGATAATGATTTGACCAGACGCCAGTTAATGCTCAACCGTAATGTATTGAGCTATCAAATCGAATTTAGTGAAGATCCCGAACAAACGCTGGCATCTGCCGCCGCTGTTATGTTGACCAGAGATGATTTCTCTCCTGACGATCCGGTCGTGGTTATTTCTGATGCACTTGCAGGATCAGGTTTTGAAGCGATTCAAATACGCAAAATTTCTGACTTGCTCTAAAGCTAAGGTTAATTAATTAAGCTTACAGCGTCTTAGCTACCTAGAAAAAAACGATAAGCTTGGTTGTCGGTTTCATCTTCGCACCGATAACCCAGTTCATCTAAAAATCGCTTAACCTCTAAGCCTTCCTTATGTGACGCTTGAAACCCGACTAAGACTTTGCCAAATGCTGAACCATGATTCCGATAATGGAACATCGATATATTTAAGTCATCGCCCAGTTCAGTTAAAAAGTTGAGTAATGCGCTAGGACGCTCAGGGAATTCAAATCGAAAAACCTGCTCTTCGCCAACCTGAGGTGAACGCCCCCCCACCATGTGCCGAATATGTGATTTGGCAAGTTCGCTGTCGGTCATATCCGAGACAGGATAACCGTCCTCACTTAACTCGCGCACTAGTTCGAAACGATCGTCATCAGAGGTCACTTTGACACCAACAAAAATCTGAGCTTGATCTGAGCTGCTAAAACGATAGTTAAATTCTGAGATAGTCCGCTTGCCCAATGCTTTGCAGAAATGCTTGAAACTACCGGGTTTTTCATCAAGCGTAACCGCCAGAATCGCCTCACGCTTCTCACCCACTTCGGTGCGCTCTGAGATATAGCGCAGTCGATCAAAATCAATATTGGCTCCACACTGAATCGCCAGTAAGGTTTGACCCACAACCCCGTGGTGTTCAACATATTTTTTAAGTCCGGCTGCTCCCATGGCTCCAGAAGGCTCACAGATCGCTCGCGTATCGTTATATACATCTTTAATCGCCGCGCAGATCTCATCTGTGCTGACCGTAATAACTTCGTCGACTAAGTCTTTGAGAATTCGAAAGGTTTCTGTGCCTATTTGGCCAACCGCCGTGCCATCAGCAAAAATACCGACCTCTTTGAGCTTTACCGGTTGCCCCGCTTTCATAGCCGCATCAAGACAGGCCGCATCATCAGATTCAACGGCAATAATTTTAACTCCAGGGCGCACATACTTTACATAGGCAGCGACACCGGCACACAGCCCCCCGCCGCCCACGGCAATGAAAATTGCATCTAGATCACCCGGCAGCTGACGCAATATCTCCATACCCACAGTACCCTGACCGGCAATAATATCGGGATCATCAAACGGATGAATGTAGGTAAGTCCCTGCTCTTCCAATAGCTGATTCGCATGGCCAGCAGCAGTATCATAATTATCCCCAAACAAAACTACATTAGCGCCCCAACCACGGACCGCATCGACCTTAATACGCGGAGTTGTCTTGGGCATTACAATGGTCGCTTTGACGCCCATTTTTTGCGCAGCCAACGCCAAACCCTGAGCATGATTACCCGCTGAGGCCGCAATGACTCCCGCCGCTAATTGCTCCTTCGACAGATGCCGTAGTTTGTTGTAAGCACCGCGTAACTTAAATGAAAAGACTGGCTGCAGGTCTTCTCGCTTAAGCAACACCTGATTTTTCAGGCGTTGAGATAATAGCGGCGCTTTATCAACCGGTGTCTCCAGAGCCAAATCGTAGATGCGAGCATCAAGAATTTTTTTTACGTACGTCTGTGGCATGGGATATCCAGGTGTGTGGTAATGGCCAATGGTAGTTTGATATCGTCAATTACGCCAGTTTCTTGTTTTAATTAACGCTAAATTCCATCATACCTAGCAGTATGAATCTGATTTTCTAAACTAATCACCGTATAATTAAAGCTGTCGGCAATTATTTAATAAGCAGGGGTAATTCGTGGATCAGAATCAACTTAAACAGGCCGTCGCTCAAGCAGCTGTAGATTATGTTTTGAGGAAAGTCGACGCAGACAGTATTGTCGGCATTGGCACCGGATCAACCGCAAACTGTTTTATCGATCTAATTGCAAAACATAAACATCTTTTTTTGGCTACTGTTGCCAGCTCAGAAGGTTCTGCAGAACGGCTACGGAGTCACGGTATTGCGGTTTACGAATTAAATGCAGTATCGGAAGTGACTATTTATGTTGACGGTGCTGATGAGGCAAACCCTCACTTGGAGCTAATCAAAGGGGGTGGCGCCGCGCTGACACGAGAAAAAATTGTAACCGCGGTAGCCAACGAATTCGTTTGTATTGCTGATGAAAGCAAGTGGGTTAGTCATCTAGGCGGCTTCCCTCTCCCCGTAGAAGTCATTCCAATGGCGAGAAGTCATGTCGCACGAGAACTCGTTAAACTTGGTGGCGATCCGGTTTGGCGTGAAAACGTAGTTACCGACAATGGCAATCTCATTCTTGATGTTCACCATTTACATCCCGTAGGATCTGCCTGTGAACTGGAAGAAAAAATCAATCATATTACCGGTGTAGTCACCAATGGTTTGTTCGCACTCAAGCCCGCAGACGTGCTATTTTTGGCCACTCAGCAAGGCATTGTTACGCACTATCCAGCTAACTAGTCGATCTAGCCTTTTGACAGTAATTCTCGCAAGTCGATAATAGCCGCATTGGCACGACTAACATAAGACGCCATGACCAAGGAATGGTTGGCTAACAAGCCAAACCCTCGACCATTGACGATCATTGGCGAATAGATTGAATGCTGTGTCATTTCTAACTCGCGAATTATCTGCTGGACGCTCGCAAGGGCGTTCTTTTTCTCCAACACATCATGAAAATCCACCTCAATGGCCTTTAAGAAATGCACTAATGCCCATGATGTTCCTCTCGCCTCGTAAAATACATTGTCAATTTCCCACCAGCTCGTTTTGACAGTGATTTCCTGGGGTGAATCGGTAGATTGGCGGGCACCTGTTGCACCGGCAAGATCGGTATTAATTCGCCGCTGCCCAACACTCGCGGATAGTCGTTGTGACAAACTACCGAGCCGTTTTTCAACCGTACCCAGCCAATAACGTAAATTATCAGCTCGGGTATAGAATTGGGCATCGAACACTTCTCGATCACTCAACCGTTTCGCATATCCCTGCAGGTGCTTGCGGCCTTCGGCATACTCACTCTCCGGCCAAGGCGCCGCCCAGCGAACATGATCGACATTAAACCGAGGCTCCGCCAACGACAAATCATAATCTTCCGTAGACTGAGATTGCGAACGACTAAATGATTCACGCATGGCCTTACTGAGGTCTCTAACCTGTATCAGCACGCCATACTCCCAGCTGGGTAAATTATCTAACCAAATTGCCGGCGGCATAAGATCGTTACTTAGATAGCCACCGGGCTTATCCAACAAAACATCGACCACGCCAATAAGTGTATTGGTGGTGGTCACACCCACTACAATTGGCAGCCCTGAATTTGAATCTTTATGTACACTAAACGGTTCTGGTTCATTGCTCCAGTAAATTCCCAACACCACTAATAACATCAGCACTATAGCGCTCAAATAGAGCCCATAACGTAGCCGTTTTGGTGCATTTTTGCCAATGTATTCCTCAGATAATGTCTCGCCCGCGTGACTGAAAACGCGTCGCCAGCCGGCCTTAAACGTGGCAAAAACACCCATCAAGAATGATCCATCATTGGGCGCAGTACACTTCTTATGTCTAATATCAGCGAGTGACTCCCACAGTTATCAGTATTCAGCTGAAGTGACACTGTTTGGCCATCAACAAGTCGCCTTTTAACGTTGAAAAACATTAGGTGCAGAGCACCAGGCTCAAAGCGCACAGTTTTCCCAGCAGCGACCATAACCGTTTTCATCGGTCGCATCTGCATCATGCCATCTGCGTGTAAATGTGCATGGAATTCAATTCTCTCGGTAAGCGGTGACTGTGCAGAGACAATCTGGCAGTCGCTACCACTGTTGTTAGTCACGACAAGAAACCCCGCCGTGACTGTTTGCCCCGGGGGCATGGTACGCAGATATCCGCCAGTCAACGTCAATGACTGTTGCTCAACCGACAAGATTGAGTCAGCAGCCCATAACGGACTTTGGATTAACGACAGTAATGCCAAAATAATGAGGTTTTTCAAAAAAACGATCTCCTGAACTTAATCAATGAATTCCATAGTCCAACTATAGCATGCCAATAAGTTTCAAATCCGCGACCTATTCCACAATTTCAGTGATTTATGTGACTAGTATCGGCTTGGCGAAGACATAAAATATCCCGCCACGAAAAATAGGGATACAATCAGGGCGCTCAGCCGTACAAATGCGCTAAAGTAGGCGTCGTTTATTATAATTTCAGGAATTCACTGATGAAACATTTGCTCTATATTCCATTTCTTGCGTCACTATTGTTAGCGACTTTAACAACCCACGCACAAAGTAAGTTTATTGGCGATTCAGAGCAACCATCAACATCTAGTCTTATTGTATCCACTAATAGTTTTCTGCCTGTAGAGCAGGTATATCAGGTAGCCGTTTCTATTGAAGACAGTCAAATCTTGTTTAACTGGTCTATTGAAGACAGTTACTATTTGTACCGTGATCGATTCAAATTTAATGCTGTTGATCCAACTACCCAGCTACAACCGCCTTTATTTGAAATCGGCAAGCGTAAATACGACGAATTTTTCGAAGAAGAGCTCGAAGTTTACTATGGCCAAACAACCGTAAAAGTCCCTTTCAACGCCGTTCAAGGACAGATGGAAATTCAGATTGAATCTCAAGGCTGTGCTGATGCGGGGCTTTGCTATCCACCCTACAAACAATGGCTAACCATTGATGTCGGCAACAATAGTGTGGTCATTAGCGACGTACCTACCACCGCAGCCAAGTTAGCGATGCAGAACACTAATTCAGCTCAGCAAAATCAACCGCTGTCACTGCTTTGGGTGCTCGGCTTTGCGCTTGTTGGTGGCATGATCCTCAACCTTATGCCCTGTGTATTTCCGGTACTGTCAATCAAGGTACTTAGCTTTACCAACACACACCAGACTCAGCGCCAAAAACAAGCACACGGCCTAGCTTATACCTTAGGGGTAACCTCAACGTTCGTGGCCATAGCCGCAATCATGCTTAGTTTGCGTGCAGCAGGAGAAGCAGTAGGCTGGGGTTTCCAGCTGCAGTCACCGCTGTTCGTTGTAGTCCTAATTTACCTATTTTTCGTGATGGGTATGGCACTTTCAGGTTATCTAGAGATCGGCACTAGCTTGATGTCGATTGGACAATCATCTAACCAAAACGACGGATTATCCTCTTCATTCATGACTGGAGTACTAGCAACAACAGTCGCTAGTCCATGCACCGCGCCCTTTATGGGACCAGCACTGGGCTTTGCAATTTCTCAGCCTACCTATATTGCTCTCCTGGTATTCGCCTTTTTAGGACTAGGGATGGCGCTACCCTTTATAGTATTGACCTGGATTCCAGGGTTGACCTCGAAGTTACCAAAGCCTGGCGCCTGGATGGATGCTTTTAAACAATTCTTAGCATTCCCACTCTATATGACGGCGGTTTGGCTGCTTTGGGTAGTTGGCCGGCAAACAAGTGTAAACGTTGTTGCTATCGTCGTGCTTGGCGTGATCTTAGTCACCATGGCCATCTGGTTCACCAAGTTGCGTCAGTCTAGCGGAAAGAAAATTACTGACCTCACATTGACTAATGTTCTCGCTGCAATCTGCTTAATAACTGCACTGGCAGCACCTGGGCTTACGATTTCAAAAGACAGTGAACCCCCGCGCTGGGAAAATTACTCGCCGCAACGTCTTTCTGAATTAAATCAAGCTGGCCAACCTATATTTGTTAATTTAACTGCCGATTGGTGTATTACCTGCCTTGCTAACGAGCGAGTAGCCTTTACCGATCGCTTTTATAAGCTATTACAAGACAACAAGATTACCTATCTCAAAGGTGACTGGACTAATAATGATCCGGAAATAACCAAGCTCCTCAATCAATTTCAACGCAGTGGGGTGCCTTTGTACTTGGTCTACCCCGCCGGTAATGGGTCTCCAGAGGTTTTACCGCAAATTTTGCTCGAGAGTACGGTCATTGAAGCGTTAAATCGGGTTAAATCTTGATTTTAAAGATTTTATATGCTTTATCAGCGAAATTTCAAGAACTTCGCGCATTTTCAACAAAAAAGCATAATCTTGGCGCTATTCTGCGGCTAAATGCTGTAAACGTCGTTTAAAAAATCTATAGAAATCAATTTTTCTGTAAAAGTGCAGAAAATAAGCGTTAAATTCCCCTAATTTCGTCGAAAATCAAATTTTGCCTTTTTACATAGACAGATTATTAGTTTTAGTGCAGACTCTGCCTTTGTCGCTTTTAGAATTGAGAGTCTCATGGCTAAATTACTGCTACTTCACGGCCCCAACCTTAATTTACTAGGTACTCGTGAGCCGGAAATATACGGTGGCGAAACCCTACAAACCATCAATCAACGACTCATTGATCAGGCCCAGAGTTCCGGTCATCAACTAGATGCTCAGCAAAGTAACGCCGAACATGAGTTAATCCAGAGCATTCACGATGCGGCAGAAGGCGGCGTCAACTTTATTATCTTTAATCCCGGCGCCTTTACTCACACAAGTGTTGCACTGCGTGATGCATTGCTGGGTGTGGCCATTCCATTCATCGAGGTGCATCTTTCAAATGTTCATGCCCGCGAAGAGTTTAGGCATCATTCGTATTTTTCTGATATCGCAATGGGTGTGATTTGCGGTTTCGGTATTCAAAGCTATGAGCTTGCACTGCAAGCGGCACTAAATACATTACAACAATAAACACAAATTGAGAGACCAACATGGACATCCGTAAAGTTAAGAAGCTCATTGAGCTACTGGAAGAATCGAACATTAACGAGCTTGAGATAACCGAAGGTGAGGACTCTGTCCGTATCAGTCGAGGTGTTCCGGCAGCTGCATATGCACCACAGCCAATGCTGGCCGCACCACTAGCTGCCGCACCCGCTGCCGCTGCCGCTGCGGTTGTCGTCGATGAGCCCATAGCAGGTCACACTATTAATTCACCGATGGTAGGAAGCTTTTACGCGTCACCAGCCCCGGAGTCTCCAGCCTTTGTTAGTGTTGGCCAAACCGTATCGCCAGGCGATGTTCTGTGTATCATCGAGGCTATGAAAATGATGAACCAAATCGAAGCCGACAAAGCTGGTGTCATTGGCGCTGTCTTGGTAGAAGACGGCGACCCTATAGAATTTGATCAACCACTTTTCACTATCATTTAACAGTACTCGGAACCTGAATTATGTTAGAAAAAGTGCTTATCGCCAATCGTGGCGAAATTGCCTTAAGAATACTGCGAGCCTGTAAAGAGCTCGGCATTAAAACCGTTGCTGTTCATTCCAAAGTTGACGCCGCACTCAAGCATGTCAAATTGGCTGATGAAGCTATTTGCATTGGGCCAAACCCATCGGTGCAGAGCTATTTAAATGTTCCAGCAATAATTAGTGCAATGGAAATTACTGGTGCAGAGGGTGTACATCCCGGTTATGGGTTTCTCGCTGAAAATGCTGACTTTGCAGAACAAGTCGAGAAAAGTGGTTTTGTGTTTATAGGCCCCACTGCAGATACCATTCGTATTATGGGTGACAAAGTGGCTGCTATTAAAGCAATGAAGGCAGCTGGCGTTCCTACCGTTCCTGGCTCTGACGGCCCTTTGTCCGACGATCAGGCCGTACTGCGCCAAACCGCCAACAGAATCGGCTACCCGGTTATTATTAAAGCGGCCGCCGGTGGTGGCGGGCGTGGCATGCGCGTTGTTGAAGATGAAAGCGCCCTAATCAATGCCATCAGTATTACTAAAACCGAGGCGGCAGCCGCATTTGGTGACGGTACCGTCTACATGGAAAAATTCCTACAGAATCCGCGTCATGTTGAGGTACAGATTCTTGCCGACGGTAAAGGCCATGCGATCCATTTGGGTGATCGAGACTGTTCTTTGCAGCGTCGTCATCAAAAAGTATTAGAAGAAGCGCCTGCACCGGGAATCCCCGAAGATGCGCGTCAGGCAGTATTCACAAGTTGCATCAACGCCTGCATTCAAATTAATTATCGCGGTGCTGGTACCTTTGAATTTCTTTACGAGGATGGTCACTTTTACTTTATTGAAATGAACACCCGAGTTCAGGTGGAGCATCCGGTCTCAGAAATGATTACCGGTGTGGATATTGTTAAGGAGCAACTGCTAATAGCCAGTGGGCATGAACTTAGCTTTCAGCAGGAAGATATTATTTTTCGCGGCCATTCCTTTGAATGCAGAATTAATGCCGAGGACCCGGTAAACTTTATGCCTCAACCTGGAACCATCGAGGCCTATCATGCACCTGGCGGCAATGGTATTCGGGTTGATTCGCATATTTATAACGGATACCGCGTGCCGGCCAATTACGACTCTTTGATCGGCAAGGTCATCACCTATGGTCAGGATAGGGAAACAGCCCTTTCAAGAATGCGTATTGCGCTTGATGAAATGGTTATTGAAGGTATCAAAACCAATATTCCTCTGCATGAAGATTTGGTCCGAGACCCAGCATTTCAAAAAGGTGGTGTAAATATTCATTATCTTGAGAAAAAGCTTGGCCTATAGCCTCTGCCCGACCGGCAGCCTCACACCTAAAGATCGACCTTAATCATGCAATGGATTCAACTAATTATCCCATGTTCGCGCCAGCTTAGTGGTGACGTTGAGTCCGCAGCATTGGAGGCCGGCGCGCTTTCGGTCACCCTCCAAGATGCTGCTGATCAACCTATTTTAGAACCCGCTGTAGGCGAAACGCCACTGTGGGATGATTGTGTAATGACCGCACTATTCTCTTCTGAGACAGACACCAAGAGTATTGATGAAAAATTGTCGGTCGCTTTACCCGGCGCGCTTACCAAGCGTTGGCAGCAACTTGAAGACAAAGACTGGTCGCAGGAATGGAAGCAACATTTTCAACCGCTAAAATGTGGTGACCGCTTATGGATATGCCCTAGCTGGATTGCCCCACCCGACCCTAACGGAGTCAATTTAAGCCTTGACCCAGGCTTAGCGTTTGGCACTGGCAGCCACCCTACTACACACCTGTGTTTGCGATGGCTAGACCAACAAGACTTGAGCGGCAAGACGGTTATAGACTACGGCTGCGGTTCTGGTATTTTGGGGATTGCGGCGCTCTTGCTCGGCGCTAAACAAGTCATCGCTGTTGATAACGACCCACAGGCATTGCTAGCTAGTCGCGATAATGCCCAGCGCAATAATATTGCCGCTGATCGCTTGAAGACCTATCTACCTGAAGACCTTCCCGCCAACCTGTATGCCGAAGTCATGGTGGCCAATATTTTAGCGGCACCACTAATTTCACTCGCGCCCAAACTATGCGCTATGACCAAACCTAAGGGTCTACTGTGTCTTGCCGGACTTTTAGAAAGTCAGATTACTGCTGTGTCAGCACCCTATTCCCAACAGTTTAGGTTTTTCTCACCGTCCATTGAGTCCGAGTGGGCGCAGCTCAGTGCGCAAAAATCAGACATCGCCTGAGCGGTTACTGTTTAACGCGCGCAAGCTTCAGATCAACGCAATTTTAACTATTCCTGCATATTTTTTAGTTGATCACTTTTTAATCAACCACTGAACGGTTATCATGTTCGGCCACTAAGTCAGACCGCAGAGACTATCTTGTTCAATATTGGCCCCTATGAGATCAAAAACAAAACCGTCCTAGCCCCAATGGCCGGTGTTACTGATCTACCTTTCAGACAACTATGCCGTAAAATGGGCGCAGGTTTAGTGGTCTCAGAGATGGTCGCGGCCAACCCCAACACCTGGGCAACCCGCAAGTCTCGACAGCGTATACAATTTGGTGATGAACCCGCACCTAGATCAGTTCAGATCGCCGGTTATGATCCGCAAATGATGGCTGATGCAGCACGTTATAATGTGCAGTTAGGTGCAGAAATCATTGATATCAACATGGGCTGTCCTGCCAAAAAAGTGTGTAAACGAGCTGCCGGATCTGCGCTGTTACAGTATCCAGAACTGGTCAGTGATATTTTGAAAGCCACGGTTTCTGCAGTAGATGTGCCTGTAACGCTCAAAATTCGCACCGGCTGGGATCGGCAAAATCGCAATGCAGTCACCATTGCCAAAATAGCCGAAGAGGCTGGTATTGCATCACTTGCGGTTCATGGCCGCACTAAGGCATGCCGCTTTGTCGGCGAAGTCGAGTACGACACCATTGCCCAGGTTGTCGAAGCGGTATCAATTCCTGTACTAGCCAATGGCGATATTAACGATCCACAAAAAGCGGTTGAGGTACTCAAACATACTGGCGCCGCGGCGGTAATGATTGGGCGTGCTGCCCAGGGCAACCCTTGGATCTTTAATCAGATTAATCACTATCTCAAATACTCTCAGCCGCTGGCACCGCCAAGTATGGCAGAGTGCTCGCGCGTAATGTCTGGACACCTTTTGGCACTGCATGAATTTTATGGTGAAGCTGGCGGCTTGCGTATCTCACGTAAACACATCGGTTGGTATATTAATCCAATGGCCGGAGGAAAAGACTTCACCAAGCAGTTCAACGCCCTTGAAACTACCGAACAACAGAGGCAATTACTGCAAGACTTTTTCCTCGATTATCGCTCAGAGGAACAGGTAGCATGAATACCGAAAAGTCACTGGAATTACAAAAGATCAATCAAGCCATCAATGACGAATACGGCCTAGACCAGAGAACACCCATCACCGACACCCAACAATCTCTGCGCCTAAGCGTCGCCACTGCTATGGATCGTTATTTTGATAGTCTAGGTGGTCAAACTACCGTCAATCTTTATGATTTAGTGATGACCGAGGTAGAGACGCCGCTGCTAATGGCTGTGCTGGAATACACCAAAAATAACCAAAGTAAAGCCGCTGAAATACTTGGCCTCAATCGAGGCACGCTGCGCAAAAAACTAAAACAGTACGATCTTTTGTAACTACCCGAGGACTTCATGAGCGATCTTAAAAAAGTTTCACGCGCACTTATTAGCGTATCTGATAAAAATGGCATTGTTGATTTTGCACGCGCACTAAACGCCCTCGGCGTAGAGCTACTTTCGACCGGCGGAACCTTTCGCCTGCTCCAAGAAAATAACATTGATGTTACCGAAGTCTCCGATTACACCGGTTTTCCAGAGATGATGGATGGCCGTGTTAAAACCCTGCACCCAAAAGTTCACGGTGGTATTTTAGGTCGTCGTGGTACCGATGATGCGGTGATGGCAGAGCATTCGATTAAACCTATAGATATGGTTATCGTTAACCTCTACCCGTTCGCAGCCACGGTCGCAGATCCGGACTGCACATTACCAAACGCTATTGAAAACATCGATATTGGCGGCCCAACCATGGTTCGCTCGGCAGCTAAAAATCATAAAGACGTTGCGATTGTGGTTAATAGCGGTGATTACGCAACCGTGCTTGAAGAAATGCAGGCCAATGAAGGACAACTTGATTACAACACTCGCTACGCGCTGATGGTGAAAGCCTTTGAACACACTGCAGGTTATGACGGCATGATCGCCAACCACTTTGGTGCCCGCGATACCGACAACACCGCACGCGATTTTTCTGACACCTTTAATGTTCAGTATTTCAAAACCCAAGAAATGCGCTACGGTGAAAACCCCCATCAGAAGGCTGCCTTTTACACCGAAGCTAACCCAACCGAAGCCAGTGTGGCCACCGCCAAACAACTACAAGGTAAAGAACTCTCGTTCAATAATATTGCCGACACTGATGCTGCCCTAGAATGCGTAAAGCAGTTTGACCAGCCCGCCTGCGTCATTGTCAAACACGCCAACCCCTGTGGTGTGTCGGTAGCGGCCGACATCGGTACTGCCTATGATCTCGCTTTTGCCACAGACCCAGAATCGGCCTTCGGCGGCATTATTGCCTTTAACCGTGAGTTGGATGCCAAAACTGCAGAAGCTATTTGTGCAAAACAATTTGTTGAAGTCATTATTGCCCCCTCGGTGTCAGCTGATGCTTTGGCTGTTGTTGCCGCGAAGAAAAACGTTAGGCTGCTAGAGTGCGGCACTTGGGGCGATCAGCGTCCGCAAGACTTTGACTACAAACGCGTCAATGGTGGCCTGCTGATTCAAGACCGCGACAACGGCATGATTACTGCGCAAGACCTCAAAGTGGTATCCAAAAGAGTACCTACAGCGAGTGAAATGACCGATATGTTGTTTGCTTGGAAGGTTGCCAAAATGGTCAAGTCTAACGCCATTATTTACGCTAAGAACAACCAAACTGTTGGCGTCGGCGCCGGCCAGATGAGCCGTATTAATAGTGCACGCATAGCCGGCATTAAAGCTGAGCATGCAGGTCTTGAGGTCGTCGGAGCAGTAATGGCATCTGATGCCTTCTTCCCCTTCCGCGATGGTATTGATAACGCCGGACAAGCCGGCATAAGCTGTATTATTCAGCCAGGTGGATCAATGCGTGATGATGAAGTGATCGCCGCTGCCAACGAACACGGCATGGCTATGGTGTTTACCGGCATGCGCCACTTTAGGCACTGAGCATTTTGCCTTCACACTAAAAAGCCCGCTTTATGCGGGCTTTTTAGTGTCTAGTAGTTTTCTCTATTCGGCAGGTGATCCAGCGTCCTGAGCAATGGAGATTTGATGATCCTCTATGACTTGCCATAAAGGGGTATCAACCCAAGTATCATCTAAATAGAACTTTTCCGGCTCCTCCTCTTTGGGATCCACAATTAAGTTGTAGATTGAGGGATAAGCCATGTTTTGAATCGCATAGCTCTTTTCATCAATCTCTTTGAGTAACATTTTCCAGTTGCGCCATTTTACGCCGAACAGCTCATTGCCTATATAAATAATGACCGATTCTCTGGCAGATTTCGCTGTCTGGCCGGTGAAGAATTTAGACTGATCAACCCCATCCAACACTCTGTCTTGAGGAATATTTCCACCGACAAAGTTGGCTAGTGTTGGGAAAATATCGATCAGATGCACAATATCATTGGACACTTGCCGAGGAGGAATGTTGCCCGGGTAACGGATCAAAAAAGGCACCCGCAGAGATCCCTCATAGGGCGAGAACATAGTTCCCCGCCACGGCCCGGTAAACCCAAATGATCGCTTAATGCCTTCGCGTCCATTGTCTGATGTGAAGATGAAAATTGTATTATCTTTTAACCCAAGCTCGTCAATCTTAGCCAATAACTCGCCAACATAAGCATCGGTTTGCGCAAGTACATCAGCAAAACTTCCATTGCCGGTTGAGCCCTTAAAATCGGGGTGTGCATCGACGGGTTCATGCGTCTGCGTGTAAGGCAGATAAGCAAAGAATGGCTGCTGAGTTTTGGCTTTTCGGCGCATAAAATCTAAGGCATGGTCGGTAATTTCTCGATCAACGGTGGCGCGTTTGGCGCGGCCATAAACCTCGTTTTTTTTTGGCGTCTGGTTGCGCGTGGAGGTCATGATGCGGGTAAATTCCACCCCCGCATCACTCTGAAAACTGTCGCTGTCAGGCCAAAACGCTTGGTCTGAGGAATTGGGAATACCATACCATTCATCAAATCCTTGATCTGTTGGATAGCGCCCTGCAGCATCACCCAAGTGCCATTTGCCAAACATGCCAGTGGCATAGCCTGTATCTGAAAGCATCTCTGCTAGGGTAATTTCCCACTGAGTAAGACCGTACCAAATGCCCCTGGGCGGCCCCTTGGGTTGCTGTCGCGTGCGAATACCATAACGTCCTGTCATTAAGGCTGCTCTGGATGGTGTGCACTCAGCCTCAACATTAAAATTGGTTAGCTGAAACCCTTCAGCCGCGATGCTGTCAATATTAGGCGTTGGCGCGCCACGCAAAACACCCCCACCATAAACACCAATTTCACCATAACCAAAGTTGTCCATCACCACCAAAACTATATTTGGCGTTGAAGTGCTTTTTGCAGCCATCGCTGTAAGCGGCAATGACAGCATAAGTATGAACGATAAAGCTAGTTTTCTATGACTGCTAAGACGACCAAACATCTCTACCTCCATTAATTGCCTTCTTATTTAAAAGGTAGCAACCTAAAGAATTGTCTGTTTAGTATAGGGTGCGCTTACCAATTAACAATATTAGCCGATAGGGAGCAATTATTAAGGGACGTTAGCTTTAAAGGATAGATAAACCCATAGCTGCTCAACAAGAGAAATAAAACAGGTGTAGTACAACGGAATGGTGTCGCTTATAAATATTTCAAGAAATAATTGGCTACGCGTTTTTCTATATAGGTGGGGTCCGATTGCCACGCTCTGGCATGCATATCACATGGCGATTTCCAAAATTCTTTAGGCTCATTGGCTGCCGCATAGTTTCTTTCACCATGGGAAAGTCCAATAAGGCTGTCGCCGGTACAGTGGATAATAAAGACGGGCCTTGGTGCTATCTTACCCAAAATATCCTCAGGGTTTAGTGTTCCCACATCCATGCCAGTGCGGTACTCCATCATCCCAATAGTGAGGGGTAACAAAGGGAAGGTTGGCATACCCAAATGCTGCTCCATGATTTCCCCGTAAAGATCTCTTAAGTTCGACCAACCCGCCTCAAACACACCGGCACCTATGCGCGGGTCTTTTTCCATTGCCATGATTGAGGTAGCTGCCCCCATTGAGGTACCAAAAATACCGATACTTTTAATGTTTCGCTGCTGTAAATAGTCTACAGCTGCTTTGACATCGCTCTTTTCAAAGTACCCCATAGACGAAAAAGAGCGCATATTTTGTCCACTATTCCTTAAGTCTAAAGCCAGAATGTTAAAGCCTGCCTGGTGAATAGACTTAAACCAGCGCATACCCTCATGCCTGTCAGCGCCATGGCCATGAACGAAAATAATCGCTCTGGTCGCCTTATCTGCTGGCACATACCAAGCGTTTAAAACCATACCATCATCAGAATTAAAAGAAACATCTTCAAAATCCAAGTCTAGCTGTGAGGGGTCACCGCAATAAATGAAGTGTTCTTCACTGCACGTGTAAGAGGGATGCATAACATCTGAAGAGAACGTCCAAGCGAGTATAAAAATACCTATGCCCAAAAGACTGAGCAAGCTAGCAGAAGCTACAGTTATTATTTTTTTAATGTTCTTCATTGATATGTCTTACTCAGCCTTTTCGGATGGGACTAAAAATAGAGGTCAAGAAGAATGCCATCATTACTACGTTAAAATAGGTGCCGACGGTCAGTGCACCATAAGGCACTGCCATATTTGTAGCTAAGGTCGCCAGTAATGGCCCACCCACGAACAAGAGAATCAATGGATTTAAAAAGACTATCCAGCGCGGATAATCTGTTTTTGCCAACAGTACCCTCACAAAGATAACTAAAAACGCCAAACCCAGCGGCCAAGTGACCGTATCAGTGACAAAGGTCATGTAGCTAGCAGCCGCATCAAGTAGCGCTAATGACTCGCTCCCCTGCTGATTAGCAAATTGAACAACAAACCCATACATCCCCCACAATGCATGGTAAGCACCGGCTATTATTATGCTAAAAGCGAAAGAAACGGCGGTTAAAGCTGCCCAAAACCGCGAGTAAAACGCTAATTTAATGTATAGATGCCAAGCGCCAAAAAGATAAAATATCCCCGCAATAGGCCCTAGAACGCCGGATATGTGCAGCTGCTCCGTCGTCGCCAACAGCACCGCCTTTCTTCCAGGTAACAATGAGTCAACTATCTCGCTGACAGCAGGCATTTCACCCCAATGGGCATAAAGTAATAGATCACCAGCAAACATAATAGCTGCCCCTAAAAACCCCAATAACCCTGAGACAACCATGGCTTTACTGGCAGTAGGTTCTGCAACCATTGACTGTAGATATTTGTCTAACCTTCCCAAAATATGCACTTTCCCCTCATCTTTTTGTTGATCAGCGCATTAGATCATGAGTATTTTTACTTATTTGGCGCGCCAAGCATCAGCCTAACAAATTTACTAACAACTGGTTTGTCCTTAGTTCTAGTCTTTTCCATTTGCATAAATTTCAATTCTATTTCGACCTTGTTTTTTTGCCATATACAAAGCGGCGTCTGCATGCTCAAACAATGAGTCGGCGCCCATTTGAGAGGAAGATATCCCTATACTCAGGGTCAATTTTTCTCGCAACCCATTAAAGGGGCGGTTTTCTTTTTCATCAAAAAGCGCTTGCTGGACTCTCTTAGCTATTATTGTTGCTCCAGCTATATCTGTGTGAGGTAAAATTACCGCCATTTCATCACCACCCAAACGTGCAACAAAATCAGTTTTCCTGCGCAGTGTATTCTGTATTATTTGCGCCACCCCAAGCAAGATGTCATCGCCTTTTCCATGACCATAGTTATCGTTGTAATCTTTAAAATTATCCACATCGATCAAAAGAAAAGACAGCGAATTTTTAGACCTTTTAGTCTCCGCAATTTGACTACTCAGCTTTTCGTCATAAGCTCTTTTGTTTGGGATCTTGGTTAACGCATCAACATAACTTAGCTCTTTTAGACGTTTATTTGCTTCATCAAGCTTGGCTATCGTTCCTTGCTTCTCTGTAATATCTAAATGAGTGCCAATCATTCTCTTAGGGACCCCGTCGCTTTCCCATTCAATCACCTGACCCGTATCATAGACCCAAACCCAATGCCCATCCTTATGCTTCATTCGGGATTCGAACATATAAACGTGGCTTTTTCCTGCCCAAAGCTCTTTTAATAACCGATCAGATTCTTCAAGATCCTCTGGGTGTGCCAACTGCATCCACGTTTCAATGCTTACAGGCGATAACTCTTCCAACGTATAGCCAAGAATATTTGCCCAGCGTTCATTGAAGACGGCTTTTCCAGTTTGAACCTCCCAATCCCATATCCCTAATCCTGTACTGGTAATAACAAACTCGAGTGTTGTCTGGCTCTTCGCTAAGACATGAGACTGCGCTTCGAGACGTTTGACCTGAGATTGGAGCGACTCTATGGTATTGGCCTTGTTACCAAGGCATTTATTCTTTGCTTCCATGCTGTAATCCTTGTCCAATAATTCGCTACTTCCTGAGTACACATAACATTTTTAGCATGAGCTATCGGAAGTGCCACGTAACTGTGTAAGCAATTTAATTGACGCTTTTGGCTTCCGTTCCAAAGTAAAGTGGGCATGCACGCTAATATTCTGAGTAGCCCTACCCTTTTAGTGTAGACCGGTGAGAGAAATTATCAACATCTGAATAGACGTGCGCAAATACTCCACCGGCAGTACTTTTACTGAACGGCAAAATAATTTTGAATTAAATCGCAAAACGCTTCGCGCTGGGTGTCTTGAGTAACAAAGGAAGTGACTAGTCGCGCAAAAATCTCTTGCTCACCTATTGTGATATTGGGTGGCAAGGTAGTAACGTACCAGTCATAAAATTCAGCACCAGCGTCTTGCAAGTGCGCTGCCAACCCTTTGGGCATGATAACAAAAAGTTCGTTTGACTCCACTGGCCAGACTAGCCGCAAGCCATCAATAGTATTTATGGTCTCAGCTAGCTTAGCCGCTTGAGCATTGGCATGTTGAGCTAGTTCAAGCCAGTGGTCGTCTTGTAACCAACCCACCATCTGAGAGCCAAATACTCGGCCCTTGGACAATAAATGACCACCGCGCTTACGGCGATGAGTAAAGGTCGCGGCTAAGTCTTTGTTGAAAAATATAACCACCTCGGCACACAGCGCACCGCATTTAGTGGCACCTAAGCAGAGCACGTCCACCCCTGCCTTCCATGACAATTCTGCAGGGGTACACTGCTGGGAGGCCACGGCATTGGCAAATCGCGCGCCGTCCATGTGAACGGACAGGCCATTTTTTTCAGCAACTGCACTGAGTGTAGAGATCTCTGCTGGTGTGTAAACCAGGCCCGATTCACTGGCTTGGGTTATGCTTAGAGCGGCAGCTCGCACATTGTGTGGATAGTCAGTACCGGTAGTTTGGAAATAGTCTTGTAGGTGTTGAGGGCTAATTTTGCCTTCGCCATTGGAGACCCCAAGCATTCGCGCACCGCCAGTAAACAGTTCTGGAGCGGTGGACTCGTCAAGAATAATATGGGCGCTATCATGACAGAGGATAGCCTCCCAAGGCTGTACCATGCACGACAAAGCCAGAGAGTTTGCCGCTGTGCCAGTCGCTACAAAGTAGGCTTCTAGATCACATTCGAATAAGGTCTTTAACGCCTCTATGGCTTGGTGGGTCCAGCGGTCATCGCCATAGCCATGGGTGTACTCATTATTAGCCGTGGTTAGCATACCTAGCACCTGCGCAGATGCACCGGTTTGATTGTCACTGCCAAAATACATTATGTTGCTCCGCTAAAAGTAAGACGCATTAGGCCTCTTCAGGCTGAATTTTAGTTACCGCGAAAGCCGCCAATGCCCGCTCTCTGGACTCTTTAATGTCCATTATGGGTTCTGGGTAGTTTTCACCAATGTCGACCCCAGCCGCCCTTAGAACTTCTGGGGGTGCCAGCCAGGGTGCATGAATATATTTTTCAGGCATGTTGGCAAGTTCTGGCACGTAGCGGCGAATGTAGCTGCCCTGCTTGTCGAACTTTTCGCTTTGAGTGATGGGATTAAAAATTCTAAAGAAAGGCGCAGCGTCTGCACCACAGCCAGCAATCCACTGCCAACCGGCACTGTTACTAGCCAGATCTGCATCAACCAAACAATCCCAGAACCATTGCTCACCGCTGTGCCAATGAATGAGTAAGTTCTTTACTAAAAATGAGCCCACCACCATACGCACTCGATTGTGCATGTATCCGGTGGTATAAAGTTCACGCATACCTGCATCTACTAGTGGGTAGCCGGTTTTTCCCTGCTGCCAAGCTTTTAAATCAGCGTCGGTATTGTCTGCCCACGGGAAAAGATTAAAGCGCACCTGCAGGTTGTCCGTTGGTAACTTAGGGAAATGGTACAGCAGATAGTAAGAAAATTCGCGCCAACCTAGCTCACTCATAAAGGTGTCTAGGCTCTGCTCGTTAGTGATAAAAGCGCCCGCTTCTGCGGCGCGATGCCAGGCAATATTGGGAGAGATTTGGCCAAAATGTAGGTACGGCGAAAGTCTTGAAACATTGGCTTTATCAGGGAAATTACGCCCTTCTCTGTAGTCTTGTAACTCGTCCATGACAAATTCATCGAGACGATCACGGGCCGCGATTTCGCTAATGTCCCATCGCGTCGTCATTTGCGTATCCCAATTGATTTTAGGCAGCAATTGCAGTTGCTCTAAAGATAGTGACCGCACGCTATTTTGTGCTATCTGAATGTCTTCAGGTACGGGCATTGGTCGTCTTGGCACGGCAGATGATAAGCACCCCCGACGGTAATAAGGTGTAAATACTTTGTAGGGGGTTCCGTCTTTTTTAAGCACTTGCCAGGGCTCCCAGAGCAGCGAGCCATTGAAACTTTGTACTTCAAGCCCGTCGTCTTTAAGCGCTATTTTGATAGTCGCATCGCGGGCAATACGCCAAGGCTCATAACAGCGGTTCCAGGTAATAGCAGCAGCATTAGTTTGTGCTGCTAAATCACGCAGTATAGTCAATGCATTGCCGTGAAAAAGCTGCAGGCTTTGTTTGAGAGAGCTACTTAAATCTGCCAAGGCATGGTGTAACCACCATCGGCTAGCGCCGCCCATTTTCCAACTATCGGCGCCGTCATCATCGAGAATATAAACGGGGATAATGTCTCCGCGCTCGCAAGCAGCACAAAGCGCTGGATTGTCGGCAAGCCTAAGGTCCTGACGAAACCACATGATGGTTGGTGCGTTAGCATGTTGTAATTCAGCGATGGGATGTATCCTCTATGGCGGTTTTTCTTATACAAAAATTACGATGTCAGCGACTATTTAGATTGTTCTTAATAACGTTACCCTACCACAAATTATGTAATCCGAGCCGCGCAGTCTGTTATAATTTTGCCCTCAATTTTTGCTTGGAAATTACACAATGAATGTTCTGGTTATTGGCTCTGGTGGACGTGAACATGCACTGGCTTGGAAGGCATCTCAATCGTTGACTGTCAGCACCGTTTTTGTCGCTCCGGGCAATGCGGGAACTGCAATGGAGCCCAATCTAGAAAATGTTGTGATCTCCGTTGCTGACTTTAGTGGGCTGGCTAACTTTGCTGAGAGCAATGACGTTGGTTTAACCATCGTTGGCCCTGAGCAGCCTTTAGTGGATGGCATTGTTGATTATTTCCAGTCCCGTGGGTTAGCGATCTTTGGTCCTTCCAGCGGCGCCGCTCAATTAGAAGGCTCTAAGGCTTTCACTAAAGACTTTTTAGAGCGCCAACAAATACCCACGGCTAACTATGGCAATTTCACTGAGGTTGGTGCGGCGCTTGAATACTTACAGCAAGTGGGCGCACCCATTGTGGTTAAAGCCGATGGCTTGGCTGCCGGTAAAGGTGTAATTGTGGCTATGACTATGGCTGAGGCAGAAGACGCGGTGCGTGACATGCTTGCCGGCAACGCCTTTGGTGACGCTGGCAGTCGCGTAGTCATTGAAGAATTTTTGGATGGTGAAGAAGCCAGCTTTATAGTCATGGTAGACGGTAAAAATGTACTTCCTATGGCTACTAGTCAAGACCATAAGCGCGCCGGCAATGGTGACACCGGCCCCAACACCGGTGGCATGGGAGCATACTCGCCAGCGCCAGTGGTGGATGATGTGATATATCAGCGGATTATGGATGAGGTGATTTATCCAACGGTTAACGGCATGGCTGCGGAGGGCAATGACTACACCGGCTTTTTGTATGCTGGCTTAATGATTATGGCCGATGGAACTCCCAAGGTCATTGAATATAACTGCCGCTTTGGCGACCCCGAGACTCAGCCGATTTTGCTGCGCTTGCAATCAGATTTAATAGCACATTGTATGGCGGCATTAGAGGGCACACTGGATCAACAAGCCACTAACTGGGATCCAAGGCCATCTATTGGCGTGGTTCTGGCTGCAGGGGGTTACCCTGGAAGCTATCGCGGCGGCGATGTTATATCCGGTTTATCCGATTTGCCAGATAACTCGAATGAAAAGGTGTTTCATGCCGGAACAAGCATGTCTGATGGCAAGGTTGTGACGAGCGGAGGTCGTGTACTCTGTGCAACAGCTATGGGCGATACGGTATCTGATGCTCAGGCGCGTGCCTATGAGGTAGCCGCTAAAATTCACTGGGATGGTGTTTATTTGCGTGATGATATTGGTTGGCGCGCCATTGCTCGCGAGCAAAATAGCTAGTTGTCAGCGACACAAGGGAGCGTAAATACTAAGTGATCAGGCGTTTTTTAGCAGTGATATTCCTTCCACACCCTATATCCCGTCGCACCTTGGGGTGGTCATTCTTTTGCTGTCGCCTATCTGCGGACATTTTTAACTAGAAAGCAACGCTTAAAAATAGCTACAATACATGACTATTGAAAAGAGGAGTTTTAAATCGTGAATAACCGAAAGTTGTCAGTACTGGATCAATTGATTACTCAAATTGATCACGGCTTGCGCACGGTATTAGGCGATGCTCCAACTCCAGAGAGAGTTTCACCGGCATTCAATGTGCAAGATACTGAACTCTCTAGCAAAGACCGCGATCATGCGGTTGCACTTATGCGCGTTAATCATACGGGAGAGGTCTGTGCTCAGGCGCTCTATCAAGGCCAGGCACTAACCGCAAAGCTACCCGATGTGCGTGAGCAAATGAAAGAAGCCGCCGTTGAAGAGGTTGATCACTTGGCCTGGTGCGAAGAACGTATCAAGGATCTTGGTGGCAGCACTAGTCTTTTAAATCCGCTTTTTTATGCCGCGTCTTTTGGCATTGGCGCCGGTGCCGGGCTCATTAGTGACAAACTAAGCCTCGGCTTTGTTGCTGCTACTGAAGATCAAGTCTGTAGTCATTTAAAAACTCATCTTGATCAATTACCCGCAGAAGACTTGAAAAGCAGAGCGATTGTTGAGGAAATGTTGGCTGATGAGGAGCGTCATGCACAGGCGGCCTTAGATGCTGGTGGTTATAAATTCCCTTCCCCAGTTAAACAGGCAATGACTTTAGTGTCATCGGTAATGACTAAGGGCAGCTATAAAATCTAACCCAAGTGACATAAAGAGCGTTCTTTTTGGTGATTGATAAGAAGCAGCTTAACTGCGCAAGGTTCCTTATTCTTGATAAGGACCAATTAACCCACTACTGCATAAAAATAAAGTAGAATGGCTAGCTGTCATAGAGATTTTGAGCAACCAAAATGAATTTAAATGCGTTAATTCTCGGAATTGCCGTGATTGCTCTTACTTTATTCGGTATTACACAGGGCTCAGAACTGAGCAAAAGTGAGTTTGGTCAAAAAGGTACATTTAACGTCAATCAAGCCGGCGCTTCTTGGCAATATCTTCTCGCTCTAGGACCCTTGGGAACTCTATCAACATTCAAAATAGTAGAAAACGGTAAAAAGACTATTATTCCTCCACTAAAAGATCTCACCAAGTGCGCTGAAGATCATTCTAAGAATACCTCATGCTAAACGCATCCATACTAGGCAATTACTTTAATAAGTCTGATCTTAAATTGGCAATCATGTCATTGATTGGGTTTTTATTTTATGGACTGGCAGGACTCGGCGTCATTCTTTTAATGAAGTTCCTTTCCTACTTCGCAATGGGCCGTGACCTAGCCTCGTCTCACGGAATAAGCCAAACCGACTCGTCTCGTCTCGGTGGGCTAGCTATTACAATTGTAGTTGGTTGCTACCTGTTTGGAATATTAATGCTAACGCCTTATGTGCCTGGCACTATGAGGTCTAATCAAGATTTCTATCTGTGGCTAGCCATCGCTGTGTGCGCACTTTTGGGGCTAGCAGAAGATATAAAAGCTGACTTTTTAACGCCGTTACTGCGGTTGATCTGCAAATTTTTAGTCTTTGGAAGCCTACTTTTTTTCTTTCCGGGCTTGATTCCCGTTGCCATCGGCGTTCCTGGATTAGACCAAGCCCTTCAAATTCCCATCCTTGCATGGTCACTGGTCACCATATTTTGCGTCGGCTTTATTAATGCCTTTAACATGGCAGATGGCGCTAATGGTTTAGTCCCGGGCATCGCCACTGCAGCTTTTGCCATATTCTTTAGTGAGTATGGAAGACCCACCGAAGGATTCTTTTTGTTTGCCTGTCTTATTTTTCTTGTTTTCAATGTTGTATCTGGTTGGTTTTTCCTAGGAGATATGGGCAGCTATGGCATTGGCGCGATCATTGTTGCTTACAGTTTAAATGGCGTTGCAGCAGGGGAATTTTCAGTATGGTTCATGGCATCACTGCTGGCTTATCCCTGTATAGACTTCTTAGTAAGCATATTGAGACGACTAAGGGCCGGCCGGTCTCCTTTTTCAGCTGACAACGACCACCTTCATAATCGCATCCATCGGCAATTAAAACGTGTTATCAAATCTCGGGTTTTGTCCAATTCACTTACCGGAATAATGATTAGCGGCAGTTCAGCTGGACTCACATTATTCGCTTTTATTAACCAATGGTGGCTAACAAGTAGCCATGAATGGATTATTTTATTTGTCGCTCAGGTTTTGTTATATGGGGTTGTCTTCAAGCTCACTAATGATGAAAATTCTGCGACTCAATTTGCTGAGCCATTGTAGCTATAGGAATTAGTGTAAGGCTAACTTACTTCACCATCATGCCGTTCCATCACACCAAAAATTCTGTCAACTATCCATTGATGTATCGGCGATCCTGACGTTCGTTGGTGCTGTAATAAGACCAACTTAATACTTTCTTCGTGAGGTAACTCCTCCGGAAAAGGCTTGCTGACAATACGATGTTCTTCACGTTCCATGACCCTACTCTTCTGGGTGGCAACCATCAGGCAATCCGTATCGCAGACGGTTTCCATGGCCGTTAGTAATTGGTTTGTTACCAAGGCTTTTTCGCGCTTTAAACCCAATTCAGCCAGTGTTCGGTCAAAACGCGCATTGTTTCTGGCACTAACGCGCTTGGAGATAAGCAGGTAATACTGGACGAAGGGATACTTTAGAATGTCTTCTAGGGTCGTCTTTTCCTTATTTGCTAACGGATGTCCGTGCCTCATCCAAATTGAAGGCGCATAGTTAGTGAGAGTTCTTGTGGTAATGTCATCGGTAATTCCTCTATCAATATCAATCGCAAAATCTAATGCACCAACCGCCAAATCACCCTCCACAGATTCGATGCCGCTTGATACTGAGAGGACCAATCCTGGCGCATCATTAGTGACAACTTTAGTTAATTCAGAGACTAGCGTTATAGCAACGAATTCAGGTACAGCGATTGAAATTTCTCCTACATAGGTAGCAGGATCAAATGTACCCTGACTCACCATATCCAGAATACTATCCAACAATTGGGGCAAGCGAAGCTGCATCTCTCTTGCCTTCGGAGTTGGCACTAATTCATTACCTGTTCGAGTGAACAAGGGATCATCGAGCTGATCACGGAGCCTCTGAAGTACTCGGCTCATTGCCGGCTGACTAATAAACAGTCGAGCCGCAGCGCGAGTGACACTTTTTTCTTCCAAAAGCGCCTGCAAAGAAACCAGTAAATTCAAATCCAGGCGATTCAGTTTCTGTAAGTTCATTCAACCCCTCCAACGTGGTATAACCAAAACGCATAATATCAATGCATACAATGCATTGGAATTATGCCACTTCAAAGCTTATATTAGTATCTAAGTTGTTAAGCAATGATTTAAAAAAGTAATAAAAAGCTTACCGGCACACAGAATTCGCCCTGCGATCCAAACCCCTCTTAATCCTGCATAGGATTTTTTTAAGGGACCTCACATGAGGTCCCTTTTTTTTAACTTTCAAAAAGGCTCTAGAAAACTCGGTATACCAATTTTGCATATATAAAATGCATAGAAGGCATTGGATTTATGCCGCCTCAAAACTTACATTAGCGTCTCTGCCGAACAGTAAAGGTTTTAGCGAGAATATCGCTGTTATCTACGCGGCAAACAGAATTCGCTCTGCGATCCAAACCCCTCTTAATCCTGCATAGGATTTTTTTCAAGGGACCTTATCTGAGGTCCCTTTTTTTTATCTTCCAAAAAATATCTGTAATTTTGGCATACCAATTTTGCATAGATAAGATGCGTTAAATGCATTAGATTTATGACCTTGGCGGGAATATAGTGCACGCATTGGAGCAATAAGGCTCTAAAAAATAAGGATTTTACTATGACACTCGTCTATTTATTGCTCGGTTTCGCCGGCATCACGGGTGCTGCAATTGCGAAAGATGATTTCGCAAAATTTGAAGCGCCTAACAAAGAGGCTTCTAAGGAACACTAACGTCATTCTGCTTGTGGCTCTCAAATTGATAGTCATTAAGCTCTGAAAATAGTTCTAACTAACTCCTCTTAGTCCTCTTAAAGGATTGTTCAAAGGGACCCTATAGGGTCCCTTTTTTGTATTCCGCATCCCCTCTTTGCTTAATCTCGGCCATAGATCTATACTTTAAAGAATAGCTGACTGTATAATCAGCCTAATTAAGTATTAATTCGATTACAAGGATGTATTGAATGATCATTCGTAACCCTACACATATTGAGGACGTGGAGAATTTTCTGGCGCATGGACATCGCAGACGATACCCAGCAAAGAGTACTATTATTTATGCCGGTGACAAGGCCGACACTCTCTATTATGTTGTCAAAGGTACAGTTTGCGTCTTAGTTGAGGACACAAAAAATAGTAAAGAGATGATTGTCGCTTACTTAAATCCAGGAGAGTTTTTTGGTGAAATGGGTCTTTTTGAAGATGGTATTCGTAGCGCTTGGATTAGGACCAAGACCGATTGTGAAATCAGTGAAATAGGTTACTTAAAATTTACAGAGCTTTACGAAAAAAACCCGCAATTTTTGTTCTCAGTAACCAAACAGATTAGCGCAAGACTTCGAAAGACAACTCAAAACGCAAGTAATCTTGCCTTTTTAGACGTCACCGGCAGAATTGCTAGCACGTTAAACGATTTAAGTAGCCATAACGACGCAGTCAGCCATCCAGATGGCATGCAAGTTAAAATTACTCGCCAAGAGCTAGCAAAAATTGTCGTGTGCTCGCGGGAGATGGTTGGACGGGTTCTGAAAGAGCTCCAGCAAACGGGGCTGATTTTAGTTCGAGGAAAAACCATCCTTATTTATGGTCGTACACCGGCTATTGAACTCCCCAGAAAATATTTTAGGTAAACATTTCCTGAAGCCTTAACCCTGGATTTTTGCTCCGCATAAACGCCTCTCCGACTAAAAACCCATTAACCTGCCTGGCGCGCATGTTACTAACATCAGTGCGATTAAGAATGCCGCTCTCAGTAATAACTGTAGTGCCCGACGGAATTTTGTTGAGTAACTGGTAAGTATTCTCTACAGAAACCTCAAAAGTATGGAGGTTTCGGTTGTTGATGCCAATCAAGGGGCTATTCAAGTGTAAGGCGCGCTCTAACTCTGATTCATCATGCACTTCTATCAATACATCCATGCCCAGTGAAATTGCAGTTTCGTGCAAGTTGCATAGCTCGCTCTGCGACAAAGCCGACACGATCAGTAAAATACAATCTGCCTCCATAGCCCGAGCTTCATAGATCTGGTAATTGTCGATGATGAAATCTTTTCGTATTACCGGCAGTGAGCAGGCATTTCGAGCGAGTCTTAAATACTCATTTGATCCCTGAAAGAAATCAACGTCGGTTAGCACTGAGAGGCAGCAAGCTCCGCCCTGCTGATAGCTGTGCGCAATGAATGCCGGATCAAAATCCTCACAGATCACGCCTTTGCTAGGAGACGCTTTTTTAACTTCAGCAATTACTGCAGCATCGCCCGCAGTAATCTTATTAATAATAGCTTGGGTGAAACCTCTTGGTGCAGAGGCCTGATTAATTTTTTCAACTAGCATAGACTGAGGAGTAATGGCGCTATGCTCAATTATTTCTTCTCGCTTACGCGCTAAAATTTTCTTTAAGATTGTCGGTGTTTCAGTACTCATGATTTTTCTCTCTTAACGCCAGACTAAATATTGTTGGTTAGGTCAACAAGCTGATCAATTTTTGCGCTCGCTGCGCCACTAGTGATTGACTCTTGTGCCATCACTACACCCTGCTCAATCGAATCTGCGCATCCTGCGACGTAAAGTGCTGCACCAGCATTTAGCGCAATCAAATCCGTCGCCGCTGGCGCACGGCCATGAAGTGCATCAACAATCATCGCAAGTGATTCTTTGGCGTCATTGACTGATAACCCATGTAGGGATTGTCTTTCACCAAAATAATCCTCGGGTAGAAGTACATACTCATTGAGCTGTCCATCCTTGTACTCTGCGACATAGGTTTCAGCAGCAATGCTAATTTCATCTAAGCCATCTGCCGAGTTAACCACCAGGATATGCTCCGCCCCCAACTGACCCAACACCTCAGCCATTGGCCGACACAGCGCTTTATCGTATACGCCAATTAATTGCCGTTTTACCCTAGCCGGATTAGTCATTGGCCCAAGAATATTAAAAATAGTGCGCATTCCTAGTTCCTTTCTAGGTCCAATCGCATATTTCATTGCACTATGGTGGGCGGGCGCAAACATAAATCCGATACTGATCTTGTCAACACAGGTAGCCACCTGCTCAGCACTGAGATTTAAATTTACACCTGCTGCTTCCAGTAAATCTGCAGCACCACTTTTACTGCTAACTGACCGGTTGCCATGCTTAGCTACACGACCACCGGCTGCGGCAACAACAAAACTTGAGACCGTCGACACATTGAATAAATTTGACTCATCACCCCCAGTACCGACAATATCAACAAGATGATCGCCACAGACCTCAACACCGGAGACAAGTTCGCGCATGACTTCGACGGCACCCGTAATCTCGCCAATACTTTCACCTTTGATTCGCAAGGCAACCAGAAAGGCTCCAATTTGCGCATCGCTAACACCACCAGACATTAGCTGAAGGAAAACGTCATACATCTGATCTCGGGTTAGATCCTGCCCATCCACAACTTCTGCTATTGCTTCTTTTATGTTCATTGTTATGACTCCAAAAAGTTGCGCAATAAATCATGCCCATGTTCAGTGAGAATAGACTCAGGATGGAACTGCACACCTTCAATGGCCAATTGCTTATGTCGAACACCCATAATTTCATCGAGGGAACCGTCTTCATTTTCAGTCCACGCAGTCACCTCAAGACAGACAGGCAGGCTGCTCTGCTCAATAACCAAAGAGTGGTAACGTGTGGCAACAAAGTGGGCGCTGAGGCCTTTAAAAACGCCGGTGTTATGATGGCAGATCCTAGAGGTCTTGCCATGCATCACCTGTTTGGCGCGCACAATTTTACCGCCGAAGGCCTGAGCAATACTTTGATGACCTAAACAAATACCCAGGATCGGCAATTTTCCCGCGAAGTGGCTAATTGTGCCAACCGAGATTCCCGCCTCATTCGGTGTGCAGGGCCCAGGAGAAATGACTATTTTTTCCGGTGCCAACCTCTCAATGTCGGCTATAGAAATTTCATCATTCCTAACCACCTTTACATCGGCTTTCAATTCGGCCAAGTACTGGACAATGTTGTAGGTGAAGGAATCATAGTTATCAATCATTAAAATCATTTTTTAGCCCCGCAAACCATTGACGCCGCGCGCATAACAGCCCGGGCCTTATTCATCGTCTCTTCCCACTCCAATTCAGGGACCGAGTCGGCAACAACACCTCCTCCTGCTTGAACATGGAGCTGGTTATCTTTAATAACCGCAGTGCGGATCGCTATGGCCATATCCATATTTCCATTCCAACCAATATAGCCAACCGCACCCCCATAAATATTGCGCTTTACCGGCTCGAGTTCATCAATAATTTCCATCGCTCTGATTTTGGGCGCACCACTGAGGGTTCCAGCGGGTAAAGTAGCTTTGAGCACATCAACGGCACTCATATCTTGTTTGACCTGACCTACTACGTTTGAAGTGATGTGCATGACATGGGAGTAGCGCTCTACCACCATTTTTTCGGTAACCTCAACCGAACCGGCTTGACTAATTCTGCCTACATCATTGCGACCCAGGTCTATCAGCATAAGGTGCTCGGCAATCTCTTTTGGATCAGCCAACATCTCTTGCTCCAGCAACCGATCATCAGCATCAGTCTCGCCTCTACGGCGTGTGCCTGCAATTGGCCTTACCGTGACCTGACCATCCTCCAGTCGTGCCAAAACCTCAGGAGAAGACCCGACAATATGAAAACCATCTAAGTCGAGAAAATACATGTAGGGCGAGGGGTTTAGTCTACGTAGCGCTCGATAGAGATTAATCGGCTGGTCGTTAAAAGGTGCCGTGAATCGCTGCGAGGGAACTACCTGCATAATATCCCCTGACAAGGTGTACTGCTTGACCTTCTCTACCGCTTGCTTGTAATTTTCTTTACCAAAACTAGATACAAAAGCCTCTTCACCAAGACCATCACCCTGCAGATTCATGGGCGGTAAATCGGGCTTGGGCTCGGCCAGTTTCAACTCGAGTTCGTCTAGCCGGGCTTCAGCATCTGCCAGGGCATTAGGATCTTTAGCATCAACATGCACCACTAACATAATAGTGCCCGAGAGATTATCAAAAATCGCCACTTCATCAGAGGCCATCAACAATATGTCAGGAGTACCCAATTGATCTGGAGGTGTACTTTTAGACAACCTAGGCTCTACATAACGAACTGTATCATAGCCAAAATAGCCGACTAGCCCACCGGTAAATCTGGGCAAGTCTGGCAAGTCTGGCATACTAAAGAGCGCGCGAAAGCGCTCAACCTCTCCCAACGGGTCATCGGTATTACGAGTGACCATTGGCTTTCCGTCTCGAATAATCTCTAGTCGATTGCCATACAGTTTAAGTACCGTCGAGGTTTGCATACCAATCAGCGAATATCGCCCCCACTTTTCACCGCCTTGAACAGACTCAAATAGGTAAGAGTTTGGCCCAAAAGCCAGTTTCAGGTATACGCTGAGTGGGGTTTCCAAATCCGCGAGTACTTCACGCGTGATGGGAATTCTATTGAAATTTTGAGTGGCCAATTTGGCAAATATATCGGGGTTCATGACAGCTTCCTAACGTTGTTCTCATTTGGCATACGCAAGTGCACGCGGCACTCAAGGTCAGTTAACCTCGCCAACGGCAAATCCCAAAATGAACAAACAAAGTGTCTTTCAACGCTATATCCTCAATGAGGTTTTATTGTAATCAATATAATGGTGTCAATAAACCTCTGGCGGCTACTTCAACCACTGTTGCCTATACTAATCTTGGCGAACGCTTGCCAGTTCAGCTCGGAGCTTAGTAATAATATCAGCGTAATCTGGCTGACTAAAGATGGCTGAACCAGCAACAAACGTATCAGCACCAGCGGTAGCTATCTCAGCGATATTATTAACACCGACACCGCCATCAATCTCAAGTCGGATATCATGCCCACTGTTGTCGATCATGCTCCGCGCTTGCTTTAACTTATCAATCGTTGAGGGAATAAACTTTTGCCCGCCAAACCCTGGGTTCACTGACATTAAGACCAGCATATCCATCTTATCCATTACCCATTGAGCTGTATCCAAACCGGTCGCAGGATTAATCACCAATCCCGCTTTACAACCCAAATCACGTATCAGCTGCAGAGATCGATCAACATGTGTTGAAGCCTCTGGGTGAAAAGTAATGTAATCAGCACCCGCATCAGCGAACATACGAATCATTTCATCCACTGGGCTAACCATGAGATGGACATCGATTGGCGCGGTTACACCATGATCTCGCAGAGCTTTGCACACCATCGGACCAATTGTTAGATTGGGCACAAAGTGGTTATCCATGACATCAAAGTGAATTATGTCGCCACCTGCCGCAAGCACCGTGTCAACTTCTTCGCCAAGTCGCGCAAAGTTGGCCGCCAAAATAGAAGGGGCAATCAAGTAATCAGCCATAACACACCTGTATTTAAATATTCTTGGATTATTTTGACGGTATTATATACCGCGATTAAGCTCTGTGGTGAACCCAAGAACAAAAAGGCCGCTCCATATAATAATTAAGCGGCCTTTTTGTTTATTTTCGAAAGGTATAAATTAATTTTCTTCGTTTAATTTCTCTTCTTCCATCATAGTCTTTTTCTTTTTTCGCATGCCTTTCTTGTTTTTCATCATTTCCTTTCGCACGGCTTTGCCCGCTTCTTTGGCTTCTTTTTTGCTTATGTAACCATTACCGTCGCTATCCATTTTGTTGAAGCGCTCGCGACCCTTATCGGCCTGCATGGCAATAAAAGCCTCGTGCTCATCATAGGATACCTGGCCATCTTTATCAGAATCTGCCATTTTGAAAAGTTTGCTCACAGGCCCGCCTTGCCCGTTACCTTTGTGATGATCAGCCGCCACAGAAAAAGACAGTGTCATGGCCAATACTAAAAATAAATAAGTTCTCATAATTATCTCCTTCGTGTGATTTGTCTTTATAAACGATGGTCAACACATTTGGTTGACCACCTAAAAAGACTAACTAGTAACTATAATCTTTAAACTGCTCACGAAGATCTTTTTTACTGATTTTACCGGTAGCTGTATGAGGGATTTCATCGACGAAAACACAGTCTCCAGGAATCCACCATTTAGCTATCTTTCCCTCCAGAGAGGCAAGAATAGAGGCCTTATCCGGAGTGACTCCCTCTGCGGGAATAACGATAAGTAGAGGCCGCTCTGTCCATTTGGGGTCAGCAACACCGATCACTGCCGACTCTTGAACATGCGGATGCGACATTGCCGCATTTTCAACATCAATAGAGCTAATCCACTCGCCACCAGATTTAATAACATCTTTAACACGATCGGTAATGATGACATAACCATACTCATCAATTGAGGCCATATCTCCAGTATCGAACCAACCATCTGCATCTAATGCAGGCTTATCGTCCAAACGATAGTAACCCTCACAAACCCAAGGACCCTTAACAAGTAATAATCCTGATGCGATGCCATCCCAAGGCAGAGCTTTGTTGTCTGAATCGACAATTTTCATTTCTACACCATAAACAATTCGACCGGCACGCACACGATAAGCATCTTTTTCTTCCTCCGTACAATCTTTCATCCACGCCATAGGTTTGTTGTATGATCCTAAGGGACTCATTTCAGTCATACCCCAACCAACATGCATGTAAATGCCGTATTCATCCATAGCCTTCATCAGAGATAGCGGGCAAGCTGAGCCGCCAGCCACCACCTTTTTTAAACTCTCTACGGTTTTACCTGATTTTTTAAGATAATCCACCAAGGCCAGCCAAACAGTTGGCACACCCAACGAATAAGTCACCTTCTCAGCATTGATGAGCCGCGTTAGAGTCTCACCATCAGCCATCTTAGGTCCAGGGAATACCAGCGTGCAGCCACTCATAGGGCCGTTATAGGCCGTTCCCCAAGCGTTAACGTGAAACATGGGTACGATAGGCATAATGACATCGCTACAAGAGATGTTCATCACGTCGGGAAGAGAGCCAACTATGGAATGCAGCACTGTGCTGCGATGACTGTAAACTACCCCCTTAGGATTGCCGGTAGTGCCTGAGGTATAGCACATTGAGCTAGCGGTTTGCTCGTTAAGGTCTGGCCACTCAAAGGTATCTTTTTGCCCACTAATAAATGTCTCATAACAATGTACATTGGATAGTTGAGTCTCAGGCATATGCGCCTCATCAGTAAGCACCACATAGCCTCTGACAGTTGGAAGCTTGTCTTTTAGAGACTCTAGCAAGGGAACGAACATAGGGTCGGTAAACACCCACTGGTCTTCAGCATGATTGATAATGAAATCAATTTGTTCAGGGAATAACCGTGGGTTAATGGTATGACAAATTTGTCCAGAACAGGAAATCGCATAATAAAGCTCAAAGTGTCTGTAGTCGTTCCACGCTAAAGTGGCAATACGGTCCCCTTGCTTAAATCCAACGCCTTCTAATGCATTCGCAAGCTGACGGACTCTTCGGAAAGCATCACCATATGCATAACTGTGGTGTGGGTTATCAGAGGTAACTGAGACAATTTTACTCTTGCTGTGAATTCGATCTGCATGTTTCATGATCGAAGTTATCGTCAGCTGTGAATCCATCATTAAGCCGTTCATGGGTGTTCCCTCTAAAGTTTATTATTTAAAGGTAAAAGGGTATCACTAGCGGATTCGCAAACAAAACGAATTTATCTAAAATAACCGACTAGCTAGTCCCGTAGGAATGCTAAAACTAACTCTGCCATCCCCTAATTTGAGCTACCAAACTCTGGAAAAGAGGGCACAGAGTAATTGTTACGCTCGTCTTTGCTTATGTGTTTGGGTGAGACTGCTTTCTCACGAGCGGTCTCTAAGCTAATAATCCCCTCATCAACCAGAGCACTCAAACTTTGATCCAAGGTTTTCATTTGTAATGAGCTACTCGTCTGTATCACTGAATATATCTGTGCAATCTTATCTTCCCTGATCAAATTGCGAACTGCTGGGGTTCCAATCATAATTTCGTGCGCAGCTATGCGCCCACCATCAACTTTTTTAAGTAGCGCTTGCGTGACTACTGCCTGAAGTGAATCAGATAACATGGATCGAACCATATCTTTCTCTTCGGCAGGAAAAACATCGATAATACGATTTATCGTCAACGCCGCAGAAGTCGTATGCAAAGTGGCAAATACTAAATGGCCCGTCTCTGCAGCTGTCAACGCCAAGCGAATAGTCTCCAAATCACGCATTTCTCCAACCACCACTACATCAGGGTCCTCACGCAGTGCTGAACGCAAAGCCTGGCTAAAACGTTTGGTATCACGGCCCACTTCTCGCTGATTAACTAAACACTTTTTACTTTCATGAACAAACTCTATGGGGTCCTCAATCGTTAAGATGTGGTAGTTGCGATTTTTATTAATGTAATCAACCATCGCAGCCTGAGTAGATGATTTTCCGGACCCCGTAGGACCGGTTATCAGCACTAATCCTCGAGGTAATAGAGCAAGCTTTTTAAATATTCCTCCCAAACCAAGTTCACTTAATGTAGGAATAGCCGCGGGTATAGAGCGAAAAACCGCTGCTTCACCGCGATTCTGATTAAATACATTGGCTCTAAATCTAGCGACTTCAGGGATTTCAAAAGAAAAGTCAATTTCGACCCCTTCTTGTAAAGACTTAAGTTGCCCCTCATTGAGAACCTCATGAATAAGCTCAGCCACCTGTTTGGGCTTCAAAACTGGCAGATCCATGCGAACAAGATCGCCATCAATTCGTAAAATAGGCGGAAGCCCTGCAGAGAGATGTAAATCTGAAGCGCCTTCTTTTATACTTAAGGCAAGCAATTGTGTAATGTCCATTTTAGTAGTTCCTTTACTCTTTGGGATACTTAACATTTACAAATTATCGACAGCCTGCCGTTGTAGATCCTATACAATGGGATACTGATAATGTTTTTGTAATCTTGTTTATAAATTAATCGTCCTTGATGTTCGTCATCAAATTTTGGTTTTATCTTTTACAGCAAGCTTAAATGTAGCAGAGGTTTTGAAAAAAATGAATAAATTTCTCGGTGTTGTGATGGACCCCATAGAATCTTTGAATTATCACAAAGACACCACTCTGGCATTACTGCTTGCTGCCCAGAATCATGGCTATGAACTTTTTTATATGACGCAAAGTAGCCTCTTCATAAACAGTGAAGGGCCTGGCGCAAAAATGTCGCCCCTACGTGTCTATGCCGATGAAAATCGCTGGTATGAACTTGGTGAAGCTATATTTAAGTCGCTGGGGGATCTAGATGTGATTTTAATGCGCAAAGATCCACCCTTTGATAGCGAGTTCATCTATTCAACCTATATTCTTGAGGCCGCAGAGCGCCTTGGCACATTGATCGTTAACAAGCCTCAGAGTTTGCGGGACTGCAATGAAAAAGTATTCGCCACTGAGTTTCCACAATGTACTCCGCCGCTGCTTGTCAGTCGTGATGAGGGCCTATTAAAAGAATTTTTAGTAGAACATAAAGAAGTTGTCTACAAACCTCTCGATGGCATGGGAGGCACGTCTATCTTTCGTGTAAAGGAAGGGGACCAAAATCTCAATGTGATAATCGAAACTCTAACCAACTATGGCCAAAACACCATTATGGCTCAAAAGTATTTACCAGAAATTCTCAGTGGTGATAAAAGAATATTGGTCATAGATGGAGAAGTCGTTCCTTATTGCGTGGCAAGAATTCCTGCCGCAGGAGAATTCCGCGGTAACCTTGCTGCAGGAGGGCGTGGTGTTGTTCAACCATTGAGCGATCGTGATCTTTGGATAGCCCAGCAGGTAGCGCCAGCATTAGTAGAAAAAGGGTTGTTATTCGTTGGCTTAGACGTCATCGGTGACTACTTAACTGAAATTAATGTCACCAGCCCAACCTGTGTGCGTGAAATTGATAACGCCAAAAAAACTGATATTGGCGACCAACTTATGTGCGCCATTGCCAATAGACTTGACGTAAAGAGTTGTTAGCTTAGCCAAACTTTGACGGCTAGTTGTTGGGTTTGAATATTTGAGTTTAGTCACATAGTGAGTCATATTGAAGGAATGAACAGCCTAAAGAAAACAGTCACTAGCTTAAAGAATCATTTTTTGCTTGCCATGCCAGGACTCGATGATCCCAATTTTTCTCAATCGATTGTGTATATCTGTGAGCACAGCACAGATGGTGCAATGGGTTTAATCATTAACCAGCAGTTAGATATACCGGTAAAGGCCATTTTTAAGCAATTAAACCTAGACTATCACGAAGAATACGGAGACGGACTGATCTTTGATGGTGGTCCCGTTGCCCGTGACAGAGGGTTCATACTGCACCGAACCTCCACTCAGCAGTGGGAGTCTACCGTCTCCATCTCTGATGAGATCAGTCTCACTGCATCCAAAGATATTCTCAGTGATCTGGCGATTGGCGCAGGACCCGAGCACGCTCTTGTTACCCTTGGCTATTCATCGTGGGAGGCGGGACAATTAGAAGAGGAACTAACCACTAACAGCTGGTTAACTATTCCCGCTAACTCAACCATCATTTTTAATATCGACTGCCACAAGCGCGCTGAAGCAGCCGCCTCGTCTATTGGTCTGGACCTTAGTATGCTGTCATCGGAAATGGGTCATGCCTGAATCAACTGCGCCAATGTCGGCAATAGGGTTTGATTTTGGGCTAAAACAAATCGGGGTAGCTTACGGTCAGACATTAACCAATACTGCCAAGGGCCTAAGTATCGTTAAAGCCCAAGATGGAATTCCTCAATGGCCATCAATTAGTGCGTTGTTGGATCAATGGAAGCCCAATATTATCTTAGTGGGACTACCACTAAATATGGATGGAAGCGAAAGCGAACTCAGTACCCGGGCGAGAAAGTTTGCTCGTCGCCTGGAGGGCCGTTTTGGTATCCAGGTAAAAATGGTCGATGAAAGGCTAACTAGTCAGGAAGCGAAATCCTTACTGCGCGAACAGAGCCAAAATCAGCGCGGCCGGACTGACGATCTGACTAAAATTGATCATATTGCCGCTGCGCTAATACTGCAAAGTTGGCTAGATGACCAATCTCTTGGCCGCGCTATTTAGCCCCTAAAATCTTAACTAGCAGGTTTTAAACATACATATGGCCCCCTTAAATGGATGATTTAGTCACAAAGATCGCTGTAATCGAGTCTCGCTTATGCGCAGTGACATCAATAGCCGAGCGAGACAGAAAAGATATTTTATTACTTGCCGTGAGTAAAACGCGTAGCGCAGAAAGCATAAGGCAGGTCGCTGAGACTGGTATAAAGAGCTTTGGTGAAAATTATCTACAGGAAGCATTGGCGAAAATCGCCAGCCTCCAGTCTCTAGATCTAGACTGGCATTTCATCGGTCCCATTCAGTCAAATAAAACACGCCAAATTTCTGAAAATTTTGCTTGGGCACACAGTGTTGACCGAGTCAAAATTGCGCAACGATTAAATGATCAGAGGCCTTCGCATATGGCGCCACTGAATATTTGCATGCAAATCAATATAGACAACGAAGCTACTAAATCAGGTTTTAGTACTGAACAGGCGTTGCCGGCAGCGCTTGAAATTACGGCACTGCCAAACCTCAACTTGCGCGGTTTAATGGCCATTCCTGCAGCGCGAGAAAATATCGAAGCACAGCGACTGCCTTTTGCTAAGTTGCGATTACTATTAGAGGATATTAATCGATCACTGGACAATTCTGAAAAACTGGATACCCTTTCCATGGGAATGTCTGCAGATCTTGAGGCAGCAATTCTCGAGCAGGCGACCATAGTAAGAGTGGGAACTGATATTTTTGGTCCACGCAGTACTAAATAATAGTAGGTAAAGTAATGAGTTCAATTGTTTTTATTGGTGGTGGCAACATGGCGTCCTGCATTATAGGCGGTATGATCGCTCAAGGGTTTGAGTCGTCGGACATTGCGGTTAGCGTGCCTACCCAAAACAGTCGTGACAGATTAAAAAGTGAATTTAATGTTCAAGTAACCGATGATAACCGCAGCGCAGTCGCCAGTGCCGATGTCGTTGTACTCGCCGTGAAACCACAGATTATGCGCAGCGTCGCACTAGATGTAGCAAGCGCAATACCCGCCAATGCGGTGGTTGTTTCAATTGCTGCAGGAATCTCTATTGAGTCCATGCAGGCTTGGTTAGGGGGTTCAATCGCTATTGTCAGAGCAATGCCCAATACTCCCTCCTTGGTCGGCACTGGGGCAACGGGACTTTATGCGAACCCAACAACTGGTGACGCTCAACAACAGCTTGTTAGTAAAATATTTGAGGCCGTCGGTTACTGTTGTTGGGTCGATACAGAAGCTCAGATTAATGCGGTTATCGCAGTGTCCGGCAGCGGCCCCGCTTACTTTTTCCGTATCCTTGAAATAATGCAGTTGGTTGGCCAAGAATTAGGGTTGCCTGAAAATGTCGCCCGACAACTAGCGTCTCAAACTGCATTGGGGGCTGCTCAAATGGCAAAAGATTCTAATCTGAGTCCTGCCCAACTGCGTGAGCAAGTGACCTCGCCGGGAGGTACTACTGAACGCGCCTTAAACACTTTTCAACAAGAAAACTTGGAAGCAATTTTTCGTAAAGCTATGACAAGCGCGGTAGCTCGAGCTGAACAAATGTCTGAAGACTTTTCAGAATAATTAAATTTAACGTTAGAGGATAAGTCTATGGACGGTGGCACGATCAATATTATAAGGTTAGTAGTAGATATCTATGCAACTGTCCTACTCGTCAGGTTGCTGCTGCAATTAGTGCAGGCTGATTTCTTCAACCCACTTTCACAAACGATCTTTAAGATAACCGCGCCGGTTGTTGAACCCTTACATAAAATATTTCCAACCATTGGAAGATTTAATACTGCGGCACTGGTCAGCGCCATTTTGGTTAAGTGGTCGTTTTTCCTAATCATTATGAGCTTTGACTCAGTGTCAGCTAGTCAGATAGCCATGCTGTTAGGCGTAGCCGCCTTGTCCCTATTGGGCACGCTGATTGAGATCTACTTCTATGGCATTTTAATCGTGGCTATTTCGAGCTGGATAGGCACCACCAGTCATCCAACAGTACGCCTAGTCAGTCAAATTATAGACCCCTATATGAAGCCGTTTAGAAAAATCATTCCACCGTTAGGAATGATCGACATATCACCAATGGTCGCTATTTTTACGCTTATTTTTATTCGTGGTCAGTTACTGCCAGTTCTAAGCAGCCTATTCTAATTACCGGCGTATCCTATCAAGGTGCAGGGTCAGGATACTGATTGTGCACCTGGTCAATCTCTGCCATTAACTCGTCTGACAGGGTAATCTCTCCAGCAGCAATATTTTCAGAGAGTTGTTGCATGTTAGTCGCACCAATCAGGCAACTAGTGACAAAGGGTTGCTGACAAACAAACGCTAACGACATCTCAGCCAAACTCAGGCCATGCTTTTTGGCAATCTCAAAGTACGCCTCTGTAGCGGCTTGTGACTGTGGGCTGTCGTAGCGAGAAAATCGCTTAAATAGCGCCATTCGAGAACCTTCAGGTTTCGCTCCACCAATATATTTGCCACTCAAAACGCCAAATGCCATTGGAGAATAGGCTAACAGCCCCACGTCCTCACGAATGGCCATCTCAGACAAACCTACCTCGAACTGCCTGCTCAATAAACTGTATACATTCTGTATACTAACCACCTTCGCCCAGCCGCGATCACTGGCTAATCTGAGGTATTCCATGACGCCCCAAGGCGTTTCGTTGGATAGGCCAATATGCTTCACCAATCCTTCATCAACCAACTCAGATAGAGCATCTAAGGTTTCATCAATGGCAATGCCATCGGCAGCGGGGTTGTGCTGATAACCGCGCTTGCCAAAAAAATTAGTGTCTCTCTCCGGCCAGTGAACCTGGTAGAGGTCGACATAATCTGTTTGCAAACGCTCCAATGACCCTTCGATGGCACGTCTTATATGATCTCGGTTTAGACGAGGGCCGCCTCTAATATGCGCCCAATCTGGTCTTGTATCCGCACGACCAGACACCTTAGTTGCCAACACAACCTCAGATCGCTTACCGGTCTGAGCAAACCATTCTCCAATACATCGCTCAGTATCTCCGGCGGTCTCGGCTCTTGGTGGTACGGGATACATCTCTGCTGCGTCAAAAAAATTGACGCCCTTATCAAGCGCATAGTCCATCTGCTCACAGGCTTCTTGAAGGTTATTTTGTTGCCCCCAAGTCATGGTGCCAAGGCCAATTAACGGGATTTGTATGTCGGTATTACCTAGTTTTCTATACTGCATTAGATGCTCCTTAATAACATTTGCATAGTCTACCCCAACAAATGGATATAAAAAATAATTATGCTTATGTTGCGTTAATCGCCAGCGCCTCTTAGACTTTGGACTAGCCCAGCCTATCAGACTACAAGAATTGCGATAAATAAGCATATGGTCATTGATTCACGCACAAATAATACCGGAACTGCCTTGAATAAAAGTGCAGTAATTTTTGACGCCCCGCTGAATTTGGCCTGCGGAGCGGTCTTGTCAGAGTATGAATTGGTCTTTGAAACCTATGGCACGCTGAACCCTGAGCGAACCAACAGCATTCTTATCTGCCATGCATTAAGTGGGGACCATCATGCCGCAGGCCTTGATGCCAACGGAAAGGTCGGCTGGTGGGATCACTATATTGGGCCTGGAAAAGCCATAGATACCAACCATTTTTTTGTGGTTTGTCCCAATAATATCGGTAGCTGCTTTGGCAGCACCGGCCCTAGCACGACAAATTTAGAGACCGGAAAACCCTGGGGTGTAGACTTTCCCTCTCTGGAAGTTAGTGATTGGGTGGCGTCACAAAAACAATTGATGGAGCACCTTGAGATTGACTGCTGGTCGGCGGTTATTGGTGGCAGTTTGGGAGGAATGCAGGCTATGCATTGGGCGGTGGCTCATCCTCAAAAATTAAAGCATGCCGTGGTGATAGCCGCTTCACTAAAGCTGTCCGCGCAAAACATCGCTTTCAATGAGATTGCTCGTCGAGCTATAGAATCTGATATTAACTTTAAGCAAGGTAACTTTTTAGATCACCAAACAAGCCCCATCCAAGGTTTAGCCTTGGCGCGCATGATTGGCCATATGACCTATTTATCCAATGATGCCCTAGGTCAGAAGTTTGGTCGTTTGGTTCGAAGTGGCGATATTGACGGTGCTGAGAAAGAACTGGTTGAATTTGAGGTCTCCAGTTACCTCAATTATCAGGGCGATAAATTCGCAACACGGTTTGATGCGAACAGTTACATCTTAATTACCAAAATGCTCGACTACTTTGATCTTGCACAAAACTACCAAAACAATGCTGTGGACGCATTCAAGCAAGCGCAGTGTAAATTTTTGGTCGTCGCCTTCAGTAGTGATTGGCGCTTTTCTCCCTCTTGTTCTGAAGAAATAACCGATGCGATTGTATCTGCTGACAAAGACGTGTCTTATCTAAGAATTGAATCTGATCAAGGACATGATTCTTTCTTGCTACCCAATGAACACTACGAAAAGGGACTTGGCCAGTATTTACAGCGTGTTGCACAAACTTTCTCTGGAGCGCAGTCATGATCGATGCAAACCGTATCATTGGTGACTGGATTGAGCCGCAATCACGCATTCTCGATTTAGGCTGCGGTGATGGCACTCTGCTTCATGATTTAACGCTCCGGCACAAAATTCATGGCTACGGTTTAGAAATAGACCCTGCGTCTATCAATCAATGTATCGCCAATGGCATCAACGTTATCCAACAAGATTTGAATGCGGGTTTAGCCAATTTCGCCGACAATAGTTTTGATACTGTACTGATGACACACACTCTGCAGGCACTGCGCTATCCGCATTTGGTGTTAGATGAGATGTTGAGAATAGGCCAACAATGTATAGTGACGTTCCCCAACTTCGGTCATTGGCGTACCCGTGGGTTTTTGGCGTTTAAAGGTCGTATGCCAGTAACAAAACAACTAGCCTATCAATGGTATGACACCCCCAATATCCACTTTTTCACCTACAAAGATTTTGAAGCTCTGTGTGCTGAACGAGGGATTAGCATAGTTAACCGAACCTTTATTGGTGGCCGTGCCAGTGACCTTGGTCTTGATAAAATCTGGCCTAACCTTTTTGCTCATACAGCGGTCTACCATCTCGCAAAATGAGTATACATAACATCTAAAGTACCAATAACGAGGTTGTACCTAATGAGACGAACCCTCCTGACAGCTGTGCTGTTAGTACTGCCAATACTATCTCAGGGCTTTGAAGAAAAACTCTATAAACAACATGGTAATTACAAGATTTTTTATACTGCCTTCAATAGTTCTTTTATCGAACCTAATATTGCTGTGGCCAACAATATAGTGCGCGGCAAAGGCAAAGGGTTGGTTAACATATCAGTTATGGAGGAACTTGCCATAGGTGTTCCCTCGATAGTCACTGGCCGGGTATTTAACATGTTGCAACAGGGTCAGTCACTTGAGTTTGTTGCAGTAAAAGAGCAACAATCACTGTATTATCTAGCACCGTTCGAATTCGAGGACGCGGATTATTTGACCTTTAAGATTACCGTCAAACCCAATGATGGTTCTCGCAGCTATGACTATGACTTCAAATTCCAGAAAAAAATGTATCATGATTAACAACCAATCCTGCGGACGTCTAACGTGAACCAGCAAAAGAAGCTAGTACTTGCTAGCGGTAACCCCGGCAAGATTAAAGAGTTACAAGAATTATTGGCCGATCAAGGAATTAGTATCATCCCGCAAGGGGATTTGAATATTCCAGATATCGAAGAGACCGGCCTAACCTTCGTAGAAAATGCTATTTTAAAGGCTCGAAACGCAGCGGCACTCTCAGGCCTTCCCGCTATTGCCGATGACTCAGGTTTAGAAGTTGATTATCTCCTAGGAGCGCCCGGCATATACTCCGCGCGCTATGCGGGTATTGGTGCTACCGATTCTACTAATCGAGAAAAGCTCTTGGCGGCACTTGTCGAGGTTCCCACAGAAAGTCGTAACGCTCGCTATCAAACAGTAATTGTTTATCTTCGCCACGCAGAAGATCCTACTCCAATAATTTGCCAAGGGACTTGGGAGGGTTACATTGCGTTGGAACCTAAAGGCTCCGAAGGGTTTGGTTACGATCCAATTTTCTATGTGCCAGAGACTGATTGTCATGCTGCTGAGCTCGATAAAGCCACAAAGCACACCCTCAGTCATCGGGGCAAAGCCATCGCTCAGTTTTTGCAACACATGAGCCTGTGATCCTCTTACCGCCATTATCACTTTATATTCACATTCCTTGGTGCGTTAAAAAATGCCCCTACTGCGATTTCAACTCTCATGTAGCCAAGGATAATATTCCTGAGCAAGAGTATGTTGATGCCCTCATTGAAGATCTGAAAGCCGATCTGCCTTGGGTACAAGGCAGAAAATTGCACTCAATCTTTATCGGTGGCGGCACACCCAGTCTTTTTTCTGAGTCGGCTATAGAGGCCATTTTAGTTGCTGCAGAAGCCTTAATCGGCTTTCAGTCAGATATTGAAATTACCCTAGAAGCCAATCCTGGGACCTTTGAGCAAAACAAATTTGCCGACTTTCACCGTGCTGGAATCAATCGTCTGTCTATAGGAGTGCAAAGCTTTGACGACTCACACCTCAGTCGCCTCGGCAGAATTCATGACTCTAGCCAAGCGCTAAGGGCAATCTCCACAGCTCAATCAGCAGGGTTCGATAATTTTAATATCGATCTTATGCATGGATTACCCGATCAAACTATAACCCAGGCAAAAAATGATCTGAGGCTAGCCATCGATACTGGCGCCATGCATATATCCTGGTACCAACTAACCATCGAACCCAACACTGAATTCTTCTCAAGGCCGCCTCGATTACCGGTTGATGATCGTCTTGCCGATATCCAACAGGCAGGCATGTCAATGCTGCAAGAAAATCAATTTGAACAGTATGAGGTTTCTGCCTTTGCATTGGATGGAAAAAGAGCGGTCCATAATATGAACTATTGGCAGTTTGGAGACTATCTGGGTATAGGTGCTGGCGCTCACGGTAAAATTACTATTCCTGAGCAAAGCCAAGTTATACGCACCGCAAAAACACGCCAGCCCGACCACTATTTAGCCCGAGTAGGCGACGCTCTTATCACCAAAAAAGTGATTGCCATTGATGAGATAGCGCTGGAATTTATGATGAATGGATTACGCCTAAAAGAAGGTGTACCTGCTACTTATTTCTCGCAACGCACCGGTATCAGTGATGATTCCATTAAAATGGTGGTATCGCGCCTGCAGTCGCAAGGTCTCTTAGAACAGGATTCCTCCCACTATCGTACCACTAGACTGGGCTATCAATTTCTCAACTCTCTACTTGAGCATTTTTAGATAACGCAGTGACAAGGTTTCAAGGTTTATGCTTCAATAGCGGACGACTTTTAGAAACGGAGCTTCACCTTGTTATTTGATCGAGTCTCTCTGCGTTTTGCCCTGCCTACTCTTTTACTAATCCTATTAAACCTCTCCAGCAAAGTAGTCGCCGACGATTCCTATCACAGTAGCGACTGCCATATTGATGGCCTAGAAGATCGCCTGCGCTGCGGTTATGTCACCGTTGCTGAAGACCCAAAAAAACCTAATGGCCGCACCATTAACATCCACTACGTGATTGTCCCAGCGGTCAAACCCCTCTATCCCGCTGAAGCGTTACTGGCCATTGCTGGTGGTCCTGGACAGTCAGCAATAGATAATGCGGCACTGTTTAATCAAACCTTCTCAAAAGTGAGGGAAACCAGAGATATTTTACTTATCGATCAACGTGGCACAGGGCGCTCAAACCTTTTGTCCTGCCCTGAGGATAAGAGCCTTTCTCCTCTTAGCATTGATGAGCGATTGTTCGACAATCTCGCTGAGACAAAAAAGTGCCTAGCAACATTTGATGCCGATGTTGCTATGTATAACAGTTCATTTGCAATTCATGATTTTGAGGCTGTGAGAAACCATGTAGGCTATACAAAACTGCACCTATATGGCATTTCTTATGGTAGCCGCATGGCGCAGCTATATATGCGTCACTATCCAGAGTCATTAGCTACAGTAACTCTAGACGGTGTAGTTCCTATGCAACAGTCAGTGCTTGCGGTTGGACTTTCAGTAGACCGTGCACTGGACGGTGTTTTTGATCAGTGTGCAAGTAATAGAGACTGCAATGAGCAGTTTCCTAATCTGCGCCTGACGTTAAATCAGCTCACTGGTAGATTAGAAAATAAAGCCATAGAGACGACTGTTTTTCATCCTGCCACCGGCGCACCCACAACATTCTTGCTCACTCGTGACAAACTACTTGGCATACTCCGCCTCTCAATGTACTCCCCCGCCACTCGCTCACTTGTACCGCTTACTATTGACCACACTGCAGCGGGCAATTATCAGTCTCTCTTAGGCCTTTATTCTTTAACGATGGACGGTTTAGATATGGCGATTGGTATGCACAACTCGGTGGCGTGCGCTGAGGATATTCATCGTATCGACGATGACCTATTAGCAGATATTAAGCAGTCCTATACCGCAAATGCTATGTACCAAGCTTTGCTTGAATCTTGTTCAATTTGGCCCACAGAGAAAGTCAATGACAGCTTTTTTGCGGCCATCGAGAGTGACATTCCAACGCTGTTATTGTCAGGCGAACTAGATCCGGCTACGCCACCAGACTGGGGTACATTAGCTATGGAGAAAATGACCAATGCAAAACACTTTGTAGCCTCTTATGCAACCCATGGCGTAGCTACCCAGTCTTGCGGAAATGATTTAGTCGCTGAGTTAATAGACCAGGGCAGCCTTAATGATCTGGATGATAGCTGTCTCAGCAAAGACCATCCCAGAGGTTTTTATCTTAATGCCAGTAGTGCGCAAGCATTACCCAATGATGCCGTTGAAGAGGATTCACTATGATTTCAGTCTCTAACCTTTCTAAGCGGATTGGCGACGTTCAAGCATTAGATAACCTTAGCTTTAATGCTGATGACGGTCAGATAACAGGACTTTTAGGCCCTAATGGGGCTGGAAAAACAACCTGCTTGAGGACAATTTTCGGACTTTTACAGGCGGACCAAGGGATTGCCACAATCAACGGTATCGACGTTGCTGTAAAGCCTATTGAGGCAAAGCAACAACTTGGATTATTCCCCGATCCATTTGGTATTTACGAGCGTCTCACGCCTCGGGAATATATACGTTACTTTGCGGAACTCAGCGGCATGTCCAAGAATTCTGCCATTGCAGCAACAACCAGAGTTATTAACGATTTACAGTTGCTGGATATAGCCGATCGTCGTTGCAAAGGCTTCTCACAAGGCCAGCGAATGAAAACAGCCCTGGCTCAGGCCATTGTTCACCAACCCAAAAATATTGTTCTTGATGAGCCTACGCGGGGGCTTGATGTGATGAGCACACGGATTCTCAGAGATATGTTGCACAAACTAAAGTCCGAGGGACACTGCATCTTGTTTTCCAGCCATGTTATGCAAGAAGTCGCCTCTTTGTGCGATCGTGTTGTGGTGATGGCCGATGGCAAAGCAGTAGCTATTGGCAGTCCGCAGGAGTTGTGCGATCAAACCAATCAAACCTCCTTAGAAGAAGCCTTTATAACGCTTATAGGAACAGACGAAGGGATTGCCGCATGAGCAATCACATTACAACATTGGTCCGAAAAGAATTAATCGATGCCATCAGAGATAAACGATCGGTAATGGCGGGCCTTTACTATGCCTTATTTACACCAATCCTTTTTGCAGTCGTCTTCACCGCTATCATCAATAAAGTCACCAATCCTGAAGACATCGAAATTACCATTACAAACAGCACCGCAGCTTCAGAGTTAACAAATTATTTAAGTAACCGAGGTATAACTCATGGCACTGATCCTACCTCATTGAAGAAAATTGAATTGGTAATTAGTTCCGATTTTGCAGAGCAACTTAATAGTGCAAAGCCGGCAGAAGTAACCCTCATTGCAGACCGCTCTGATGATAACTTGCGCAGTGCAATCAGCAGAACTCAGGGAGCTCTGCGCGGTTACAGTTCCGAAATAGCGAGTCTTCGCTTAATCGCCAGAGGAGTCAGCCCTACTGTAATTCAGCCGCTGAAAGTTCATATGCAAGATCAGGCTACCTCTGATTCAAAAGGTGGCCAGTTACTTGGTATGGTGATTCTAACCATTGTTTTGTCCGTGTTTATATCTGGAATGAATCTTGCCATTGATACCAGTGCTGGTGAAAGAGAACGAAACTCACTAGCTCTGCTGTTGAGTCACCCCGTGTCAGTACGTCAGCTCGTTTTATCGAAAACCCTCGCTGTCAGTACATTTGGTGTCTTGGGGCTTATTCTGGTGATGCTTGTTTCAAAAATTGTATATCCGTTTGTGCCCTGGCAAGAACTGGGGTTTAGCATAAATATCAGCCTACAATTTATACTCGCAACACTGTTAGTGGGTTCCACTGTGGCGATTTTTGCCGCGAGTATGCAGCTATTTGTATCGTTTATGGCCAAGAGCTTTAAGGAAGCGCAAACCTATCTTACTTTTGTTATTTTTGTGCCCATGGCCATGTCCTACGCTGTGACCTTAGACTTCGCCGTTGATGAACTTCGCTGGGCGCCGGTGTCAGGTCAACTGCAAGCATTAATTGATTTAGCCAAAGGTAAAGAAATTCCGGCGCTACAACTTGCTGTGTCTTGCCTATCCACATTGGCACTATCCTTTGCACTCATTTTTGGTATGGAACGACTTCTTAAAAGCGAGAAGATTGTGTTCGGACTTTAAGATGTGATCGCTCTAAAACATCTAAGAATCTAAAGAGTAGCTTGCTCTGAAACTTCTCTATGATGGTCATTAGAGCTAATTAATTTTTTAAATAATACCTAACAATAGATGCGTCAAATAAAACCCGTTATTATTTACAGCAAATACAAATTGGTGTGTAAATGGAAAATTTATTTCTACGGCTGCTAGATGAAAAACAAACCCTTCTTATTGACGGAGCTACAGGCACTAATTTATTTGCACTAGGCCTACAATCTGGCGATTCGCCAGAGTTTTG
>Ga0209502_10000201_pt1 | contig 67745 bp, 58 predicted proteins | sample ArcticOcean_MG_C_10_FD_187442 | JGI IMG/M metagenome (GOLD analysis project Ga0209502, IMG submission 187442) | Marine microbial communities from western Arctic Ocean - ArcticOcean_MG_CB11_90 (SPAdes) (version 2) | ecosystem: Environmental > Aquatic > Marine > Oceanic | place: Arctic Ocean... | reverse complement strand
TTGGCGCTCCTGCACCTCCAATGCCTCCTATGGATGCACCTGCACCACCGGGTTTGCCTCCAATGCCACCAATGCCAGAAATGGAAGCCGAAGCACCTGCTGAACCTTCAATGATGGCAGACAGTGCGGCACTTCTTGGCGCTCCTGCACCTCCAATGCCTCCTATGGATGCACCTGCACCACCGGGTTTGCCTCCAATGCCACCAATGCCAGAAATGGAAGCCGAAGCACCTGCTGAACCTTCAATGATGGCAGACAGTGCAGCACTCCTCGGATCTCCAGCACCTCCTGAAGCACCGAAGGGAATCCCCCTCTTACCGACCTCACTTGCTGCAGACCCAGTCCTTGGGGCTCCTGACAACCTCATGGGTGAGCAAGCTGGCGCAATTATTCGAACCAGCGCTGAAGTTGACGAAGTACTCGGAGATAAACTTGAAGGAACACTTCATGAAGTTGAAAAAGCCACCTTAAGTGCAGAAGGAGAAATCATCAAGCAGACCGTCAAAGGTACGCTCAAGGTGAATAATCCGTCTGCAGAAGACCGGATTTATGATATTGATGTCATGCTCGATAATGCAGATGCTACCGACATTGGTGGAGATAATGTCTCTGTCGATGAATTGGAAGCAGGTGCAAACTACAGCATGAAATACAAGGTCAATGGCAAGAGAATGCTCGTTCTACGTGAACGCCTCGATACCAATCCGGCCCGTCCACAGGAACATTCCCTTTCGGTCGCCTCCGGCGAAGAAGGTGGCCCAATTGCTTTGGAAATTGAAGTTGAAAATACAGCCACAGTGGCCATTAACAACGTTGTTGTTTCTCGTCCACTTCCAAAAGAACTATCTTTTGCAAGCATTGGTGCAGCAACACTCGATGAAAACACACTCACTTGGGATGTCGGCACACTTTCTGCTGGTGAAAAGCAAGTCCTCAGTATCGAAGGAACCATCGTTGTATCTGGAACAAAATCCATCAATGCTGGTGTTGCATCTGCGACATACACTTCGAATTCAACGCTTTCAAACTTGAACTTCAGAGAACTCGATGCTTTCTGCCGTGGATTCTCTTACATGCGTGTTCGTGAAGATGAACGCCCAGACAATTGGCTCTGCCGAACTACGTTTGAGAACCGTTCCTCGTTCGCAGTCGATTTGGTGAAACTCCAAGTTCGCATGAAGGGAAGCGACGACTTACTTTTCGATATTAACGATGTTCGACAAGACGTCAAGCCTCATGGAAAGTGGGAAAGTGAAGAGCGCACTGTTATGGCGCAATCGAAGCCTGACTTTGCAACTGAACTTGCATACACCATCCTTCCTCGTGCAAGCCGAAGCACTGAAGGCTCGATAGGCCTTCAAGCAAAGACGCTCCAAGTTGTTGAAGCGAACTTAGAAAAGGTCTACTCTACATCTGGATTGCGTTCGTACCGATCTCAAAAAGTCACAGCGTGCTTAACATTGAGCAACAACGGTTCTTCTGACATCAACTTGATGCGTATTACCGATGATGTTCCTGGACTCTTCGATGCACCAGATGTTTCTGCAATGACCATTAAGATCAACGGCAAGGAACTCGATGCTGAACAAATCAAAACAGAAATCAACAGTGGAATTACACTTGAGAAGGTAAACCGTTCACCAGACGGTGACGGTCATACATTGACCATTACTGTCGGTGCTCGTGGCCCAGTTGGTCTCAAGCCTGGAAATAACATGACCATTGAATACGATTTGATTTCTCCAGATCCTTCTCCGGACAATACCGACATTACTGCTCCTGCTCGAACTGAATTCAGTGCAGAGCGATATGGACCTGTTTGCACCCGAGACACAACTGTAGCTCCGTCAATTAGTGTGATTCACAACCGACGTGACTTCTCCTTTGGTAAGACAACTCAGAAGATTGGTGGCAAAGGCCGTCACGAAGTCTTGATTCTCTTTTCCAATGATGGTGATACCGCATTGCAAGACGTTATTCTAAGCGACATCATACCTGAAAAGTTCGAAATTAAGGATTGGTTAATTCGTGGAAACAACGACAAGCGTGATGACTGTGAAATGGCAACCAAATCTGGTGAAGGTGGAACACACATCACTTGGACCATCCCAATCGTCGAAAAGGGTGAACGCCTCGAAGTCTCGTTTGAAATTGTTGGCCCTGGCGTCATCGATGGTGAAGCAGGAAACCGATTCCACGGTGTACACTTTGGAGATGAAGTTGAAACCGAAGACATGGCATCCTCGACTGAAGAAGAAGTTGTTGAAGAATCCAGTGAAGCACCGGCTGAGGAAGAAGTTGAATCCAAGGTCTCATGGAGAGAGGATGTCCTCCTCCGTGTCATGGCTGCTGCTGACATTGATGTCAGTGAACGTGATGCCTTTGTTGTTCATGCAGAGAATTTTGATTTGGATGAAAACGGCTATCTCAAAAAGGCTGAACTTGAAGCTGCTGCAAAAGCATGGAATGCTGATGCATCTGGTGAAGAAGAAGTTGTTGCTGAAGAGGCTGTTGAAGAACCTGAACCTGAAGAAGTTACCGAAGAGGCTACAGAAGAACCTGAGGCTGAAGAAGTTACCGAAGAGGTTGTTGAAGAACCTGAATCTGAAGAAGTTGTTGAAGAAGCAGAAGCAACTGAAGACGCAGCAGAAAAGAACTGTCCAATTTGTATGGCAGTGAATACTGCTGATGCTACTGCTTGCTCAGTTTGTTCATTCACTTTCCCGTGATTCATTCAAAGTACGCTCTGAGTGAGTCGTCTGAACTTTCGAGTTCACGTTCAAGTGAGTACGTTTTGAAAGAACGAAGAACGAGGGTCATTCAGGCAAGACCCATTGCGGCCAGTTCTCATTATCTGATGAGTTACTTACAAGGATCAGGACTGGACGGTCCACTTTCGAAAGAACAATCTCCAACGAGTTTTGGGTAGACGGTGGTACAACGCCGTCTCTAAGGTCGACTGCCAACCACGCATCAGGATACTGTTCCATCCATGCGATCAGTTCTGCCTCTATGCCTTCGGGAGGAATACCTTGGCGAACACTTGCAATGAATCCCCACCCAGGTGGACAGCGACGTTCAGCATCAGTCCACAAAAAGATACGACGCTCACCAGGTAAGCGCTCTAATTGAGATTCGGCCTCCTCCAAAGTGATGCAAACTGGCCGGTTTGGCATTGGCATTGGTAATGAATGACGCCAAGTTCGGTCCAAATCCAACGGTTCTCTGCGGCGCATGGAAGACCGTTATCGCCTCATCGTTTCAATCTCTCGGCACGGAGTGTATGAAGTGCGTCAATGACAGATGAATTCAAGCGAACCTTCATGCCCTCTATGCGCCGCCCTCGATACATGTCCAACGGGAATGCACCCCCGCCACCTCAACCGCCAGGTGGGTCAATGTTGATGATGCTTGGAATTATGGTCATGATGACTCTCTTGATCATGAACCCAAGTATTCGTAATACACTCGGTGATGTTGCAGACCCTGTCTTATCTCCGATACTACCTGAAGAATCCTACTTCGTCTTTACAGTACTCATATTGGGAAGTTTCTCGATGACAATGAACACCGTTCTTCGGAATTTCTTTACCGACCCAATGGCTCAAGCTCATATCGGCCATCGGCAGGGCCAAGTCCGTAAAATGATGAATGATGCACGTGTTTCACGCGACCCTATCTTGCAAGAAAAAGCAACCACGCTTCAGCAACAAATGATGCCTGAGCAATTGAAAGTTCAGATGGGGGCGATGAAGCCAATGATGTTCACGATGGTTTTTATTATCGGTATTTTTGCTTGGTTAACAAGTGCTGTCGAAAGTTTCAGAGTCGACTACGTTTCTCTCCCATGGGCATCAGAATGGAACTTGCTCGAAGACAAATTCCTCTTTTTCCCAGCATGGATTTGTGCATACATCTGCATGAGCGCTCCACTCGGCCGAATAATCGACCGACACATCAAACTCTTCCGATACCGTAAGCACCCCCTGGTGACGGCTGGCGATACTCTCAAAGAGCCACTTCTCCATCTTGTAGTCTCTTCTACATCCTCGGTTGACAGTGATGCCAAGCGTCGAAAGCAACGTAATCAGCGCAACAATCCAAGTAACCGGAGCAAGTCAAAAATTTGGCCAAAGGATGAAACTATCGAAAAGCCGGTGAAGGTTGAATCAAAATCGAATGAATGCCCAGAGTGCGGCCTCAGTATGATTACAAAACTTGGAGCCAGAAGTAGGCGCTGTGACGTTTGTCGACACGAGTGGGTGTAGATATGCCACGGATCACCGTGTCAGGCCATCCAGGCAGTGGTACAAGCACCTTAGTGAAAGGACTTGTAGCGCACTTTGGCTGGACATCCCTCAATGGTGGAGATGTATTTCGAAACGAAGCTGCTAATCGGAACATGGGTCTTCAAGAATTTGGAGAATTGTGTAAAGGTGACCTCGAAGTCGATCGGGCATTGGATAAACTCTTACAGGAAAAAATGCTTGCAAACACTGCAGATATTGTTGAATCAAGATTAGCAGGATGGTGGGCATACCGGTTAGAAATTCCTTGTGTTCGGCTCTGGTTAGAAGTTGACGAACTGGAACGAGCCACGAGAGTCTCTTATCGAGAAGGAAATTCTATAGAACAGGCGCTAGCAGAGAATAAAAAACGCTCTGCGGTCGATGCTGAGCGCTTTATGGAACTCTACCAACTGTTACCTGAACAGCGCGAACCCTATACCTCATTACTTGACGCAACAAACCTTGGCAGTGAAGAAGTGCTTGCTGCCACTATCACAATTTTGGAGAAATACCTATGACACTACACATCCTTGATGCTGCTGCCTCTACCAATCCTGCCATCGGTGGGATCCCAGATGACCGAGATGTTGAGGAGCGCCTTGCTTCTGGATTTATCCTCTTGGACAAACCTGCAGGCCCGACTTCTCACCAACTCGCATCCTGGGCTCGTGACCTCTTTGGTCTCGAACGCTTGGGCCACGGAGGCACACTCGACCCGTTTGCAACAGGTGTCCTTCCTTTGATGGCAGGAAAAACCATGAAACTCACCAAAAAAATCCTTACGCACAAAAAGACCTACATCTGCGTGTTCCGTTTTACCACAGTCCCTGACGAAGCACAACTCAAGAAAGTAATGAAGCAACTTACTGGACGGGTTTACAATGTACCTCCGGAAGTTTCTGCGGTCAAGGTACAGGTTCGAACTCGTAAAATCTTCACTTTCGAAAACATTGAGATGAAGGGGAATGATATGATTGCACGTGTTTACTGTGAAGCAGGCACCTACATTCGTACAATGGCTCGAGACCTTGGATTGCTCTTGGACATGAAAGTTCAGTTGAAGGAATTGCGTCGTGAAAACACTGGCGTGTTCAAACTTGAGGATTGTATTACCATGCAAGATTTAGCAGATGCTGTTTGGCTCTGGAAAGAATGCAAACAACCTGAAGCTTTACTCCGAGTCATTCATCCAATCGAAAAATTACTGCTTGACTTACCAACGGCGACTGTAAAGGACAGTGCTGCTGCTGCTTTAGCACATGGTGCACCTTTGTTGCGACCTGGCCTGGTTAATATTTCTGCAGGAGTCAAAGCCGGAAAGGAAGTTGTCATTCAAACTCTGAAAGGCGAGGCAGTAGGAATTGTATCGCTCACGCTCGGAACGGATGAAATCGCTGCTATTAACGAAGGTGAAGTTGCTCGACCAAGTATGGTCTTGCTCGATGAAGGATTATACCCTCGTCGCTGGAAGTCTCCAGAGTGAATCAATTAAGATCCTCAAGCTTCAACGTATTCTTCGTAAATATATTCGTCTGTTTCTATTCGTATTTTTAATACTGACATAATTCCCACATCCACTTTGTCAACAGGTGTTGAACGGCCCCCACAGCCTCAAAGCAAATTTTTGTGAGACGGTCTCCCTATCAAGTTTGAGGGTGTTTTTCGCGTTATCCGTCAACCGGGATGTTTTTCGCCCTCGAAAGCAAAGAAACGATTTTCATTCGATTTTCTTAATTTTTGCTGGAGTTAAGAAGATGAATACACCGCCGATTGCTACGATTGCAAATGCTGTAAGTCCCACAAAAATACCATCAGAAATTTGACCAGAATTCGAATTGAGATTGTCTGATGTAAGAGCCGGTTCAATAGCAACAGCAAGTAATCCCTCGTTGTTATCTTCTTGACCTTCCTTTATCTCGAGACCTCGGTCAATAACAGCACGGATCTGAATTTGTTCCTTGTCGTCGGGAACTTGCCAGTCACAGGTCACATAAGCAACGGTACCAGGTTGCAGTGAAGGTAATGTCTCAAAATCAATCAGTTCCGAATTCGCCTCGCAGCGAACTGAGATCATACTCGCTTCTGCTTGACCAATGTTTCGAACAAGTACTCGAATTGAAACAATATCACCCGAACGGATTATCTCTGTCCCGATATCAATTTCTTCGACATAGAGGTCTGGAAGCGCGAGAACTTCAAGGTCCAAGATTCTCTCATGACAAGAAGTTTGGTCACATAGAGAAATCAGTACAGATGAAAAACCAGGAGTTGGGGCATTCACGGTCAATGTTTTGTTGAAGACGTCAATGGTAACCCAAGAACGATTTGATGATGCTGTTAATCCAGATGAATCAACATCTGAGTAATCAAAAGAAATCACAGTTGGAATTGATAATTCAACGGGGACTAAAGATTGAAATTCTTGGAGTACTGGTGTATCGTCAACGTTTTGCACATTGGTGATAAAAGTCTCAACCCAAGTATTTCCGGCAGCATCGGTGACCGTTGTTTGAATCGTGGCTTGTCCTGAAGATTCGGATTGAAGTGAGAGGCGAATATCGCCTTCTGTTAAGTCAACGACCACCAAGTCTGGATTAGAGTTGGAAAAACTAACTTGGAGGTTTTCGTAGGTCGTTCGATCATCGGTACATCGATACAAGAATGGTAAGATTCGACCGCCGCCGTCTTCAGTCAAGAATTGGTCGCCAACGGGAAGGCACACTGGGTCTTCATCCCAATCGACATCATAGCCGCCTGTAACGGTCATCGAAGTAACCTCAAGGGCTGTTGTACTGGCGTTTCCAAGTGAATCCCATGTAAACCATGTTTTCAATTCAACTTTGACTGAAGTATCGCCTGCCGACATGTGCTTACCGATCGGGAAAGAAAGGGCCAATGAGGGTGACAAAGCCACTGGTTGATTGGTCACTAATTCATCATTGACAAAAAGGAGCCAACGAGAGTAAACCGAATCGAGGCCATCGACATCACCAAAGATTCGACCTTGCAATGAGAGTGTTGGGTCATTGACATCAACCGTGAATGTTGAGATACATGCATCGATGGTGGAAATTCGAAGTTGGGTAAATGAATGGTCTGGAAGAAGCATGTGTTCATCCATCGAGGCAAAATCAGAAAAGGATACACCGTCATCCGAAAAAGAATATTCCAGTCCGACATCATCGAGGGATTCGTTTTCTAATGTGTAGTGTACTCTTCCAATACGTTGGTTTGGAGGTGTCTCAATAATTTCACTGGTCCAGAGACCTGATGAACCCGAAACACTCGATTGGAGACCACAGTCTGCCAACGCCATGTTATCGGATGTCCCAGACATCAAATCAAGACCAATGACTGGCATTTCATGTCCAGTGAATTGAGCTTGTGCTGAACCATATTCACCACCATACCATGGTGTTTGCATGATCACTTCTATGCCAACGGCATCAACATTGAGTTGTGAATCATCAGTTGAACCCACCGAGACATAATCCAAGGTAACCACTGAATTTTGAATGGTGCTCCAATCCCAAGTGGTGAGGTCAGAGACATTGTAGGACCATGGGTTTGAAAGATAATCCAAAGAAGTTTGTGTGTGAGAGAATGTGGTTAAAGATTCGTATTGACCGTCGTAATTGAGTGAGATTCGAACTGAATCTTGGTATAACTGGTCGGGGACTGAAAAAGCAACGACAACAGCAACCCCAAGAACCTCATAGTCTGTAGAACCGAAAGCATTGAACGAAGACAATTGAATTTCAGGTCCGGTTGACCATGAGGTTGCCCCGTCAGGAGTGCCGATTGAGTTATTCGAATCGGTAGGTGAGGATTGCGCCCAGAAAGTCATGCTGTCTTGATGCAATGGGCGGTGATGAACCATCGTTAGGCGTTGATCAGCTACCATTGCGTCGGTATAGGTTGCAGGTTCTTCAGAAAAGGATGTAAAAGCCCCAAGTGTCCAATTCGAAGGTTGGGTGAAGTCGCCTTCAGGGAATATTTCGACGGTGTTCGTTTGATGCACTGAACGAGAAGAAACAGCACTGTACGGCGCCAAGAGTAACAAAAACAACATAAAAAGAACGACGGAATGACTCGGCTTTGTTGTACGCATGTATTGACGAGGCCAGCGAATACACTTGAATAAGAGGGTGGCTTGTTTCATCGTTTCATGGTTTGAAAGTATGAAACGCTCTACGGATTATTGAAATACCACGCCAATGACCGCGACTTACCTCTCATGGCTGTGATGGTGTAGGGGTTAGCACGGCAGATTGTGGTTCTGCCAGCCCGAGTTCGATTCTCGGTCACGGCCCCTTTAATTTCTATCCAGTTGATCTTGGTCAATTTTATGACCCATGCGTTCAACTTTGGTCTCCAAATAGAACCGGTTTTGTTCACTCACACCGACAACAAGTGGAATCAAATTCGCCACCTTAATCCCATGCTTTTCGAGTTGTTCACGCTTATTTGGATTATTCGAAAGTAAACTGACATGCGTAATATCCAGGGCAGTAAGCATACTCGCTGCAATACTGTAGTCTCGACCGTCAGCAGGTAAACCGAGCATTAAATTGGCATCGAGCGTATCAGCACCTTTGTCTTGAAGGTGATACGCTTGGATCTTAGCGTGAAGTCCAATGCCCCTGCCTTCTTGGCGCAAATAGAGTAAACAACCCCAGCCGCGTTCTACAATTGCTTTCAAAGCAGAATCAAGTTGAGGACCGCAATCACAACGAAGACTACCCAATACATCACCAGTGAGGCATTCTGAATGCAATCGCACGATCACTGGGTCAGGACCGTCCATATCACCAAGTGTAAGTGCTACATGGTCAAAGCCAGTCGAGGCTTCATGGAAGACTCGAATTTGGAAGTTACCATGTATGGTTGGAAGTTTTGCTTCACTCGGAACTGAATCGGTTTCAACTAATTCTACGGGGGGGTTTTCAGTCATTCAATCACCTCAATCAAAAAACGAAGTTCTCCTGCTTTTTCTTCGATGGACAAGATGAGGTTCTTTCCACGAGCCGTAAGTAAGGGCATATCATACACTGTTTCCGGGTCATCTGCTAAGACTTCGAGGATTTGGCCTACGTCCATATTCGAAAGAGCTTTTTTCGCTTCAGCAACAGGTACTGGGCAAAAAAACCCGATGACATCAAGTTGGTGAGTTGGCGAAACCATTGACCCTTCTCCAAGGGAAACAACCTCGACCATGACATGCGCTGGTCATCATCCTTTTCAAGGCCATCGAAAATGATGGGTGGGGCTTTCATTGCGAATCTGTGGTTGACGAAAGATAAACCGCAACTTGATGAGGAGGAACACCTACGCAAAGCCATGAGCACGAATGCTAAGTCCTCCTCTGCCAAAGAGGATTTGGACTGGTCTGAAGTTGCTCAACTCGGGCTCCGATATGCACGGATTCCATTGGCGTTACTCTGTGTAGAAGCGTTTTACTGGTTTTTAACTCAACCTTCGGATACTTTGGCACCTTTACAGGTGACTGAAGCATGGCTATGGAATGCCATTACGAATTTATTGTACAGCGATGGTGAATATATCGCTTCGACATTATCAACGCATAATGGATGGATGACGAGAATTGATTTCCTCCATCGTGATTTCCCTGGGAATTTCAATACCGTAGGCCTGTATGTATCGGATGAATGTGCAGGTGTCCATGAAATGATCTTCTTATCGACCCTGGTCGCTATGACTGAAGGAGTACCGCAACGTCTCAAAATCCGTTCTATTCTTGTCATGTGCAGCATCATCTATGTTCTCAACATCATGCGTCTTGTGATGTTCTTCCCTATTGCAGTCAATGACTGCACCTCGAATCCAAACCAACCCGAATGTCTTTCTGGGATGTGGAATTATCACACTGCAGTCTATGAATGGGGATTCTTATTGGTACTTGTGACCATGTGGGTCATTTGGTTTTGGAGAGTTGGAGGACCTGCCCGTACCCTGGATGCAAGTATGTCCAATGCTGCAGGAGAGGAAAAGTGGCGCTTGAAGTTCCGAACTCAATGGTCATCGAAGCACTACTATTTGCTCGCAGGGGCTGTAATGCTGTTGCTGTTCGCTGCCCACAATGTGACTTCAAATGAGGAAGCAATGGCTGCAAAAGAAACGCTTGACTTTTGTTACTTCTCTGAACTCATATCCTCGGACTGTGGACAAGCTCAGAATCGCTGGGATGATGCAATCGGATATGCTTGGTCTCTTTCAGCCATCGGACTGGTTGTTGTTGGTGCAACCTCTGTCGTAATTCAGCGACCTGATGAAGAAGGAAATTGGCCCCAATCGAAGCGTCAAGAAGAGTTGAAGATGGTCGATGAAGCTGAGGAAAAGATTCCTCGCTCACGTTATAATAAGAAAAAGACTGGTTCTTGGAAAAAGAACAGTGAGTCAGCGACAATGAGATCCGTTGATGGTGATGAATCAGAAGCCGAGGAAGAATAATCTTCCTTGTTTCAAAGCCGCCTCACTCAAACACAGTTCCAGTGACTCGTTGGCCAGCCATGTCGTGCTTTTGAAGCGCCTTGATTGCGAGACCAACCTTGCTGGTGTGAATACTGATAAAGGTAGAACCATCGTCAAAATGCACATCACCGAGAGCCATTTCATCACAGCGAAGTGCACGCTGGAACCAAGAGGCTACTGAGCGAGATGAACCTGCGATTGAAGGATCGATGTCCAGTTGAAGCGTTACGAATCCGAAGACATCTGCAGTTTCTCCAAAGTCATCTTGGCGGGCCACTGGGTCACGGTCAATGCCGTCTGGAAGTTCTGGAGCCTCGGAATCAACGATGTCCAAACCGTAAGTGGCCATAATCTTCGAAAGTTGTGGAGCATCATCTCGAGAAACTAAACTCCAAGCCTCGCCTTTGCGACCAATACGGCCAGTTCGTCCAACACGGTGAATGAAAGAATCTAGATCAACTGGTAGGTCATAATTGACAACCAAGGTAATTCCATCGACGTCAATTCCTCGTGCGGCAACATCCGTTGCAACAATTGTCTTGACTTCACCCTCTTTGAAACGGTTGAGAATCTTTTCACGTTGGTTTTGACTCAAATCACCATGCAATCCTTCGACAACAAAGCGATGCTTGTTCAATCTCTGGACCGCGAGGTCGACCATTCGCTTGGTGTTACAGAACACAATCGTTTGGTCTTCGTTACTCATTCTGCACATCAATCTTCCAAGTGCCCAAAGTTTGTTTGTACGCCCAATGTTAATGCTGTACAAATCAATAGGAGGAATATCTAATTCCTCTGTATTGGTGAGAATAAACTCAGGCTCATTCATAAATTCATGAGCAGCGTCAATAATCTCTTGAGGGAATGTTGCTGAAAACAGAAGCGTTTGGTCACGATTCTTCATGCGTTCAGTAACCCACATGATGTCTGGGAAGAAACCCATGTCAAGCATGCGATCTGCTTCATCCAGACAGAACAAAGTTGGTAATTCGAGGTTGATGTGTCCACGTTCGGTCATGTCCATCACACGGCCAGGCGTTCCAACAATGATGTCAACACCATTGCTGAGAGATTTTGCTTGCTTTTCGAGGTCAGTTCCACCATAAACAGTTTGAATCAGAAGTCCACTTTCACCTTGTAAGGTTTGGAATTCTTCCGCAACTTGGTTTGCAAGTTCACGGGTTGGAGTGAGAATAAGTGCTTGGAGTTCACCTGTTGGTTGACATCGTTCAAGAATCGGCAAACCAAATGCAGCGGTTTTACCTGAGCCAGTACGAGCTTGTCCGATTACGTCTTTACCAGAACGAGCGAGTGGAATTGTATCTTTTTGAACTTGCGTGGCACATTCCCAGCCAATCTTTTCAAGGCTGTCAAGTAAATGTTGAGGAAGGTCCCAAGAGTCGAAGCGAGTATTCGTAAACATGTAATCATCTCCGTCTCAGTATTACGAGTAGGTCGCCGAGACGGTGGCAACCCAATCGAGTGGAATCAGTAGTTATCGCGCTCTGCGATTTCTGCTTGAAGGATACCCATCCAGTACTTTCGAGCATTGTCACGAGTAAGAGGACGACGGGTCTGTCGAACATGTTCCAAAATGTATTGACGGAACTTTAGGGATTTGTTTCTGTTAATGCCTTTAGGGGTGATTCCATCCCACAAGCGTTCGAACTGCTCAGCCTTATCGTTAAATGCTTCAACCATCATAGTCACCTCTAAGCAATCGGTCCACTGACGCTCCCTTCTTAACCATACCGACATGGGTCTTGACAAAATGAACCTAAGAATGGATAAAATTTCAGAAATAATCGGCGTCATCATCTGCGTCTTCATCTTCAAAATCATCGTCATAGCCCATCATTTCATCCTGACTCACCGCACGGTAAACCGGTGCAGCAGTAGGTGTGGTCGTTGATTCGGTAGCCGGTGCGTCTGAACCCTTCAATGGATTCTTATCTGGTGAATCAGTATTTTCTTTTGAACCCACGGGAGTTTCAGTAGAACGGACAGGTTCTAAACCAACACGATGGCCATGAGCCTCTGCGATCTCTCTGTCCAAAGCGGGAACGGGTGCAGCTGGAGCAAGTTGAGCATTCTTTTGTGCTTCAGTTCCATCCAGCGATGCGTCAAAGACCATTTCTTTGAGCGAAGCAATAAGTTTCTCATCCGTTTCAGTGGCGAGTAATTCTTCCGCCATTACCCGGAGAACTTCTTCTCCGAAGAGTCGAGGAAGAAGTTCAACACATGCCGAGCGAACTTTGAGGTCTTTCGATGTAGTTCCACGAACGACCAGGTCCCTGGCTCGACCATTGTCTGTGTCCAAGACTTGGATTGCTTTGATCGCACTCATTCGTACATCAGAGTCCGAATCGCCAAGGGCACGTTCTGCGAATAAGGTGGCCATTCTGGATTCTTTACGAGCAAGAGCTGGAAGGTTCTTGGCCGCTACACGTCGTACTTCGACTTCTGCATCGTTCAAAGACCATGAGATAAGGTCCCATACCGCCGAATCGCCTTTATTGACAATCTTCTTGAGTAATGCAGTAGCTTTCTTTCGCAGTTGCATATCTTCTTCGAGTAAGAGCGAGTCAACATGGTCGACAACGACTTCTGGCCAAGTATCACACAATCCAGATAATCCAGCCCAAGCCGCATCCATTCGATACCGTACTGGCGAGCGAAGTTCATTGGATAATATTGATGAAACTCCAGATGGAAAGATCGGAGAGGTCAAGGTCAAACAGCGGCTTGCTGCTTTACGGACATTCACATCTGGGTCATCGAGCATAACGGAAAGCCAATCAAAGAGTTCATCGGATTTGAGAACTGCAACTTCTGGAAGTACTTCCAAAGCAGCAATACGAGTTTCCGCTTCATCGGATTCTAAACTTGCGAGAAGAAACGTATGTGCTTGGTGTACCCGTACGCCATGAAATCGACCTAAGGCACGAATTGCATACTTGAGGCCGAGAGAAATAGTTTCGTCTTTCCATCGAACCGATGCCGAATCGGTTTGGCCCCTGAGCATTGAAAACACATCATCATCCGAAAGTGCCACCCATGGTCCCGTTTCGACTTTCGCTTTCTTCACCGATTTTCGTGGTTTTGCAACTGCAATTGGGAGGCCAGTTCGCGGGTCTCGAGCGATGTATTCACGTGACAAAGTAATCTCCTCCGTAGGGCGCATACCGCCAAAGCGAATGAATCTATGCTTGATTCATCTTGAACTCTTTCCCACCATTATTGAACTCTTGTAACAAGAATCAATCGTCAAAGGGTAAATGTATTGAAGCGACAGCATCAGCAACACCTATGGACAGCAGTGGGTTTCGCGGAAGGTTTACTGCGATTATGATGATGGCCATCATGCTATTCACTCCCTTGCAAACTGTATTCCCGCCCCAAGTCGTTCATTCCACACTTGATGAACTTGAGGCATCTCCAAGCATCCATATGGATGTTGATTTCAATGAATCAGACGGATTCACTCAGAGCAATATTTCTGTTGAACAGGCAACAGGAGAAGTACTGTTAGACCGACCATTGATTACTTGGCAGGCTACAAATTCTGGACCAATGTATGACAGAACTGGTGCATGTGCTGTCCATCTCCAATCTTCAAATGAAATCTTAATGATGGGAGGCATCATTGACCTTAACCCATCCCAAAGTGGTGATGAAACCGCAACAGATGGCGTCGAAATCTATGACATCACTAACTCGAGTTGGGACGAGGGTGAAGCAAGCATGAGCTTGACTCAAATGTATTTTGGATGCACGACGGTCGGTGACAAGGTCTACACAATTGGTGATTATCATCCATTCGACACACCCGAAATTCGTTCTGAAGGAATTGTACAAATATTCAACACCGCCAATAACACTTGGAGTGAAGGCACATCAATGTCCAGTGGGAATGCTGTTGGTCTGGCTGGAGTTGATAATGTTGGAGATTTCATATATGCTGCTGGAGGTGTGAGCCGTAAAGACCGGTCAGATACATCCAATCAACTCATGCGCTACAATACCAATACCGATACTTGGGACCAGATGGCGAATATGAGTCTTGCTCGGCATTCTTTTTCGCTTGTTGAATATCATGGGAAATTGTATGCAATGGGTGGAATTGCGACGTATTTCAAGCCGTCACTCAATCAAACCGTTACCGCCCCAACCAACCATACCGAAGTGTACGACGTTTTGACTGATACTTGGATGAACCATTCCGTATTACCGTTTGAAATTGCAGCCTATGGATCTACAATTCACAACGATGAAATTATTATTTCTGGAGGAATCACCGGCACTGGATTCAATTCTCTGTCAAAAGATGTGCATGGCTACAATCCACTCACTGGAGCCATGAGCGTCCATTCACAACTACCGGTGGACATGTTCGACCATACAATCACAGGTACGAATGGTACAATTGTATATGCAACTGGAGATTTATCGATTTACCGTTTCTCGTCATGGAGCACCAACTTCCACAGTCTTTCCGAATATTTCACGAATCCTTCTTTCTATGATGGATGGGTTACTTCAGATATCTTAGACCTTCGAAAAACGGTAATGGGAACATCATCTCCTGTATGGCTGCAATTATCCGGGATGGCACCGAGCGATACTTCACTTGAATTACAATACAAGAGCGGCGAAGATTCGAACTTACTCGGAACTTCCAATTGGCTCCCAATGGGACCAGGAAATATTTCAGAATACTTCCAAGTTGGAAACCATTCATTGATGCTCGTCGGTCAAGAAAAGTCCTTCTTCCAATATCGAGTCAAGTTCAGCACAGATGAACTCAATAATTGGAAAATACCAAACTTGGACAATGTCAAAATATATTCCGAAGAATCAACGCTTCTTGGACAACACCCCGTCTCTCTGCATCCAAATGCAGCGCCAATCGATTTGACGACGTTTCATTCCTCCTATGCTGCGAATTCAACGTATTCTCTCCTTTTACATTCAACCAACAGTGATGGATTTACTCTACCCAACAGCAATCCCGCAGAAATCACATGGGATACTGTGAGTGAAACATTTGTAATCGACGATCCTGATGGCCTCTTGAAACAGAGTGACATCAATGTTGTCGAACTTTCAACATCATCAGAAGGTGATGAAATGAAATGGAGTATTGCCATCGAAGAAGGACTGCCAAGTGATTACCTTGCGCTTGAGATTCAAACTCATGGCCTTCATGAAACCAGATATAGAAGCCCTGACACCATCAATATTGAGAATATACTCGACGTACATGTCATCGGCTATTCATCCTCTTTTTCGAGTCAAGGAGGACCCGAAGTATCGACTGGCGAAGTCTTCCCCAATGGAGCTCAATTCGATGTGACGATCGACCATAGTTTCAATTCAACAGCGACCCGACTGCTCTATGGTGTGATCGAAGGACGGTTACATGTCGATGTCGAGAACTCAAACTTTGGATGGTTCAATTCAACAAGTGAATGGTTTACACTACAAACCGGCCAAGAAACAGTAACGACACATACCCTTCCAAACTCCAGTTCTGGTGATGCTCGAATATGGCTTGAGGCACGCACCCAAGACGACTTCATTCTCAATGTGAATCCCTCATCGAAGCAATTCATACTGAATGTTGATGCTCCACTTCAAACTTCCACATCGCCAAGCAGTGGTACTTACCTCAATGAAATCGCCGAGCGAAATGTTGAATTTGAATTCTATGATGTTGGAGGATTCAACGATGCGACAGTGCAAGCCTTTGTCTGGATTGAAGCGCTCCACGATAGCGATGCAAACGGACAATATTCAGCTGATGAATCTGTTCCATCACCACTCACATTTACCCATACAGGCGATTTGTGGCTGCTCAATTTGACGGTCAATGACACAGCGAACACAGACCACCAAATGGTCCATGTCACACTCGAAGGGACCAACTTAGCCGGTAAATACATTCGAAATGCAGAACTTTACCCTACCAATGGTTTACTCTCTTGGATGAGCCGAACACCCGAAAAGGCCAATGTCACTTTGATCGAACCTTTGTTTGAAACATCTGCAAATGGTGCTCAACGCCTTGAACCAACCATCCAGGTCGGATGGAAGGTGGTTGTAAGTGACAGCAATACCCTCTCCGACATCGCCCACGTTCGAATTGAACTTGGTAATGATGAAACTCTTGGGATGCGATACAATACCAACTTGGATACCTGTGAAGAGATGGATGGTCGTATTCAAGTTGAGAATTCATGCTTTGCGACAATAGAAAATGAAAGTTTAGTGATCCGTTTCATTGGTAGGGTTGATTGGACTTTTGTCAATTCAAACATTGATATCGGCCACCTTGAAGTGCAGGTTGATGATTATGATGGCACCAGTGTACACGCTTTAGAAGGGCAATGGGTCTTAGAACGGCAAATGTCCATACTCGTCGAACCACTTCAAGACATTGATGGGGCAGTCAAAGGTGAACTTACAACGGGTTGGAATATGATCTCTGGAGAATATGTACAGTTGAATGCCACGATTAATCATCTGGTCAGTAACACATCGTACAACGGATATGTCTCCGTGTTTTGGAGAGGGAAAATTCAGAATGATTTCTTTTCCAATAGTTTTTCTGCAGAAGTAGTTAATGGTCAATTGTCTGCCCAAATTCAAACTCCAGCGGGATCTGGGCTCTGGCACCAAACCGTGTTGGAAATATGGGACCCTTATGATTCTGAAAATTTGTATTCGACTGAATTACCGAACATGAAATTAGATGGGAATGCTCCTGTTCTGCTTCCTTCAACATTGACAAGCGGAATTTCCCGATACCATTTAGATAACGTCGAAATTGGTGTCAATATTGCTGAGGCGAATTCATGGACGCAGAACCTTACTCTGAATTGTCAAATTCAATCGTTAAACTTTGAATGGCCGATTCTTACGCTTAGCCGCGAGTCATCGACTGTGTTTGATGGAAAAACGATGTTCAGTTTCATCTATAATTTCACAGAGCAAGGAAACCCTTCGACCCTCTCGACTCAATCGAACATCGCTTGCTGGGCAAGCGGAAGGGATGATGCGGGCTGGGAACTTACTGCATCGAATGGTAATTCTGCCAACAACCCTTGGCTTATATCCTCACTCAGTGACATTGGCCCTGATTTAGAGATTCGTTCAGTAGATTTTGAAGGCGACACGAGCCAAGGTTCAAAATTACGAATGGAAATGCAGATTGTAAGTTCAGGAGAAAAAATTGATGTGCCATTCAATATTACAATCAGTATCGTACAAAATGAAGTTTCAACCATTGTAGGCCGTGAATTAATACCGTTGATTGGAGGGAATACTGCAGTCAATATTCGTGCTGCTGTCACCGTACCAAAGGGCGACTGGACACTTGTCATTGAAGTCGATGCTGAACAAGGCATTTGGGAATTAGATGAAATGAACAATAAATGGTCACAAAATTATTCCCAAGAAAATGATGCAATGTCAGGAACTCTTGTCGCGATTTCTGCAGGCGGAGGAGTGTTGGTCTTGATTGGACTCGTTATGACCTTACTGCGGAAGAGAACTCAGGATGAAACCATCTCTACAGAACCGTTACCTGCAAAGCCACTCACAGGCCCTCCTTCACGAGCAGATGGAACAAAGAAGGTCCCTTCGAATCTCAAAGGTCCACCTCCGAAAGCACGCGTGGATGTGTTACCATCTGAAGTGAAAGCTGCTCCATCGATGCTAGAAGTTGGTCGTTCGGTTTCCGACTACACCCAACTTCCTGGAGGCGGCGACTACCGATATGAGGGAAGTCAAACCTTCTACTCAGGAACACCCTGTGGCGAATGGAAACAAAACCCAGACCAATCCTTCACTCGGATGGAATAAGGCCAATGCCTAACTTCTTCAAGAAGGACTGATTGTTTATCCTATGGCGAGTGAGGATATCGAAGATATTCGGCGCGTTCTTGCCATTTGCTTCCGAGACGGTGAAACGCTTGGAGCGTTAGATATTGAGCGAATCATTTCATTTGACATGGAGTGGGTTGGACCAGATGAAGCTGAGAAAGTGGTTCAAGCCTTAATTGGCAAAGGTTGGCTTACGGGTGAGGAAGATGCACTCACACCAACCGTCTCACTCACCGGGGTTCAATCACCCCTCGGTTGGTTCCCTCGGCCATCTCGATTACTTCACCCCGTTCACCCCGAACAGCAACAACCTCTTTCGAACACAAGAGATGACTCCAAACCTCTGCCAAAAGCATCCGTACCAGTCTCGAATCATACATCACTCCATACTTCAGATTCCAAAGACCCTCGAGCAAAACTCACCCAGAGGTTGGCCAAGTTTATTTCGAAGTCATCTGAAATATCACTCGATGAAGTCGAACGGAGAGCAAAACGTAAACAACAAGCATTAGGATACGTCAGTACGTGGATGTGCCTTGCACTCGTGGCCCGGGAACAGAACCTTTCAATGAAGGAGATCACTGACGCATTAGCAACTCGGTGATTATCCCTCGATAACTGTTCCATCGTCTTCCTCAAGAACTTCTTCCTTATTACGTGCAGAAAGTTCGATCAAAACCGGCAAGAGAAGTAAAGCGAGCAATAACGAAAAGAAGACGGTGACGGCAGTAATTAATCCGAAGTCTTGGATAACCGGCATAGGTGAGAACATCAGAACAAGGAAACCGAAAGCAGTGGTGAGTGCGCTCATAATCAAAGCCACACCTGTGGTTGAAAGTGCTGCACGCAAAGCCTCCCAATGCGAATCTCTTCGAGCCAGTTCAACTTCAATTCGACGCCACATGTGAATCGAGTAATCGATACCGATACCAATGGTTAGCGCAGTCACCATCACGGTCAAAACATTCCACTTCAAACCGAGTATGAACATTGAACCAGCGACCCAAAGTGAAGCCAATGCGACTGGTAAGAGAACAGCTATGGCTGGAACAACACGCCGTGTCAAAACCAACAGGACAACCATTGAGACGAAGAGTGAGATGACCGTTGATTTGATTTGAGAAGTATTCAAACCATCGAGTACGGTTTGCAAAATGACAAGATCGCCGGTCACATACAAGTTTGCATGATTCTCGAGATTGTACCGGAGCGTACCTTGTTCAGAAGTGCTGCCGAGTTGTTCTTCAATTTTGCTGATGACAAGTTGAGACTCTGCTGAAGTCGATGCTTCAACACGGACTTCTGTTCGGAAATAGGTGATTTCACCATCGGTTAAGTGCACCGTTTGTTCAATACGTTGCGCCCAAGTTTCACCCGTCAATGCATCCGCAACAGTTTGGTTCGTAGAAAGTTCATCAAAGGCAGAAGCTAGATTCAGTTCGAGAGAGGTATTCTTGACATAAACATCACCTGCATAGACTTCAAGATTATTCGCGTCGCCAAAAGAAACGTCTCTTAGAATTGCATCTCGTAAAACAACATATGGTCCTTCGTATGATGGCGAAGGTGGTGAATTGTCAGTCCCTACAACGTCATGGTTCGCTTCGAAGTCCTTGTGTAGACCTCTGAGTTCATCGAGCATTAATCCGTCACCAGGTATGCTTGAAGATGGCTCAAGTGGTTCAAACAGAATGTAAATCAATTTCCAACCTGCGCTATCGTAACTTGTTGCGATATCCTCTCGGACTTGCATAATCTCCATATCTGGGTCGACAAAGTCTGCGAGGTCAAAATCTGTTTCAAGCGACGCTGCACCAAAAATGGAGATACCTGAAATCAGAATGGTCACCAGAATGACTGTAACTTGCTGCTTTTGTTGAACGGCAACTATACTTCCAACAAGACGAGGCATGGTGATGGCTTGACTCTGTTGCACATTCAAGGCCTTTTTGCGGACGACATGCAAGGCGCCGACAACAACAGTCGAAGAAACAAATGCGCAGAGAACACCAAATGCAAGAGCATACCCAAATGTTGCTAACGGTGGCAAGGGTGAGATGACGTTCGCCAAAAAGGCTGCTACGGTTGTTACAACTGCTAAAGAGAGTGGGATCGAAAGTCGAGCACAAGCACGCAACCACGCTTCAGCGGGGTCTTCTTGTTCTTTACGAATCGCCGAGAAGGCACGTTGCAAATGGATTGCATAATCAATACCAAGTCCAAGTACCAATGGTGCAACTGCAACTTCGAGAGCTGTAAATTGGATGCCAAGTAAATTTAAAACACCGTACGTCCAAATCAAAGCAAAAGAGAGTCCAATCAGCGGGAAGGCGACATCGTTAATCGACCGGAAGGCAATGGCCAGAAGTATGATGACGACCAATAAAGCGAGGATAACTAACAAGGCCAGGTTATCAAAAGTACCTTGGTCAATATCATAGGAGATAAGGTCAAGAGATGCCACACCGTAATTCAAATCAGAAGATTCTGAAAGTTTGGCAAATTCCATTCGGAATTGGTCTTGGATCACTTTTCGCTTTTCGACATCAAGATCCGGGTCAATTTCAAGCACCCAGAGAGTGGAAGATGCTGTAGGAGCTGCATCACCAGTTCCGTTCTTAAGATATTCACAACTTGAATCAACATTCAAATCACTGTGGAGGAGAGCGGAAGAAGCGTAACGAGCTGCGGAAAGAAGTTGGTCATCGGCTGAGAGTGAACACACGGTGTCCTCTTCAAACAGAAGGTCGAGAATTTCGCCCCATGAATGTATGGAGTTCAACGAAGTACCATTTGCCTCTTCATCAAGAGCCAATTGTACGATTCCAGGAGTGGTGGTCCAAACGGCAACAGCATCTTGACGCTTAGAAGATTCATTCTGCATGTGTGCAAGATGGTTATTCATCGTCTGAAGAGATTCTATAGAAAGTATGTTTGAACCGTTATCCGCAGTAACATGAACAAAGAGTGGCCTTGCTTCATTCGGAAAGTGTTCATGGATTCGTTCATGTGCATCACTCGATTCTGAGTCGGGTGCAAAATCAGCGAGGTCGGTATTAAACGTCGGTGGTGAGACGACTAGATGTGCGCTCAGTGCCACAGTAAACAGAAACACAACGACAAGGATAACGGGTGCCAGACGTTTGAACGATGGAGCCCAACCGGCCATCCGTTCTTCCAATGACTCGGTATCCATTACTGTTGCGAAGTAAAGGCACTAGAAAAGAGAGAGGGGTGGAATCCCTCGAAGATGTGGTTTTCTGAGAACATTAAGATTCATCCATGAGGGTATTCCGTCCATATTCAAGGAGAAGAGAGGGAGAAGGTTCAAAACAAAGTGGCAGGTCGCAAGAACGATTGCAATGCCAGTTAAAGTCCTCCTAAATGAAAAGAAAGAACTTCGCCTGCGCGTCATTGGCGAAAGTCATACCGCTTTGCAAATGCTCCGAGAACGCCTAAACGTTAGCAGCAAGGTCGAATATGCAAACTATTTCCCAGGACATCCTGAATTGGACGACCCTGAATTCTATATCCGCATCAGTGGAAAAAACACCTCTGACAAGGTCTTGAAAGAAATTGTTTCTGGACTTGCAAGTGAATTCGCTAGCATCAGCCTCTGAATGGGGTATTCCGATGACCACATGGACGGATTCTCTCGCAGAATCCATCGGACTTGACGGCTATGCCACGAATACTCTTGGCATAGGAGGCGTTTTGAAAGCACGTGTTGCTGATTTCCGTGTCGAAGAGATTTCGACTCCTGTTCATCTCGAAAGTCGTGGACGGTTTACCGTTGCTCGGATCATGCTTACCAACTGGGAAACCAATAGATTCTGCAACACGTTGGCAAAAAGCCTCTCAATTCCTCGCAATCGTATCTTTTTTGCTGGAACAAAGGACAAGCGAGCTGTGACCCAACAATTGTTTGTCATCGATGCCCCCCAGGGTAAGGTTGCCGCTGTTGAAATTCCAGATGTAAACATCGAAGTACTCGGTCGAACACATCAAAAAATAGGATTCGGCAACCACCGTGGCAACCGGTTTACCATTGTTATTCGAGGCTGTGCTAACGAAGACGGCACGCCAATGGCTGTTGAAGATGCATTGAAAGAAGTTGAAGCCATTCAAAAAGAAATGGCTTCGAAATTAGGCGAAGATACGTTTCCAAATTGGATCGGACCTCAGCGGTTTGGCGCAGGAAGGCCTGTGACCGCCGAAGTTGGAAAGCATGTTATTGCTGGAGATTGGAAACAAGCAGCACTCACCTATATCGCGATGGCAGGAGAATCAGAGAACGCAGATGTTGCTGCCTTCCGAAAGCATGTCCGTGATAATGGACCATCGGAAGAAGGGCTTGAGTTAGCACCGAAATGGCTCGGTTTTGAACGGAAAATGGTTGAACATCTACTTCACCGCCCCGAGGATTATATCGGAGCGTTTCGCAAACTACCAGGTAATTTGCAATTGATGACTGTCCATGCATTGCAGTCGGTCGTGTTCAACAAATCTCTGCATGCACGACTCGCAGCCAATCATCCAATCAGTTCTCCAGCCGCGGGGGATTTTGTCGGACGGATTGACGAAAAAGGTCAACTGGATGCCCCAAGCTGTGTATTGGTTGAAGAACGGACTCTCCCTCGTATCATTCGAAACTGCCAACTTGGCCGTCTTGCTCCAACTGGTCCGCTACCTGGAAGTGAAATCAAAACCTGCGACGGTTTAACCGGCGATATCGAAAAAGAAATCATTGAACAAATGGGCTTAACAGATGTCAGTTGGGAAGTTGAGGCTATTCCTCGACTCTCGACACGTGGCACTCGACGATCCTTGGTAACGAGTTTCAAGGAAATGAGTGTTGACAGTGTACCGATTGCCAACGATGAATCAATGGGAGAGCGATGGAAGGCAGGACCTGTCAACAACAGCCGCTGGCATCCCGATGGAGCCTGCATACGATTCAGATTCACCCTTTCTTCAGGAAGTTATGCAACAACATTGTTGAGGGAATTCATGCGATGTCCCTTGCATCAATTGTGAGATACACAACATATCGGTCGTAAGAGATACGAATTCAATCAAGATGTCTCAACATGAGACGAGAAGAACCATCACTTTATCGAAGTGAGACTAAACTCACTGTAATTCCTTTGAGTGAAACTCAAAGAAGGCCCATTGAAAGAACTTCGATTTCACCGACGCCAGGAATATCGGAAATTTTTCCTTCCAAAGCATCTGCAAGACCTTCGCCGTCATTCATGACCACGTGAATTTGAACAAACTTGAGTCCGAAAGCCAAAGGTTTGACTTCCACGGACTGGATATTGTAGATCTCATCACTGAGGCCTTGAACTGCTGTTGCGATTGCATCAGCATCAACGTTCTCAACATCCGAATCAGGATTGAGTTTGTATGTCATTGCTACCATACCCATAGAATCACCTCAGGGCCCCTGGTATTGGCAGGTTGGGCAGATGTAAATGACACCTTGATTGCGGCAACGAGGACTACGTCCAATCGGTGTGTCGCATCCAGGGCATGGGAATGAAGTCGATCCGGTTTCCACAAGTGGAACTCCGGACGAGGTGCAGTTTGCGGCTCTTTCAGTCATAATAGGTCCTCAGGAACAAATGGCCCACGCCCTCCCCTTCTTTATGGTTGCGTGCTGAACCATCTCGATTTAGCAGTGAAATGTAATCTGGAGCATCCGCCAATGACAATCTGGTACAGTTCTATCGGCCGAGTACATTCAAACGTCCATGACGGCCAGTGCTTACGACCAGTTCCCCATTCCTTTCGCGGCACCATCCCGATTCAAGAACAAGAATATCACCCACTTGGACGCGCTGAATCTGGTCGCCCCACAAGACAATTCCAACGAGGCCAGTTTCATCGCGACCACATGCCGCAGCGACTGGACCAACATAATGTTCTGAATAGACCATACGTCGAGGATAGATTCGAAGTAAAACGACTTCAAGTCGATGAACCGGTTGGTTCACTTGTAAGTCAGCAATTTTTTGACGGCGACTGGTGGTTTTCTTACTCTTCTTCAGCGTTGTTCGGTTTTGTACCATGAGGTGAGATTCACCTCAATGCACATCAATCTATTCGCCTTTCTTTTTCCGCATAGAGAATGAAGAAGTGATGATGTCGGGGGCTTCAGCAATGTCATCCCCACTGAGTTTGAGATTCAATGCTGCTTCATACCTTTTCAGAACAGATACTTTGCGAAATTTCCATGGCATGAAGTGTATGCAGATGAGGTAGACTTCAGATGATGAATTCCGTGAAGCATGGGGTGAGTAGCGACGAACGTCGTAAAAAAACGGTCGGATGACTTCGATTAATTCCTCAACACCAACGCCCTGAAACAATTTGGTAACGAAAGACCCACCTTTCGTTAACAGTGGAAGTGAAAAATCAAAGACAAGTGAAACCAAGTTCATGGCAATAGCTTGGTCCATATCCCATTTGCCAGTGATATTTGGAGAGATGTCCGAAATGATTGAATTTAAAGGGCGGTCATTTAATTCCAGAAGAACACGCTGTTGAACGTGGGGCTCCGTGATGTCTCCGACCATAAGAACTGCACCCTCTACGCGTTGACAGGCTTCTAAATCGACGCCAATGACCCAGCCATCTCCGCCAACCAATTCGGTTGCAACTTGGGCCCAACCCCCTGGGTGGCATCCTACATCGAGAATAACATCACCTTTGCTAATCAAATTAAAGCGCTCTTGGATTTGCTTTAATTTGAAGGCTGAACGGGACCTGTAGCCGCTGGCCTTGGCTTGCCTACGCCAAGAATCACGCTTGTGATTTTCAATCCAGTGGTCAGCCATACTCATTCCTCCTAACTCCCCTTCGCCACGCTCCTGTTGATGAAACCTCGCTTTAATTCAACACCGAAACAAAGAGATGAAGGGGGTCGGTATCCTCGGCGTAACATGAGGGGAGGTTGTTTGAGTTGAAACCTCCGCTTTTTGTTGTTTCATGTCTTGTTTCCTTCCTGCTAATGGCTTCCTGTAGTCCTTTAGTTCAGGGGGAAGTCATCGACCCATCCAATACATTGCTCAACCCAATTGCAACTGAATCCATGGGTCGTAGTCTCCTGGTTGAAGAAGTAACGACCACATGGTGCCCGACATGTGCCCAAATCGACCCATACCTGAAGGCAGTAGCCGATTCACACGGATCACGTATTGCTATGGTTGCTTATCATCCCTCAGACGGTGAAGATGCTTTTCAACCGCCTGCGGCTCAACATCGTATCAATCGACTTGGCCTTCTTCATGGCGATGCAATACCTTCGCCGACTTTCTTTGTCGAGGGTAAGAATCCTCGATCTGGCACCGAGGCTTGGAGTGATGTTCAACGGGACATACTTGACCTCGAATTAACCCGTCAAGATACGACACTTTTGCAGTTTGAAGTGCATCGTACTGATGAAGGCATCACAGCTCGTGTGCTTTCTTTTACCAACATGAGTGTCGAACTCGAGAACACGCAATTGACTTTCCTTGTTCTTGAACACCAGAAGACAGTCCCAGATGGCTTTGTAAATCCAGGTGAATTAACTCGTGACCGTGTAGTGGTGGCAACGGCTGAATGTGACTTCAACACTTCAACCATTCCAACTCAACTTGGACTCATGGGTGCGGACGTCAATCAAGGATGCAATATTGATTTTGAAATTTCATTTGAAGACATGAACGAATTCAGTATTCTTTTGATTCATGAAAACACTGAAGATGCAATTGTAAACTCTGAAGCATCGCTTGGAACCTATGGTGCAGTTGAATTTGCATACCGTTCACGTGACGCCCCCGAATCGTGGTCACTTGCCAATGTTCTCTTGATGGTCGCAGCAGGTGCTGGACTCGTTGCGATATGGCCGCGTAAGAACTAGAATCACTCGGATACAACTGGAATCTTCCGGATTTGTGCACCCGAGTGCCGTAAAGCGGCAATACTCCGATGCAAAACTACACAGATATAATAACCCTCTGCGACAATGTAATTGTAATGGCAGAAACATGGGAAGACGTGACCAAAGATGGAACGCAACCTCTCAAAGAGTGGGTTGTCGAGTATACTGTAGTGGTGAATGAAGAAACGAACCAGCACCTGAACATCATGCATGGTGAAGATCTTGCAGATGTTCAAAGAAGGTTGTTGCTTGAACTCAGAAAAAATTATGCTGAAAATGAACGTATCGATGTCACTGTTCAGCGAATGGAAGAAATCAAAGCCACTTCAGAATCAGTGACTTTTGAAGGGTGCTTCACACCTTAATTTGCTTTCGTACGGTAGTGGACTTCAATCACTTCACCGTTCTGGAGAAGGTAATCATCGAAAGATGTCACACGGTTATCCTCAGTTGCGCTTTCCCCTGAAGCATGGACGTGCATGACCATTTCATGGGTTGCATTGACTCGATAATCAAAGATTCCTGTTTCATTGAAGTGGTGCCCCCAGATGTCGAAAAAGACACCTAATGAGATATTACCTGGGTCATTGAGTTCGATATGAAGGCGTCCTGTATCATCGTGTGTGTGTATCGTATGCATGTAATTCTCATTGCCATTGCAGGCATCTGTTTGAATCCCAATTGCAGATTCAACGACATACGGGTTTCCATCAATGAATACTTGGAGAGTGATGTGGTCGTGGCGTGCTAATCCACTGTGTTCAACACAATCCAACGACAAAGGGTCTGGCGAATCTGCTGTTGATGCCTGAGCTTCACTTGTCACTGTTTGAGCCTTTTCTTGATCGAACAGTCCAGCGTGTTGAGCGTAAAGAACAAGGATACCTGCTAAGGCCAATGCAGTCACAATACTCCAAAAAGTCGTCTCTCGATTCATAGATTCACCTCACCTAGACGGTGTTCCAGTCTTTGGATTGGTTCAACCGCATCAAACGGAAGAAACCGATAAATGCTGCGATATTAGCGACGTGTGCCGTGGTACAGTATTGGCATATTTTTTCCATTTGGAATTCGTAAAAGACTAACAATACGATGACAAAGAAACCTGCAAAAGTGATGTAGGTTCCGTATTTAAGATAGGAAGAAGCCCAATTTGCATTTGGTTCCTTTGAAGATGAATATACCAAATACAGAAGAATACCAAAGACGACTGCACCAATTCCACCCCATGGAATTCCAAAGAATGGGTCGGTATTGTATTCAACGTTCCCGATGACATCATCGCATGAAAGTATTGAATTCGAAGCACAAAAGTTTCCACCTTCGCTTATTTTGGAAGAAATCCAAAGAGTTTGGAATGAAACAGCCATACCTGCAAGACAGGTAAGAATGAGCCCAGAGAACACTCTTCCTCGTTCAGTTCCCAAAGAAGGTATTGTCTCCGAGAGGGATGCAAAAAGTGTGCGGCCGACTGGAAGGATCATAAAGAGCCCAACAAGTACAGGAATCACGTATAGCATCAATTGAAGATTAGCATCCATTCAAGCACTCTCCCGTGGGACGAGTGTGATAATGGCATCTCGTAAATCTTCACCGGGATTTGCTGCAGAACTCCAAGCGATGATTCCATCGGGTTGGATGAGGTAATAACTTGGCGTTCCACTGACTTTCCATTTCTTCATGTTGTCTTGGTCCAGGTCATCAACATACGGGAAATTGTGAGCAGCACCAGGTCTTGAACCGCAATCAGAACTTGCGCAGTCTTCACCTGTGGTTTTGTCCCGGAAAGCGATTATTTCTGCACGGCTGGAATCGTGCCCACTAAGATCAAGTTCAGTCGCGCTGGCAATAAAGTTGACAATCGCTCCGTCCCATTGGGGGTTCGTGCCACTGAAATCGTTGGCGTTAATGCCCATATCTTCAGCAGATTGCACACAATAAGGACAGTCTGTGTCCATGAATTCAATTACGACCCATTGACCACTGATGTCACCTTCTCCCCATGAGGAATCCCAATATGATTCTAAATTGAAATCAGACCAGCCACTGCCGTTGTAAAATTCACCTTCGAGTGCAGGAGCACGTTCTCCTTCTTTGGTACCTGTAGCGATCGGACTGGTTGTAGCTGCAATAATCATGATGCCAACAAAAAAGAGCGCCATCACTCGAATCAATGTGGTCGTCCGTACATCTGCATCATCGTCATAAGTATACTTCATATGTTCATCTCCTTATTGATTCCAATTTCTTGAATAAGTGCTTTGGCCGTGTGACGGATAGCAGCCTCGCTGTTAAACCGGACATCGTAGCCTGTTGACATCATCTTATCAATCCCCAGCATTGCTCTTGGGATATCACCTGCCCAACCCCGGTCTCCACCGGTATATTCGATTGCAGCATCATGACATCCCGTTTCTTCAACGACAATTTCAGCAATTCTACGTACTGATGCAGTGTCATGTGAACCAAGGTTGAACAAATTAAGCGGTTCGTCTGTCTGTTGCATCACATGCAGAATTCCATTGACGCAATCTTCGACTTCCATGTACGACTTTTCTTGTAAACCATTCCCGAGTACTTCGAGACGCGAAGGGTCTGCCTTGAGTTTGTGAATGAAATCAAAAATGACACCATGTGTTCCTCGAGTACCGATGATATTAGCAAATCGGAAGATCCATGCTTGTAAACCAAAGGTTCCAACCCAACTGCTGATCAATCCTTCACCAGCTTGTTTACTTGCACCATACAAGGAGATGGGCATGCAGGGTCCATGGTTTTCGGGTGTTGGGAGTGGAGCATCTTCCCCATATACGACGGATGAGGATGCAAAAGCAATTTTCTTTACCTCGCACCGACGCATGGCTTCAACGATGTTGTAGGTCGCAAGGGTACCTTGTTTCAAATCTGTATCCGTGATTCGGGTTCCGAGACGAATATCTGGGTTTGCTGCAAGATGGAAGACACAATCAATGCCCTTCATTGCCCCGAGTACCGCATTGAAATCTGTGACATCACCTTGGATGTGAGTGACTGTTCCAGCGTCAAGATGTGATTGAATAAATTCGAGTTTACCACTGGAGAGATTATCCAATGCAACGACCGTGTCACCACGGGCAACCAATCGGTCAATCAAATGAGACCCAATGAACCCAGCACCACCAGTGACCAATGCTCGCATGGCCGAATCAAGAATCACCCATGTATGAGTCTTTGGTAATATTGATGGTACCAAGTTTCTACTCGTGTGTCACATGCTATGATGCCTTTGATAACCGTTAACGGAATACTCAATGGTTACCGCCAAGGAGCAATCCTGGCGATGGAGTTGAAAAACATGCCAAAAAAGAATGAAAATACGATGCCTATAACCCAAGATGAAACAACAAACCTGCTGGTCGGTTATGTCCGGAAGAGCAATGCTGGTGGAGCCCTAAAAATCTCCATCAATACTGCAGCTTTTTCTGACTGCTCAACCTATGTAACAAGTGATGGACAGTCCTATGTCCCCTTGGTAATGTCACTCAACGCCCTCGAGAAAGTTCTCAATGGCGAACGTGCTGTTACAACTGTTTCACAACTACAAGATTAAGGAAGACTTCCCTTGATGCTTTTACGAATTCCATGTGAATTCGGCGCCGCCCACTCGGGGGTTTCGACCCCTGAGTGAGCCTTTCCTTACAATGTCCACAAAATATGTTCGGATTACTATATTACTAAATAGAACAGGAAACCGCGAAGAGATGGTGGAATCATGCAAGAACATACAGATACGGTGAAAAATTTCATCGTTGCTGGCATGCCGATGTACAATGAAGAAGAAACCATTGGAACCGTAGTGACCACAGCTTTACGCCATGTCGATGCCGTCATTTGCATCGACGATGGATCTTCAGATTCAAGTGCACGCATTGCAGAAGCATGCGGAGCCACTGTAATTCGTCACCGAGTCAACAGAGGATACGGCGGAGCACTCAAGACACTGTTCATCAAAGCAAAGGAACTCGATGTGGATGCATTGGTTGTCCTTGACAGTGATGGCCAGCATCGTTCCGAGGATATTCCAAAACTCTTGAAGCCAATTCTTTCTGGAAAAGCAGACTTTGCGATCGGTTCACGATTCGTCGAAGGAGGAGGCGGAACTGACATGCCAGCATACCGCCGACTTGGCATTAAAGTCATCACCGCTGCGAGTAATCTTTCGAGTGACCTCGGAATCAAAGACACCCAATCAGGATTCCGAGCATTTTCACGTACAGCCCTCGAACGTCTTCGATTCGATTCTGAAGGAATGGAACTTTCCTTAGAAATGCTTGAAGATGCTCGTGAAAAACAACTCGAAATTATTGAAGTTCCAACCATGATTCGCTATGACGTACCAAAAGGGTCCAATTTTACCGCAGTATCCCACGGATTCACCGTACTGACATGGGCCATGCTTTCACTCTCACAAAAGAAACCCCTCCTTGTGCTTGGAATTCCAGGCGTAGGACTTTTGGCAACAGGTGCGGCAATGGGGATGAATACTGCACGAGGAGTGACGACCCATATCGACAGTTTTGTCGGACCCGGACTCTCAGCCATTTGGATTGGAGTGCTTGGACTCTCACTCATGGCCACTGGTTTGGTTCTTCAGAGTGCCCGTGGCTTTTTGCGTCACTTACTTGTTCGTGAATTCGGACTAGATTGAAACGATTGTTTTTGCCCATCTACTCCACATTTATGGAGTATCATTCAAGACCCGCCCCTCTATCGCAACAACATGGAGAAGGGGAGCGGGGGAGAGAATCTTCTCGACAAACTTTCCACATATCGCAATCAAGCGAAGGATTTGACAATGCGCCGCGTTGACAGCGCATACAGTAGCATCCTTGCTTCACCTGCTACAGTCGTCATACTACTGGTCATTGTTGCAGCCTTTTTTGCACAACAAGGACTCTCTTTCCAAGAACAAATTGATGGAGATGTAGAAATATTTCTCCCCGATGGTGCGGCTTCGACTGAATTGTTGAAAGAAGTTCGAACAGAATGGTCGACTGACATTGCCATTATCTATGTTCAAACACCCAATGCGTTCGATACGTCGAGTACGTTGAATATTACAAATGAAGCATATTTACGTGAAATGAGTTGGGTTGAAGGAGATGATGACAATGCCAATGGCGCTGGTTTCACTGGCCGAGGAATCGATTACAGTAAAGATGACCAGGGACGTGACGATGGAGTGCTTTGGATTATATCTCCCGCCCAAGTGATCAAAGAAATCAATTCTGCCGATGGTCGATTTAACACTTCGATGTGTGTGAATGGAATCAACACCCGTATCCCACTTGACTTTGATTGTGAACTCATCCCTGGTGGAGGGGCATATGCTATTCCGAATCAGGAGACAATCGATCGAATCATTGAGGAATCAGAAGGCGGATTTGATGCACTGTTCAAAGACACGAATGATATGGATCTCAATGTCGACAGTGATGGCGATGGAAACACAACCAATGATATCGATGGAGATGGAATCTGGGACACCGCAGCCATTTTGATTGGTATGCACCATGACCCAACCGAAGCAAAGTTTCGTGATTTCAGCCACCTGCATGAACATTTTCAAGATGTGATTGACAATCGGTCACAGGATATGCAAAATACTGAAATGACGGTCACGGGATTGACCAAAGTTCTTGAAGATATTTCAGATGCGATTTACGAAGATTTACTCAAAATCCTCCCTTACTCTGTTCTCTTTACCATTCTCATCATCACCTTACTGCATCGCTCACTCAAGGTCGTAGTCATCACTGGCACACCTATTGTTATGGCCCTTGCAGTAACCTTTGGTTCATCGGTTCTTTTGGACATCACTTTGACGCCAATGATCGTAGCAACGTTCCCTATTCTCATAGGGTTAGGTGTTGACTATGCCTTACACATGGTGAATCGAATAGAAGAAGTCCGGCGTAAAGAAATCGACAAAGCCCATGATGAGAATGAACGTCGTCGACGTCAAGGAAAAGCTCCCGAAGAAGTACCGGATTTGTGGGACCCAGAATTTTATCGTGAATGTGTCCTTGAAATGACACGCTCGACTGGTGTTGCTGTATTCCTATCAGCATTGACCACAATCGTCGGTTTCTCGGTATTGATTGCTCCACAAATCGTAACCATTGCACCAATACGTTCAGTCGGAGTGACACTCTGTATTGGTATTCTATCGACACTTGTATTCAGTATCATATTGGTGCCGACATTGGCTTGGATGCTCCGTTTCAACAAACGTACGAATCCTTCACTTTGGAAGAACATCGGCACTTGGCCAGTTCGGGGATTTGTGTTCATCCTTGTCGGTGCAATGGTCGTCACCAGTTGGGGTGTTCTCAATTTAGATGAAATGAATGAACCGATCACTGGATCTTCTGAAGCTCCAGATGGTATCGCCTCATTGAATACCCTCGCCAAATATTCAAGAGAATTCAGTGGAGGACAAACTTCCCTGTTCATTTTTGATGCTGAAGAGCGGACAATAGAGGCTCAGCAAAATAAAACCGATAACATCCGCGACCTTCCAGTACTGGATGCAATCGATGCTTTAGAGTACAAAATCGATCAAGTTGATGAAACGAATACCACCAGTATCATCACCTTTTTGAAAACAATTCCTGCAACAATAACTCTTGTTGATGGCGTCACCTTGTATGAAGGGAGTCTGTGGGATTTACTGCATGAACCTTGCTGGGAAAGTAACGACCCAATCGAATGTAATGTTTGGCTCAGCCTTGAACTCACAGGCCAAGATGGACGCCAAGGCTTGAGAAAAGACATGGTCAATGCAGTCTTTGATACACTCTCTGATGAAGTTCAGTCGATGTTATTGAATGAACAAGGAACAAAAGCCATTGTCTACGTAACTCAGCCCTATATGAACCTCAATGTTGCAGGTGAGTTACGAGATGAAATCGATTCCCTGTTAGAAAATGAACCACCGGTTGACGGAAAAACTCGCACCTCATTATTGACTGGAGGCTTACCGGTCTCTCTCGACATTAACGATGGTATTCACGATGCACAAACTTCAACCACCATTATCACTTTACTTGTCCTCACAGTCCTTCTCTCCATTGTATTCCGTTCACCACGACTTGGTATCTATACGATGATCCCTGTTGCTATTGTCATCTTGTGGCAACCATTGTTGATGAAAAGTGGTGATGTCAATGTCAACATATTTACTGCGATGATTGGAACAATAGTATTCGGAATCGGAGTGGATGACTCGATCCACGTCATGCATCGCATTCAGGAAGAAGGTGAGACGCCGACCGGCATTGCAAATGCAATCGAAGAAACTGGTCAGACGATTTTTGAGACCACAGCAACCACTGTCTGTGGTATTGCTGCAGGATTTATCGCTGCTTTCCCTGGTTTGGAGAACTTCTTCATGATTATGTGTCTCTTGATCTTCTGTGCTTTCATCACGAGTGCATTCTTACTTCCTGCCATTATTACAGCAGAACATACGATACGTGCCATGATTCGAGGTGATGAATCATGGGCCGATTATGGCGATGGTATTGCGTTAGCATCGTCTCTCTCGATGAAGCCACTTGAAGCGGTACTTCTTGAAGATTAGATTCGGTCAAGGTGGAGGGAGTAGGGAGTAAGCCCCTTTCTGTTACCTTTCGGTGACCGCATTCAACTTAGCATCCTACCTGCCCCTCGACGTGCCGCGTCAACAGGGCTGTTTGGACTTGCTCCTACGGGGTTGCTCGTCTCATCGACAACAAGGCAATCTCTGTTTTTCAACGTCATTGTACACACCTTGTATCGTTCGTTTCTGCAGCATTGACCTGACCATTTCTGTTCTCTTACTTGTGTAAGCCGTATGCACTATGGAGAGGGGACTTTCCTCAGAGTCGAACTCTGTCAGCGGCCCTCCTACTCCCTCCATGCTGCGGTTAGCATCACTGCTTCAAAGCCTTCGGATAACGAAATACTCACTCGTAGGGGTTTTCACCGGGTGATGCGGCATGCTCTGGAGCACCATATGGCCCTGAAACCGGTTGAGGTGATTGCTTACTTTGAGGACTTGAGTGGGGTGCTTTCTCGACCACTCGTTGTTGATTTTGATCCCATTGTTTCGATTGAGGGGATTTCAGTCCGAAGATGAGTAGGCCGACTAAAGAAACGGTCAACAAAAAGATAACAACCAAAAGTATGGGGTTGACCGAAGTGATTCCCGAAAAGAGACCTTCAGAACGTTGTTCATCCACATAAACAGTTCCAGATTGAGCAAGAGGGCCGTTGATTATTTGATATTCAATCCACATGGTTCCTGCTCTGTCAGGAATCCAATCTTTCGAATAGATATAGGTCCCACCAGCTTCAATTTGGATACCTCGTGCATCAATTCGAGTACGTGCTCCATTACTTTCAACCAATTCGACAAAGATTTGGGCATCGCCATCGGCTAGGCCGGAATTCGTAATCGAAACACCGAGACGAATTGTATCACCTGCTGCAATATTATCACTTGGTTTCATTTCAGGTATGCTGAAAGAATATTCTGCAATTCGTTGTTCCAGAACCCAAACAGAAAGTGGAGCATCAATATCGTTGAACACTGAATTGATTTTATGCCCTGCCATGTCCTGTCCAGTAACCCAAATTCGAAGTTCGAGTGCGTCATTACGCATGGAAGAGGTCAGCAATTCATCTAAATTCAAAATCGCAGCACATGGAATTTCATCACCAAATGCTCGACCACCAATGACGGAAAGATCTTCACTGCCATTGATGACGTATTGACTTGAAAGGCCAACACCTTCGGGGTGAACTGCCCAATGGAGAAGCAATGTATCCTCATCCAAACGATCTTCTTCGAGAATGAGAACTTCAAGATGAAGAGTAGACCAAGTCGATTCAGAAAGGACAATCGAATCAGTCGGTGAGGCCACACCTACGATTCCTGGCACTTGGTCATCGACGATGAACCAGGCTGCAGGTGAAGTCGGAGTACGGTCAATCGCCCCATTTGGAGGGTTACCTAACGAACTGTGAATTCCATAGGAGCCCGATGCTAATGGCGCTGTAATGATACCAAAGAATGTACCATTCAGTGATTCGGCTTGTGCTTCATTGTTACCAAGCAAGATTTCTAAGTCAAGAGGTTGAATGACTGAACGTGATGAACGGTACCAAGTGAGTTCACCTGTCACCTCGATTTCTTCACGTGGTTGAACCCATGTTCCGAGTGTATCAACAAGATCTCCTTGAATCGAATAAGAAAGAGTTTGTGGATCTACCATTAATTCGCCTGAATACTTCCAACTGAGTTCTGGGACTGCAAGTGTATTTGATTGGCCGAGATAATCTTGTATGAACACGGTTGGAATTCGGGTGAGGCTAACATCTGGGTCAAAGCCCCATTCAATCGAAAAATTGACCTCAAGTACACCTTCTGAAGGAAACAGCTGACTGCTCTGCGATGGCATAAGGATACACGATTCAAGAGCAATGTAAATATTGGGACTGGTACATTGTTCAGTTACCGCATCCCATTCTATGAGAACTGGCTCGTTTTGATTCCCTGCTAAGTTCAATTGAATTGATGAGATATCAGAGATTCCATTCAAGTCCCACAATGGGAGATGCAACAGATTCGATTCGCCTGGATGAATCCACACTGAGTCACCAATGTTCCAACTTGCTGGGGCTGAACCAAGTTGAGGTGAGCCATCGTTATTGACTTGAACATTAAACAACGGCACCTCAAATGTACCGGAAGAACCCATCATATTTCCTGCAGGGTCTGCAATTTCTAACCAACCACTGAAAAAGGAACCACTGTAAGCACTTGAAGTATCTAATTCCAAAGAATAAGTGCCCTGAATCGAATTCAAATTAGCGGGGAGTTGTAACAGATGTGCCTGTACTTCCGTCGTTTGCATAGTACCATCGAGATTGCTATCATCCATCCAAGAACGCCAGAGGTGTACTTTCGCATGTGAAGGCAAAACTGGTCTGTCTGCGACAACGAAGTCGATGCTCGTCATTGGCATGGCATCAACATGGTCGAATTCAGAAACACTTGTCTCGAGTAATTCAGGAGACACTGTATCAAATCCAAAGACCACACTGCTCGGAACATCATAGACAATACTTTGACCGTTTAACGGTGAAACATCAATGCTCAGTGTAACACTTTCTTTGTTGATTGGAACGGTCCAAGGGAAGGAGACGATGCCATTGGTAATAATCGAAGAAGACTGTACTTCTGCCCCATCAACCAAGAATCGAACTAAAGTTGAACCCGAACGAGGTGATGAACTCAAAGGTACATTTTCAAATCCAAGTTCGATTTCGACTTGGACGGCATCCCCTGGCTGAAGATAGGGGGCTGAAAGCATGGACTCGACGAGGTTTTGATTGACAATTCCCCAATTCTTTACCGAAACATCATTTTCGACACCATGAGAGGATCCAAGTCCGAAGTTCATACTTATGGGAAGCATCGGTCCCGATGGAGCAATGAGGTTCACTGAAACAGAAAGAGATTCTTCATCATCCCATTGTTCGGTAAATTTGAATCGATGGTCGACTTGTAAGAAAGGACCGCTTCCAAGCATACGTATTTCGCCATTTGCTCCATCTTTCATCCAGATCATTGGAGTCGCTTGATTCAGGCAACCGTTAACTGCGGAACCAAAGAGAGGGAGGGAAAGCATTTGACAGCGGGTATGAGATTCAGCAGTCTGACCTTGAAGGTGGAGTTCTACAGACCAACTGTTTGATTTGACATGTGCTTCGGCATCATTAACGCCTAAATTCGAGAAATCAAAAGTGCTGGTGACTTCAATCCAGTCGGTCGAAGGAGTGAATGTGTCGGTTACATTTGAGACAACGATTGAAACGGGTTCAATCGAACTTTGTGTTGTTTGTTGAACAACTGTCATTCGAACCGCACCCGAGGAAGTCATACGAATCGGCAGAGGTACTTCCTTTGTCCCACCCACCGGTGTAATGGATTGCAAAGCTGCATTGAGAGCAATAACCACCGCATCAGTCGAAGTGAATTGTAAGGCAAAGGAGGCATCATATGGTGCTAAGAGTCCACCGAACAAAACTTCTGTCGATGTGGAAGATGAACCAATTCGAAGCGTCACTTCAACCATTGGAAGACCTTCAACACCCTCTGAAGCAGATGCTTGAGATAAGGCACTGTTCATCGATAAAAGTTCGCTTGAAGAAAGTTGAATCACTTGAAGGTCTTGAAGGTTGGACAATGAAGATGACATGAAATCTTGACCATTAATCGACATTGTAACAAAAGGTGAGATCATTTGTTGAAGAGGTGAAGCAACCCCGAATTCAAACGCATCAACACCTGCTGCTGGAAGAAGAACTGAAAATACTGCAGCGTTCGAAGGCGTCGAGGCGTGTGATTGCCACATAGAACCGTCCTTCAATTGGTCTTGGATGCCCAGACGGCCAATGCCGTCTCCTTCGAGTGACCAATCACTGACACCATCCATGCCAATATCGATACGCAGTCCATCTGCTACACTGGTACGAATCATTTCCACATCGAATGTATTGAGCGTCCAACTTCCGCCGGTTGATTTGGCTCGGAATTGAACGGTGAAGTGGGGTGAAGTAAGCCATTGAGTCCCATCTGCGAGTGTCATCCAAGTCGTTCCTTGGTCGAGTGAATATTCCATAACCCCGTTCCCAGTGAGTGAACAATTCGAGGTGAAGCCTGCAAACCCTGAACGCAGATTAAATGGAGTGGTTAACAATGTTCCAGCGCCGGAAATTTGTCCATTGGACCATCCAACATTTTGTAATTGCCAACCCATTCCTGTTGGGTCTTCTCCGAAGTCTTCGATGACTTTTCCTTCGAAGTGCATACCATGAATGACCGGAACACCACCGGACTGACTCTTCAGGTGAATATTGAGACGGACACTTGGATAGGTTTCCCAATCGATCATCCCAAGGTCAACTGATTTGGAGACTGAGTGTTCGAAACCAGGAACTGGTTGACTTGTCGAAGCATCGAGTAGCCGCCATTCAAGAATCTCACCTGAAGGAACTTCAGCATCGAGATGAAGATAACCAAATGTTCGCATTTCACCTTGTCCAAGCATGGCAGGACTGAAAGGTGCTGAGGTCCAATTGCCTTCACCAGAAGAGACCCCAGAGCCACTTGGCATAACAGAAACATCATCAATATTCCAACCCGTATAGGTAACTGAACCATCGGTCGTTCCAATACCGAAACGAACCTGGAAAGACGGGTTATTGGTGACATAGTTCGAGATGCTAATGGTTTGTTGAGAAAAACTTGAATCTTGAACATAGCCTGAAGAATACACGGTCGCCCATTGTCCATTTGTTCCTTTGACTGCAACATACGCATGGTCGTAACTTGAGCTTTCAATACCAAGTCGCTTCATGAAATTCAATTCCCAAGCACCTGAGCATGAAGAACAGTTCATGACTGGAGATGTGGCCCAAATTGTGGAACTCATATAATTTGGATAGTTTCCGTTGTAGGTGTAGATGGCTTTTGAACCACTGCTCACACCATTTGCTTGACCAAGGCCACTGTCAAAGCCCCAAAGCCAAGAAGGAGAACCGAGTGTCCAGCCGTGAGTGCTGCCTTCAAAGTCCCAATCCCAACCTTGTGGTAAAATCGTAAGTGATGAACCGTTGACATCAACGCCATCATACACTGTATTTCTCGAAAAATCAAGGGACTCAGTGAGTGAGTATCCGGTTGAGGATGGAAGTCGAGCGGATTCAATATTGAGGTCGAGGGATTGAATTGCTGCACTGTCAAGGACACCAAGACGAGTGTTTGTATTTGCTCCATCAGGGAAAGAACCAATCGAAAGTAAATGTGATTGACCCAATGGCGTTGATGTTTCCATTGAAGCATCCGAATCGAGGAGTGCTTCTTCAGGAAGTACGGTATAGCCCTGTAAAAGTGTTGACAGGAGGAACAAAGTCACTACAGCAAAGCAACGAAGTGGCATGGCTCGCACTGACCCCATAGTACACCCTACGGCCCCCCGTAGGTCAAAAGTCTTCGGCCACTCTTTCCTCATCCCGTAGGGATGGGATAAGAGCGATGCGGCTCTTGGAAAAGGCTCAAGGGCTTTGGCCATAGAACCACAAACATGACCGACGTCGAGACGCTGAAAAGAGATGCTGGAATTGCTGCTTGTGCTTATGTCAAGAGCGGCATGAAGGTTGGATTGGGGACCGGTTCAACAGTCAAGCATACGGTCGTCGAATTAGGTCGTATGATGGCCGAAGAAGGATTAGAGATTGTTGGAGTCCCAACCTCATTGGCTACCGAGAAGCTCGCCATCGAAGTCGGAATCCCCTTAGTCAAACTCTCTGAAATTGATGGGTTGGATGTCGTCATTGATGGAGCCGATGAATATGACCCGCAGTTTCAATTGATCAAAGGCGGCGGTGCTGCTCTTTTGAGAGAAAAAATTGTGGCTCAAGAATCCAGTGGCATGGTTGTAGTGGCCGATGACAGAAAGCGTGTCGAAACACTCGGTGCATTTCCTCTACCAATCGAAGTCACACCCTTTGCTCATCAAGCCACTATTCGGGCTCTTGGACGTGTTCTCAATTGCCGAGTGAATTGCCGAATGGCAGGCGACCATCCAGTGATCACCGATAACGGGAACATGATTGCTGATGCACACTGTGGTCCTACCATTCAAGACCCTGTGGCAATGGAACAAGAGATTCTCAACATTGCCGGAGTCGTCCAAGTTGGTTTATTCAACAATATGTGTGATGTCGTCGTACTTGCTGGTGCAAATGGTGTTGAAACGTTTGTCAACCCAAATGGGCGTCTCAAGTGAAGTTCAATCTCTCAATTGTTAAATACGGGTGGTTAAGACCGTTGGATGGGCCTGTAGCTTAGTCAGGTAGAGCGATGGACTCTTAATCCATCGGTCGCGGGTTCGAACCCCGTCAGGCCCGCTACTCAATCATCGTGTTCTTCTCTTGGAACACATACACCTTGAATCGCATCGAGGGATACGCTTCCAAAATTATGAGAATCTTCACTGGCTGTGGGGTCAGGATTGTCTCCGACCAAGAAAACCAAGCCGTCATCAATCGATTGAATTCTCTTTACAATCTGTAGATTTGAATGAAACGGATGGCTCGCAAGAACAACATCACCAACCGCTGGTTGAATTGAATCTCCTGAAAGCAAATCGAACTCAGTGCCATCTGGATACGTAGGCCACATACTATCGCCCGAAATTCGAACTCGGACTGTTGTCATGGTTGAACCTCAACTGGCTCGGATCCAAGGAACTTCACGGCCCTTGATGGACCAGAACATATTGTGAATTGCTTCGATTGCGTCCATGAGTTCTTGAGCGTGTTGAGCGGAAACTTCGACCTTACAAGCACTGCACAACTTAGCAGCATTCCAGAAGGTGTCATGAAGTTCAGGATGAGCATCAAGGTGGATAGGTTTGAAGAAATCAGTCCAAAGAACCAATAATTCTTTCTTGCACTTTTGTGCTTCTTCTTCCTTGATAGCAGCATAACGGCTCATGGTATTCATGTACGTGGCCATCGATTGTGAACTGAAGACTTGAGGGTATTCGAGAGCGAGCATTTTCTTGGTCATCGATTGCACTGCTTCACCTGCAACACGGGCGCTTGCTGGGTCGTAGACTCCACAAGGTCCATCGCAGTGGGCTGAGGCTTCAATCAGTGTATATGGTGTGTCTTCCATACCGTTGGGATTGAGAACAAGCATATCAACATGTGCTTGGTGAACATCACACGACTATTGTGGTACCTGCTTCTCCTCGCAAGGCGAGAAGTGCATCACCAGGCTGGCATAGAATCGCACTCAACCCTGGCCGATGTAAGGCGGCTTCCATCAGGCTACCGATTTTAGGCGCCATGGAACCGGCTGGAAATTCTCCTTGTTCCATAAAACGTTCACACTCATCCAAAGACAAACGATGATGGATTTTTTCATTCGCACCACCGAAATCGGTACGAACGGCATCAATAGCGGTCGAGATAATCAGTGCATCTGCTTCCAGTTGGATAGCGAGCAGTGCCGACAATCGATCTTTATCGATGACTGCAGGGATGCCAATGAAATGGTCACCTTTCGCAACGATTGGAATCCCCCCTCCACCTCCACAAAGAACAACTGCATGCAATTCTACTAATTTTTGAATCACAGGTAAATCAATGACTTTCATTGGAAGAGGACTAGCTACAACTCTTCGAGGGCCTTGAATGGTTTCTGCGATATCCCAATCTGCAGACATCACGATTGTAGGAGAAAGGATTGGCCCAACAGGCTTTGTTGGATGTTTAAATCCTTCATCATCACCGTTCACTAGGACTCGCGTAATCACACAAGCAGTACGCTCAGGTCGTTTTCGGCGATGAAGAATCGAATCGAGATTTAATGAAAGTGCATGCCCAATCATTCCTTGAGTCGCTGCCACCCAACTGTCCATCGATTGAGTATTAGCCGAGTCTAATTCCATCAAGTGCCCTACTTGTGGACCATTGCCGTGAGTGAGTACAACGCCCCAACCTGCTTCGAGCAAATCGATGACATCAGACATGACGTGAGCAAGTACTTCAGCGCTTTTGTCCTCTTTTTCTGGGTTCGGAGATGAAAGTGCATTGCCTCCGATGGCATAGACTGCAATACGTGACACACTCCCTTTCCATCGTCCAGAGGGTTTGACCCTTTGCCTACCAAGTATCAAACATACGCAGATTTCTCAAGCAAAACCAAACCTCCATTGGGGTGACATTGAATTAGAGAGGGTGCCAGCCACAGACAGGTGCGAGCATGGTAAAGACCATTTGGATTGGAGATGTTCAGTCAGGAAAGTACGACGACCAAGAGGTCGAACTGAAAGGATGGATAAAGCGCGAACGTGGAAGCAATAAGATGCGTTTCATTGTTCTACGCGACTCAACCGGCACCATTCAATGCGTCGTCAAAAAGGATGCCATAGGAGAAGAATTGTTTCTCGAAGTCAAGAACGTACTCATCGAAACTTCTGTGATCATCAACGGTATTGTCAACGCCGATGAGCGTGCAGACGGAGGCCATGAACTGATTGCCACCTCATTCGAAATCATCGGACCAGTCAATCCTGAGCGTCCGTTTCCAATTAACAAAGAAGCGTTGGATTCTGCCACGGACGAAGACGGTGAACTCATGCCTGGTGGCTCTGAATTCCTTCTTGACAACCGACACCTCTACCTACGAACAAGTCGAATGACATCAATGCTCAAACTTCGTAGTTCTGCTTTTGGCGCCATTCACAATTATTTCAGAAATGAAGACTTCATTGAATACCAAGCACCAAACTTCGTCACTGGTGCTGTTGAAGGCGGTTCTACCTTGTTCGAAGTGCCTTACTTTGGCCGTACTGCTTACCTTACCCAGTCGTGGCAATTGTATGCTGAAGCGGCCATGCCCGCATTAGAGCGGCTCTATACCATTGCACCTTCGTTCCGTGCTGAAAAATCACGTACACGACGCCATCTGACAGAATTCTGGCATGCTGAAATGGAAATGGCTTGGGCCACCAATGATGAGATCATGGCGCACGGTGAAGGCGTTGTCCGACATGTTGCTCGAACATTACTCGAAGAACAAGAAAAGGAACTCACCTCACTTGACCGAGACTTGGATTTAATTGCTCGCTATGCCGACAATCCATATCCACGTATGCGATACGATGAGGCAGTAGAAATTCTACAAGCAAAGGGCGATGATGTTGAATGGGGCCAAGACCTCGATTATTCAAAGGAAAAAATCCTCACGCAAGATTTTGATGTCCCTCACTTCCTCACCCATTATCCAAAGATTGCAAAACCGTTCTATCATCGAGTTGACCCCGATGATGACAACTATGTTCTATGCCATGACTTACTGGCACCAGAAGGCTATGGAGAAATCATTGGCGGAGGAGAGCGAACCTGGTCGGAAGCAGAAATCTTAGCTCGACTCGAAGAAGAAGGAACTGACAAAGAGCCCTATCAATTCTACATTGACACCCGTTCATACGGTGGAGTGCCTCACGGTGGTTTTGGCCTCGGTGTGGATCGAGTGGTCAGTTGGTTAGCTGGAGCGACTCACATTCGTGAAGTCATTCCGTTCCCACGTACCTCTCGTCGCGTAACACCTTAGGTGAGATTCATGGCTGTTGCAATCGCTCTCGGGTGTGGATTGATTGGTCAATTTGTCATTGAGCGTTTGCTTGAGTACGGCCATCAAGTCACTGTTCTTGATTTGAAGATCCCTGAACACTTGGCGAATCAACCGAACGTTGATGCACGCCAAGGTGATGTCTTCCAACACATTGCGGATTTACCACCTCAATCGGTAGTCATCAACATGCTGCCCGGAAGAATTGGTAATGGCGTCCGACCGTTACTTCTGGAAGCCGGACACCAAGTGGTCGACCTTGCCTTTACTGCAGAAGACCCACACCAGTATCAATCGTTAGCAGTCAAGAACAACGCGGTGCTCCTGTGGGATGTTGGTATTGCTCCAGGCATGTCAAACATGCTAGCAAAAAAGGCTTCAGAGCTACTTGGAGATTTGGAAAACATCACCATCAAAGTCGGGGGAAATCCAACCCAACCAGATTCTGAATGGTCCTATATGGCACCCTTCTCACCTTCTGACGTCATTGAGGAATATACTCGTCCTGCTCGAATAAAGGTAGCAAATGAAATTTGTGAAGTTCCTGCAATCACTGAGCGTCATATGATTGAGGTCGAGGGCTATGGAGTAATGGAAGCATTCCTAACCGATGGATTACGTAGTGTTCTCACAACCATTCAAGCAACCAACATGAAGGAATTTACGGTCCGATGGCCTGGCCACATTGACAAATGGCTTCAAGAATCTGAATCGTTGGATGAACAGACGCTTCTTGACGCCTGGAAGTTTGACCCTGCCAGAGATGAATTCACATGGCTCGAAGTAATCGCTGAATCAAAGAGTCAGCGAAAGCGGTGGGTCGTTCAAGATTCAGGAATGAATGGTGACGGCTCGATGGCACGAACAACTGGATTAGTCACTGTTGCATGTGCTCTACAATTCCTTGAACATGGCCCACTGAAAGGTTGCGGATTAGCGCCGGGAATTCATCCACCTGAAGCACTTCACGGACAAGCCATTGATGCAATCATCGAGATGATGAAACAACATGGCGTTTCATTTAGCGAAGATTAAAGCATTGTTTCGCCACAATTCGGACACGGAATTCCTGGAATGAATTCTCCGAGTAAAAAACCGCAGTGAGGACAAAGAGAACTTACCATATCGTATCCGAACATGATGTGACATACGGGTGATTGTTCATCAAGATGACGATGAAACCGATGAGAAATAGGCATCGATGAGTTCGCCAACAGGGAGTAAGTCTTTTTCTTCGATAACAATCGCTGCATGCTTTTTAGGACGGTCATCCCACGGATTGAAACAGATCGGGTATCCCGATTCTTGGAACATTGCTATGTCGCCTGCCGAATCTCCAACAGATGCTGTATTTTCTTTAGTTACGCCTAAACGACGTTGAAGCATTTGAACCACTGAACCTTTCCCGTCCATTTGAACCTGATAGCGACCAAAATCATCCAACTCGTATTCACCATTGGGCATTTTTTTACCCAAAAGCCAACCATTGGTGAACACATGGAATCTGGTGTCGTTACCATTCGCAAAGCGTTGTGCTGTAAAACGATCAATTCCGCCCCAACGTCGAGCCCAAGGTTTGTCACTTGGGAATTGCGCTGCAACATCACGTGCTGTTTGTTGTAAGCCACCACTTACAATGGCCACATGATAGCCTTTATTGAGTAATCCTTGAATAAATGGTTTCCAGTTTTTCATCATCGGCATTCCTTCCATACAGCCACGTAAATCCGAATCTGAAACAGGTGGAAGTTCAGAAGACCGACTTTCTTTGATGAGGGCGATATCCAGTTTAATCCAGTCCCATTCATCGAGTAAACCTTGGTTGTACAATTCGAATGATTCATCATTTGAAATACCTAAATTATCATAGACAAACTGCCAGGTCGAGAGATGATCAACCAATACTCGGTCCATATCTAAGCAAACGAGCCGTTCAATATTTTTCTGTAACATCTCTTTCAATCTCCATTCAAGAATTCATCCACTCACTGTGACTTACGGGATGGCCAATCATATTGTGATTGTATTTGCTCCACTTGTTTCCCCATAATATAGAGAATGAGAGCAACCATGATTCCAAATAATCCAACGAGGGTCATAGCAATAGTAGCCAAAGTTACCCCAATTGATGTCGAATTCAATTCTTCCAATGCCCCAACGACATTGCCCGATAATTTGTATCCGAGAATAAACAGGACACTTCCAGGGATTCCAAACAAAAGAAGAGGATGTTTTGTTTCAAGCATCCAGTAGAACAGTTGAGCAAAACGAGAAGCTGTAGCAAGTGATTCACGTTGAGGGATCCCGACCTCCATACGTGCTTCAACAATACGGACCCGTAGTTTTTCATCCAAATCTGCTGTTCGTGCCAAGGGTCCCAAATAGGCAAGTGCCTCCATTCCTTCATTGGTAAGCACAACGTGCTGAAGGGTTGCAGAGCCGAGAATAAGGTCTTCGATAGAATCTGGTTGTGTCTGTTCAACACGGTGTGAAAAATGAACATCCCATCCCTCACGTGCCCGGTTTATAGAAAGTGGCAGGTCGCGTAACTTCCATTGGTCCGTAATTGAAAGAACCAAAGTTGAGTCAATGGGTTCAAGATTCGAATCCAAAAGGAAAGAGGCGATGTTTTGAAGGTTCACTTCGTTGTTAAAATGGAGAACTTCGCAACCAATCTCATGAGCGTATTCGACCGTTGAATCGTTTGAACCAAGGTCCATCAAAATCACTTCATCGGCACCTTCTCGAGCTCGAACAACCAGAGAGACAAGCCTCAACTCAATGTCGCGAGCCATCAAAATAATGCGCAACGATTGACGAGCCACATGTCTTGTCCGTGGTCTGCTTCATATCAAACCCTCGTCCATTTTATCGTGAACAGTTCAATTTCGAATTCAACGGAATGAAGCCACATGTTCATGGTCTATGACAAAATGGAAAACATGTGAAGGGTGAATACCGCATTGGAGTTGTCATCCCTGCAAGAAATGAAGAACACTTCATTCAACAAGTGGTCGAGACGCTTCCCGATTTTGTCGACTTGGCTATCGTCATCAATGATGGGTCGACAGATGAAACTCAATCTATTCTTGAGGCTATGACCCCTTCCGAGAAGGTGCATTTCATCAACTTGAACGGTGAAGGTGTAGGTGCGGCAATTGATGCTGGCCATCAATACCTGCTTCAGCATTGGCATGACCAGTTGTTCATCAGCGTCGTCATGGCTGGTGATGGGCAAATGAATCCGGATGACATGGAAGCGCTCCTTAGGCCTGTTATCGGAAATACAGCCGATCATTCCAAAGGGAACCGTTTTGCTCACCCCAATGGAATTGATTCTATGCCCAACATACGTCGCCGAGCAAGCCAAATTCTATCCATCTTCACTGGACTTGCATCGGGGCAAACAACACCCGACCCTCAATGCGGCTATACCGCAACTCGCAGTGATATTTTGCGTGAATGGAATTGGAAGGATTCTTGGAAAGGATATGGATATCCTAACTTTTGGCTCATCCGTCTTTCAACACTTGGTTACAGAATTGCTCATGTTCCAGTTGAATCAATTTACGGTAATGAAAAGTCAGGTATTCGTCGTTTGTCTTTTTTCGCGAAAGTCGGCTTAATGATGGCGTACCGACACCACCATCGAAACATATCATGGCTGTTGAGTAGCAGGATTACACCCCACACTATTTTTGCTGCTGTCGCATATGTGATTGGTTGGATTGCTCTGCTGCCATCAATCAGTACTGACCTTGAACGAGAATTAGTTGGGCGAGGCGTTGCACCGTTGTTCATCACCATCGTTGCTTGGTCAATAGCACATGTTTTTGATAAGGGAGCCACTCGTACAGTACAGGAGTTGAGAATAAATGCGAAGGCTCGACAAAAGACGTAAACCACGAAAAGCCCATGTGCGGCATATCTTGGTTGCTTCAAAACCGGACGTACGTGAATTACTCGACCAGATTCAATCAGCTCGTAATCCGTTGAAGGTATTCAAAAAATTGGCAAAGAAATACTCCAACTGCTCCAGTGCATCAAAGAAAGGTGATCTTGGAGAATTTGTCGAAGGACAAATGGTTCAGAAATTTGAAGAGGCTGTATGGGCAATGGTCCCTGAAACGGTCCCTGAGTCGTATATTAAAACGCAATTTGGATATCATTTGCTTTGGGTACATGAAATAATACTACCAGAGTGAACCACTCTAACGAAGTATGGTGGGCGATCCAGGATTTGAACCTGGGTCCAAGCGTCCCAAACGCCCGAGTATAGGCCAAGCTAACCCAATCGCCCCTTGCAGTCCTCGCCACGGCGTCTTACCTATGAAGTTCACTCAAGGAGTTGCCAGTAATCCGCACGGAGCCGGACCAACATACCTTGTGATTCCGCCATGTCAATAAGGTCTTGAGCATCGAGAGAATCTCCATTACGGTCGAGGGCAGGTTGGAGACTTTGAACGGTCAACACACCTTTTTGATCGGTGGCGTCAATGAGAACTTGAGCAAGACCATGAAAAGAAATCGGCTCATCTTGCTGAATTAATTTCTGATTGGATTTAAGACGTGCCCGGAGATTATCTCGAAGTTCTTCAGGTGTGTTTGCAAGAGCAACTTCAATACGTAATTCCGATGCTGTTGACACAGAGATTACAATTTCGGCATCTGATTCCAATTTCTGGCCACAATGCGGGCACACTCGACCGATTCCGCGATGCCCGTGGCAAGTTGAACAAGCGCCGCAACGAACGACATTCCATCCAGCACCAGACATAGTTTGGCTTCAAGCCAAGGGTACTTCAAGACTTCTCAAAGGGAAAAATCAGTGTTCGGTTTGCGACCACCTGGGCGAAGTGCTGGTGCTGCTGGTGCTTTCACATCAACTCGCTTCGGAGGTGCTTCTGTTGCCTGTCGAGTCAATGCACCTCGGACAGGGCCTGTTCCAGTTCGTGCTCCAAGTGAGAGTGAATTCGGCAAGATCAATGCGGCCATAGCCACACCATGGTGGTCAGCAGCAGCAGTCACTTCATCTACAGCGACATCAAATGAAATGACTTCCAAGTCACGGCTTGCTAATTTACGTTGCAAATGACGACGAAGTATGAGAGTCGTTTCTTCATAATCCAGTTCGGTCGATACTGTGGCGACAATTGCACACTCATCACCTTCGGGAGTTACACATGCAGCCCAAGCCACACCCGCACAAGCTGAAGAGCCATTCCATGAATAAGCGGTCGCAATATGACATTCAACCAGCGAGCCCATAGGAAGTGCTTGAGGCGGAGTTGCACCAAAACCGAGGGGAAGCATAGCACCCTTCATTTCAATCAAACGTGAGTCTCCAAGACCAAGTTCAACTAAGCCTTGGTCATAGGCATCTTCTGCATTTTCACCCCACGGAGCTACGGCAGTCATGAGCCAACCAGGGCATGCGACAGATGGAGAATGCTTTCCTTTCGATGTGTACATAATGTGAGTACAGATGCAACGGGTTCATGAAGAACATGGTCGTGTGAACACTATGGCGACAGTTTCACGGAGGCTACTCATACTAGCAGCCGTCTTTCTCCCCATCGCTGGCGTTGGTCTGAAAATCGCAAGTGGAGGGAGTACCTTATTGGCTGTTGCATTCGGACTCGGATTTATTTTTGTTGTACTTGCATGGTCACTTTTCAATGATTCATCAGAATCATCAATGAACAAGGGTTCAACTCCAATCAAAGCAAATTACTCATCAGGAAAGGCCCTTCAAGATTCGCAAACTGAACATCAAGAACAAACCTTACCGGACCCTCTCGAATCTGGTTTTGAGATTCCGTTAATGTGATCACATGAGACGTATTGTCTCAAGGTTTTGTGGAGCATAAGTTCGACACTTGTAGCGTTCACGCAAGGTCTTTCCGAGTTCGTTACACTTGTGATAATCACCGTGGTGGCAGATAATGTTTCGAGGTGTAGGGGATATTTGGTCGACAAAGTCGAGTAATTGACGACGGTCAGAGTGGCCAGAAAATCCATCGATGGTCACCATTTCACAGCCAATCTTGACAATTTCTGTTTTTCCATTAATCACCATTGGAACTTCTCCGAATCCTTTCTGTAGGCGACGGCCAAGTGTACCTTCAGCTTGGTAACCTACGAAACAGAGTGAGTTACGGTCTTCATGTGCCCAGTTCTTGAAATATTCCATCACTGGTCCACCATTGAGCATTCCAGATGTTGCCAAAACAATACATGGTGAATTATCCATGATGATGCTTTCACGCAATTCTCGCCCCTTAACAGGTCGGAACCATTCACTCGTGAATGGATTTTCTCCATCATCCTTGAGCAGAGACTTTCGCAAACTGCTGGTCAAATAATCCGGGTGAGATGCGTGGATGGCTGTGGCTTCTTGAATCATACCGTCTAACCATACAGGGACTGGCTTCACCGTACCTGAACGGAATAACTCATCGATTGCAATCATCACTTCTTGGCTTCGACCAACAGCAAATACTGGACAGATGACTTTACCACCACGCGCCATGGTTCGAGAGATAATGTCGTGCAACTCTTGGGTTGCTTCTTGACGAGATGGTTGGTAGTCGCCTGAAGCGCCGTATGTCGATTCAATAACGAGGGTTTCTACACGAGGGAAACGAGTGTTTGCTGCATCGAAGAGCCAGGACTTCTCGTACTTTTGGTCTCCACTAAAGACAATGTTGTGCTTACCTTCACCGATGTGAAGGTGGACGGCAGAAGAACCAAGAATATGCCCAGCATTGGAAAATGTGAGTTTTATATCCGGTGTAATGTCAGTGGTTTCATCCCAGTCAACATCGACAACGTGCTTCATACAGGTCCGGATATCTTCCATACTGTAAGGGGCTCGCTTTCCTTCAGAACCACCGACTTTGAGGTAGTCGGTTTGCAGCAACAGCATCAAATCCCGGGTTGGAGGTGTACAATAAACAGGCCCTCTGTAGCCATATTTGAACAAGACTGGGAGCATTCCTGCGTGATCCAAATGCGCGTGAGTTAGAACAACTGCATCGAGTTTTTCCATAGGAAGCGCCTCAGGTGCGGTGAAGTAGGGCATTGGGTCAGTATCGGATGCGATGTTAACACCAACGTCAATCATAACTCTGGATTCATTGGTTGTTACGAAGTGGCAAGCACGGCCAACTTCACGGTACGAACCGAGTGCAGTCACTCGTGCCCATGAAGCACCTGGGCGTACAGGTCGATGCATGTTAAGTCCGAAATCCTTGAGTAATTTTCTGCGTTCCTCGGCGTGGGCGTGTCGGTAAAGACGAATGTCGTGGACCGTTTTTGAAACCAAAGGAGCGGTTCGTTCAACGGTAATTAGCCAACCGCATTGGTCGCGAATTTCTTGCAAATTAATTCCACGTCGGCCCACTGCTTCACCAGGATTGTCGCATTGTACGGTTATTTCTCTATAACACGCATCGAAGTAAATTTGATTGATCCCAGCGGATTCAGGAATAATTCCTTTAAGTATTTTTGTTGCCTCTTCTTCAGATTTCATAATTGAAGCATCAGGACGAAGCACAATCTTTCGCTTTACTTTGTGCGATATTTTCGCGAGCAAGCCATCGGTTGCAAGGATTCGATTTGGTTCTGGAGTTACTAAAGCGATATTGCCCGCTTCCAATTCAACAGTGTAAGGAATATCCTTAGGAACTATCTTTTGCACTTCATCTTTTAATTCTTTAAACGTTAGACGCATAATTTCACCGTATACCGCGCTCGCACAAGAGTTGTGCACATACTCACCCTAGGGAGAGTGCAGTGTTGAGCTGCGGGAAAAAAAGACTCAAGAAAGAAGTTTAGCAATTTCTGCTTGAGTTAGGGAAACAAAGCCGTCTTTAGCAGTGATTACTGACAAATCCATGCCGTTTCCGGAGGCTGCATCTCGCTGCCCCGATGCGTAAAGGGCACGGGCCGCGAGTTTCAATGCATCGGTCCGAGTCATTCCTTCACTGAACCCGTCTTCGAGCACACCGTACATGTATGGAGAGCCTGAACCTGTGGCGCAGTATACGTCTGGAATTGAGCCACCTGCGGAGTCAATGGAATACACGTGTCCGCCTTCATCGTCAACACCGACAATGAGCAACTGAACCCAGTGAGATCGGCCAGAGAGGATGTTTGCAGTAAGTGTTGCAGCACCACGAACGGTCATTGGTTGTTGTCGGCGGAGTTGAAACAAAGCAACTTCGGCCGAAAGGGTTCGAGAAAGAGATTGAGCGTGGCCGACTAAACCTGCAGTGGTAAGAGCAAGATTATCTCCGATTTTGAAGAGTTTTTGGACATTTTTATTTGCGATAAAGTGGCCCATTGTAGCACGATGGTCTGCACCAACTACGACGCCGCCGTCAAAGGTGATTCCAATTGTGCTTGTTCCGGTTTTCAATACATTCTGCTGCGCATCCATTGTCATCAATCCCTTGTTCCAGTCGACACCTCTTGAACCTTGAGGCGCAATTTCTCGGTAACAACGGACCCTTATCAACCCGACGAATGCACGGCAAGAGCGAACTGGCTTGGAAAAGTCATCACCGCCTCTACATCTATGCGAGCGTTCTTGAGGCGGCGAGCATCAGCCGTTGCTATGCGCAGAGGTAAAAAAGGAAAAAGAGACGAAGCTCAGTCTTCGCTCGATGCCTTTGCCAAGGTTCACTCCGAATCTGAGGAATCGACTGCGCCTGAACCAACAGTTCCGTCCATGCCCGACCTCGATGCATTAGCACGTGCTGATGAAAAAATCCGCGAGGAAGAAGAAAACATCGTGGCCACCAAAGAAGCCAAAGAAGAAATGAAGCCTCTTCGAACCTTTGACATGCCCAGCATGGAAATGACTCAACCTCGATCTACACCTTCGGCCGAAGTCATCTACCATGACCTTGGAGCATTATATCCGAATCCTCCGATTCTTGATTCTTCAATGGGAATGGTTCTGCATAGAGCAGTACTCAATGATATCACTGGCTGCGGGCAATTGATGGATTGGGTCGCCGATGACCATGCAGTTATTGTTGAAATGAACCGCTTGATGAAAAAAACGGTTGAATTTAATGCTGCCATCGCGCAGCTTAACACGTTCATTGACAAAGATCTTGGTGGACAAATTATCCAAATGGCAGAAACCCGCTTAATGCTCCTCCCACCGGGTTGCCGTGGCGTACGTGGCGTGGAAATGGAAGCCTTTGCCGTCGATGCTCACGAACTCGGGAGACAATGAATATGATGGATGAACAGCCGATTGACATCCCTTGCCCCATTTGTGCTGTCGAAGGGCAACTCGGAATGGTTGCGAACGTCGATGAAATCCCCTATTTCGGAGAACATACTCAAGTGACCGTATTGTGCCATGCGTGCGGCTGGCGACAAACTGATTTCATCCCCGCAGAAGGAAAGAAGGCTGGCGCCTGGTCGTTGGTTTTGGATGATGTCTCGAAACTCAGGTCTCGTGTTGTTCGCTCATCGTCATGTACTGTCAAAATACCAGATTTGGACCTTGAAGTCATGCCAGGAACCAATTCTACAGGCTATGTGAGTAACATCGAGGGAGTGCTGAACCGCTTTGTCGACATTATCAATATGGTTCGACGTGATGTTGAAAGGGACCTCGAACTCGAATCGGAAGAGAATCATGAAGAGAGTAAAAAATCGCTGGGTATTCTCGATTCGTTACTCAAATCAATGGAACAAGCAGGTGGAGAAAGTGTGTTTACGGTCGAATTCTTAGACCCACATGGCCATTCAATGATTCTCGATGCAGATGCCACTGAAAGAGAATTAACTGCCGAAGAACTCGAAGAACTTCCAATCGGACCAGACCCTGCTGTATTTTCACCCGATGACGCTCAGTGATTACCGAGCATCGGATGCTAAAAAATCCTTGACAAGATGTGCTGTTTGGTCTCGCATTTCATGCAAATCACCCAACCAAACTGTCGCTCGGTCAATGCACAATTGCTTCATTTCACCAGCCAAAATCTTACCAGCACGGTAATCAGCATTAATTTCAGCCAAGTAAGAATCATCGTCTTCAAAGAAATACATCATGTAGCGATAAGCAACATCAATATCGGGGTTTCCACCAAGTCGGCGATGCTCTTCAACGGTCGCTTGCCCACCTGAAAAAGCCCGCTTAATCTTCTTTTCAACCGTGGCTAAATCATCTCTGAGGAAAATCGTTGTTTTCGGCTTGCTGCTACTCATTTTCTCACCAGTTAGACCGACAGCAAAGTGATGGTAAGTGGAAGAAGGAGCAAGCAAACCCATTCCTCCAAGTGAACGTTCATATTCGAGTAATTTGATTTGGATCCGTGATTTATCTCTTGACGTTGCACTTGGAACTGTAATGGTCCCCTGCTTCGGATTCGAAAGTATATCTGAGAAACCGAGGTGCTCAAGTGAGGCAACCATGCCTGCAAAGACGGTATTCAGACGGTTTTTATCCAAACGCCCGTTCGGCATTCGACCGAGAACTTCAGCGTTATCCTCTTGAACAGAAAGACCAATAACAACACCAGATGATTTCCCATCATTGACATTAAACCAATTGGTTTTACCTGCAAGTCCACGTGTCAAACGAAGATGCGGATCTTGGTCAACACCAACAGGAACAACAATCGGGCGCAAGCCACCGTATTCATCAGTTTGCGGATGTAAGATATCACCGACTTGTACCAGTGGGGCTTGAACATGGGCCAGATTTGTTTCGCCATTGAAACCATAGATTGATTCGAATTCATTCAAATTTGTTCGCTTACCAAGTTGAAATCCGAGCCGTTGAACAATGGGGCGAGAAGATTGAAAATACACATTTGTTTTTTCGGGGTCGATTCCGAGAGCGGCATAATGTGAAATATATTCTTCTAAAGCCACTTTACGGCCTTTTTCCAAAGAAACTCCACGTGTTGCTTGGCTTTCTAAATCTGCGACTGCAATGGTAACATCGCCACCAAGTTGTTGGAACCATTTGACCTGATCGATAACCATCGAGTGCCCCATGTGCATTTGTCCACTTGGCATGAGTCCTGTCAAAACACCAAAGGAATCGCCCTGCTTTTGTGCATCGAGGACTCGTTCCAAATCACGGTGAGCAAAGACGATGCCACGCCGATGAAGGCGAGAAGGTGATGGAAGAGTCATGTGGTCCATTGATGAGAGACCGAACTGGTCAATTATGCGTGAATAGTCTGTGGATTGAGCACTCCCCCAAGGGTCTATGACAACATCTTCGCCATCCATATGTGTATCCACCAATCGGTCGTGACAACCTTATGGCATCAAGTCTTCGCCCTTATTCGGCTTCAGACTTCGATTCCGATGACCCTTCTTCAAGCCCGGAAGTCGGCCGCTGATTTTTTCCAGCAAACGGACCGATTCCTTCCTTCTTCAAAATAAACATCATTCCAGTAATGGTTGAAACTGCCACAGTCAGTGCCAAAAATGGTAGCCAACCCGAATCACTCAATCCATCACGTGGCTGAACTAACCAAGTGAACACAAGGTGAGGCTCATCAGTAAATCGCTTCGACCACTTGAATAAATCCGTAGTATCATGGGCTGCAATCGTAACTGCTGCAGAGTAATTGTTCCAAAATTGTGAACGACCAAGGATGTCATAGTCTACCGTCCCATTCACTACGATGGTGACATTGTGACCACGTGTGAGTGAGAGATGAAGAGATTCATTCAGTATGTGCGTATAGCCTTCTGCAGTCTTCCGAACACCGTCCAGAAGTGCGAGTGAGGCATTTGAATCTCGTACATCGACCACTTCCTCTCCTTGGATATCAAGAATCCACGTCATTGGAACATTCCAAGCAAGCGGCGAGACCGCAGTACATTGTTCGGTTACAAGTGATTCAAATTCAATAATGGTTTGATTCTCAACGAAACGACTCGAATGTGATGTTTCATGACAATCATGAACCGTCCAATAGGACCATGCTTCACCCCATGTGGTCATCCAAGCTTGTGCTTCATCGTTGAGGTAGGCAGTAATATCTCGATCATGGCGAATTGTAGCATCATTCACCCTTCCAACCCAATACAAGTTGACGAGACCTCCTTCTTCAACGGCCATTTGGACTTGCTCTTTAGAACCAATCAATTGTTCGAGACTTCCACCTCGGCGACCAAGATTGTACCAATCCCAGTCATCTTTCGGTGCATCGGTTGCATTCTGCCATGCAGAGTAAGGTAATTCATTTTCATCACCATGCACTACAAATCCTTGTGATGCAATCGCATTGTGTTGATTCATCGTGAGCCCAGGTGGCGTAAAAGTCGAAATTGGGTGATCGCCCCATTGGTTAGCAACAACCCGTTCAGAAATGTATTGTTGACACTCAAGAGCAACTGCTCCTGGGTCTGCAGCCCATTCGATGTTCGGCATACCGTAGCATCCAAATTCATCACCAGAGTCAATTCGCTCTTGGGCTAAAGCAGTTCGTAACCATCCGTCTTCTTTCCAACCCACCTCTGCAACTGCAACTGGACTGAAGGTCGAAGACAGAAGGCAAAGAAGAATTGACAACGTCATGGCCCGACCGAAACGAACATGTCGTTGTGGAGCCATGGCACGTGGTATCTTCGGAGTGCTTTGATACTTCGCACTCATTCATCTGGCCTGCTAAATACAGTCGGCAATTCATCACCTGCCGAAAAAAATGATGACAACAATCAAAACAGTGTCGAAATTGTATTCTTCTATGTCGGAGGCGGAGTCACTTGTTGATGCATGGCAATCCCTCGAAAAGCATTGGTTGATTCCAACAACAGGCAAGCAACTACCACACACTCCAAGTTATGGTTTTCTTCGGATGTTTTTATCGCCTCTTTTACGACCATTGCTAAATGCTAAACTGTATGGATTACATAACATTCCACGAAACGGTCCGGTTATTCTCGCAGCCAACCACCTCTCCCATGTCGACCCTATTTTTGTGATTGCTTCAGCTCGTCGAACAACCCACTATTTGGCAAAAGATGGACATTTCAAGAACGCTGCTATGCGCTTTGCAATGCGTGCAACAGGCCAAATTGAAACAAAGAGAGACGAAGGTGGTGAAGGAGCACTTTCCAGTGCAGCAGATGTATTAGATTCTGGTCAAGCGCTTGGGATTTTCCCCGAAGGCACCCGTTCAAAGCGCACAGAACAACCCTACTTGCTTCCTGGCAAAACAGGAATCGCTCGCCTTGCTGCCTCATATCCAGATACAGTCGTCGTACCTATGGCACTCATGGGGACTCGCGATATGATGAAACCACAAGATCACAAAGCGCCTCGTCTATGGCGACCAATCGCACTCTCTGCAGGCCAAGGTGTAACTTGGATGGAATGGCTCAACGATCCAAACGGTGGCAACACCAATGCTCAAGATTTAGTGCAACTTTCAACCAAAGAAGAACATGAAATCCGTGCATCACTGGCCTCACTCTATAGAAAATTTACGGACCAAATAATGGAGAGTATTTCTGCCCTTGGTGCTCCTTAGTTCAAGTAGAGTCGAACACTCAACTCTACGTGGAGCGTATAGAAACACAACTCGGAACACTTCAGCTTGAAGAGGGCTATTCCAAGACGAGGTTGAAGGCTGAACTTCGAGGCATGGAGTTGTTGTGTACCATTGTCAATTCAACACCTGTTTGGAGTTTTAATCTCAGTTCAGACAAACCGTTCCTCTGTTCAAATGATGATGGGCCAACCATTCAAATTGATGTATTCCAATGCATTCGACAGAACTGCGAAGATTTTGATGCCCATCTTTCCGTCTACATGTCACAACGACCCGTCTGTATTTTGAAGGATGACAACAGCATAGATACGCCTACGACAGACTCGATAATCTCACTCGTGTTACTGGGAATGGCCGGATGGCCACTTGAATCTACACCTTCGACACTCAAGGAAAAAGCACTCAAAAGTGGTTCATATGAACTTCATGATATAACAAAGATGCTACCGGCAGATTTTGAGGATGTTCAAAAAGCCATTGGCTTGTATGAATTAGGTGTGGAGCATGCCTCCCTTTCGGCTCTTGGTCAACTTGCTCGTCGCTGGTATGTTTGCCGAAACTGGGATGTCGAGAAGATTCGAGATACACTGAAGCCTATACTCGAACTCTATCAACAGGAAGAAATTGAAAACTATCTTCGAGTACCAGATGAGAGAAGTGACAGACTTTTCCTCTTGGTTTGAGATAGAGTCACTCAAGAATGCTCAAGTGCTGTCGGTTGCGACAAGCAGATGGTGAGTCAATGAAGGTCTATCACGAACTCATTCAACGTATTCTTGATGAAGGCGAAGAGAAGGGTGACCGGACCGGCACTGGAACGCTCTCTGTGTTTGGCCACCAAATGCGATTTGACCTCTCTGAAGGCTTTCCAATGGTGACTACCAAAAAGTTGCATTTGCGCTCCATTGTCCATGAACTTCTTTGGTTCCTCAAAGGCGATACCAACATCCAATATCTGCAAGAAAATGGTGTTCGCATCTGGAATGAATGGGCTGATGAAAACGGCGACTTAGGACCCGTATATGGCAAGCAATGGCGCAGATGGGAAGCCAAAGATGGCCGAATCATCGACCAAGTCGAACAGGCGATTGATATGATCAAAAACAATCCAAACAGCCGACGAATCATTGTCTCTGCTTGGAACGTTGGTGAACTTGACCAAATGGCCTTGATGCCTTGCCACGCTTTCTTCCAGTTCCATGTTGCCAATGGAAAACTCAATTGTCAATTGTACCAACGCAGTGCCGATGTCTTCCTTGGCGTTCCATTCAACATCGCCTCGTATGCGCTTCTCACCCACATGATGGCACAGATTTGTGGACTTGAAGCTGGAACATTTGTTCACACATTGGGTGATGCACACTTGTATACCAATCACCTTGAACAATCCCAATTACTCATCTCTCGTCAACCGCTCGCTTTGCCCCAACTCAAATTAAATCCTGAATGCACGACCATTGATTCGTTTACATTCGAGGACATCGAAGTGGTCGGATATGAGCACCATCCGCATATTTCTGCACCAATCGCTGTGTGAGGTGGATATGATGTTCACAATGATTTTTGCATGCGATTTGAACGGAGCGATCGGTAAAGATGGTGATTTGCCGTGGCGTCAATCATCTGACTTACAACATTTCAAGCGCATCACCATGTCAAAAACCATCGTGATGGGAAGAAAAACTTGGGACAGCCTGCCTGGGAAACTACCTGGACGAAGGAACATTGTCCTCTCAAGAACACCTCGAGAGGATGTAGAAGTGCTTTCCTTTGAGGAAGTTCTCGAACTCGGCGATTCTGAAGAAGTGCTCATCATCGGCGGTGGAGAGATTTACCAATTGTTCTTAGAGCATACCAAAGAGATTCACAAAACCATTATCGCAACTGAAGTTGAAGGTGCTGATGCCTTTGCTCCATCACTTGAGGGTGAAGAGTTCCACCTGATTGGTGAACGGTTTGTTGATGCTGGACCACGTGACGAGCATTCAATGATTTTCCAACACTGGATTCGATGATCATTCATCTGGTTTGTATTCAGTCACTCGTAATCCCAAACGACCTTGGCGTGATGGGCGTTGCATAATCGTAGCATACTTTGCCTCAAAGGCAGCTTTCAAATCAATTTCCATTGCTAAGGAGTGTCCCATAAGCAACAAAAGAATATCAGCCATTTCTTCAGCACAATCAGCAAGTGGTTTACCTTTGGTCACCGCTGCTGCAAACTCACCTAATTCTTCAACCGTGAGTGCGATACGATAGCCCATATCATGCCCGTTGTTTTCTTCGAACTTGTGTTTATCATGAAAGACTGCGATTTTCTTCATCATGGTTTCCCATTCATTCCGCGCTTCATGGGCCATCCATTGGTCAACTGACATTCCTTCCATACACGGTGATTCGTGAGATCGGCATTAGACCTTCCGTAGACTCGGGAGATTCGATCGATGATGAATTCATTACTTCAGTTTCCACCGATGACGAAGTCTTTCCAGCGTTTCATGTATTCAACAAAGACTGGACTGAGATCTGCATCCAGTAAATGCTGCTCACTAAACGGTGGACGGGCTGGGGAATAGTCGGGGTCACCAAGGTGCATTGGCCAATCGGGGTGGGCAATCGCTACTCGAGCCACACCAACCAAATCTGCACCTTCATCCATAAGCCATTCTGCGTCTATAGATGACCAAACAGCGCCTGTGGAGATGAGTGGAATATGTGCAGGAATGACATCACGAAATCGCTGAGTAAGACTCGGGCCGTCTTCATCACCCTCAACACCTTGGAACACATCCCAGCATGAAATGTGAAGCATATCAATGTCCATTTCACACAACATCTCGGCAAGTTCGAGGCTTTCATGCAAGAAGATACCTGCCTTTTCGATGATGGGTGAGATTCGAACAGCCAGAATAAAGTCCGGGCCTGTTGCTTGACGAACAGAAGTGATCATGTCACGCAAGAACTTGCTTCTCCCCTGTAAATCGCCACCCCAGTCATCTTCACGTCGATTGGTTACGCTTCCAAGGAATTGGCAGATGAGATACGAATGTGCGCCGTGTAATTCAACACCATCAAAGCCCGCTTTTTGGCAACGAACTGCTGCATCGGTAAACGATTGAATCATCTCAAGAACTTCATTGCAGGTTAATGCTCGAGTGTACAAGCCATCCATCCCATCCTCGGTATTCTCACTGGCTGAGACGGGTTGAACTCCGTTAAGTGGCTTCGGAGCACGCATGCCACCGTGGAATATTTGAGCAAGACTCAAGGTTCCAGTTGCTTTCAATTGTGTTGCCATCTTGGTAAGGCCAGGGAGTTGATGGTCGCCCCAAACACCCATTTCTCCATCCCAGCCACGCCCGTGTTCGGTAACATTTGCTGCTGCTGTTGTCGTGATGGCAAATCCATCTTTCGCTCGTCGAACCAACCATTTGATTTCTTCATCCGAAAGCGTGCCGTCTTCGTTGCTTTGCTTATTTGTCATCGCAGCAAGTACGCTACGATTCGCTACGACATGTCCCGTACGAGGAAGTGTGAATTGACTCGATGGGTTCATGCCTGAAGCAAGAACTGCACCTTCTTGATGCTTCGCATGATTCAAACTGAACCTCAGGTCATTCAGATTCTTCTTGCTTTGTGTGACCTGGTTCTGCTTTGGCTGGGAGCATGCGGTCAAGCCATTTTGGTGACCACCAGTTCCACTTACCCATCAAGCGCATGGTTGCAGGAACAACCAATGCACGTACAATCGTTGCATCGAGCAGAATAGCAAGAGCCAGACCGAATCCAATTTGCTTCAGAATAATGATTGAAGACAAACCAAAAGCGCTGAACACGACAACCATAATGGCTGCTGCTCCAGTAATCAAACGCCCAGTTTTTTGCAATCCATTGGCGACAGCAAGGGTGTTGTCACCTGTGCGTTCCCATTCTTCATGGATCCGTGAAAGCATCAAGACCTCATAATCCATCGATAATCCAAAGACAATACAAAACATGATGACTGGATTCGTCGCTTCGATTGGCTGGGGTGTAAAGTTGAGTAAATCAGCTCCATATCCCCATTGGAATACAAAGACCAGCATTCCGAACGAGGCGGAAATCGAAAGGATGTTCATCACAATAGCCTTGATTGGAATAATAATACTGCGAACTTGAATGAAAATCAAGACCATGGTCGAGATGAGGATAAAAGCCAATGCTGTTGGGAGACTGTCCTGAATGGCGCCAAGCGTATCGAGGCTGTAGGCAGAGAAGCCTGCAACCTTGAGTGAGGAATCATCACCAACAAGTAAGAGGTTCGTAAAGTCACCTCGGTCTTCACGGAGGTCTGCTACGAACTGATGGCTTTCCCTACTGGTACTTGACCCCTCAATTGCGTACACCACATAGGTGACATCACCAGAGATGAATTGTTGACGAAGATATTCACGAGTGGCGTTTTCAGCTACACTAAGGTTCTCTGCTGGTGTTGACCAGAACTGGACAACACTCGATTCATTCATACCCATCTGCGGCAATGCATAGCCAAAGGCTTCGACAATACGTTCATCTTCAACTTGCGAGACCATCCAACGATGCATTTGGCGGAGATTCGATTCATTCAACGGGTCTGTGCCATCAAAGTCAATCACGACAATTGCAGCATTCGAGGTGCTTTGTGGCCAGAGAGAGTCAATGTGGTCAAGGCCAAGGCGTGATTCATCATCTGGAGGAAGGGCATCACGGTTCGCAAGAGAGAATTCGGCTTGGAAGAAGGGTAACCCTGCACCAAGCAAGATGATGAGCGTTGGAATCAAGACCGCCCATGGTCGGTCCATCACTGTGTTTGCAATACGAGACCATATGCCATCCTCGCCATTCTCTTCAATCTTGAATGAGAAGGGGAGTTTACGACCAGTATTAATTCGAGGACCAAGAAGCGCTAGAACTGCTGGTAAAACAAGGAGGGAATAGATCATTGCAATAGTGACGGCTAAAGTTCCACCAATGCCCAGGCTTGGCAAACTGGTATTGGTAAAGAACAACATTCCCATCAATCCGATAGCAACGGTTACACCGCTGAAAAACACTGCTTTACCGGCAGTAGCAACCGTCATTGCAGTGGCTGTCCGGATATCATCCGGATTACGTCCCATCTCTTCTCTGAATCGATTGACAAGGAAAAGAGAATAATCAATGGAGACACCTATTCCAATGAGTGAAATGATATTGACTGCGTATTGAGTGACATCTGTAACGTTGGACAACCATATCGTTACGCCCATGGCAGAGACTACGGTGAGAATACCAACTCCTACAGGTAAGAGAGCCGCGATGAGTGTACCGAAAACAATGGCGAGAATGATCAGTGAAAGCGGACCTGAGACAAGTTCTGCCTTGACAAGGTCTTCTTGGATTCGATTATCAAACGTGAATTCAATGGCGGTTTTGTCGGTTCTCCATGCATCAAACTGACCATCGATTTCTACCGATTCCCAATGCTCAGAATAGAGGACTTTGGCATCTTTACGTGACATGTTAAAGACGACTTTGTTCTGCGCCCAAAATCCATCTTCGCGCTCTAAAGTGAATTCATTACGCTCATCACCTGAAGTCTCCCAAGAGTACTCTATAGAAACATCTGCTAATTTAGCAAAACCCGCAAGGGCATCCTGTACTTCTTGTTGCCAAACCTCGGAAGTGTCATTGAGTGTCGAATGTCGAACAAGATAAACAAAACCTTGAGCACTTTCAGAGTCGCCTCCATCCTCACTAAAGGCATCGTTCATGGTCGAAAGCGCTTCAACCGATTCAAGGTCTCCTTCACCCCAAGCCTCAGACCAGTCAGGCCCCATGGCCATCAGCGAAGCCATCCCTAAACAGGCGAGTATACCAAACGCAAGGACTTGTTTTCGATAATCATGTGTGAATTCTCCAAGTTTGTAGAAGACGCGTCCTTCGAACATTCGAGCGTCAGTTGATGACTCCATATCCATGGGCGGACACGGCCCATTTATCAATGAATGTTTACATCATGTACAGGAAGAGGCCAGATTGATATTGGATTGGTTATGCTCAGTACTAATCTACTAAATACCCTGTAAATGCAAGATTCCCAAGTTCAATTTTTAAATTCAAGAAAATCATGGTGGAGCAAATTGGAATTCATTTGCAAGGGCCTCCCTTACAAACATGGACAGTCGAATGGGTAGCGGTGTATATGCTCCACTGCGAACAGTTTTGAACACCGGTTCTTCTTTGGTTTATCTCAAGCCTCAACCGTACTTTTGCCACTCGGTTCCAGTCCACCAATAGGTCGATTCGTCATCCATTGCTCTCCATGTGTAACCACTTTCGTCAGTCCATTGGCGCAAAACGGTGGGCTCAGCAACAACCGGCTGTGGGGTTGCTTGGACCATTTGGACAGGTTGCGCCGCTTGAACGGCCTGAACTGGTTGAACAGCTTGTACCGGTTGAACAGCCTGGATGGGTTGCGCTGCGTATGCTGTCGGTTCGACCATTTGCAATTGATTCATAATCCCGCCTTGGGCGAAGTCCTTTGATGCATCTTCTTCAGGTGCGCGATTGCGCATGAAGAGCACAACACCAATGCCTCCACCGATCAGGGCGAGGAGAACCAAGACAATGGTGAGAAGACCAGAGTCTTCATCAGAGGATGAGGAGGCGCCATCGTCGCCTGAATCTTCGACTTCATCAGCGGGTGGCATCAAGACCTTGTCAATCACATGGATGACACCGTTCGAGCCAATGACATCAGCCAGTGTGATGTTGGCACCATCGATTGAAGCCTGACCCATAAGCGAGAGCGTAGCGTTGTCGCCGTTGACCATTTGGAGTTTCATTCCCTCGGTGATGTCTGCTGCCGAAACTGATCCGGAGTGGACGTGGTAGAGAAGAATGTCCGTGAGGGCTGCTTTGCCTTCTGGCGTGTCGAGCGCTGCCAAGTCAATGCCAGCATCTGCGAAGGCCTGATCGGTTGGAGCGAACAATGTGAACGGTCCTTCGCCCTGGAGCGTAGCAAGCAATTCAGCTTGGATTACTGCGGCAACCAACGAGTTGTGGATGCCAGTGCACTGAGCGGTGCGTGGAAGATCGTTTGGTGCATCGTTTGGCGTGAGAACCTTATCGATGACATGGATCACACCGTTGCTGGTGTTCACATCGGCTAAGACGACATTGGCTCCGTTAACCATGACGCCGTCACCGACGGTGAACGCCAGTGGCTGGCCGTTGACTGCTGTAGCAGCCATACAGTCAGTGACTGCTGAGGCTGGGACTGCACTGCCAACGACGTGGTAAAGGAGAATGTCTGCAAGTGCAGCCTTTCCTTCAGGTGTGTCGAGCGCTGCCAAGTCAATGCCTGCATCGGTGAATGCTTGATCGGTTGGTGCAAAGACCGTGAACGGTCCATCACCTTGGAGCGTTGTCAACAACTCAGCCTGAATCACAGCGGCCACAAGCGAGTCGTGGATGCCAGTGCATTGAGCAGTGCGTGGGATGTCGTTCGGTGTGAGTGTGGGTGTGAGCACCTTGTCGATCACGTGAATCAAACCGTTGCTTGTTGCTACGTCGGTTGCGGTAACGGTGGCTCCGTTGACCATGACGCTGTCACCGACGGTGAAGGAAAGTGGGTTTCCGTTGACGGCGGTTGCTGACATGCAGTCGGTTACTGCTGAAGCAGGAACTTCGCCAGCAACGACGTGATAGAGGAGGATGTCACTGAGGGCTGCTTTGCCTTCTGGTGTTTCGAGGTCTGCAAGGACAATTCCCGCATCGATGAACGCTTGGTCTGTCGGCGCAAAAATCGTGAATGGACCGTCGCCCTGGAGGGTCGGCAATAATTCTGCTTGAATCACGCTGGCCACGAGAGAGTTGTGAACTCCAGTGCATTGTGCTGTGCGTGGAATATCGTTGGGTGTTGCAGTTGGTGTCAGCACCTTGTCGATGACGTGGATGACACCGTTGCTTGTGTTAACATCTGCAAGCGTGACGGATGCATCATTCACCATCACGCCGTCGCCGACGGTGAAGGAGATGGGGTTGCCGTTCACAGTGGTTGCCGTCAAGCACTCAGTGACCGCAGAGGAAGGAACCTCCCCTGCTATGACGTGGTAAAGCAAGATGTCAGTGAGAGCTGCTTTGCCTTCAGGTGTGTCGAGGGATGCCAAATCAATACCAGCATCAGTGAATGCTTGGTCGGTCGGAGCGAAGAGCGTGAATGGCCCATCTCCCTGAAGAGTGGTCAACAATTCTGCTTGAACGACAGCGGATACGAGGGCGTTGTGGATTCCAGTGCATTGTGCTGTGCGAGGGATGTCATTTGGACTCGCAGAGGGCGTGAGCACCTTATCGATGACATGGATGACCCCGTTGCTTGTGGCAACATCAGCTGCAGTGACCGTTGCGTCGTTCACCATCACAGTGGTACCGACGGTAAAGGCGAGTGGCTGGCCGTTGACGGCAGTTGCCGACATGCAGTCAGTGACAGCAGAAGAGGGCACTTCTCCAGCAACGACGTGATAGAGGAGAATGTCACTGAGGGCTGCTTTGCCTTCTGGTGTATCGAGGGATGCCAAATCGATACCAGCATCAGTGAATGCTTGGTCTGTAGGGGCGAAGAGCGTGAATGGTCCGGTGCCTTGGAGCGTTTCAAGCAGTTCAGCTTGGATCACACCAGCCACGAGGGAATCGTGAACGCCAGTACACTGTGCTGTGCGTGGAATGTCCCTTGGTGTGTCTGTGGGTGTCAAAACCTTGTCAATCACGTGAATCAAACCGTTGCTCGTCACAACATCAGTCGCAACAACGGTCGCGCCGTTAACCATTACAGAGGTTCCGACGGTGAAGGAAAGTGGTTGTCCATTGGCTGCATCTGCAGACATACAGTCCGTCACATCGGCAGCAGGAACTTCTGCGGAAACCACGTGATAGAGCAGGATATTTTGGAGTGCTACTTTTCCTTCTGGAGTGTCGAGGGCGCCGAGGTCAATGCCAGCATCTGTAAACGCTTGGTCGGTCGGTGCAAAAACCGTGAATGGCCCGGTACCTTGGAGGGTTGCTAGCAATTCAGCTTGGACCACTGCAGCCACGAGTGAGGAGTGAATGCCAGTCGTTTGCGCTGTTGCAGGGATGTCAACTGGTGGCGTCAATACGGTGTCAATGATGTGGATGACCCCGTTCGATGCCGGAACATCTGCCGTTGTGACCGTTGCGCCTCCAACGGTTACTACGCCGTTGCTGACTCCAAATTTGACCTTGTCACCGTTGGCCATTGTTGCGAGCATGCCATCGGTGACAGCGCTCGAAGGTACTTCCGAGGAGACCACGTGATAGAGAAGGATATCTTGGAGCGCAACTTTTCCTTCCGGAGTATCGAGGGCTACCAAATCGATGCCTGCATCAATGAATGCTTGATCGGTTGGGGCAAAGAGCGTGAACGGCCCTGTACCTTGGAGGGTTGCTAACAATTCAGCCTGGACCACAGCGTCCACGAGTGAGTCGTGAACACCTGTTCCTGCTGCGTTTGTGGGAATGTCTTCGGACGCATCAGCACTGGCGATGAGAGGTATGCTTGAAGCGAGGAGGAGCGTAAGCATTAGGTAAACGGCGGTCTTTCTCATAAACAAACATAACAACTGGACAGTATATAACGCAGTGTTTTCGTTTGAACATCAATCATCGTCAAATTCAACCTGTACCTTATTTTGAGTTGGGCATCGTCATATTGTTTCTTTTGTTACATTGGGAACTCACATCCCGAAGTTTTCCTTCACATTCGCCCCTTTCGTTCGTCCTTAACCCAAAGGGTAGCCATGGCAACGATGTCATATGCAAGGGGCCCTTGTGAATAACATTGATTTTCTAAGGAGTTTTTATTGGACTCTATTTGTCGCTTGCGTCAAAGTATTTCACAGATGTGAGTTCACCCGAATTAACGATTTTGATGTTTATTCATTTCGGCGGCGATTTTCATCACGATTAATCCAACAATTATTGCAATTATTATTATTACAAACGGGGCGAGCCAGAGATACTTAGCAATGTCATGTAAATTCTTACCTTTATCACCTCTTTCCAATGTTGGCGAGGACGGAAACTCTTCCCGAATCCTTGAGAATGTATTGATCGGTCCTCCTTTAATAAATATGAAAATACCGCCGGCAAGCCAGAGAATTATTGAAACCACAACAAATCCAGAAAAATAGTCACTTTGAGTGAAATTTTCTTCATCAAATGTGTCTGTCCAACCTTCACATTCTGGATAGCCTGAATGGTTTACAGTATTACTATTACAATAACTTGAAAATCCTGGGTCGAATAGAAATCCGATAGAAGCTCCAACACATAGGACTGCAATAATAATA
>Ga0209502_10000198_pt1 | contig 68071 bp, 69 predicted proteins | sample ArcticOcean_MG_C_10_FD_187442 | JGI IMG/M metagenome (GOLD analysis project Ga0209502, IMG submission 187442) | Marine microbial communities from western Arctic Ocean - ArcticOcean_MG_CB11_90 (SPAdes) (version 2) | ecosystem: Environmental > Aquatic > Marine > Oceanic | place: Arctic Ocean... | reverse complement strand
ACGGAAGCGGCGCCGAGACTGAGTAGCATGGGGGGGGGGAGGGAGTAGCATCATGGGGGGTACTTTAGGAGTGACAATAGACTAATATTACAGAGGTCACCGAGACATTCAGTTATTTTTTCTTGAGAACAACCATCGGCTTTTCTTTTTCCCCGCATCCACCTCCCTGGCTTTCGCATCGAGCTCCGCCTGCTGTTCCGCTCGTGTCGGCGCGTCCTCCGGGACGCTCTTCGAGCTCATGCTGTACCCTAACAACGACGCGGCACCAGAGGCGACCCCCAACGTCGCCCCGGCGCCAATCACGAACACCCCGATGCCCCCCACCGCCGCGCCCACCAAACCTCCCGCGGCGTTGAACACGGAGAGCTCGTCCAGCTGCTCCGCGGTCATCTCTTCCGCTTGTCGCACGCCATCCAGCGGTTTCTTCCCCGTGCTCATGTGACGTCGGGTCGTCGTCGTGGAGTGCGACGACGAAGACGCGCGTCGCAACGCGTCACGCGTCGCGCGAAGCATGTCGCGAAGCGGCGCGCACTCGATGTGAATGAGCCATTGAGTTTCAGGATTGAACAGTAAAACGTTTTCATTTTGTGTGCATTTGTTGAATAACCACCACCGCTCCCAACGCCACGTCATCGAAACAACCACTCGTTGTCGTCGCTGTCGCTCCCGTCAAGGACCGACTCCTCATCGGACGTGTCTCCAGGCAACACAAACCGCCTCGCCGCGATCGCCGCGATCGCAAGCGCGCCGCCCTCCGCGTCGTTGGTCAACCCCGCGCGCGACATAGATTTTTTACCTTTGGAACTTTGGTGCGTGCCAGGGGTCTGCACGACGTACGGTAACCCTTGGTCTGTCTCCTGTTCATGCGTAGACCCATCACCTACCCCTCCCCCCTCACCCTCCTCTCCAAGAAGCCGTTGCTCCACCGCGGCTTGGAAAGCCTGTCTTGACAACGCGAACCGCGCGCGCGTGGTTTCCCACGCCAAGTCGCTCCGCGCGTCTTTCGCGCTTTGCGTCGCCCGCGGCTTGCGAGGGTTTAGGGACCCGACGGACAGCGCCGGTTCAACTCCGGGGAGGGACAAAACCGCATACGGTGCTGTCGGTAGGGAGAGAAACTTCCCAAACGCGGACTCGTCGTTAACCCCACCCACCAGCCCCAACAGCGACGCGGCGCGCGTTGAGACGTTTACGCTTCGCGGGGTCCACGGCGACGATTTGGAACGCGTGGAGGGGGATAAATCCCCGAACCGTCCGTCGCGTCGAGCGTTAGCCCGCGCCCGGGCCGCGTCTGCGTCCTCGTCTCTGTCCGCACGTGCCAGAAACGAGCGGTCAGCACCGGAAGGCGCGCGCCAAGCGGCTTTTGTCGCTTCTGGCAGCGGCGGCGGTTGTATTTTCGCGTCAGCTTTCGGCGAATCCCGTCGCGCCAGCCCCACCACGCGCCCCACCGTACTCGGTTTGTTCGCACCAGGTCCACGCAGGTTCTGCGTTTGTTTCGTGAGGTGCAAAGACACCTTCCGTGGTGCGCTGGTTTCTGTTTCTGTTTTTGACCCTTTGCGTTTGTTAGGACTCTTCCCCGTGCTCTTGTTAGGACTCGTGTTAGACGAGGTTTTATCCAACGGCGCCCCGTTGGAAACCGCCAGTACTCCGCCGTGACCGTGTCCGCGAAACGTACTCGTCGTACCCTTTCCGAGCATATTCGTGTTACCCGGCACCAGCGCCTTGGCGAGTTCATCCGCCCACGCGCTTCCCGCCACGGAGACTAAATGTTCGTGAAGACTCGCGTCCGCGTTTCGCGCGCCCGCCAAACGTCGGAAAGCGATGACCTCGGCCCACGCCTTTTCAAGCGCCTCTCGGAGCCACTCCCGCTCCGCCGCGGCGTCTTGCGCCAAAACGCGTATCCGCCTCTCCGCGTCAGCTGACACGGACTCGGCGACTCGTCTAGCTGCTGCGATACCCTCCGCAGTCGCCACATCGGCCCGCAATCGCTCTCGCTCAGCCTGCTCGCAGTGCGCGTCCCGCTCAAGCTCCGCGGCGGCGACTCGAAGAGCGCAACGTCGTTTAGTTTCGGTTTCGCCGGCGGTCGCGGTTTCCACCTCCCGCTGCGCCGCCCTTAACTTCGTATGGACCAGCCTTTCAACCATTAAATCGACACTGGATTCGCGCAACGCACACGCGTCTTTGGCGGTTTGGTTTCGAACGAAGCTGAGCTCGTTTTCGTGCCGCTGTCGTTGTACCATCAAGCATCTCCAAACATTAAGAGCCGCGATTGCGGTGATTCGCGCGTGGTCCATCTTCCCGCGAAAGCTCACCAACGATCGCCGCGCCGCGTTCGCCACCACCTTTCGCCACCGCCAATTCCGAAACGCCTTGGCCACAACGCGGTGTCGTATGCGTGACCGGTGCGACGCGCACGCCGCGAAGACGCACACTTTGTCGAGACGTGCCAACTCATCGGGCCAATCTGACGGACCGCCCCCGTCGTGACTATAATCGCGATTGTCATTTCGGATCGTGCCGAGCCACGGGTCGACCTCGGGTGACTGTTTGCTCATACAAACCTCAGGTGACTCTATGCCACGCGCGGACGCGGCGCGCGCGGCCTCATCACGCTCCAGCGTCATGGAGACGCGAGGTGCGCAGCGTCAAGTCCTTGCGCCTGCACCAAGGGCAGGGCCTGCACCAATTCTCGGAACTGGAAAGAGTTCGGAAACTGCCGTCAACTCATTTTTTGACGTTTCTCAATCTCTTCCACGCGAATGCGCACTCCTCGAGACACCGCCATGGCGCGCAATGACGGCGCCGGCGGCGCCGGAGCGGACGGCGCATTCCAGGTGCTGTGCGTCAGCTTCAACCAAGATCGGTCGTGCCTCGCGGTGGGCACCACGGTTGGGGTGAAGATCTTCAGTTTGGATTTGGGCGGTGTGTGCGTGTTTTCCGAGTCATCGATGGGCGCGGTGCGCATCTGCGAGATGCTGTTCAGCAGCAGCTTGCTCGTGGTTGTTGGTACAGGCGACACCCAACACACGTCTCCGCGCCGTTTGAGAGTATTCAACACCACAACAAGACAGGTCATCGCGGACCTTTTCTTCGCTGACACCATCGTGGGCGTGCGGTTGGACAAACACACGCTGGTGGTGGTGGAACCGCGGCGCGCGCTCGTGCACGACCTATCCACGCTCCATGTGCAGCGCATCATCCCGACTGCGTTGAACGAAAACGGCGTCGTGGCGATGACCGCGGATGAAACAAACCAACCGGTGTGTCTTCTAGCGCTCCCGAGTGGGCAATCGAAGGGAAGTGGAAAGTGCGGAAAGAACGCCGTGCTGCAAAAAAAAGAATGCGAAAAAAACAACCACAAACAGCTCGGCGTCGTGGCGGTGCACGACTGCTTGAACCACGTTTTGGTGTGCGAAATCTCGGCGCACGCTACTCCAATCGCGGCGCTTGCGTTGAGCCCAAACGGGCGCATGCTCGCCACCGCTTCCACGAAAGGCACGGTGGTGCGCGTGCACTTTCTTCCGGGCGCGAATTGGAAATGCACGAAGAGTTTCCGCAGAGGCTTTGGCAGCGCCGCGATCGCTTCGTTGTCGTTTGGCCCGCACAAAACAATTCACCCGGGAGTCACGTTCCTCGCCGCCGCGTCCGCCAAGGGGACGGTACACGTGTTTCGAGTGGAATCACTTGATGACGAGGGAGGTGGGAAAGGGGGTATGTACGAAAAAGAGGAGGAAAAAACACAAAACAGGCTGTCATCAAAGATCATAGGGAAAGCCTCGGGGTTGGCGAGTGCGGCTGTTTCGTTGACGTCGCGACTCGCGGGCGTAGCGCTCGGCGCCGGTTTCGCGAAAACCGCGAGCGACGTTTTGGACGCGGAACATTCCGTCGCGACGGTTCACCTTCCGTCTTGCGGTGAGGGACACAAAGAAGCGCGAGCAAGTGCCGCGGCACAGGGCGGGTTTCCAATCGCGGGGACGTGCGTGCTGAGACACGAGAGGGACGACGACGACGACGACGAGACGGAGGAAACGGAAACGGAAACGAAAACGGTTTCCGATACCTCCAGCGCGTCCACCTCCACCTCTGCGTCGGCGAAACCGACGGGTGGCAAACACAAACAAACCCGTATCCGAATCGTCGCGGTGAACGGCGACGCGTTGCTGTGTGAGTATTCAGTCAACCTCTTGACTGGGATCGGGTCACTGCAACGGGAACGATGCGTGGCGAGAGCGGAAGTGAGCGGCAACGGTTTGGAGACACCCAAAGGCGGCGAGCCGAGCGATGGTACGCGAAAAAAGCAGCGCGACCGCGATACTCGCGCGTGGCGCGACCAAATCGACGACACGTCGCCGGAGGATTTGTCCACAACACCGGAAACGACGCCACACGACGACTTACGCGCCTCCATGAGCGCGAGCATGGCACAAAGTCTGTTTAAGTGACCCGCAGTCGGACTCCGGTTGTATTTCACAAACGTCCTTTCTTAACATGTTTCGTTTCGTTGTATCGTGTTTCGGCCAGCCATTCGCCGATGCGCGCGCGTGGTGTTTCGCTTCGGCTCGCGTCGCGTTTCGGGGATCTCGCGCGCGCCGGCACCTCGTTCAGGGTGCCCATGACGTCCACGTCGCGTGCGGTGTCGTGCTCCACCGAATCAGGTCCCCCACCGTGGATAAACACGCTTCGCGAAAAGTTTCCGCCCCGGTTCAAAGACGCGCCCGATTTGTACTGGCTCGGGGGCGACCGGGGCGTGGGCGGGCGACAGGTGCACGGCGAGGACAGCGTGTTCGGGTTGCTGCACGGGGGGGGTGCGTTTCGCGACCCGCTGTTGTTACTAGACAGCGAAAAACAGACGGTGCTGTTGGTGTTGAAAACAGGCGCGCGGACCGCGGGCCATCCCGGGATGACGCACGGCGGATTCACGTCGTTGCTGCTGGACGAAATGGCGGGGCAGGCGTATTGCGAGTTCGTGCAGCACGCGCGGGGACCAGGTGTGACCGCGAATTTGTCCGTCGATTTTATAAAATCACTGCCAACGGAGTCGCATGTGCTGGTCACCGCGAAAGTCACGTCCATTGACGGGAGGAAAGTGCGGTGCGATGTTAGAATAGTGGACGGCAAGTCGTACTACGATGCGCGCGGCGAAGAAACCGAAGGCGAAAAAAAAAAAAAGGACGAAAAGGACGAAAACGTCTTCGCCAAAGCCACTGCGCTGTTCGTCGTCCTGGCGAAAGACTGATTCGTTGTAACGGTTATTGTAACGGTTAGATGTATCGAGGACTACTTTGTACCCCGTTGACGATGTGCACTCCGTGTTGCGGTAGTGCACGGAAACTGTCACTCGCTCCGCTCCGCGCCGCAAAATCCATCTCCGTAATTGTATTTCCCAAATCCCAAGACTATTTCGATCAGCGCGTCTGCACGATTCCCGCGTTGATCAGTTTCTGGATCTTGGCCTGAGATAAAAAAGAAAGTGTCAGTCTCGTATGGGCAATCAGGGAGGTGGAATGTGGTGATTGGGAAGTACTTACCATGATCATGGCGTTTTTCTGGTGCTCCGCCGCGGCTTTCGGGTCGTTGGACATGTCATTCAACACCTGTCTCATCACCGGGTCTTGCAGGATGTTTTGGATATCAGGGTCCTGCATCGCGCGTGATTGGCGTTGTTTCATCTCCTCTTCGTCGACCTGGCCGGTCTGGCCTTTCTGGATCTCAAGCACGGTTCGCCGGTACCCGTCTTTAAGCTCCTCATTTTCAGGGTCTTTATTGTAAAACAAATGTGTCAGTCTTGTATGTCCAAACAGTCGTCCATGATTTGGGAAAGCCCCGATTGCGTACCTTTGCTCAACCCGAGCTGGTACGTCTCGAGCGCCTTGTCGAACTGTTTCGTGAAGAACTCCACGTGTCCTTTCCGCGTGTACCCCTTGCTCCAGTCGGGTTTGAGTTTGATACACGTCTCCGCGTCCTTCGTGGCTTCGTTGAACGCGGTGAGTTTCGTGTAACAAGCGGCGCGGTTTGAATACACCCGGTGGTCCTCCGGGTCGCGGTTGATCGCTTCGGTGTACCGCTCCACCGCTTCCGGGAACTTTTTTTTCGTTTAAAAAAAAAGTGTCAGTCTCGTGTCGGCAAACAGTCGGGCGGATTTGGGAAACGCGCAACACGTACCTTCTGTTGCTTGAAAAGCTCGTTGCCCTCTTCCCGGGCGGCGTCCGCTTTAACAGGGTCCAAATACGCAACTCGGTTGCGTTCCTTCAACGTCCTTTCCGTCTCGTCTTTGCGTTTCAACGTATCCGCGGTGCGGTGTTCCATCAACGATTTGGCGTACACCTCAATCGCGTCTTCCAAGTTATCGAGCTTGCAAAGCGCGTTGCCCTTTCGCGTCATCGCCTTGCCGATGATCTTGTAATCCACACGCAACTCCCGCCCTTTCTCCACCGCGGTATCACACACCTCGATGCACTTGCCAAACTCTTTCTGTTCGAAAAAAACCGCGGCTTTGTTTGTTAAAAAGGAAATCTCCGCCGGGTCCAGCTCGATCGCGGCGTCGTAATGCGCCAGCGCGGCGACGAAGTCCTTCGCCTTGTACGCCGCGTTGCCCAGCTCCTTCTCCGCGAGCGCGTCCTGTTTCGGGCCGCTTACGGGTTTGGCAGGAGGAGGGGGAGGGACTTGGCGCGTGCTTTGCTGCTGCGCAGGGTCAGGCGCCGAGAACGTCCCGGTGTCCATGGCGTCGTCTTTGTCGTCCCCGAACCCGGACGCCGCGGCGTCCGCGCCGGACATGACGTTGATCCCGAGCGCCACCGACAGCACCTTCATCATCCGCGGGTCGGACATGTGCTGCGCGAAGCTATCGGGTTTGCGCTGCACCTCGGAAAGCATGGCCATGAAGTCGGGCTGCGACAGGAAAGCCCGCGTGCTCGGGTCCAGCGCGAGCTTGGCGATCAGGTCGGGGGACGACAGCATGGCGCCGATGTTTCCCTGATTGTAAAAAAATAAATGTCAGTATTGTATGGGCAATCAGTTGGCGGAATGTGGTAAATGGGAAATACTTACCATGGGGTCGTCACTCGACGACCCGCCGCCCATACCACCGGGAGGCCTTGGAGGCCTTTCCGCCCTTGCCTTCGCAGCCTTGACATCTTCAAGCCCTCCTTTCAAAATCTCAGACCCAGGGTCCAACGCGATGCCTTGCTCGTACGCCTCGATGGCGTCGTTGAAGCGCTTCAGCCCGAAAAGCGCGGCGCCCTTGCGCGAAAAGCCTTTCGGCCAATCCGGCTTGTACTCCACCGTCCGGTTCGCGTCTTCCAGCGCACGTTCGAAATCCCCCAAACCAGCAAACGACGCGCTTCGGTTGCTGTAGAAAACGTGGTTCGTAGGTTCCAACGCCGCGGCGGAGGTGAAGTGATCGATCGCGGACTGGTAGTTGCCGGCGGAGAACGCGTCGTTGCCGAGTTTCTAGAGGAGAATTAGAATGGAACGATTGGGAGACACGACGATTGGACGGATCGAGGTGACACAGGAAGGGAACGGTGGGTCAGTCCACGAAGTCATTTAGTGGTGGTGCGTGTCGTGTTGGTGCCCGAGGGAACCCAAACTCGCGTATGCAACCCCGAAAGCGTTTCCGTGTACCGCACGTCCGCCAGGGCCACGGCGGCGTGTCAAACCAACCAGCCACAGGAAGACGACGAGGCGGCGTTTCGGCGTCGATCTCGGCGTGGAAACAAGTGCCCGCTTTCGATCACGCGCGCGCGGCCCTGTGACAAGCGCGGCCGTACCACAGCCGTCCGTGCGAGAGGCATGAAGCGAGGAGTGGGACGTACCTTGAGTTCGTCGGCCATGGTGACCGGTCGCGACGCGCGAGAAAGTCTGCGAGCACGGAGGACCACGCGCCCGCCGACGATCGGTGGCCGCTTTTCAGAAGCCTCTCGAAGCGGCGAAGGACAAGGCCGATTGCGATGGCACATTGCCGTCCTCAAAATGAAGCGGGCCTTTGCGAGCAGGTAGGTGCCGTGGCCCCCAATCTTGGCCGCGCGTCAAAGGCGCGCCGTGACCCCGACGCCTCCGCGCACCCGCGCCACCGCGCCTTCGCCGCCATGGCGTCCGCGACGGCGATGGCGTTCAGCTCAGCAGCGGCATCGCGGGTGTCTGTCAGACCGCGGCGCGGTGCGTCGTTACGCGGGTGGCTTTGTTTCGAAAACGCGGCTAAAAAGTTGCTGACGTGTGATCGGCACCGCCGCGTCGGTTCGTCCGGTCCACGAGGGCCGGTCATGACCCGGGGACGACAACCCGGAGGTGTGGTAACGACGGCGAAGATTTGGACCGACGACGGCCGCCGGCGAGCCGCGGACTTGATGGGGTTAACAAGAGAGGTACGCGTCATGCGTCAGACGAGCCGCTTGCTGCCGAACTCGTCCCGAAGACACGTTTCGAAGTTTTTTCTTTACGAGTTTTAGCGTAAACAGAGTGACGTCAGGAAGACACACCCGTCTGCCGACTTTAGACTTTAGATGTACCAAATTTACTGCTGAAAAACCTGACCCTCAAACTCAAATCCAATCCAATTCAATCCAAAACCACACCAACAGGAAGCTTCCGACCCCAAGACCCTGAAACGCGCGTTCCGCAAGCTGTGTCTTCGGTACCACCCCGACATCGCCAGGGCGGACGACGCGGCGGATAAGTTCCACGAACTGCAAGAGGCGTACCAGGTCCTGGCGACGAGCGAAGACGCTTCCGACTTTGTCGAGCTGCCGGATCACCTGGAGTGGAGCGCGCACGACTGGCGCTGGGCGGCGAGGTACGCCGGTACGAGTCACGCGGCTGGCGATGGCGCGTTCGGTGGTGGTGACAGTGCCCGCTCATCGCCAATCACCGACCCCGTGATGCGCCCGATGGAAGAATCCGAGCGCAAAGCTAAGCTGGATGCGCAGCTCGGCGCCATGGCCGCGGCGCCCGTGAAGCGCCGGCGACGGGTGGTCAAGCCGCTGAGCACGACGCCGACGCCGGTGCCCGCGGCGGTGCAATTCACGGACGACGCGACGACGAACGAAGACGCGAATGAGACGAAAGAAGACACGAAAAAAGAAGATGATGACAACGATGACGCCGCCGAGGCGGCTGAAGAGTGTCCTACCGACGGCTGCTCCAGCGACGACGATTTGTGGAACGGGGAATCCGTGGATTTCCAATCCATGGACGAAAACGAAAAAAGAGCGTACGCTGCGTTCGCCGCTCGTAAGACCCGCGGGTACCAGAGCGACCGGCACAGCACGGAAAGCGCGCACAGTCGCTTAAACGGCCAGCTCGCGGGGCTGCACCGGAAGAAGGTGATTCGGCAAAGGGCGACTGGTGAGATTGATTTGGAGGATTTCAAGAAGGATTTCAAGAAGAACGGCGGCACCGGAAACAAAAGCGCCGCGCGGCGGGACGGACGCGACCACGAAGGTACGGGCCTTTCCAGTTACCCAAATCCCGCCTCCCTGTTTGCGCATACAACACTGAAACTTTCTTTTATTTATCGCAGTGCGCGACGAAACAAACGCCGCGCGGTTTTACGGGGGGGGGGGGTTGCAGCTGGAGGAGAGCACGCCTGAGCGGTTCTTGCGGCTCGCGAAGCTCGCCCGGGAGTGGCGCGAGCAACGGTCGATGAGCGACGCTATCTACAGCGCGGATATCATAAAACCGAGCGCGAAAGAACTGCTGCAAGCCGCGGTGGAGGGGGTTTCCCTGGGGGCGTGTACTTGACGACGTCGCGAGTACTTGAGTAGGTTTCTTAATACGGCATCGAAAGAAATACCTTCTATTAGTCTGTGGTGTTGTGAAGATGCCTTGCAAATAGGAAATAGCAAGAAAAAATACGTAACAATACAAGGTAATACACGGTATTACGAAACAAAACAAGGTACACGCCATCGTCTCAAATACGCGCGAAAGCAGCACGTCACTCCGCGCCTCTTTCCATCAGCGGAGCTCACGCTTGCGCCGCGCTTTGCTCCGCTTCCCACAAGCTGCTTAGCGTTGAGGTGCGCCTGGCGATTTTCTTCACAGGCGACGTCGCGACGACACCTTGTTGAAGCCCGGCCCTGTGCCCGACGCGCGGTTTGCGGCGGTTCACCTGGCGGTCCCTCGCCACGGGAACAACGGCTTTGTCGCCCACCATCACGATCACGGGACCAGACGGTACTTGCGTTCGGACGGGACGCGCGGGGCTGGTTCGCGCGGCCGGGGCGGGAGGGGAGGGGAGAACAGGAGCGGTTGTTTTCGGGGCAGCACTAGTCTTGGGAACAAAGTTCGTCGTGGGAACAGTGCTCGTCTTGGGGGCGGTGCTCGTCGGAACAGTCTTCGTCGGAGCAGTGCTCGTCGGAGCAGTCTTCATCGGAACAGTACTCAACGGGGCGACCGGGATTGCGGGAGCGACCGGAATCGCGGTAGCGGTGATCATGGGAGCCACATGGCGTGCCACAACGCCCGTCCCGGAACTCCTCGTCCTCCTCGTCACCTCAGGGCCCACCGCTTTCGGAGAGGTTTCCTTCGACACGCCGCGAAAAGGGAAGTCGCTTTGTTTTTGTTTGGCGTTTGCGGCGCCGAACGGCGGACGGGGCGGCGATTTCGGTGTGATTTCCGTGGGAGGTGACTCGAAAGCTGTCGCGGACACGATGGTCATGTTCTCGTCGTTCACCGCGTCCATGTCCAAAACGGTCTCCGCACCCGCGGCCGGTTGCATGCTCAGCCGAAGCGAGGGGGGGGAAGTTTTCGAGCCAAGCAAAGGGCCTTCCCAGATTTCCTTGTCCACCGACTGCTGTTGCGAGAGGTGCGCCACGAAAGGAGGAAGAAGGGGAGGCCCTGCGTTTTTCGACGGAGGCCCTGGTGCGGCGACCGCGGTGTTTTTCTCCGCGCCGACCGCACCCGGGGCTTCCAAGCCCAAACGGTCGGGCGATTTCCGTTTCCTCGGGCGGCCGCGAACTTTCGCGACGCCCGACGAGACGGGCGGCTCGTCGGCGGGAAACACGCGCACCGTCGTCGTGGCGGGCGCCGGGGCGTTTTTGTTCACCACGCACCAGTCATCTTCGTTATCAATCGCTCGCGTGAATCGAGGAGACGTGTAAAGGGCGTGGCGGATTTGAGACTTCCAGTGCTCGTTGCACACGAGGTGGCGGGAACCGCCGCCGTCTGGGTATGTGTGGAGACAGGGAGGGTCAGGTACGGATTTTTGTTTTCGAAATGCATCTGTGATTTCGCGCGTTCGGTCACGACGATTCCTGAGGGAAGAAACAACGACCGCGGCGTCCTTCACGCGTCGGACGTCCGACAGGGGGGGATGCGCCACGCGATGCGCGGGGAAATTGAGACGTGGACGTACGTTTGTGCGCGATGCGCCCTTGCGTTTCGCACACGTGGTACACCTGGCGGAGGGACGCTCTGCGGATGAGCGGTAGGGTGGAAGGTCAGCGCTCAGCGGTCGCGATTTGCCATGCCGAAAGTCGTGGCAACGCGCGACAGCTCGAGTCTCGGAACGAGAGTCTCGAGAAGCTCGGATGCGTGAAGTACGGAGGCGAGAAAGGTGTTGGTCGACCCTACCGTTGCGCGGGGCTGGAGATGATGGCGTAGTGCACCAGGTCGTGCACGCTCGCGAACGCTTCTTCCTCGCGGTACACGGCGTTCGCCGAGGCGGGTGCACCACCGGGCGGCGGCAACGCCATGTCGCGAGTCGCGTTCGCGCGGCTCGCCGCGAGCGTCGCCAAGCGCGCGCCTTCCACCGCGTGCGCCTGCAAGAACGATCAAAAGGAAGAAGTGTGTGTTAGTTTCGATGTCGCTTCTCCGTCGAGACGCGGAGGGGTTCCCACGCGCGCGCGCGTGCGGTGTCGGACGAGCCGATTCGCGGCGTTTCTCTTCGACACCAGGAAAACGAAGGTGACAGCGGTGTTTCGAGAATGCGCAGGTCCAGGACACGCCACGCGCGACGTACCAGGATGCGCGGGTCCACGGGGAACATGGCGCGTTCCTCTTCGGGAATGGTGTCTTTCCTCATGACAGCAGTGTGGGTCCGCGCGTCGGTGTACGCGCGCGGGGGTTGTGGAAGTGAGACCCCCGCGACTCCACTCGCAGATGAATACACGATCCATCTCGTCGAAAATTGAAACGCTTTTTTTTTTTTTTGCTGCCAGTGAATGTCACGAGTTTCTCACAGACCCTCACTCTACCCTCACTCCCTCTCCCTTTTGGACAACTTCCGTCACGCCATTCACGCCTACATCGCCCCCGTCCTCCGCCCACTGCGTGTACGCCGCCTGCACTCTTCCCCGCGCGCTTTTCCCCACCCCCTCTATGCTCGACGCGATCGCGATTTCCCCCGCGCTTTGGAAATACGGAAGTATCCGCAAACCCCATGGGACGTCCGCGGCGATTGTGATTTTCAAACTAGCGCACACCGCGGTGGTTCCGAAAACAGGGGAGTTGTCTTCAATGCCCCCTGTTCCTCGCCTCACGAAAAGCTCGCACTCTATGTCGCTCCAGACGTTCATTCCCGCGAACCCGGGCGGTGCTCTTTTAGTATTTTTCTTTTCGTTTTTCTGTGACAGCCGCAACGTTTGGCTTCGCATGCGCACCGCGTTTTCGTTTTTCGCCGCGACACTGTTAAACGGCAACACCTCAAGGTCAAACTCCGGGCACAGTTCCCAGTCCATGAACTGCAGCCTCACGACTAAAATTCGCCACAAGTCTTTCCGTATCAAATCCACCCCGCCCTCCTCGAAAACCACGCTCATCACGTTTTCGGGTTTCGCGATCCAACTCTCCAGCGATTTCGGACCGCGGCCTTCCAGACGCGACACGTGCCTCGGTTCGGAAACCGGCACGACCAGGGTTTTCACCACGTCGAACCTCATGAATGACGGGGGGGGGGGTCGGGTTCTTCGGTGTTTGTCATCGGGCGGTGTCTTGGATCCGAAGGTATAGGTTGTGCTGGGGTCGTCGCCCCGGGGGACCGCGCTGCGTACGCCGCGATGAACCGGGTGACGCACGCGCTTTTCGCGAACTCGTCTCGGACACGTCACTTGCGCGCCACGCGGTACTCGACACGCTCGGCCCGACCCGGACACGAAACCCACACCCCGCGTACACGCATCCGCCACCGCGGGGACACCACCGCACGCCATCCAAGCCATCAGAAACCGCGCCACGCCGAGTGAAGGGGACACGACCGAGACACGTCGTTGGGAGGATTTTGGATAAAGAAATTGGACGAGGACAAAGTTAAAAAGTTGACAGCGTGATATTTTTTGTACACCGTCGCTACCCGCCTACGCCCCACACACTACCACGCCTAAACCACTTCGTTCCCCACGTTGTACGCCTTGAACGCGTTGAACCCGTCGGCGGCGGTGGTTAAGCACATCCCGGGAATCTGGTGGTGCCAGTGGATTTCTTTCGGGTCTTTCAGGCCTTGGTGCACGAACATGAGCTGCGGAGGCAGGTCATCCGGCGCGATTGCGTTGCCCTCCGCCGCCATAGCCGCCGCTTCCTCCTCCGCGTCCCGTTCCACGGCGAGGTCCCATACGCAAACGGTGTGGTCCGCGGACGCGCTTGCGATCATGGCGCCGTCGAACCACGCCCACTCGATCGACGTCACGGGGGCTCGGTGGAACGTAAAGTTCGCCACGAACTTTGCAGACTCGTTGGACGCGGCGGCAGCGCCAAAACTCCGCAAATCCCAAATCCGCAACGCCCCGTCGTCCGCCCCGGTGGCGAGCATGTAGTTCACTTTCTTGTTCCAGGACATGACATTCACGTCGGTGGCGTGCGCCTTGACCGCAAGCGCGGGCTTGCCACGCGTCCGCGTGTCCCACACGCACACCCGTCCGTCGCTGCCGCAGGACGCGAACACGTTGTCCTCGCCAGGGCTCCACTGCAGGTCCTCCACGGACCCGGACCCGTGCCCACCCGCGCACGACGAGCTCGTGTCCACGGCCCACCGCCCGCCCTCGGACGGCTCCCAGACGTGCACCACCCCTTTGTTGTCACCGCTAACCAACCGCCCTTGTTTCGTCCCGGACCAGTCAATCGCGTACCCCTCGTCCTTGTGCCCGGTGAACGCGAACCGGGGCGCCGCGCGCTGGGGGGCTTGGCTCATGCCCTTGGCGCCGCCAACGCGCGCGCTCCGCGCATCCTCCGCGGCGTCGTCCACCATGGACATCAACTCGTTTAGCTGTTTCGAGGTGTCCCACACCTGCACCACGCCCTGGTCACTCCAGGTGGCGCAAATCGCGCTCTGTTGCGGCATACACCGCACCCGGTTCACAGCGCCGTGGTGCGCTATTTTCCGAACCTGCAACAGCGGGCCGTCGCCGCCTCGCCCGCCGCCGCCGCCGCCGTCGCCGTCGTCGTCGTCCGAAGATTCGCTCTCGCTTTCCTCGGAGTCGTCGTTGTTTACCGGTTTCTCCGTGCGTCGCGTTTTCTTTAAACGCGTTAACCGCATCACGGACAGCGTGTTCTGCGCCGCCGTCTCCGCCTGCGTGCCACCCACCATGAACATGGAGTGGGGAAAGTGAGTCCGCTGGTCACCGAGTTCGTCTCGGATCACGTCGAAACTCAAACAAGGCCACTCCAAACTCCACGCGTGTAAGCAGTCGTAAACCGTGGGGTCGTACTCAAGCTCCTCGTCGTCGTCAAGGGCGTCCACGCCGGGGCGCCACACCTCGGGGCGTGTGGGAGGCGCGGCGCCCTCGTCCATCCTACAAACAGGGTGAATTTGAGTGGAAAGGGTCAGTCGGCAATACTTGGTACTGATGCACGTAGTACTGTAGTACTGCTAACGTGTAGTACTTAGTCTTGATACTTAGTACAAAGACCCACCTGTCGGAAATAAAAAACTTTCACCGCAAAACCAACCGAACCAAACCGAACAAAAAAAGAACCCCAAGCGACCGCTCAGTGGAAGGGCACCATAGTTGTGTCTCATCAAACCCGTGGGTCAGGGGATTGACAGATATATGGAATCATCAGCGCGTGTCGTTTTTGGGGTTTCTTTTTTGGTCACGGCGTCGGGTTTTGGGTGGTGTTTTGGAGACCCGGGACGCGATGAGCGAAAAGGGAAAACAAACCAAAAAGCCAAAACGAAGATGATCCGCGCTCGATATCGACGAAGTACGGGATGCCAGGCTCACGAAAAAAGGTCGCGTTCGCCTTACCTATCCCCGTCCCCGTCCCCCTTACCGTCCATTTCTTCGTCCTCCGAATCAGTCTCGCCCGTGATCGTGGTCACGCCGTCCTCCAACTCGACATCGTCATCCCTGGATTTCTTGGCGGCGGAGGCGCCGCCGCCGTCTTTGGATGCCTTCTTGGGACCGCGCCCCATGGTGCAAGGGAAACGCCTCGCTCTTTTTTTCGTGGCACGCGCCGATCGGAACCCGGTCGGACCGAACAGAACCCGAGAGGGACGCACTACGGCTGGGACCTAAGGGTCCCTGACCACCAGGGCGCGCTCCGTCAATGGCGGCGAAGGCCACCGATTGAGGTGTTTTCAGTTTTATTTTTTATTTTCCGTGATTGGCCCTTGGGTCGCACCGACCCGATGATTCACAACGAGAGCCGCCCCACAGTGCGCCCTCGCGGACACACACGCGACCGGACCCTTCCACGGCAGCATGCCCAGGTGACCGCGGTGCCCCTCCGGACGTTCGCGCTCGATACTCGCGGACGCGCTGCGGGCGAGTTTAGCCGCCGTTAGACCCTGTCGTACGGAGCCCCGCTTGTGGGCGCCCACGCTTCTGGAGTCGGCACGCGAGTCCGGAAAAACCTTTCTGATTGGTAGAAAACACTATGACCCTGTACTCCGTGCTCGGCGTTCGCGAAGACGCCACAGAGTCTTCCATCAAAGCCGCGTACCGAACCGCGGCGAAGGCGAATCACCCGGATACCAATCCGCACGCGACCCCCGGTTTGTTCGCGCAGATCGCGGAAGCGTACGACGTGCTTGGTGACAAGGCCAAGCGCGTGAGTTATGACTACACCTTGAGCTTGGAAAGAAGTACCGTCGACACGATGCAAAAATCCGAATGGTCAGGGTTCGAAACGTACACAAACAAAGCATCCGGAGCCAAGGACAAGCACCACGGGCGATACCACGAGAGTGACATGAAGTGGCGCGAGAGGACGGGACGGGAGATGGCGGAGGACGCGAGCGCGGCCGCGGCGTGGTGGCGCAGAGAAAAAGCGCAGTCGAAACATTCGACGACTCGATTTCGTATGGACAAGGCCCGGGCGGAGATTGGCAGGGCGGACCGGGCGAGTGATACGCTGAAATCGCTGTGGGCGGCGAAACGGGGGGTGACGCGGGTGGACTTTTTGGTCACCATGACGTGCGTTGGATTCGTGGTAGGGGCGTGGTGCGCGTTTGGGGCGAACACGAAAGAGGATGGGAAAAAAACGAAGCCGGAGGCGGACAAACAACGCGCGTGAGTGCGAAAGGGATTTTCAAAGGGGTTTGAAAGGTATAACGTTTTTGATCGCAATTTAGATCGCAAACACTTTTGCGATCAAACCCTTTCAAACCATGTGAGATGTCATCATGATCCCGCAGCAGGTCAGTCAATAACCGTGTTGCAGACAGTTAACAACGCGTTCAACATCGAACGATCCATTGTCCCGCGGACTTGGCTTCGTCCACCACGCGTCGCGCTCGTCCGAAACTCGCGGCCCCGTTCTTCGTAACCCCGTTCTTCGTCACCCTACTGACCTTCCACGGCACCCCGGAACCGATCGCTTCGCCCAAAATGGCCGCGCCTGCGAAAGACTCGGGGAAAGTTTCCCCTGGCTCGAAACCGGGCAGCCAACCCTCTTCCCTGGGCAAGACCCAGGGCCTGCAAGCGGCGATGGCGGAAGCCGCACGCACGGCGGCCGGGTTACCTGTGAACATGCTGAGCCCGATTTCCACGATGGACACGCTTACGTACGGCCTGGAAAACAGAATCGCGGCGAACCCGAGTTACCCGTTCCAGTTGTTAGTGGTGAACACGGGTGTGGTCATCATACTCGCGGGGTTGGGGTGGCACCTTCTCGCCGAGAAAGCGGACCCTTCGCTTGAGGTGTACGGGTCCACGTCGATGTGGGACGGTATTTACCTCGCCGCGCAGCTCGTGATGGCGGGCGGGCCGGATCCCGACACCCCGGAGGTCATGGGATTGCGGTGGGTGTGTACGTGTTGGGCGTTTCCCAAATCCAGGCACACTGTTTACCGCCCCTCTTTGACTATTACTTTTTACTACATACATCATAAGTGCACTGGCGGTTGCCCGCGCACAAGACTGACACTTTGTTTTACTCGTCTCAGACACGTTTTGCGTTTTATTCGGCCTCGTCGTGTTCGCCATCGTGGTCGGTTTCATCACAAACGCTATTGAAAGCGGCATGGAAGCGCTGAGCTCGGGGAAAACCAAAGTCGCCGAGGCGGACCACACCCTGATTCTGGGGTGGAATGAAGCCACGATGAGGGTGGTGGTACAAATAAGCTTCCTACGACGGCAGTACCAGGTACGGCCTTGGGCCTTTCCCAAATCCAGGCGCATTACTGTTTGCCAACACCAGGACTGACCCTTTTCTGTTACAATCACCAGATGGCGTGCGAGGCCAAGTCGGGGGGACTTCTGTTGTGGTGCCCGTGGCTGTGGCCGGTGTGAAAATGGTGTGGACTGCTTGAAATCCGGTCCACCAGCTTAGCCAGCTCGAACATCATCCTAATGAACGACACTCACACCAAGGAAGAGATGCACGAGATGTTGGAATCCGTGTTAGCGGAGCGCGGCATTTCGCAGCGCCGGACGAAAATAGGACGGAACATCATCTGCCGGGTGGGGTCGCCGACTGACGTGAACGATTTGTTACGTGTGGGCGCGCATCGCGCCGCGGCTATTATGGTCATGATGAGTAAAGAAGACCAGGTGGAAGAGGACGAGAGCGAAGGCACGATTCACAACGGCGCTACCTTACGGGCCACCCTGGCGTTGCGACACGTCATTTTCAAGCACCCGTACGCCACCGACGCGAAAGGGCACGCGCAGCCGCACCCCGACTTGCGAATCGTGCTTCAGATGTCGCACCCCAGCGATTACGTGGAAGCGGCTTGTTTCACGCACGAGGACGGCCGGCGGGTTATTTTCCCAATCGACCTCTCACGGTTCGCCAACTCGCTCATGTTCAACTGCGCGGCGCAACCAGGTTTGAGCGCGATTCTGCTTGATATGCTGGATTTCGAAGGCAACGCGATCCGACGCCGAAAAGCGAAGAACTTACGATCCGGGCCTCGAAACAAACTGGGCGACTGCATCGGCCAGAAGTTCGGCGAGATGCGGAAACAGTTCAGCGCCGCGGCGATGATCGGAATCGTCCGCCCGGGCCTTCCCGAACACGAACAACAACCGAACGGGTTCGGGTTGTGTCCCGATATGGACATCGTGATTCAACCCGAGGACCTGCTGGTGTTCGTGGGCCCAAGACCCTCCCCAGTGTGCTCACCGCAAATGCACGCGTGCTTTGGGGAGTACCAAGCCGAAGCGGCGAGGCTCGCGGGGCTTCACCCCGACATCGAAATCAACCGCGCGAAGCACGGGCTGACGAACAGTAAGCGCAAGCGAACGCTGCTGGTGTGCGGCTGGCGTCCGGTTTGGGAAACCTACCCCAACTGCTTAGGGGCGAGGATTAAGGAAATCACGAGCCAGCGATTGCCGGGCTCCATGATCATCTTCTGCAACCAAGTCGAAACGGACGACTTCGGTGGGATCATGGCTGCGATCGGGGTTGTTCCCGCTCCAGGCGCGCCAAACGTGTACGACATGCAGGCGCCGTTCGCGGGGATAAAAATCAAACACGTCAAAGGCGACGCGGCGAAGCCGGGCGTGTTACTTCCCGTGATCACGGAGCACACCATCGACGGGTGCATCGTGCTCGGTACGCAGGCTAACTTCAAACTCGCGGGGCACCACCGGGATACCCGGGTTTTGAACGTCATTTTGTTACTCCGGAAGCTGTGGCTCGAGAAAGACGAACTCGCGCCGATGCACGTGGTGGGGGAGAACACCGTGGATATCACCGCCAAGCTCGCGCTGGCGCCGCACCGATTCGGGAAAGGGAAGATGATCGCGGGCGAACTGCGCATGGAGCACGAACCGGATTTCGTGAACAACATGGCCGTAGAGGCGCGGAGCTTGGTGCAAACCCTGGCGTACCCGCACATCGAAAGCGCGCGCGCGGAGTTGTTCGACGACGCGGAAACAAGCACGGGGTTGATAAACGTGGACGCGTGCGAGTACGTGCCTTTGAACGTACCGATGAAGTTCGGAGTGGTACGGACCACGGTTTTGCGAGCGCGAGGCGAGCGGAGCATGTGCCTCGGCGTGCTGTGGGGAAACGGCGCCGTGGACTTGCTGCCGCCGCACGACCGCATCGTCGCGTTCATGAAGGATGACCGACTTGTTTTGCTGCGCAGGGTCGTCAAGGCGTAACAGCGCGAAGGCGGTGCACTTGGTATTGTCTTTATACCGGGTAGTATTTTCCCAAGAAAGGGCTCCCCCCCGGGCCGAAGTACGCAAGGAGACGCGACGTGTAATTTGACGTGACGTTCCTCCAGTTTTTTTCTCTCTGTGAAAGTGTACTGTCGGACGGTACGGCAAGCACGGTCGCAGCGTTGCGTGTCTAGAGGTCTCTCGACCTAGTCTGCCAAACGTGTAGTGTGGTTATTACAAGAGTGACGTCAGGAAGACACACCCGTCTGCCGACTTTAGACACGAGCTGTACGAAAAGTACTGCTGCGAAACGTCTCAGTTTTTGTCTTTGTACAGTCACGACGATGTTCGGCACTCGTTTCGGCCTCTCAATGGAGATCGGCTGTCACCAAGGAAACTTCATCCTTGTTTCGCTTTCGGCGTTTCGATCGCGCACAATTCCCGCACACTCCACCTTCCGTACTTCCCTTACATCATGGCCGCCTTTACCGCCGCCGCCCCTGCGCTCTCCTCCAAGGCGTTCTTCGCCAGGTCTCAAGTCAAGGCCAGGGCCGTTACCAAGGCCCCGAGGGCCGCGTTCAAGGTCGAAGCCAAGAAGAAGTCCGTGGGTGACCTGAAGAAAGCCGATCTGGAAGGCAAGGTTGTGTTCGTGCGGTGCGACTTGAACGTCCCGCTGAAAGACGGCGTCATCACCGATGACACGCGCATCAGGGCCGCGATTCCCACCCTGGAGTACCTCGTCGAAATGGGCTCCAAGGTGCTGGTCACCTCGCACCTCGTAAGTACACTTCCCAGCACGAATCCGAACACGCGCGCGGATGTTTCGGAGTCAAAATTATCCGCAACGGCGCGTGATGCCATTCGGCCAATCGGATAGATCGACCAACCCGTCGTTACGCCACGCTCGTCCGCCGCGACCGGAGTTTCGGTGTGATTATGTCATCAATCGTGTCGTGTGTACAACGCGCGAGTGTCGCGAAAGGAGTTACTGCGAATACCGCGCGACACGCGCGTACACTCGCGCGGCACCGCGCACCCGATACGCGACGGATAGAACGGAAGTCCAGGTCGGATCGCCAGCTGTGCCACGGCGGACGCCGGACGAAAAACGAGAGTTCGAAAAACCGGGTTGTTACTTTCCGCGGGTGCTTTTGTTTTTTTAGACTTTTGTGTCTCGAACGCGATCGAACGCTAACCTTCTCTCCCCTCCCTCCCTTTTCTTTTTTGCAAAAAAAACAGGGTCGCCCCGAGAAAGGCCCCGAAGACAAGTTCCGCCTGACCCCCATCGGCGCGAGGCTCAGCGAGTCCCTGTCCTGCTCGGTCACGAAGCTCGACGATTGCGTCGGTGACGTGGTGAAGGACGCCGTGGCGGCTATGGAAAACGGCAGCGTGTGCCTTCTCGAAAACGTCCGGTTCTACCCGGACGAAGAGAAGAACGGCAAGGACTTCGCCAAGCAGTTGGCGGAGCACGCGGATCTGTACGTCAACGACGCCTTCGGCACCGCGCACCGCGCGCACGCCAGCACCGCGGGCGTGACCGAGTTCCTGTCACCGTGCGTCGCCGGTTTCTTGCTCCAAAAGGAACTCGACTACCTCGACGGCGCGGTGAGCAACCCGGAAAGGCCTTTCTGCGCTATTGTCGGCGGCAGCAAAGTGTCGTCAAAGATTGGCGTCATCGAGACCCTTCTCAACAAGGCGGACAAGGTCATTTTGGGGGGCGGCATGATCTTCACCTTCTACAAAGCCATGGGCAAGAGCGTCGGGGCGTCGCTCGTGGAGGACGACAAGATCGAACTCGCCAAGGAGCTCATGGCGTCCGCCAAGGCGAAGGGCGTCCAGCTTCTGCTTCCCACGGACGTGATCGTCGCGGATAAGTTCGCGGAGGACGCGAAGACGCAGATCGTGTCCGTGGACGCAATCCCCGACGGCTGGATGGGCCTCGACATCGGCCCCGACTCCCTGAAAGAGTTCCAAAAGGAACTGAAAGAGTGCAAGAGCGTCATCTGGAACGGCCCCATGGGCGTGTTCGAGATGGAGGCGTTCAACAAAGGAACCTTCGGGGTGTGCGACACCCTCGCGGAGCTGGATGCGATTACCATCATCGGGGGCGGCGACTCAGTTGCCGCCGTGGAGATGGCCGGCTTGGCGGACAAGATGTCGCACATCAGCACGGGCGGCGGCGCGAGCTTGGAGCTCCTGGAAGGTAAGGTGCTGCCCGGCGTGGACGCCCTGGACGAAGCGTAATTTTGTTGAGTCGAGCGATTGTATCTACGTATTGAAGATACAAAGACGTTGTCATATGAGATATACCACCAAATATTCGCGAGTTGTTTCACATCACTTTTAGGCAATAGCGACCACTGATTTACATTCATTTACAGTTTGGGGAGATTCGACTACTCCTCTGTCTCGTCGTCTCCGGAAAAGAAAACACGTCAAAAGCACAAATCAAAGCGCCGCTCTCTGTTGGTACTCCGCGGGCGCGTCTTTCAGCGCGTCTTCGGTGGCGAGCCGTTGGATGCCGATGTAGTGCGTCACATTGCCGTGTGTGTCGTACAACGGGGACATGACCAACGAGTTGACCAATCGCGTTCCGTTCTTTTTGTAGTTCAACACGTTTCCCGAAAACTCGGACCCTTTTGCGATTTTGTCCTGCGTGTAAAAGCCGAAAGTGTCAGTCGGTCGTAGTGTGTATGAGGGATTGGAAAGGGTATACTGTATTCCATAGTATGAGGGATTGGAAATACTGTACTCCATAGTATTACGTAAACAGTCGTGGTAACAGTCAGAGGGAACAGTCCCTTCGCAGGACGAGTATATCGCGATGTATGGACAACAGTCACCAGCTGAGAGATAAAACAGTCGTGTCTTAACGTGTTGGGTGGGAAAGTGCCTCACCTTCATTTGCGCCACCACGTTCCGGTCAGTCGACTCGCCTTGAAGGAACCGGCAGTTCCTGCCAATCACCTCGGTGGAGTCGTACCCTGTTTGGGTGAAGAAGTTGTCGTTCGCGAACACAATAGGGGCGTCTGGTTCACGCATGTCGCACACGCAAAGCGCGTGCGGGGACCACGCGATTAGCCGCGACAGCGCGAGGCGGACGTTTTTGTCAACCGACTTTAAACTGCCGTTTCGGTTGGCGTCGCCGTTCCACGTAGTGTCACCGAAAAAACGCGCGCCTTCGTACCAGCTCTCCCTAGGGGCCGGGCGGTTCCGTAACTCCTCGACTGCTGGCTTCAGAATCGCGAACCACTTGTTCATACCGACCGAGGTCGGGTGCAGCGCGTCCCTCATTGTTTCGGGAACTATTTCCGATCCGTCGGGTGATAAAAACGCGGAAGACCCGTCGCAGTACCCGACGCTCCCGCCGCTTCCGTCCGCCAGCGCTTTCAGTTTATCGTTGACATCATGGATAGCCCGGGAGTGCACGCCAGGCTGGGAGTACTTGCTTTGTGCAGAAGTGTTGGGTGACTCGCGGGTCGCACCGTATTCCGCGTACCCGGCGCTTTCGCCGGGCGCGGGAGGGGTTAAAGGGCGGCCGGCGCGGTCGCCATTGTTACCCTCGGCGAGCCCCGGCCCGCGCGGTAGAATTCCGGTGAGCAACACCCGGGTACCCGGTAACCGCTGCAGCACCTCCAGGACCACGGCTCGAATGCCAAGGAAAGTATCCGCCGCGCTGTCGTTGTCCCGCCCTAAATTGTTGGTGCCGACGCACACCACGACCACCCCGGGCGGGTGCCGAAAGTGGAGCTCTCCTTTTTTGATGCGCCAAAGCAGGTGTTGTGTCCGGTCCCCGCTCACCCCGAACGCGCTCGCCTCGCGCAACGGGAACCAGGTTTCAAAAACCACCCTGCGCGTCACGAGCTCGTCGTAAACCTCCCCGAATTGCGACCCCCGCATGGCTTCCGTGATGGAGTCCCCTAAAAACAAAGTGCGGCACCGAGGCCGGCCCGCGGTGCCCGCGGATTTCGCCTCCCGCACGAACGTCTCGTGCAGCGCACGCCACGCATCGACGCGCTGCTCGGGAAGTGCGGCGTGCGCTCGCGGCGAGAACGGGTCCCCGGAGTGCGTCTCCGCGTCGCCGCGGGGAGACGACCGCATGACCCGAGAAACACAGCACTACACGAGCCAGGTACACGACGTTGTGACTGGCGTCGCGCCGAGGGCGCGGAGTAATGGAAGAGAAGTTGCTGACGCGACGCACGACGTTTGGTCTTCTCAAAAGTTTTTTCTTCGAATGGTTCAATGTACATAACACCCGGCTGTCCTAATGAGAGACAGCTGGGCGGCGGGGGAACGGCGCGTCCTTGCTACATCCGGTCCCCCCCTGCGGCGGCTCCCCACCCCCCTTCCTCCTCCTCCAGTTCGCTCTTCATGAACCGATTGAACTCGCGTTGTTCGCACCCCCCACCGTTTTTGTCGAACGAGACTTTGTAATACGTCCCTTCCGCGGTGACCACTATCAGCGTTTCGGGCGACGGCCCGAACGCGACGCACGATTTCGTAAAGTCGGGAAGCCTGAACTGCGCCAAACTCCGCTCGCCCGAGAAGTACGTGGGAAGAAACCCTTTTGCGAAGGAAAAAGCGCCGTGCGCGGTGGCGAGTAGGGGCCCGGCGCCGTTGGTGTTGGTTGTGTCTTCGCCAACGCGTTCAGACGATCCAGACCGGACCGGCGCGCGGCCTGACGTGGACTCGCTCGACTCGCGTTCGCGCGCGCGAGCAGACGACGCGGCCTCAGATGCAATCTCGCCGTGTCGCGACGTCTCGCCGTCTTCGCCGCCACAAGGTTCCGGCATCACCCAGACGTGAACCGTTCCTTTGTCCGAGGAGCACGCGATGTACTGCAAGGTGGGTGAGAACGCGATTGAGTAAATCGTGGCTCGGTCCGCGCCCCGGCGGAACTCATGAAGAAGCGTCGCGGTCGACGGGTCGAACACCCGAATCAGCGTGCCTTTGTCCGACGCCGTCGCCAGGCGCGTGCCATCAAGCGACAGCGCCAGGTGCGCCAGCTCGCCGTCGTGCGCGGAAACGAACTTCGTCGAACCGAGATCGAACAGCTCAACTCGAACCTGGCCTTTGTTCAAACCAGGGCACGCCATCACGGTGGAGCCTTGCGTCGGGGACAAAGCGCACAGCCCGGCCGGGTTGGCGCACGTGTCGAGTTGGCGCAGAATTTTCAAATCGCTGAGTAAAGAAAAAGAAAAGTGTCAGGAGTGTATGGGCAAACAGTCGTTTGGATTTGGGTGTCGGCGAGGTCTCGGGACCGCCGGAGTGCCGAAGCACGCCATGGACACTGGCCTGAGACTCCATGGACACTGGTCTGAGACAACACACACCAAGTGTGTAAAAAGTACTCTTCACGAAACGCATCACGTACCTAAAGTTGTACACGTAGATCTTGTGTTCCAACACCACCACGATCTTGTCCCGTCGCAGTTTCACCGCTCGTACCTCAACCCGGAAGCTCAGCTCACCTATCGGCCGTGACTGGTGGTCGTCCCAAAGCATGACTTTGTTCGGAGAGAACCGCGGGGTGTGGCCGCCCCCGACGAGCGCCAGGATGTTGCACCGGAAAAGCATCTCCACGATGCCAATGCCGGTGCCTTGCACGACCGTGTTTTCGGAGTTAGCAGCCCCCTCATCTCGGTTGACCTCGTCCAAGTCGAACCTTCGGCGGAACGTCTCTTTGAACGGCTCCACGTTGTATATCCGGAAACCGTTGTCCGTGCCGCACGCGAAGCAACCCTGGTCCTGGTTGAAGTTCAGGAACAGCAGGGACTCGGGGGGGGGCATCTTGAAGGAGGGACCGCGCGCGCGCCAATGAATAATGCAATATGTAAAAGCGAAGAAAGGCTGGTGTGGCGCGAGGCGCGTGGCGGTTGCAGCAAATCAGCGTCCTACGCGTGCCACGTCGATTCGAGGTCGCCAGCGAGTTTTGGCCACAGCCAAAACCACGACGACCATCTCCTCCACGCGCCTTCCCTGGCCGCCACAACGCGCGCGCCACCCACGCACGCACACGAAATGGCCTCCATGACCATCTCCGCCTGTGCGGTCCGCCCCACGGCGATCACCGCCCGCCGCGGGTGCGTAAATCACCCCCTTTCTCGCGACGCGCGGGCAAGGCGTGTGGATAGCGCCATTCATCTTGCCACCCACGCCGCTCCGCCTGCGACACTCCACCCGGTGGCGTCCGTCCGTGCACCCCCGTTTGGCGTCCGCCAACCACCCAAACTCACCCCCCCCCTTCCCCATCTTCGTGTGTCGCCAGGCTCGCGGGAGGGAGTTCCCTCCATTTCGTCCCCGCGCGCGCGGTGGTCCCGAAAGCGACATCTTCCGCGCGTTTCTTCACCAAGGCTGGCCTTGTGGAGGACATGAAAGCGAAGATCGACGACTACCAAGCCAAGGAGAAGCTCAAGGGAATCGTGGCTACCCCCCCCGGCGTCCCCCCCCCCCCGTACGTCCCGGTGCTGAAACCGGGTTCGTTCGGGTTCGTGGAGAACGCGGAGCGGTGGAACAGTAGGGCGTCCATGGTGGGGTGGTGGTCGCTTTTGTTGGTGGAGCTCGTGGCTGGGAAAGGGTTGTTGGAGATTTTCGGGTTCACGGTGGGCAAGGGGATCAACTTCACCTTTTAATACGTGAGGTGGGCGGAGACACAGTAGGATAATAGAAAATACAGGGTGAGGTGTGATAAAGGGAAGCTTTAGACGAAACAAACCTCCAGTCTCTCTACCTCGAATCTGTCAATCAACTCTCGTCCGCGAAACTCGCGCTTTCCAGCGCTTTGATAACGAGCGCTTTCGCTTTTGTAACCTTATTTGTCTCGCCACCCAGCTCAAGCGTCCGCGCCGCGCACCCCGGCGAGGCGTCGTGCAGCTTCACCTTGGCGCCGGATTCGCGGCGCACTTGTTGAATCGTGGCGCCGCCTTTGCCCACCACGAGGCGAACCAGGGATGAGGGAATGGAAAGCGTCAAGGTCGTGACGAACACGTTTGTTTGTTCTTTTTGAGGAAACGTCTTGAGTTCTTTTCGGGTGTCGCTTCGTCCCTTCGCTCTGCGTTGCGACTTTCGGTTGTTTCTTGAATAACCGTCCTCCAAATTTCTTTCGGTTTCGGTTTCTTCGCACCCCGTCCTCGGGTGCAACACCAACCGCATCGCCGCGAGTTTCGCGGAGACCTCCTGGTTGGCACAAATCTCTATAACTTCCGTGTCACTGTCGTCGTGGCAAAGGTTGGTGCGTGGAGAGGTGCTGAACCGAGTAGCGCGCGCGCTCGGTTCGATTCGCAAGACCCGCACGTTGGCGCCTGTTTTTTGGCAAACAAACCTCACGTCGCACGTGTTTTTTTTCACAAGCACGCGGAAAGGTTTTTGGGACCTCTCTGACGACGCTAGCCGGGCGTACAGCTTGAACACCGCTTCCGTGGCGGGACAGTGATTGGCGGTGGCGGTGTGTGTGTTGTGTGTGTCGCCGCACGACACCCGCACCGCGCGGTCGGATTCGTGTAAACCCTTCAGGGCTTTGTCCGGCTGCGCGGTGAGAACGCAAAACTTCTCCGCACAAGGTTCAAACGGGGAGGAGAAAAACGAGGTGCTCGGCGGCGCCAGGAGCTCAATGGCCACTCCGGTTTCAACAACCAGGCGTTGCGCGAACTCGCCGTTTCTGCCGAGAACAGACCCGATGTCGCGGGCGGGAAACAAAAGGTCGAACGAGGGCATGGCGCGGGTGGAAATACGGGCGAAGGGGGAGGAGTGAGGAGTCGTGGCTCTTGCGAAACTTGCCAAACTTTTCCAAAATCGTGAAAATGCAAAATCGCACTGGACACAAAAAGCTTCGTCTCTCCTTGTCTCTTGGTCAATCCCTCCCCTCGCCGGTGGCATGCCTCCGCGCGGGTCTGGAGTCGCGTCCACATCTGGGGCGGCGCGGGGGTTGGGGGGTACCCCGGTTTCTAATACCGGCAAGAAACTGTTCGTCACCGTGGGTACCACTTCCTTCGACGCGTTGATTCACGCGCTGGACGATGCGGACACAGTTTCTTTGTTACGCCGAGCCGGGTTCAAACACGTCACCGTGCAGTTCGGGAGAGGCGAGTTGGGACGCGCGACCGGCGGCGGGCTGGCGCATTTAGTATCTGGGGAAGAGCTAACCGTGACCTTGTTCGACTTCAAACCAAATTTACGGGAAGACATGCGGTCCGCGGACCTGGTGGTGACGCACGCGGGCGCGGGCAGCGTTTTCGAATGCCTCAACCTTCCGGTGCCTTGTTTGGTGGTTGTTAACGCGGGTTTAATGGGAAACCACCAGACAGAACTAGCCCGCGCGCTGGCGGACCGGCAGTACTTGCGTTGGTGCGTGCCTGCTACGTTAAAAATAGCCCTGCAAACGTTCGACGCGAAAAAGTTGGTCGCGTACGAAGGCGGCAACCCAAACGGCGTGCGGCTCGCGCTGGACGAGATGCTTGGGTGAAGGTTTTGTAGTTTAGATTTTTAGAACCTAACGGTCCACCCAGCGTACCTCGGGAACAACAGAAACCGTACTTCCCTCGTGAAATCAGGGAGGTTGACCTTATCGGTCAAACTCACCCTGAAATCAACGCAACTGACACAAACTCACGCCAAATTTAGGGAAGACCCAATCTCACGCCGAATTTAGGGCTGGTCCGTTTTTTTCCCGTTATGCGTTTCTGGCTGCCGGCAAAAGAGTTCAACACCTCGGTCAAACCCCCGCACCACACCGCCCCCGCACCCCGTTTCGCCCTCGCCACGCCCCTTGCGAGCCTCGCGCGTCGACACCGTGATGGCGTCCCCCGACACGAACGACGTCGAGCTGATGCGCGACGAGGCAGGGGGCTTGCTGTACGAGACGGGAATTGCCACCATCACCTTTTTCTCGGGAGACATCGTCGCGGCTTCTCAGGCGCTCCGCGCGCAGTTCGACAAGGTGGCGCACGCGAACCCGTGGCTGGTGGGGCGCCTGGTGCGAGACAAGACCTCGAAATTTAAGCTCGTCTTGAGGCACCCGGTCGCGCCGACCGAGGCGCACGTTGACGCCGTCTTCGCGTCGGACCAAGCCGAGGACGCATCGGGCGAATTGAGTCTCGGCGTCCCGTACCCGAAGCTGTGCAAGGCGTTGTACGCGAAAAAGCGCGTCGTCCCGATGGGGACGGCGCTGGTGAACAAACCCGACGCGCCCGTGGCGATGCTTCAACTCGCGCGCTCAACGAACACGACGTTCTCCCTCACATTCTCCCTCTCGCACAGCGTCGGGGACGGGCGCACGTATTACGAGGTCCTGAAGATGCTCAGCCCGGGCGCGAAGGTGGCCGCGCTCGAAGCGAACCGGCGAGACGCGTTTCCCGAAGACATGCGCGACGCGTGCGGCAGGGACGCGTTGCGTTGGATCGACTCCACGGACGCGGGGTGCATGTTCCTGTGCAGCATGCTCCCCTCTCTGTTCGGGATGGGGAAGAAGGCGAAGTGCGTGGCGTTCAAGCTCGACGCCGCGCGCCTGGCGGAGGCGAAAAGCGCGGGTGCGAAAGCGAGCGGTTTAGAGTACGTCAGCGCCAACGACGTGGTGACGAGCGCGTTTTTCAACGCTTGCGGGTCGCGCATCGGGCTCATGGGTCTGGACTGCCGCGAGCGCATCGACGGCATCAAGAGCCACAGCGCCGGGAACTACGTCACCGCGCTCGTGCTGGACGATGAGGTGTTCGGCGCGCCGGGGAACATCCGCAAGATGTTGAAGACGCGGCCGTACAGGACGACGCGCAAGCCGCTTCCGTCGTGCGGGAAGTGGTTCTGCGGGAAAGACAGCGCCCGCGTGGGGATGGTCACGAATTGGAGCTCATTTGCGGGGGACTTGGTGCAGGTTCCCAACTGCAGGTTGGAGATGCACTTGCCGGTGAAGGACCCGGCTGGCGTCGCGTTCGACTGCGCGATTCCGTTCGTGTCCAAGCCAGGGGAGACGAGCGTGCTGTGCTGGACCACGTCCACCGACGAGGCGGGCCTGCGCGCGGCGTTGCCGGTGGGGGAGGTGGTGTCGGACACTCTGTTCCCCTCGGCGGGAACGAATAAGTCGCCGAAGTCGCCGAAAGTGGCGCCCATGTGAATTTGACGCGAGCGGCGAGTCATCGATCAATTTCATCCTGAAATCAACGCAACTGACACAAACTCACGCCAAATTTAGGGAAGTACACTTCAAAAACGGAGGTTGATAGGAGCAATGGTTTTACCCGCGTGTGGAACTTTCAAACGAAAATGACGGGTCGGTCGCGGACGAAACTTCTAGGAATTTTGGGAATTTCAAAAACGTTTCATCAAAATCGTATGTTGGCACATTCGTGAAAAATCACTTCAAAATCGTATGTTGGCACGTTCTTGAAAAACCCCCCAAAAACTCGCGAAACCCTGCTTTCAACTTTTGAAATTCTAGGACACGAAACCACGAAAACACCCTTATCCTATTCTTTTTCTATACGGGGCAATACTGAAACTCAATATTCAGTTTCAGTATTGACTTTGTAAGCAGGTTTAGGATAATAGTGTATTTCTATTTCTTAGTCTATTTCTTCTTTTCTTTCTTCTCCTTCTGCTCTTTCTTGTCCTTCTTGTCCTTCTTCGACGTCGTACCCTCTTTCGTATCCGACTTCTCCTCCGAGTCACTCGACCCTTTGCGAAGCACCCACGCCGCGAACTTGTCATCCGCGAATGCGCACGCGACGTCCACGTTTTCCTCGTGCGCCATCGCGGCGACTGGGACGTACCGCTGCGCGACGAGCCAGCACGTGCCTCCGTTGTTGAGCCGATTGACGCACTCGCAGAGCAGCTGTCTCAACACCGTGAACTCGCTTTGAAGCCCGAGGTGCACGGGCGGGTTCGACACGATCAGGTCGAAGGTTTCGGTAGGGGACAAACCTCCGAAACAATCGGACGGCACGACCACCGTTCTTTGAGTGTGGTGTGCGTTCACAACAAAGTTCTCCCGCGCGCAGTGCAGGGCCACGGAATCCGCGTCGCACAGGGTCAGCACCGAGTTTTGGGGAATCCTGGATTGTAAAGCTGCGGCTAGCACGCCGGAACCGGCGCAGTAGTCCAACACGGTGAACGGGGCGTTTTCGTGGTTACGATCAAGCCCAAACTTCCCAGGCATCGCTTTCAGCAAAACGTTCGTCATCACGTCAAGGCCGCCGCCCGCGAACAAACCGGGGTAGGTGTGCCAGTCCGTAACCGTGGTCGTTTCGCCGCCGTTTGGGCTGGAATCGCTGGCGGGAAGAACCAGGGTGGCTGTTTTTCTGAAAGCTTCCATGGAAGAGCCGGGGTTCTTTTTCCGGGAAACGTCTTGTGCTTTTCCGTCCGACGTTTCCTCCGCGAGTGTTTCTTTCCGCAAACACCGCGCCACCGCGAACCCGCCGCACCTCGACGTGGACACGATTTCCGGATCCGTGAACAAGTCTCGGGGTACCGCGGGATGAAACGTGTCACCTTGCTCGTTTCCTTTTCTGTCACCGGCACCTCCAGTCACGAAACACGCGCTGTGTATCCCTTCCACCCTCGCGCCGTACAAGTAGATGCTCGCGTTTGGCGCGAGTCGCGAAGCCGTGGCGGTCATCACCATCGCAGCGGCGTTCCGGGTGGACGGGTACCGCACGGTGGCGCAGGTGAACAGCTCTTTGGTACTAGCGGGCCACACAGACCCACTCCGTTCCCGGCGACAAAACCGGTTCCAGTTCGTGACTTTGAACCCGCACTGTTCCCTCAACGGGAGCGAAAGCAACCTGATACGATTAACAAGAGAGTGTCAGTCTCGTATGGGCAATCAGGGAGGCGGTGTGTGGTGATTGGGAAATACTTACCGGTGCGTGTCGTCCACGCACAGGATTGTTTTCTTCTTTTCTGTGGATAAATCATCCACCACCGCCGTTCCGAATTCCTTGACCAGCAAGTCAGTCACGAGATTACCCGATCCCTCTTCCAGGGTCAAGCGTTGTAAATCCGCCTCAGCAGCAGCAGCGGCGCCTCGTCGCAACAAACGTTTAAGAACCTCGGCGTCCTGTTTTGTCACGCCCCCCGCGCCGACCTCGACGACGGACCGCGCCATTCCCACCCGCAGCGCGCCGAAAGCGCCGTGCTCCTGATACGATTAACAAGAAAGTGTCAATATCGTATGGGCAAACAGGGAGGCGGTGTGTGGTGATTGGGAAAATACTTACCAGCCGACCCGCCGCGCGCCAGTTGATTTCCGGGGTTCCGTCTTTAGGCGCGGTCAGGGCGCTTGATATCGCGGACCGGATTTTGTCAAGCGGGACGGATGTTAACTGAAGAACGGACACGGCCTCGACCGCGACGGCGATGTCGCTCGGCGACGGCTTCGCGCTCGCGCTTTCAAACGAAACCGAGTCGGAGGCGTCTTCCGCGAAATCGAAATCGGAAGAGTCAGAAGAGTCATTGGTTTTAAGTGACTCCTGAACTTTTGACTCGGTTTTCGTTACGTTTGTTTCCTTGTGTCCTTTTTTACCTTTACCGAAATCCCCCTTACCACCAGCCGCGGCACTTTGTTTCGCCAACCCCCTCCGTTTCCGTTCCGCGTCCGCCCGGCCAGCCGCGGTGGCGGTGGCGAAGAACGACATCGCGAGCGGTTCGGCGACTTCGGCGTCCACGCGAACGCTGGCGCACGCCCACAAAACGTTCGCCGCGTTCCGGGGGGGGAAGGAGGAGGTTCCTTGTTGGATGCTTGCTGCAGCGGCTCGGGCGAATTGAGTGACGGCGGATTTAAACGGCTCTTTATGCGTCACAGCACTGCCATCCACAAGGGCGCCGAACAGTTTCCCGCACGCCCACGCGGCGTCGCCCAGCACTCGCGGCGAGAAGTTCTGGGCGCCGCATTTGTCGCCGCATTTCTTGGCCAAAGCGACGCCGAGCGACGGCGCGTCGGGACACAAACCGTCTCCGTGAAGCGTCGCCAGGGACCACAAAACCGCGCTCATCTCGCGCGGGTTGGTTGGTTGCTGTTTTTTGTCTATTTTGGATGGGTCGTCAGTTCCATTCGCGACTACGCCAACCAGAGCCTTCGCGCACGTGACATCCACAACCACGCGCAGCTTGGCGCACGCCCACAGCGCGTTCGCCGCGTCTTGGGGATTCACCGCGCTTTCTTTTTTTCTCTCTCCAGATGACAGTCGGTCCAGCCGTCGCATCGCCCGGCCGCACAAGGTCACGGCGACGGCTCGGTCCATACACGCGGGCTGCGCGGTGGCGAGGGACGCGACCGCCCACGCCGCGGTCGCGGCGCCGCGCGCGTCAGAGGAATCGCAGACCGAAATGAACCGACGCGACAAAGCGGCTGACAAGTTAGTAACAAGCGCTCGCGCTTTCAAGGAGGTACTAAGGATACTAGTAGTGGTGGTAGTGGTGGTGGTATCCTTAGTATCCTTAGTGGTATCCTTAGCAGTGATATCGAATGCCCGTCGCGAGGTCTTGGCGAGTGCCCAGAGCCCTATGCCCGCGAGCTGCGCGTCGGCGGCGACCACCAGCGACGGTTTCTTTTCAGACGAGTTCTTTTCGCAAAGCGTTTCAACCGCTTCGTGGAACCGAACGCGCCACGACTTATCGTTTTGCGTGGTACTCGCGTGTTCGTTTTCCTTTGTCAAAGCGTGCAGCACGAAGACCGCGCGTTTGCACGCGGCGAAGACGTGCCCGCTGACGAGTGGGTTTCGAATCGTCGTGGCGTTTGCGGGGTCCGGGATCGTTTTGTCGATTCGATTCGCCGCACCGAAGCCACTTTTTTCGTCGCCGCCGCCGCCGCCGCCGCTCGTGGTCCACGCCTCCGCCCGTGCCTCGCGTTTCAGCCTCTTTTTGCTCGGTGTCGTGCCGTCCGCGCCCCCATCAGGGCCTCGCTTCTTCGCGAGTTCCATCGCGACGCCGCCTTCCTTTAAGCCTTGTTCAAACGCGGCGGCCACCAAAGGCGCGTCCCGTCCCAGGCCCGCGAGTTTCAACGACGCGAGTGCGTCGTCGATGGCGCGTTTCGTGCCTTTACCCGCTTGGCTCTTTTGAAGGCTCCCGGCGTCACCGGCATCGACCCTGCTCTTCACAGCCACCGCACTGCGGAGCTTCTTCAAAAGCGCGCGGTGCCATTTCGTGTCGCCGGTATCGCCCATCGCGCCGGGCGCGCGCGTCGACTTGTGCCGTCGGAAAAAGACTGCCGCCGGCGTATTTATCGGAAACGAAAATATTGGAATTCGAGAACCAGTCACGGCTGAAGCAACAGACTGGACAAACTGCTTGGCGCGGGCGCGGGGCGGCGCCTGCGGGTGTGACGCTTCGGATACACCCCGGGTGGCGTCTAAGATGCGCGCGGCTCTCGTTCTTACCACGCGGTGTACCCGTGTCAAACCCCCCAACCACAGTCGGCACCGATGTAAAAAAACACGTCATCGCGAACCACATTCGCACGCCGTTCCCGACGCCGGGTCTGTGTGGGAAACCGCGCAGTTTGTGGCAGGCACCGCGGCCGGTGTGGCGCTGGTGCTCTTTGCGTGGCCGGCGGTGAAGCGCGAGCTACGACCGATACGGTGTGTCACGTGCTTGGGCATGAGCTGGACAATTTGCGAATCCTGCGCGGGCCGGGGAAAAACAGGCTTGAATCTTATTAGCCTGGGCGACGCGAAGAATGGCACCTTAAGTTATTGCAAAGAATGTGCTGGCAAAGGAAGGTGTCCGTGCGTCGCGTGTAACGCCACTGGAATTGAAAACAACAAGCTGTACCGCCCGACGAAAAACCCGGGGTGGGGACCGCGGGGGGAGTGGAGGGACACGGCGAAACCGCCGAAGAAGAGGAAGTAATTTTAACAAAGGTGCATTTTTATCGTCGTAAGCGGCGCGTCACCGCATGTAAAACAAGTCTCTTATTCGCTCGTCTCATCATCGTCATCGTCCGACTCGTCAGACAAACTTCCGTCGCTCTCGATATACCCGTACTCTGCCGCCTCAGCGCGCGCCCGTGCGGTCCACGGGCAGCCGTTCGCGCGAGCCCACTGCAGCACCTCGAGGTGGCCATTCTTCGCCGCTCTCCAGCACGTCCTCCAGTCCCACGGGCAACTGTTCGCGCGCGCCCACTGCAGCACCTCGAGATTCCCGCTCCCCGCCGCATATGTGCACGTCTTTGCGTTCCACGGGCAGCAGTTCGCGCGCAACCACTGCAGCACCTCGAGGTGCCCGCCCTCCGCCGCATACGTGCACGTCAACCAGCTCCACGGGCAGCCGTTCGCACGCGCCCACTGCAGTACCTCGAGGTGCCCGCCCTCCGCCGCGAACGCGCATGTCCTATCGTTCCACGGGCAGCAGTTCGCGCGCGCCCACTGCAGCACCGCGAGAATTCCGCCCCTTGCCGCACCGGTGCACGTATCCTCGTTCCACGGACAGCCGTTTGCGCGCGCCCACTGCAGTACCTCAAGGTGCCCGCCCTCCGCCGCGCTCGTGCATGTGTCTGCGTTCCACAGGCAAGCCGCTCGCGCGCGCCCACTGTAGCACCTCGAGGTGACCGCCCCTTGCCGCCTTCGCGCACGTCAACCAGCTCCACGGGCAGCCGTTCGCGCGCGCCCACTGCAGTACCCAACGCCGCCACCCAGCATGTGATTGTGTCCCACGGCCAACCGTCCGCGCGAAACTCCTTCAACTTCTCCAGCTGTCCGCTCCTCGCCGCTGCCGCACAAAGGTATTCTTGACGCGACAGGCGACCTCCCCGGTACAGGCGCTCCACCGCGCTTACACATCCGAGCGTTATGGTTGCTTCATGTTCACCAAGCTCTTCAAACCGAAGCCCCGTCGCCGCCACCGCGTCGCGCATCACGCGGCTCACCGCTGGGAGCCGTGCGAGATCTGCGGGGTCGTCGAAATTTTCAGATCTGAGAACGTGCGTGACGACGATGTCGTTGAGAAGGCCGGGGATGGCCTCGCCCGCGTTAGCATCGCGGCGCTCACGCTGTTGCTTTCGCACACGAGTTTCCATATCGAGCGTCGCGTTGGAAGACAACGCGGAGGGTGTTGTGTGCGCGTCGTGTGCCCGTCGTTGTGCGTCGAGGCTTCCGAGAAAGCGCGTTACGATTTCCCTTTTTCTTTACGCTTGTTTCGTGTTTCGAGGTTTTACTTGTAAAAATCCTCACAGCACTTCTCCTGTACCCAGTCCCACACCTCATCACTCACCTCCGCGCCCACGCACTGCGTCGCCGCGGCGCCCGCGATGCATCCCAGGCGCGCGCACTTTTGCAAACTCTCTCCACAAATCGCCGCGGCGAGGAACCCTGATACGAATAAATCGCCAGCCCCGGTCGTGTCCTTGACTTGCGTTGGCGTTGCGACGGCGTTACACACGGCTGTTACCCCAGCGCTCCGGGCGACGCACCCTTCGTCGCCTAAAGTACAAACCGCGGTGGCGTTCGGGGCCCAACTTTGAATCGCGTCGAGATACCGATAAGGCGTTCTCCTTTTTTGTTCTTCTTCTTTTGTATTTTCATCGTATATTTTGCCTTCGTCGTCGTCGCTCAACAACGCCGCCGCTTCATCTTCGTTGGCGAACATCGTGTGTACCTCCCCGCTTCTGATAAGGGTTTCGATTGCAGTCCTGAATTTGTTGACGACCTCGAAGGATGACAGTGCTAGCGCGACTTTCACGTTTCTTTTTTTCGCGGCGTCGACGGCGGCGTCCACGAGCCCGTCGTTGTAAAACGCGTACCCTGGAATGACCAACCACTTACAATGCGTAGCGCCGGTGTCTAAGCAGTCCGTCAATTGCTCCTTGTCCACTTTTACCGCATCACCCAAATTCGTACGCATGGTCCGTTGCCCTGCTTCGTCCACAAGGCACACGCATCTGCCTGTTTTTCCTGGTTTTGTAACTAGTTTGCCGACGTCGACGTTCGCGGCGCGCATCGCATTTAAAAAAACTGCGCCCCATTCATCGTCCCCAACCGCGCCGACTAAACCGGTTCTCACCCCGAAACCCTTGGATAAACCACGCGCGGTGTTCGCCGCGCTGCCGCCTGCTCTAGTGCGTATGTGCTTTGTTTGTGTATTCCCCGCTTCCACCTTGTCGAGCAACTTCGTAAGCTCCCATTCGTCCACTCGCTTGGACCCGCCAACCTCGCCGAGCACGTTTTCGGCCATGAAACGGGTGCCCACCGACACCACGTGGTCCACCACCGCGACGGGCTGAAGCGCCATGACCTGAGTTGGCATTTCGGGGGCGTGCGCGTCAGGGGTGGTGTCTGTCGCGTCTTCCATCACGCCGACGCGCGGTGTGGTGCGACAGAAATGACACAAGGGAACAGGTCCTTTCGCGTGGTCCAAGAGGCACAAAAGAAGTGTGCCAACGCCGAGAGTGCGAAAACAAAAGACAAGAAAATAACGCGAGTCTCACAACACCGTCTGGTGAGGCAGACGTTCCTGCACCGCGCTTACCATGATTCGCGTCGGTCTGCAAACAGCGCGCGCCGCGCTCGTGTCCACGGTGCGTGACACGAAAACTTTTCTCGGATGCGCGAGACCTCGAGAGAAGCCCCCGTGCAGACCGCCCACTCGCCGATCACAATCGGGTGACATCGGATGTCATTAGGACGCTAACAATCGCGTTTTTCCCTCGATCCACACTGACGCCTCTTCCCGACCATCACAGGCCGTGCCCACCGCGTCACTCCGGAACGCCTCGCCGCTCGTGTCTTCCGCGGCACGCGCGGTGGCGAGCACTGTGTCCAGAGCGGCGTCCCTGCCCGCACCTGGTGTTCTTCCTGGGACTGCAACTGCAAGAGCGGCCGTGCAGAATACGGTTGCCGGATCGCGAGGCTTCTCTGCTTCTGTCGCGGAAACGGCGAGCGCGTTTGAGCAACAGTACGCCGCCCCGTTGAGATACCTGCACTGGCTCATCGCGGGCGGCACGATCGGGGCGTTCGCGAGCGTGCAGTACGCCATGCAAGTCAAAGGCAAGGACAAAGCAACGCCCATGATGCTACACAAGAGCCTCGGGCTGAGCGTGTTGATGTTAACGGCGCCGAGGTTGGCGCTGCGCTTGACAACGAAAATACCACCAGCGGTGCCTGGGTCTTTCATTGAACAAACCGCAGCAACCGCAGGCCACGCGTTGATGTACGTGTTCCTCGTAGGCATGCCCGCCACGGGGTGGGTGATGGGGTATTTCGGAGGCAAGGGGTTCCCGTTCTTCGGGGCGACCATCCCGGGCGCTGAAAAGTCCAACGGGAAGCTCGCCGGGCGCGCTTTTAAATTGCATAAACAGATGGGGTACTACTACCAGCTCTTCGTCCCTTTACACGTCGGCGCGGTTGGCGTGCACGCGCTGAAAGGACAACACATCATGAGACGCATGGGAGTCACCGCGTTTGGGTGAGGGGTTTGGGTGTGAGGTATGCGTGGTATGAGGTATGAGGTATGGAGTTATGAATTCAGCGTTTTGGGAGTCACCGCGTTTGGGTGAGGGGTTTTGGTGTGAGGCATGCAAGGTATAAGGTATTAGGTAAGAGTTATGAATCTAATGCATTGATGGAGATGATGTTGTTTCGGAAAGATCATCCCCCACCTCTCCCCTAAACTCCCGCTACTTGCACGCCGACTGTTCGCGCTCGCGGACCGTCCAGCTCCACCAGCATCACGCTTTGCCACCTCCCAAGCACCAGCTCGCCGTCCACCACCGGCACGGTTTCCGAGTTACCAACAAGCATGGAGAGTAAATGCGAGTGGCAGTTTGCTGGTTCCTGTAACCGCCACGCGTCGTCGCCGCCCGGCCAGCCAGTCGGCGCGTCGCGTAGGTGCAAATCGTTGTGCAGGTAAAACTCTTCAGGCGGGGCGAGTTTCCGGAGGAACACACGGACGTCGTCCATCAAACGCGGTTCCGCTTCGTTGATCGTCACCGCGGTGGTGGTGTGCCGCGAAAGCACGTTCACGAAGCCGTTGGTGATGCCGGACGATTTCACCAGAGCCTTGATGTCGGGAGTCAGGTCGTGGAGACTCACGCCAGGTGCGCTGGTGTCGCGCTCAAGCGTGGTGTACTGAAACGTCATCGAGGACGACGTGGGAAGGGCGTGAGGCCGTATGGAGGCATGCCGTGCGGCGCGCGGGGCACGTCGCAAAGGCGCGACGGGGCGCGCGACACAAGCCGTCGTCATTGAATGGCGCATCGTGGCGTCGCCGACGGGCGAAGTGCCAGGCAGATTACCAATCGGGAGCTCTACGTAGGAATAAGAGATTTTGCTGACAAGGAATCTGCGCGCAAATATCACCGCGCGTACCACCGGGTTGACGGTTTGGCGTGAGCGCGGCGAGGCGAAGGCGAGGCCGTGGCGCGGGGTACGCGACGTGTGTGTCATGCTGCCCGTCGGGATGGCGACCGTTGGAGCGCGGTCGTGTTCAGCACACGACGTGCGGACGCGCCGTTTGGATCGATTTCGTTTTCGTGTAAAGAGGGCACCGCACGTCCGTCTTGACGACCGCCGGTCGCGGCGTTCGAGTGCGACCGGTGTAAGGGTGAAACCCACGCAGCGCGTTGCTGTCACGGCGCGTGCTACTTTGGACGGTTCCGGATCGCAACGCAAAGACCACCGCGTTGGGTTCGTGTTGGTTACGCACACGAGTTATTGCTTCGGCACGCCATCACATCTTGCCAGAAGAACCTCACATCTTCCCGGAAACAACGCAGCCGGTGACGCGTCGACGCGCGCGCTCGACGCTTCCTCCACGGCTGCGTCCTCCTCCTCCTCCCTCCCAAATTCCCTCCCCGCGTGGCGAAGAAACGCCAGTGTGGGGTGCGTGATGCTCGCTGTGTTTCTGCACTTACTGGGGTTCACGGTTACCGGGCCCATCACGCCGAGTTTGGTCGCGCACTTCGGGTTACAAAACGCGCAAGTCGGTTATTTAACAAGCGCGTACCCGCTCGGGATGTTCTTCGCGCTTTTCCTGTGGCCACGTTTGTCCGATAAAGTAGGACGGAAACCGGTGCTAGCGGCTTCCCTGTTTGGCGTGGGGTGCGGTTTGGTCGCGCAGTCGCGTTGTATCGAACAAGGGGGGAGTCTTTCCGCTTTTCTTTGGTTACGAGTCGCAAGCGGCGCGTTCGCGGGCGCCTCGCCGATTGTCAAGGTGCGGGGCTTTCCCACCCACCACACACCGCCTCCCGGATTACTGCCCTGTATGGAGTACAGGGCCTACCCTTTCCAATCCCTCATACACATCACGAGAGAATACATCACAAGTAGACTGTTTGCCCATACAGCAAGACTCAAGACTGACCCTTTCGGCGTTAATCGTACAAGGCGTACCTCGCGGACGTCGCGTCCGAGCAACAGCTCCCGAAGTTCATGGCGTGGCGGGAAGCGGTGTGTACGCTGGCGTTCATCGCGGGCCCCACGCTGGGGGGGTGGTTCTTCTCTGGCACGAAATCATTATCCAAATGCATCGGGGTCACCGGGTACCTAAGCGTGTTATCCGCGGGGCTAGTGGTGGCGCTGATGGTGGAAGCGCCCACCCAGGGTGAGGAGGAATCTTGCGAAGACGCGCCGGATGACCAGGTATTGCGTAACGTACCTGCGCCGGATACGCAAGTTTTACTCGATTCCCAGTCCTACGAATCGGGGATTAATCCCGCCCCGGCGTCGGCCGCGACTGTCGCGGCGAAACAGGGCGGCGAAACCGAAAAGGACAACCTTCAAACCTGCCCGCTAGGTACCGGCTTGGTCACCGCCGTGGCCACGATCTGCGTCGTGTCGTTTCTGTGTACGTATTGCATTTCCCAAACAAATCCAGGCACACTGTTTGCCCATACAGGACTGACACTTTTCTTTACAATCACAGACAACGCCGGGCAAAGCACGTTCGATTCGTTTTTTCCCGGTACGGCCGGACGCGGCTTTCCCGAATCCAGGCACACTGTTTGCCGATTGTCCAGAGTAAATTACTAGGACACATTCGAAAGACTGACCCTTTTCTTTTACAACCGCAGTGTACGCGGCCGGAACGCTAGAGATGGGGGTTACCAAAATAGGCGCCACGTTGACAAGTTTAGCCGCGCTTTCCTTCGCCATGTCCGCATTTGTGTTTTCCAAGGTGCAGGAGAAGGTCGGGCTTACGTTGACCGCGGCGCTGGGGCTGACAATAGTTTCATGTGGGCTGTTGGGCGTGGGGGCGGCGACTTGCGAAACCCAAGCCATCGCGGCTGCCGCGGTGTATGTCTGCGGCATCCCCCTATTCACCCCAGCCGTACCCATCCTGCTAATGCAGTGCGTCCCGAAAACGCAAAGAGGCGCGGTGATGGGCGCCGACTCCGCGGTCAACGCGGCGGCGCGAATCGCGGCGCCGTTTCTGTTCGGGAAGCTGTGCGTGTTTTGTCCCATTTCCCAAATCCAAAGACTGTTTGATGCCCCTGTTTGGTGCACTACGGCCGTAACACTTACACGTACTGGCAACTCTTGCGCGTACATCACAAACGCCTGCGTTACCATCCGCGTTTTACTGAGTACAGGTTGAAAGCCCGGTACCACCACGGAACTACCCAATCCCGGATATACACATCACGAAGTACACCCACACTCGAGAGACTAGCGACTGACCGTTTTCTTTCCCAATCACAGCTACAACTCCGGCGCGAGGGGCGGGAGCAACTCGTTTCTCGCTGCGGGGTGTACGGTGTTGCTAGCCGCGTGTATAGTCCTGTTCCGCAGGTGGAAGGTGCTGGGGGGATTCAAGGGGGGGGGGAAGGGGTGGAGAGCGACATCTTGAGTGTAGACACCTGTCCGCCTGTCAACAATCATCTTTGCCTTTTTGAACAATCCAACAAATTCAAAATCGTTTTGGCCAGACAACGACCTTTTCCCGTTGTTTGAACTCGCCCGCGTCGCTCCTCGCGTTGGCACACCCGCGCGCGCGTTCTAGACGCCGCCGTAGCCGCCTACAGCTCCCGGTCCGTCGCGACCGCCCACCGCTTCCACGCACACGCGCCCGCTCTCCTCTCGCGCCGCGTAAACGTTCGCCGTACCAACGCGAGACTCTTCGGCGGATCCGAGAGTTTCTATTCTCACCGAGCCACGAAATTCGCTCGTTCGGCCAGAACACGGTCATGTCCGCGGACGCGTCGCACTTATCGGAGGACTTCTCCGACATCGACATGGAGGAACTGGATTCGTACCTGACCTCGCCGCCGGTACGTTTGGGGTCTGGCCACCAGAAGCGGTTCGCGAACAACGAAAGCGCGTTTCTTCGCTTCTTCGGCCATCGGCCGTTCCCAAATTCTGGACCCTTCCCTCTCAAGGGTCGTAGTTCAAATTGTCCCCTCCGCTGACGCCGCTCTCGTCCCCCAACCCCCTTTCATAAACCCTTTCACGTAACAGGAGATGATCAACGATGATGACGAAGACGGTGCCCGCGCCGCCGCGCGCGCTCGGCTCGCCGCGCGCGCCGCGCACGGCGAGGGCGGCATGGCTGCCCAGGCTGCCGCGGAGGCTGCGGTGGCGTCCGTGGAGTGCGAATCTGGTGCAGGCTGCGATTTGAACGTTCTGGACGCCGTGGACATGAACGCGACCACGCCCGGCAGGCCAGGCGCCGCCGCGGCTGGCGCGCAGAAGCGCAAGCACATCATCTCCCCCCCCATGAAGATGCACCGGCGCAAGGGCGCCGGTGGCGCGCACGGCGGGGTGAACGTGCAACGCGCGGCTCGTGATTTGTGTGGTGACCTTGGTGAGCCCAAGGAGTCGCTGATGCGGCGCGCGATCGACGTCATCGGCGTGGTCGATGCCAACGACCTGGCGATCACCGTTGGCAACATCGAAGGCGCCGGGGGGCAGATGACCAGCGACGGCTCGCGAAGACGCACACCCGGGGGGGTTTTCTGGAGCTTGCTCAAGCAACGCGCGACGAAAGAAGATTGGGATTTCATCTTTGAGGAGGAAAAAGACGCGCAGAGGGAACGGTGCCGCCGGCGCCGGCGCGCGGCGAGCCTGAACGGCTCGCCGGTTGGGACCCCGGTAGGCAGCTTCTTGAACCAGAAGTTCGCCTCCGCGCTTTCCGGGCTCGGGACGAACGTCAAGACCCCGTTCGCGAACGCGGGAGTGGTGATGACTGGCGCGAAGACCTCCTCCGACGCCCCGGCGCGCATCTCCATGGCGGCGCGGCTTTCCAAGACTAACACGGGGGTCGGCGTGAACCTCGTGGCGAGCGCGCCTTTGTTCACCCCCGCTGCCGGGAAAGCCCTGGAAGGGAGCTGGGCCGCGCGGGCCGCGGTGCACACCCCCGCGAATTCGATGCGCCGCGCGCTCTCCGCGCCCGCGTCGTCGCTCGCCGCCGCCGCGAGTGACGCGACCAAAGCGGCGCAAGACGCGATGGACGAAGATGACTTCGCCGTGACCACCCCCGACAACGACCCCGCTGTCGCGAACGCCACGCCGGATGGGTCGTACGCCGCACGGGCCAGAGCCGCGGCTGCTGCGGAGGCGGAAGCTCGCGCGGTGGTCAAGGCGAGGGCGGCGAAAATCGCCGCCGCAAACGCCGCCGCCGCCGTCAAGCTCGCGCCCGTCGCGCTCGCCCACCAAATCGCCGCCGCGATGGAGAAGGATGCCGTGGTGGTTGTGGCGCCCGCGAGCGCTTGGGGGGTCAGCTTCGCCTCGATGCTGCGCACCGCGTGAGAGGTGTGATGACGCGTCACGCAGGGAGGAGGAGAGCGACGCGAGGAGACGTGAACGACTTGGATTGAAGTAAAATGTGTACCTTTGCTGAAACGAGCAACTTCTGTTCGCATTCGTTTTTTCGATCTACTGGTACCGTGGTCTTATCACTCTGGACACCCGTTCACTCGCGCCCAGTTCATTATTTCGAGAGATGTGGGAACTCCGCCGCGACTCGTGTGTCAACTTGTCTCACGGGCACCCGTTCGCGCGCGCCCACCGCAGCACCTCGAGATGTCCCCCCTTCGCTGCATTCGTGCACGTCAACTCGCTCCATGGGCAGCCGTTCGCACGCGCCCACTGAAGCACCTCTAGGTGCCCGCCCAGCGCCGCCTTTGCGCACGTCTCCGCGTTCCACGGGCATCCATTCGCGCGCGCCCACTGCAGTATCTCGAGTTGCCCTCCATGAGCCGCCCACGCGCACGTAATCTCGTCCCACGGACAGCCGTTCGAGTACGCCCACTGCAGTATGTCGAGGTGTCCCTTGAACGCCGCAAACCCGCACGTATCTTCGTTCCAAGGGCAGCCGTTCGCGCGCGCCCACTGCAGCACTTCGAGGTGCCCGCCTCTTGCTGCTGCCCAACACGTGTCCTTGTTCCACGGGCAGCCGTTCGCGCGCGCCCACCGCAGCACCTCGAGTTGCCCGGCCCTTGCCGCATACGAGCACGTCATATGGTTCCACGGGCAGCCGTTATCGCGCGCCCACTGTAGCATCTCGAGGTGCCCGCCCGAAGCCGCATACGGACACGTCATAACGCCCCACGGGCAGCCGTTGGCGCGAAACTCCTTCAACTTCTCCAGATTTCCACCCCTCGCCGCGGCCCAACAAAGGCGTTCTTGACGCGACAGGCGACCTCCCCGTTGCCGGCGCTGCAACGAGGTTAAACATCCGAGGTCCACGGCTTCATCCTCACCGAGCTTCGTAAACCGAAGCCCGGTTTCTGCCACCGCGGCGCGCATCGCGCGGCTCACCGTACGGAGCCGAGCGAGATCGGCGGGGTCGTCGAAAATGTCACCTCTGAGAATGTGTGTCACGGCGACGTGGTCGGGAAGGCCGGGGAGGGCTTCTTGCGGGGAGAAGTCGCGCGCTTCAGTCGCGGTGGTCGCGGTGGGCCGCCGCGGCCGGGTGGAAGTACCGCACACCCATTTGAAGGCATTCATCGCGGAAGGTGTCGTGTGCGCGTGGTTGTGCGGCGAGGGGGGGGCGCGAGGCTTCCTCGGAGGCGTTTGTTTCGAGCCGCGAGTAAAATTTCCATCATCGAAAATCGGATTTTTTGCAGCCAATCACAGACGGCTTTCAAGCTTCCCTCAAAAGGGGAAACCCTCCCATCCCCGTCTCATCTCCGCACCCGCACCACACGAAGAAACTACCCCAACACAATGGCTGCCATGACCGTCTTCTCCTCGGTGCGTTTCGTGACCGATCGCGCTGTGCGCGCGCGTCGGGGTTCGTGGATCGAACATCGCCCGTGAACCCGCGCGACCGCGAGTTAACGTTTGCGAAAACTAGGATGTGATTGCCTCTCGCGCGTCCCCAGGTCGGTCTCGTCGTGCTGTGTGTTACTGACTGACGTTATGCCCTCCCACCTCTTGTGTGTTCCCGACCCAACTCCATTCCCAACCACAGGCGTTGCTCTCCTCCAAGCTCAGCACCGGCCTCACCTCTACGCGCCGCACGTCCGTGCGCACCGTGAAGGCCACCGGCGCTGTTGCAGTGCTCGGGACCCCCAAGAGCCAGACCGCGGCGGCGTTCGCGCTCGCGGCCGCCATCGCGGTTGCCGCGCCCGCGTTCCCCGCCAAGGCGGATTTAACGTCAGACCTGCTCGCCAGGACTGAAGCGAACAAGGAGTTGAACGACAAGAAAAGGTCGATGACCTCAAGCGCCAACTTTGAGCGCTCGCGCACCGTGACTGACGGGATCTGCGAGTTCCCTAAGAACTTCCTGGGGTGCGAGATCGCGTCTTCAAACGGCGGGGTCGCGTTCCTTAGCGATGACAAGGACATCGAGTGCGAAGGCACGCGGGACGGGAAGGTGTGCGCGTCAAAGGCGCCCGGGTCCTTCCCCCCCGTGTTCGGCATGTAAGGATGCGGACGAGGAATGGAATGTTTTTGTTCGTAAAACGCGACGCGAGCGCGCGGCGGTAACACTAGCGTTGTAACTGGAGGTACCCCTAGTGTGTTATCTATGCATCCGTGGTCCTGCTACGCACGAGTGGTACGACGTACGAAACGCACAGCGAATTTAACAAGCTGGCGAGCGACGTTAGGTCTCTAATTTAGGGTTGTTACGCCAGCAAACGTGTCCCCAGGGATAAGTTTAAGGGGCTTTTTAGTTGCGTTCTCGATCTCCCCGATCACCGAAAAATACACTTTCCCCCATTCTTCAATAAATCGTCGTCACTCGTCTCGGCGCCCCCCTCGGTGTCCGCACCCGTGTCGAGGCGTTTCCCGCCCCGCCGTTCCGTTCGATTCTGCCGACCCGTCCATGGGTAAGCTGAAGAACTACGACTGCCACAAGCAGAAGTACTACGTCCCCCAGGACAAACCCAAGTGGGCGATCTTGAACCTGAAGCAGGCTTCGAAAAAGATCGAAAAGGAAAAGGCGGCGGCGAAGAAACAGACGCTCGGCAAGAAGGCGAAGATCGCGCTTAAGCTGGCGAACCGCAAGGGAGGACAGGGCGTGCGGAACCCCGCGAACCCGGACTTCAAGAAGAACCTGGAGAAGGTACGTCCCGGCCGCGTCCCAAACCCAGAGAAGCGAACGCAAATCAAACACAACGCCGCCTTTTGCCATTCGCCGCCGCCGCCGCCACCGCGCCTCCCCAACCGCGCGCGCCTGCCCCAAGTCCACGACACCTGGACACCCCGCCGCCCTCAACCGTTTCCCTGACCCTCACGTCTCCCTCTCAATAATCACCGCAGGCCAAGAACCTGAAGAAATCCAAGCGCTCGGGCAGGCAAAGCCAGCGCGCGTAATCCTGATCCGGATTCGAATCGAGAGATCGCCTCCCAGCAAGCACAACGTAGAAAAAAGAAACCATGCCCGCCGCGAAGCGCCGCGCCGCCGCGGCTTTGGCGGTTCCTCCCGTGAAGAAGGTTTCGAATGTAGCCGTAACTCAGTCCGAGGAGGACGTTTTCGCCACCCGAGTCGCGACGCACTTAAGGGAGTTTGCGTCTTCGCGAGCGAAACTCTGGGAGCGTCGCGCAAGGGACGCCGCGGCTTTGTCACGGGACTGTTTGCCAGTCCGACTCGGCGCGAAAACGCGCGACGATCTTTGGACCGCGCACGACGCGAACGACGCGGTAAGGGCGGCGGTTAAAATGCTCCCACCAAGGTCGGGCTTGAGGCTGAGGCTGGAGAGTCGCTTGGACTCTTTTTGCGACAAGGTTGTGGGGAAGGTGGTGGAGGTGGACTCGGCGCGAGCGCGACTGAGTGCGACTGTCGATTCCGAATCGAAAAACGACGTCTCCGAGACGGCGCGAAGACTCATTCGCGAAGCCTCCGCGGCGCGCCGGGACGATTTTCAAAACATGACCTTGGCCGACGTCTCGTCGGAGACGCACCGGCGGCTGTTAGTAGCTTCTTTTGATGCCCCCGTGGAACTGGGAGAGATTGAATACCCGTCGCAAAACACCGAAATCGCGACCGCTCGCGACGCCAGTTTAAACGACGCGATGGACGCGGCGGCGGCGACGGCGAACAAATTCGTGGACGACTTTAATTCCATCGCGGGGTCCGTGCGCGATAAATCAGCGCGAAGGACCGCGAAAGCCGCCTTCGTGGAATCCGCAGAGGCGAAGCAAGCGACGCGTGTCGTCGCCAGGGCGTTCGCGGTCGCGGCGCTGCGCAACACTAAAGGCGCCGGCGGGACCGAAACCACCGACGCCGCCAAACACGCCGCGGCGCAAAGCGTGCTGGCGCGGCACGTCATGCGCCGCGCCGTGGGGCGCGTTTCTTTCGTTGCCGTGCCTGCCACCGCAACGACTCGGTGCAAGGACACACCCGGCCGGGACGCGGCGCTGGCGTGCCGCGACGACCGAGTTTTCTTGATTCGCACTCTCGCGAAGAGGGTGCCGGACGACGTCTGCGCAGGAGTAAACAGTGCGGACCCTGCGAAGGCTCACGACGCGCCTGGCGGTTTGGACACAAAACAAAAGAAATCGAAAAAACTCGTCGGCGAGTTTGGGGTGAAAGACCTGCCCCTGTTCCTCGCCGCCCTCGGGATTGGAGGATTCGACGACGTGTTCGAACGCAAGGTACGGACGGTGACCCTAAACCCTAAACCCTTACGCAGACCCTGAACCTCGCACGACTCGAGTTCTTGGGGTATCAAGTTCACGAGAACCCTTTTTTATTTTTAAAAACATGTGGCGCTTATTACCCCCGCGTCGCGCGTGTCAATGCGCGTTCGCGGTTTTTTCCAAAAAGCGCTAGACCATCGTTGGATTTAATTAGGACACCTCCGCGAAACACCGCGGAGCCTTCCCTCTTTATACATCGCCAGGATGTGAACTTAAGCGTCTCCTGGCGTTGTGCCTGAGGGCTACATTTATTGTGCGCCGTGATTTTACTTGAATTCTTTTCGGAAAGTTTTCACGATTTTTGTTTTCCACGGTGAGTCGTTCTAACCGCCTCGTGTCCCACCGTCTCGCAGGCTGTTTCCGGGAACATCTGCAACTTCTCGGATGTCACAAAACCCTTCGTCGGTTCGAACCAAGTCGGTCCCGTGTTGTTACCGAGCGCGTTGGGGGTTGAATCCAGTCAAACCAGCGGAGTGGCGCCCGGCGCGACATCCGCGTTTGCGCCAAACGCGAGCCTCAGCGAAATCGTCAAGTCGTACGAACTCGCGATGGCGGGGGACCCGTTTGACGACGGAAACGACGACGGTACCGGAAAAGACGACGATACCTCTGCTACCGGAAAAGAAAAGGAAGAGGAGTTGGTTTCCCAGGCGGAGCGATTGTTTATCTCCAGCTATTTCGATTTCCTGAAGATAGTGCGAGCCGCCGCCGCGCTCACCGCGGCGTCGGGGGATCGCCGGGGCGCCGAAAACCTCGCCCGGTTCGCCGCGCGCGTGCCGTGTCCGCCGCCTTTGCTGGTGCACTTGCCCACAAAAATCACAGGAGTAGACCCCCGGGCCGCGAGCGTGGAGCTCGCGGCGTGCGGGCAAAAGACGTGGAGGGAAACGATCGCGGCGAAAAACGAGACGCTCGCCATGCTGGGCGGCGGCGATGTTGAGTCGCCTGGTGGCTTTTTCCTGGACGCCGCGCCAGGCGGCGACTTAGAGATGGACAGGGCCACTGACTTGGCGGAGACCTTGGGTGACGACCAGGTGGAAGGCGGCGGCTTGCAGGGCGACGCCCTGACCACAGAGGAGGAGGAGGATCTCGCCGCGATGCTGAAAAGCCACGCCGCCGGGTTGGAGCAAGACGACGACGACGATGCGAAAAACCTGGCGGACGAACAAGAGATGGCGCGGACGCTGAACCTGCAATTGTAACGGATTATAGACGTGAGATTTTAAGAACTGTATGATGTACTCCCTCACAAGTTACAAGTACTCACCGGAAACGTTTGGAAAGTTGGAAAGTGTAACCCCAAAAATATCAATGGATCAAGGGCGTAGACAGAAAGAAACCGCGTTTGTGTTCAACCTCGCAGTCGTTCCGGCGCCCGGGGACGCGGTGGTGGCCACCGCGTTTACGACGGGTTCCGATGAAACCCCCGAGGTTGGACTCCGCACGAAGAGACCCGTCGTCGCAACCCCCCAAAGCGCGTGCTCGAGCACTCGAGCACGCGCTCCCTAAACGACAAAGGTCGGTGTTGGAGCGCGCGACGAGTGGAATCTCGCACGTAAAACAATACGCATCACGCGGCAGAGGCGCGGATAAATGGGCCATCGCGGCGTGGCTTTTAGTGGACTACGCGTGGTGCCAGGAGGAGGAAATCGGTGTTGTTGCCGCGATTCTGGTGTTCGTCTCCGTGCTGTACAAGCTCGGCGTCGGGAGCCACTCGCCGCACGAGTTGACGCATTGTGCGGCGGTGATGCTTTGGGCGAGCGGGAACGTGAGCTGGCTTTGGATGGAGTTCGGGCAGGCGCGGGTGCGTGCTACGTCACACTTCAGAGGCCCGGGCGCGGACAAAGAAGACTGGATGGCATTTAAGCTACTCTCGTTGTTTCTCTTCTCCTCGGCGCTCCTCGTGGAGGTGACGTACTTCACCTACCTAAGGCACACGCCACGGTTCGAGAGGGACTGGGTACAGAACCCGTTGACCGCGGCGCTGGTGGCGAAACACACGCGGCGGATGAGTTTGAACGGGTCGCACGGTGTTGGAGGGAGCTCGGTTTTTTCCCTCAACAGTTGGGGAGGCAGCGAAACCGGGTCGCAAGTTAGCAGCGAAGCCAGCGCCGTAAACTCTTCCGTGGGCGGGGTGCCTAGGGACAAAGGGTACGGCGCGGTGGATGTGGAGAAAACAGACACACAGACTGAAAAAACGCAAAACAATCCGGGCGACACCGATGAGCACGTCGGCGCGCTCGAGATGACCGGGGTGTTACCCCGAATGCCTTCGTACTTCAAAACCTGGGACGACTACGAATCCATCGCGATCATGGTCTGGATCGTCAAAGATTTCAGCTGGATATTCTACACCAAGTTCTGCGTCGCCGAGTCTGAGCACGACGCCGCCGCGCGGTTCCTCGCGAAAACCAGCTGGACGTTTTGTTCCTGTCTTTTGTTACTCCTGCACTTCGATTTCCTGTGCGCCGCGGTTTTCGAGACAAACGAAAACGTGGAGTGGGTGAACTACTTCTGTCTGTTGTTGTGGGCGATATCCCAGACGTTGTGGGCGGGTGGGGAGCTTTACTTCCACGAAAGGTGCGTCTTGCATTTCCCCAAATCCTGACACTGTTTGCCCATACAAGACTGACACTTTTCTTTCACAAAAAAAGCGTTACCTTGCGGGAACCGACGTTTGAAAAACCCGAACACTTCACCGACCTGCGGTGGTTCGCCGGGTGCTTCGCGTTGGCCGGGGTCACGATTCTGTACGGCTACTGGTCTTTTTTGCTACTAAAGGAAGTGTCCGGGTGGTGCGGGGACGAGAAAGACGAGAAAGACGTGACAACCAACGGGATAGACGTGAGTGAAGGTCCCGAGGAGGAGGAAAGGCTTCTGTTAGCTTTGGAGGGAGGCTAAGTTGTACCGACAAGGTATGCAGCATAGTTTTAGGGCGTTGAGTATACCAGAATAGCGAGAGTTCAATCAATCAATTTCGATCAATCACTCGCACACGACGCAATCACGTCGGCACGGGCGCGGCCGCGCCTTCCGTCTCCCCGCTTTCCTCTTCCTTGGGCGCGATTTCCTCATCCACCACCTTGTCCTCCAGGGGAGGCGGGCTCCTTCCTTTCGCCACGTCCCAGCCTTTCCGCCGTTCCCGGTCCACCGGGCCGGTGCTTATACCAATAAAACAAAGTGTCAGTCCATTTGTTGGGCGCGTGTTGGACGATGGCCTGGTCAACAGTCACCGGCCATCGGTCTGAACAGTCAAACGGCGCGTTAGAGGTAAAACAGTACATGACGGGATTCGGGAAACGCGCAACACGTACCTGATGCAGGAAAACGTTTTGTTCAAAACCCGGTTTTGCGTCGAGGTTAACATGCGGTTCATAACCACGGCGACGCTGAGCCGTTTGGTGAACCCGTCGAATCGGTCCCCCCGCTCCATCGTGATGTCCTGCATCCGCACGTCGAAGGCGTTGTCCACTAGCGTCAGCATGGCGTCCCCGAACACCACGGACGTGGGGCCGTTGCCGCGCAAATCCCCAACGCGAATCACGGTGTACGTCCACTCGTTTTTCGTCCAGTCTTTTCGCGACACGGTTTCCGCCGAGACGCCGGCTGGATACGAACCGTCATCGTTTATTGGAACGTCACCAGCCCCCACTCGTAACAAGTTCTCCGCGGTGAACCACTTGTCAAGAGGTGCGCCCCCGTCCGTGGGAGTCCTGCCAATAACCCCCGTGCCTATTTTGGTTTTTCGATTCAGCGTTTTGTACGGGTCCAAAGTTCGGCGCTCCACGCCTGATTGTAAAACAGAAAGTGTCAGTCTCGTATGGGCAATCAGTCAGTGGAACGTGTTGGGTGGGAAATACGCACCGATGTGCGACAGGAACACCACGCGCCTTAGCCTGGGAACCTTCCCCGCTTTTATTCGTGCAAGCAACTCCACCGTTTCCGCCAGCGCGTCCGGTGCGTATTCATTAGCAATGATGACCCCGGTGGCTTCGGCCAGGACGTCGGCGTACGCCGTCGTCGACTGGTCAACAGCGTCCACGCAATCCAAATCCGACAAACACTCGATCGTCACCTTGTCCGCGAACAACAACTCACTCGCCATCGCGTTGAACGGGTTCTTCACGCCTACGTAGCTGGAGTGGGGTAAACACACCGTTATCGTGGTACCCGCTGACCGAGTGTTTTTACTCAGCTGGTCCACCGCGCACTGCGCCGTCCTTTCCTTGCACCCGAACACCACGATCGTATCCCGCGTTGGGTCGATCGCCGCGGACGGGAAGAACCGGAGCCGGGGGGCGCGCGCGAGATTTCGGCAGGCTCGGAACGATTTCGGGCCGGGGCTTGTGCGTGCCAGTGGCCCGCGCGCGGTGACAATGGAGGACGCCATCGGACCGAGGTTTGGGACAGAGACGCGACGAAGACAAGCGTGCGCACTGTTCTGTCGGAGACAGCTCAGCACTGGCAGGAGAAAAGGAAGAAGATTCGGTGGAGCTCGATTCGTTTCCAAACCGTTATCATCACCGGCGCTAAATCTACACCGCTTTCCGCTTCCCTCGCCTCTTCGCCCCCGTGACCCGCGCCCCCGCGATGCGTCGCGCCATTGACAACGCGTAGTTCCCCCCCATCGCAGTAAGTGCGAGGAGCGCGAACGGCGCCAACCGAGGTGCCGCGTAACAAAGCTGTCGCGTCAACGGGCGTTCCGCGCGCGCCAAAACGCCTTTTGACGCAAGTTCAGCATTTATTTTTCCGTGCCACCCGACCTCGGCGGAGGTTTCGTCGCACATGCGCGCGTACCACATCGTGTACGCGGCGACGACCCCGAGGAACGTCCTTCGCGCTAGTGTCAGGGAAGGGCCGTCGGTGCTGCCGAAAACAACACCGAGGCTTTGAAGAACACTCAACGGGCACGCGGCGTGCTGCCACGCGACGTAGCGAACTTTTTGCTTTTCCAAAACGAGCAGAAGTTTCGTTTCTTTGCCCGGCGCCGCGCCAACCGGGTTTAGGTACGAATCCGAGACTACGTGCCAGTGATGGCCGAACTCCGAAACCAACGCCTGGCGAAGCCGGGAAGCGCGAGCAACCGCGAGTTGCTCTGGAGCTGGTTTCTTTTGTGTGGGAAGGGATTCGTCCGGAGAGTCGTCGTCGTCTAACGCCGCACACGCGCGACGCTCGAGAACGCTGGTGTTTTCTTTTTTTTCTTTGCGAATTGGAAGCCAATCGTACTCGCCGTGCACGACGCGCGCGCTGTGTTTTGTGCTTTCTCGGTGCTTTTTGTCAGTCACAACATCATCGGCGTGTGGAAGCACCAACTCTTTCGGTGCTTGCGTTGAGGCGTACGTCAGCACGCGCAACGGCGGGTTTGTATCCGCCCGCAGGTACACGAGCGATTTCTTTTGGTAGCTCACGTTCACCGAAAAGTCACTTGTCCCCACCACGCAATGAAGTTCGTGCTTGGACCTCAAACGCGCGGTTGTGGCCCTCGCTAATGCGGCCAACTCAGAAGGGGTCCACACGTGCTTTTCCCCCGGGTTCCGGACGATGGCGGGGGTGGTGGACGCGAGCGCGCCCACGAACGCGGCGCGCACGGCGAGCTGCCGTGCCGCAAGCGCGTCGGCGCGAACTATCCTAACCAGACGATCCAGGGTGTCCACGCAATGGTCCGGGTCCTTGGGGGCGGGCATCGCTTTTCGCTTTTCGGCAGGCGTCTGTACCGGGCGATACACGGTGTGTGCGCCGAAGGTGCCGGAAATCCACGGAAGGAAAGGCGGGGCGTTCGGGACTGAGTCTCCAGGGGAGGCGAGCCGGGTAACTGTTTTCACCCAGATCGAGTCTGGAGTGCCGCTTTTCGTGCTGCCGCTTGAATGGAAAACTTCGCGCGCGCCACTCTGGGTTTTCAAGCTTCATGTCAGCTTGCCCATGCCCGCGGGGGGCACACACACCGCGCGGTCGAGCGCAGTACACCGGCTTGGTCGACTTAGTTGACTTCGTCGTGAGGTTACGGATCCGGGCCGGGTTCGTCTTGTCCATAGACTCGTGGGTGGCGCAGGTGCGTGCCCGAATCCGGACAGCATTGGCGCTTGTTTTTTTGCACGCACTCGAGAACAGAGCGGCGAACACCTCAAATCGCGTCGTCGGAAAGGCGACCCGGCGAACCGGTTTGATCACCGGTGCGAGTTCGGGAACGCGTTTGGATGTTCACCGAGGGTTTGTGGCGGACGTGCGTAGGAAACTAACGTCGTGGCTCTGTGGGTGCAGGGGGTCAAGGGAGTCGCGAGCACGCCACCGCGCGCGCGGGGGTGGCGAGGGAAAAGAACGCCACGAGGCACCATCCAACGAGGTGATCGCTCGTCACGCACACGCGCCACCGCTACGGACTCGGGTTTTCACCTCACGACCGGATGCCCGCCCCCATGCGCTGACCTACCCCGAACCCCCAACATTTCGCAGAGAGTTCCACAGACGGCCCCCCCCGGTGATGGCTGAGGGATCGAGTCCGATCCTTGCTCGATAAATCTTCTGAAAAAAATAAAAACAAACAGGCCAGGGCGCGCGCGAGGACCACGAACGAGGGAACGCACTACACTACTTAAATGTTGAACGGGCAGAACACGTTCGGTGGCGGTCACGGCGGCGATGGCGGCGGCCAGGGCTTCCCGGGAAGCATGAACCAGTCCGGAACGGGCGGAGGGCAGTACGGCGTGGGGCCTCCGTTGCGCGGCGCGGGCGGCGCGGGCGGCTTTTCAAACCAGATGGGCGCCGGCGCCGGCGCCGCGACGCAGAGCCCGTTCAGTGGCGGCGTTCACACGATGAACGGCCCGGCTCGCCATGGCCTTGAAGGCCAGCGTTTGTCTTTGGACGGCAGAAACGGACGGGCAACGGGCGGCGGCGCGCCTCCCGGCCTGACGCGCCAGGCGAGCGGCGGCGTTCAGATGGCGGGCGCGACTCGCGCACTCGCGCAGAACGCCGGGTCGATGGGGAGCCCGGGCTCAGCGCCGCCGCCCGGCCAGGCTTTCCCGCGGCCTGAACAAAGGGTGAGTGTAAACGGAATGCAGGCGAGCGCCGGCGCCGGGAACGACGGGCTGTTTGCGATGATCAACAAGCAGACGCACGGAGGTACGCCCGGGCACGCGGGGGCGAACCTCGCGAGCTTCGGGGGGGGGGGCGGCGGCTTCCCGGCGGGGATGAGCGGCGCAAACGTTTTGGGGGACGGCGCCGCCGGGGGGATGAACGCCGCCGGGGCCCCGCCCGGGTTCGACTTGAACGACTTCCCGAGCCTGGGCGGGCAGGGCATGCAGGGACGCGGAGGCATGGGTGGTGGCGGCTTCGCAGGCGGAGGGATGGCCGGCGTAGGGGCAATTAGTCACGGCGGGTTTGGGATGGGCGGCATGGGGATGGCCCAGAGCGGCGCGCAGATCGCGGGCGGCAGGTTGTTCGGAGGCATGGACGGCATGGGCAGCGCGGACGGGTACGGGGTGTTGGGTGGCGTGTTACAAAAACCGCACCCGGAGTTCACCATGCAGAACGAGGACTTCCCCGCGCTTGGTGGTGGGGGGCCGGGCGGGGGCGGGGGGGCGACGGGCGGCCAGGGAAACGCGCCGGGCAAAAATCTGGCGTCGTCGCTGCAAAGCGCGAACTTCCCGCCCATGGGTTCCGGCGGCGGCGGCAGAGGCACATTGGGGGGGGGTCATGGGGGGTTCCCTTCCCTGGGCTCGGCGAACGGCGGATCCCTCGCGCAAAAAGGAGGGCCCTCCTCGTTTGGGTCTGCATACCAGGGATCGCAAACGGGCGGCGCTGGGTACGGCGGCGGCGGTTACGATTCGGTCGGTGTCGGCGCCGGGGCTGCCGTGTCTGGGCAAACGGGTGGAACGGCCACCACCCCGGGTCCGGACGTGGACCGGTTCGGTTTGTTAGGGTTGCTTTCCGTGATTCGCATGTCGGATCCGGATTTAACAACCCTCGCGCTGGGTACGGATTTAACCACGTTAGGGCTGAACTTAAACTCGCCCGACCCGCTTTACAAAACCTTCGGGTCGCCGTGGAGCGACGCGCCGCCGCGGCACGAACTCGAGCTGGCGCTTCCCGCTTGTTACGCCGTGCACACCAAAAGAGCCTCGCCAGGTGCGTTTGCAAAGTTCACCCCGGAGACGCTGTTTTACGTGTTTTACAGCTCACCCGGTGACGAGACGCGGTTGTTCGCCGCCGACGAGCTCACGAAGCGCGGGTGGGGGTTTCACAAAGAACTGAAAGCGTGGCTCACGCGGGTGGCCGGGTCGGACCCGGTGACGAAAACTTCCGTCGGCGAACGCGGGTCGTTCTGGATCTTCGACGTGCAAACCTGGGAACGCGTCCGGAAAGATAACTTCAACCTGCAGTACGACGCGCTGGAGCTGGCGCCGGGGGGTGAAATGAGTGGGAGTGTCGGGGGAGCCGAGTAGACGGTACTACTTTACTGATATACTACGAGACGTGATGGAAGTCACTTCCGATATACTTTGATAATTGGCGGCACGGACTCAGTGTTCGTCGCCTCGACCAGACTTTGTTGTGATGCATGCAACGACACCGTTAAACACGGAGCGCGTTTTCATCCAGAAGCTCAACTCGCATCATCCACAAAACGTCGTCAAATTCTCGTCACAAAACGCGTTGTCGTCTACCACAGATTGTCCTGCAGTTAGCAGTGGAACGGAACGTCAACCCGGAAACTAAAGTGCCGGTAAGTCGTAGTGCAAGCGGCACAACGACCGGTCGCGCGCACGGCCACCTCGCGTGTTCTCCGGCTTTGGTGCACGTGTAGGAGTGGTCGACGACCCGCGTGTGGTGCGGGTGCGGTCGTGGCGGGACACACGGTACAGGTTGCCCACGTGAGATCCGGGGTGGGCCACATTTTTGTTTGGCGCGCGCGCCCCGGGAACTAAAAGAAAAAAACAAACAATGCGTCGCGGAGTCCACCTGTTCGCGTCCGTGGATGCTGGGAAAACCCCTAAACTCGTGCCTCCCCCCGCGCGCGCCGCGGCGAGTGACGCCGACGGTCACTTCGCGTCCCTTCCCAAAGCCCTGGTGAATGACATCGTGTCTTTGTTGGACGGCCCATCCGCCGCGAAGCTCGGGATGACGTGCCGTCGCATGCGAGACGTCGTGAAACCCGCGCGGGTGTGGTGCGCGCTGGCGAGGGCGCAGGAGCCGCACAGCAGTTTGGTGAGGGAGGACCTTGTTACCAAGGACTTCAGTTGGCGCCGTCTGTACGCGTGGAGAAGGCACGTGCTGGGTCACTGCGAAAACGGCGTGGACAGAATAGCGGTTGCGGATCAACACCGGGTGTTGACGTGCGACCCGGTCGCGGGCGGCGGCGCGTCGTACGTGATACACGAAACGTCCGGGTCCGTTCCGGGGAGCACGCTGGTGCCTAGTTTGCTGACCTGGAGCCCGCGGGGTGAGCTGTTAGCGGTGGTACAGGACGCGCCGGAGGGGTGCAAGATTTTAATCGCAGCGCCGCCCGTCACGCTCCGCGAGCGCGGGTTGAAAAACAGACGCAAAGAAACGCAAAGAGACCGCCGGCGCAGTTCGCGGTTCGGTTTGGGACCCACGGGGGACGAGGACTCCACCGCGGCCGGGTACGCGGTGGGCGCGAGCACGTTCATGGAAGGCGCTGTTGAAGAAGATGACGGTTCGCAATCCGTGGGCGATTTCGCGCTGCCAAACGACGCCGACGCGACGCGCAAAAGTAAACGCGGCGAAAAACGAAAACACGTCACGGACCTTCCCAGACCCAAACCCAAAAAGAAACCCTCTTTGGCGCCGTTGAACGAGCTGTCGTTACCCGTGGCGAACCCCGTGTTTCTCGCGTTCGACCCGTCAGGCACACGGCTGGCGGTGATGAGCGTGCAGCGCCGGGGCCGGGAAATTGCGCTGCACGAGCTGGACTGCGCGGTTTCGCTGTTTTCGCTTTACGGCGGCGCGAGCGGCGGCGCGAGGGAACAAAGCCACGCGATGTCAAATGCGGCGGTCGAAAACGTCAAGCTCCTGAAAGCGTCAAGAGAGTTGTCGTTTTGTTACGCCCCAAGGTCCCGGGACATCCTGGCGCTGCTTGACGGGACGCAAGTCGCGAAGCTCGCGCCGGTGACGCGACGAAACCGTTCTAGACATTCAAGCGACGAACTTCACGACGCCGCCGTCTCGGACTCGGACTCGGACCTAACGTCCCCGCACGTCTCCGTGGGGACGCGGGTGATGAAAACGGCTGGTACCAAGCAAACAGGGAACGGTTTCGGGTGGAGCGGGTTGTTTCCGTTCCGAGCCGGGACGTCCGCGGCGCACCAGTCGCAAACGCGAGGGAACCCGAATCCCTCGCCCCGGGAAGACGACGACTCCCACCAAGAGGTGACTTCCTTGGGAACGAGTCTTTGGTGGCGCGTGGGGGGTGACTTCGCGCGGAGCGGGGTTCGGGTTGGTTTGGATTCCGTTGCGAGGGGAATGGGCTGGTGCGCCGGGTTCGTGGGTGGCGGCGTCGGGCGCGGGTCGGCGAGCGCCGCGGCGAGCAGACGCCGAGGCGGCGCGTCTCGGGCCCGGGGTTTCGTCGCGCGCACCATTTTCGGAGGCGACCAACGAGCGATCAAGCGCGCGCGGCTCACCACTAAGCCCAAGGGGGGCGATTCTGGACGAATTGCAGGTGACAAGTTGACCGGAGTGGGTGCGTTTGTGTTTCACCAAATCCCGCCTCCACGTTTGCCCATACAAGACTGACACTTTTTTTTTACAATCACAGGTACGGAGCACCGCGCGCGCGAAAACTTCTTCGTGGACAAACACCGCGGCGGCCACATCCCCCCTCGGCGATTCGTTCCCCTTGAAACGTTTGGGATCCCGCCCTTTGCCACGGAGATAGACCGGGGAAATGTGCACGGTCCCGGTTCCGGGACCGTGGAACGGTCCGCGGGCACCACCAGGCACGACACCCTACACCACGCGCAGGTGGAGGGTTTGCTGCACATCGTGCAGTGGATCAAACCCGCGTCTGTTGTGGCGGCGCGGTTCGCGGGGAGCGACTCCGGGTTCCGGGTTCCGTTGGACCTCTCCGACGTTGGGGGCGGTGTTGGGTTACTGAAACGCACACAACTAGAAACGCAACCCACGAACCCCGACGGCCACTGGTTGGTCCCCGCGTCGTTTCAAAACGCGGTTCCCCCCAGCACGTTTCTCGCGCTCGTACCCGCGCTCGCCACGCCCGGTCCGGCGGAGTTGCGAGGTGCGGGGCTTTCCCAATCACCACACACCGCCTTCGCGCATACTCGTCCTGACGAAGGGACGGTTATTACCTCTGCCCATTACCCCAACTGTTCCGCTGGATTACGGGTTCCCTGTTTACGTGATACCAATCCCGGATATACACATCACGACCGACTGACACTTTCGGCGTTAATCGTACAAGGGTCTTTCGCGGATCGCCGAGAAACGAAACGGCGGAAAGCCCTCGGGCTTCCCATTCCCAGCGAACTAAAAGGCGCCACGGGTGACGCGCGCGCCGCCGCTGATTTGGTGGCGAAGAAAAGCAAGGCTCTTTTTTCAAGCGCCGCGTTGCGCAAAAGAATAATCACCGAACTCGCGCCGCCCGCGACATACCAGGAACTGCACGCGGTGGTTCCCGTGGTGGCGAGCGCCAGGTACGGCCTTGCGGGCTTTCCCAAATCCGCCACACCGTGTCCGGCCCGATTACGGGTGACTAAATGAGCAGGCCGCGCGGTCCGAAAGACGTTAACCACTTTCTTTTCCCAATCTCAGTCCTGGCGGCCGTATTGTGTGCTGGAGCGACGACGGCGGGTTATGGGCCCGGCGGTGCGTGGGGGACACCGAGCGAAACGCGGGGTGTTCGCCGAGCGCGTTCGCGGTGCTGAACCTGCAGACCGTCGGTTTCGGCGCGGGCGCGGTGGACCCGGTTGGTACGCCGAACTCGGACGTCGCGGGGGGGACCTCGGTGCTGCTTCACGTCGCGGCGATGCAGTGGAGCGCGTCGGGAAGACGTCTACTGATTCTGCTGGTAACGCACGTCGCCACTGTGTCGCACATCGTCCCGAAGTACGCCTGGGCGGTGTGGGACCCGCCCGGGGAGTGGCTAGTGGATAGTCAGTCGCAAGAAAACGAAAACGAAAACAATGCGTTCGCGACGATAGGCGCCGTATCAATAGGCCGGTGGCACACCCCGTCCACCGCGTTCGTGAACGACTGCTTGTCTATTTTCGAACAGTACACGCAGGCGAACACGATGTGGAACCCCACGGAGACGAAAGTGGCGTACCCGGTGCGAAGGGAGATCGCGGGCGGCCACGAAAACGGAGGCGCCGGAGGAGGCTTCGTGACGGAGGAGATTGAGATCCAGTGGTTTCCTGAAACGCGGGTTTGGAGGGAAACAACAGGGGGTGAGGGGTTCCCAAACGGGGACCCGCACGAAGGCGCGCCGACGACGACGCAGCAACAGACAGATGACCCGCGCGCGCTGGCCTTCGTGGAGGTGCCCACCGAACCGCCAATCGTGGTGTGCGAAGGGAGCTTCTGCGCGTGGAGTCCGCGGTAGTTGTGGTTGTGTTTTGTAAAAATTCCATAGCACAAACCCGTGTGCGTTCCGGTGCCGGGTTCTCCGGCCGACCGCGCGCCAGCCACCGCGCGTCCACGATTCGCCGCGCAAACAGAGGTGAATGAAGACGTACTTCTGGTGCAAACGCGTGTTGGATTTTTACGTAAAAAAACGAAACAAGACGTTTTCAACACTGGCGTTCGCTACCGCTGGTTCGTTACTTCTCGATGAGTTGTTTGATCGCGTCCCCCCCCCTTACCGCGTACCTTCCCACGTCTTCCGTGAACTTCGCGGATGTGTTTCCGTACGTCTCCACCGCGGCGATTAAAACGGCGACGCCTGCGAGTTCCAGCGCTCTCGGCGCCGCGAGGTTTATAACCGGGACATGCGCGGCGTACACGAGTAGGTTCGCCACGAAAAGCGCCGCGGCGGGGGGCGCGATTGTTTCCACCGGGTCCTCCAAACCGTTGAACCACTCAATCGTGTCGCCTTTGACAGACTCGAAGTCGAATTCGGTGGCGAATTTGGAGAGCTTTCCAAACACCGCCGTGGTCGGCGAGACGAGGTCGTCAGGGGCGGGGATGTCCTGGGGAAGTTTTTTACCGAAACCGGCGAGGTCCTCGTCAATCGTCGCATCCTTCGTCACGACGTAGCGCGCCAGCAAAAGAGTCGCCGCGCACGCGCCGATGTATTCAAGGGGGCCTGGTGTGAGGAACCCTAACACGGGCAGGTGCGCCGCTGCGTCTACGGCGACAACAACACCAGCAGCCGCGGCTTTGCCCACCACGCCCTCCGTGCCGGTCACTAACGTTTTCGCCTCTTCAAGCGCCCCAGAGACGTCGCCCTCAAACGCCTTGTCCTTGACGCTCGGCTTTGCGAGCGCGACGCCGGCAGCTCCAAAAAGCGCGAGCACCACGGCGTCGCCGAGCACGGCGTCGAAGGAAGTGACGCCCTTGCTCTCCGGCGTTTGTTTCTTGGGCGCTTGCTTCTTGGGCTGTTCCGCCTTTTTGGCGGGCGATGGGGCGGGCTTCGCGGCGGGCGCGGGCGCCGCCTTCGCCGCTTCCTTCGCCGCCTTCGCCGCTTCCGCCTCAGCAGCTTTGGCCTTGATCGCAGACGCTTTCTCAGCAGCGGCTTGTTCCGCAGCAGCCTTCGCGGAAGCCGCCTTCGCGGCCTGTGCCGCGGCCTGCTGCTCCGCGTCGCGCGCGCTCGCGGCTTGGCGCTCGGCGAGGCGCGCCTTGGCGTCCGCCTTGGCGTCCCCCGCCGTCGCGATTTCCGCTTTCGGCGCCGCGGCTTCCACGACAGGTTCCGCCACCGCCGCAGCGACCACGATTGGCGAGGGCGCTTTCTTCGGGGCCGGGTAGCTCGTCTTGGGCTTCGCGGTCACGATGCCGTTCTTTTTCTGGATCTTTTTAATAGAAGCGTCCGCCCATTGCTTTGTGGTGGTTCTGCACGCTTCGTTTTTGCACGACGCGGCCATGCCGTCGTACATGGTGACTTGCGCCGCGATTTGCTCATCCACGGAGAGGCCCACCGGAGCTGAGGCGGTGACGGGAAGCGCCACACACAGTGACGCGGCGACACCCAGCGCTACGCGAGCGATGGGCGAGACGGTGGCTTGCTCATCCCTTCCAGCCGAGGCGGCGGGACGAACCGTCGCCGCGCGCGTCGATCCGGACGCGGTGCCGGGAACGCGCACGTTGAGACGCGCGCGGACGACCCCGGTACGCGGCACAGTGGTAATGGCGGACATTTGAAGCGGTGTGTGTGTGTTTACGCGCACCACGGTGTGTGTTGGTAGGGGCGAACGACGGTAACAACCAGGCGTAGCACACATCGATCAGGGTACTTGCAAACTTCGTTGCAGCAGTTTCACGCGGTTTTTGTGGAGCCACCACTTAGCAATCGCAGTCTCGACACGTGTGCCAATGGGTCGAGGTTCGCGCCAGCACCAAATCAAAAAAATCTCCTCGGCACCTCGAGATCTTTTTGGCCGCCAGTGAGTGCTTCGCCAAGCGGCGTTTTTGCGCGATCGCGACCCCCGGCTCGCCATTCCCGCACACACACCACACTTCAAATGTCCGCCATTTCCTTCCGCTCCGCCATGGCCACCGGCCTCGGGGCCAAGCCCATCGTGCGCGACGCTAAGGCCCGCGCCGGCCTAAAGGTTTTCGCGCGCATGACCAAGGACAGAGTGGGGCTGAAGAAGGATTCCAAGTGGAGGTCGGACATCGACATCTACCCGGTGCGTGTGCTTGTTTTTGGTTTCCGTGTGGCTTTAAAGTAACTGGCGCGCACACGCGGTTTCGCCGTGTCGGAACTCGTCCCCAGAAACCCCCGAACGTGTCTCGCGCACTTCGTTCCCTTTGGGTGGCTCTGCGGCTCGTTGCCCCGTTACCTCCCGCACAAGCCTTTTTCAATCCCCCAAAACTGACACTTTTCGCCTACCCAAAAAAAAAAGGAATGGGGCACGTTCCCCATGACCGAGCGCACCTCCCCGCTCACCTCTTTGACCTACGACGAGTACAAGAACAACGTCAGCGCGGAGATCATCCACGGCCGGTTCGCCATGCTGGGCGTTACCGGGGCGTGGGCGCAGGAGAACCTGGTTGGTACGCCGTGGTTCATGGCGGGCGAGGAGTGCACGTTCGATAACTGCAGCATTTCGTACCTGAACAACAAATTCGAAGCCTCCTACGACGGCGCGTTGCTGGGGATCATTTTCCTGGAAATCGTCCTGATGGGGGGCGCGGAGGGGTACCGCACGGGTCTGTTAGAGAACCCCTTCGACGACGTCGTGGCGGGGTCCGTGTACCCCGCGGGGCGGTTCGACCCCCTGAACTTCTCAGAAGGCAAAGCCGCCAACCTGTTCAAAGAGGACCTGGACACCCTGAAGATCAAGGAGTTAAAACACTGCCGCCTCGCCATGTTAGCGTGGCTCGGCATACTGGCGCAGTCCGTCAGCACCAACCCCGACGGCGCCGGCCCGAACGCGGTAGGGCCGGTAGCGAACTGGTCCGCGCACGTCGCCGACGTCGTGCACTGCAACGTCGTGGACCGATCGGGGTGCGTGTTTTAAAAAAAAAATGCGTTTGGGGAGGTGTTTTTGGGATTTGTGGAAGTTTTTGAGGCTTGAGATTGCGGAGGGCGGGAGATATCGAAGGAGGGGAACACAGAAAAAGTGACTGGGCCGTGAACCGCGGTGGCCAGGTACCCTACCGGTTGAATAAAATAACATGGAAGGTAACAGCAACGAGAGCATCTATTGACCGTTCCGTAAGTGCGCCTCATCCTTTAAGTTTCACCTCTTTGTCAGTCGTCAGTCACCCGTCAACTTCAGTTTGCCGATGTCGCAGTCTTTCGCTTTTTGAACTCTTTTCGCACATCTCATCGGGCACTCGTCGACGCGCCCGATCGACCCTCCCCTCCACGATGTCGCGCGGCAGCGGCGCCGGGTATGACCGCCACATCACCATCTTCAGCCCGGAGGGTCGTCTGTACCAAGTCGGTGCGTGCGAACTGCCTGTGAATCGCCGTGCCTCGCCGTGAGCCGTGTCAGATCGGGGCGCCGAGTCCACTGCGCGCATCTGTCATCCTTTCCTCACTGACGTCTTTACGTCTACCCCCCCTCACCCCTCCCAGAGTACGCGTTCAAGGCGATCAAATCAGTGGGCATAACCTCAATCGGCGTGCGAGGCAAGGACAGCGTGTGCGTGGTGACGCAGAAGAAGATTCCGGTACGTGGAGGGTGACCTTCGGCTGTCTCCCCGATCGGATCTCAGAGGTTCTGACTTTTTTTACGCAAGTCAAAATAAAATGTGTGCAAATCTCATCTCTCGACGCCTCCTTAAACCCGAACCTATTCAACCTAACCCACCCCCACCTCCACAAACAACAGGACAAGCTCGTCGACGCCTCCGACGTGACGCACATGTTCAAGATCACCAAGTTCATCGGGTTGTGCGCGACGGGAAAAGGACGTAAGTGCGAATGGACCACCGACGTGGACAACCCTAATCTTTCGACACCGTACCTATTTTCCCGAACGTGCCTAACCCCGCACCTCCTATTCAAATGCGCACGGACAACCCTAACCCTAAACCCTAAACCCAGCCGACATCCGCAACGTGGTGCAGAAAGCGCGGCACACCGCCGCGGAGTTCCGGCACGAGTTTGGGTACGAGATCCCGGTGGATTACCTGGCGAACCGGATGGCGGATAATTTCCAGGTACGGCCGGGCGCGCGTTTCCCAAATCAAAAGACGTTGACTGGTTGCCCATACTTCCACCAGAAGGGACTAATACGACCAGAAGGGCGCATTCCCTCGGACTGTTACCCTGACTGTTTACGTAATACCAATCCCTCATACACGTTACGAAAGACTGACACTTTCTTTGTTTGGTATCAGGTGTACACGCAGCACGCGTACATGCGCCCCATGGCGGCGATGCTGATGTTCGTCGCGATTGACGAGGAAAAAGGCCCGCAGTTGTTCAAAAACGACCCGGCAGGGTACTACGTTGGGTACAAAGCCACCAGCGCGGGGGCTAAGGAACAGGAAGCTTTAAACTTTCTTGAAAAGAAAGTGAAGGGCGAAAACGCGGGGAACGTTTTCACGCAGAAAGAAACCGTTCAAACCGCGATCGGGTGTTTGCAGACCGTTTTAGGGGAGGACCTGAAAGCCAAGGAGCTGGAGGTTGGCGTGGTGAGTAACGACAACAAGCACTTCCGGTTACTCACGGAGAAGGAAATCGAAGAACACCTCACCGCGATTTCGGAACGGGATTAGCTCCGCGAGTTAAGTTTCGGTTCGGTAAATACAATCTAGGGAAGCGAGGGAAGCGTTGTGCATACAAAAGCATCTCTCTCGTAAAACTACGGCCGTACTGCAAGGTTCCAGGGTAACTACCGGTCGCACTGACTGTCTTTAAATTTCGTTCTGCCAGTTAAAACCCGAAACCCTAAAGGTCTTCGTCCTCCGAGTCATCCGGGACGTGCAGTTTTTCAATCGCGGATTTAATTAAGTTGACGTCGGCGCTCGCGGGTTTCAAATCCAGCGCCGTGCTGAAGTTCGTGATGGCTTGGTCGTTCAGTCCGAGTTTTTTGTAAATGCGGCCCATCAGGAAGAACACGGAGGCTTCCCGGGGGGCTACTTGTTTCAGCTCCTCCAGCTCGTGAAGCGCCTCGGTGAACCGGTTGTCCGAGAGCAACACGGAGGCTTTCTCGTACTGAGATCGGTAAAAAAAAGTGTCAGTCCATTTGTTGGGCGCGTATTGGACGATGTGTGGACAGCAGTCGTGGTAATCGGTCCGAACAGTCGTAGTAATCGGTCCGAACAGCCACAGGCGCGTTAGAGGTAAAACAGTGCGTGGCGGATTTGGGAAAGGCCCTACGGCCATACCTTCGCGAGCGGGTTTTTCAAGTCGAGCTGCACGGCTTTTTGCAAAAGCAAAAGTGCGTCGTCCGTCTTTTTCAAAGCGTGCTGCGCCATGCCGAGGTAACAAAACAACACCGACGACCGCGAGTTAATCCCAAGCGCGTGCCGAAAGTGGTACTCACTCAGTTCGTACTTCTCCTGTCTGTAATAAACCGTCCCGAGGCCGTACCAGGCGTTGTAGTGCCGCGGGTCCAAACGAATCGCCGCGCGGTACGCCGTCATGGCTTTTTCGAAATCCTCGTTGGCGAAGTACTCGTGTCCGCACAGGGTGTGCGCGTAGACGCACTTGGGGTCTAGTTGTAGGGCTCTTTTAAAGAACCGCAACGCGGTTTCGTGTTCCTTTTGAAGGCTAAAGCAGTTCCCTAGGACGCACCAGGTTTGGGGCGCCAGTCTGTCCGTGCTCACCAGGATCTGCGCTAGGTGCGCCAGCTCGGCTTCTTTGCGCAGGTGCCACAGCACGGTGCTGTTTGGAAAACCGAAAAAACGTCAGTCTTGAGTCTTGAGTACGGGCGTACTGTATGGGGGATTGGGTATAGTATTCGGGCCGAACAGTGCACTTGTGCTGTATGTAGCAGTGACTGGATTTGCAGTTGGGAAGCCCCGCACCTGTACACTTCCATGGTTTCCAAACCGTTGGGATCAACCCGTCTGCACTGCTCGAACGCGCTCGCGGATGCTTGGTACTCCACCATCTCCGCGTGCGCCTTGCCTTTCAAGCAAAGCGCGTACGCGGTGTTTCTTTGTTTGTGGTGTAACCGCGCAAGCGACTCGACGCACTCGCGGCCGCGGAACATTGAGAGGTGCGCGAGCGCGTCCTGATTGAAAAAAAAGAAATGTCAGTCATGTATGGGCAATCAGTCGGCGAAATGTGGTAAATGGGAAATACTTACCGCCAGGGGTTGCAAAAGCTCGCGCAAGGAAAGCGCGCCTTCCGCGAAGCGACCCGGCGCCACGAGAATCGTGGTTTGCGTTTCGTTGCCGTACCAATTTGACCCACCCTGGGGGTACCCTATGGGCAAATACCCGGAAGGGGCTCCGTCTTCGGAGACGCGGGGGCGCGAAAAAAGAAACCCTCCCCCACCCGTTTCCTCGCCGTCCAGGGAGTCTCTCCGCCCGGCGCGGCCGGGACGCGCGCCCCGAACCCGGGGCGGACCACCAGGGTAATTGCCCATAGGGTCATCGCCAACCGCGGGTGTGACGAACCCACCGGGATATGCAGGACCTGGAGTAGCACCGTCTACGGACCCGGCCGGCGTGACGCTCGCGATGGAGGCCAGGCGCGAGCTTCGCCGGACACTCGCGGCGCCTGATTGGTCACCCCCGGTCGGCGTCGGCGTCGGCTCCGCGAACAACCGCCCGCTGACTTTCCGCAGCTTCCCCTCGTCCACGAACACCCGCCTGAAGCCTCGTCCGCCGTGGTTACCAACCCTTTGGTCGTCGTTTGCCCCGGAAGGACCGCCCGTCGTTTGCGTTTCATCGTTAGGAGGCGCGCCCTTCACGGGAGGCGGCGGCATGCCAGCCGCCTCCGCGGGCGACGGCGTTTCAAGAGGCAAGCCTTGCATGTTGATTTGCGTTTCCGTCTCCGCCGCGTCCGCCGCCGACGTTAGGTCCAAATCCCTCGCGGGGCCAGGGGTTTCGGCGTCGAGCACGAATCGTGTGTTGTTTTGTGTAACACCAGTACCAGTGGTCATGCCGGTATCCCCAAACTGGGGGGGGGGCGGGATTTGTTGACGCGGAGCGGTCGAGTCGTAACCCACGCTCATGCTCTGCTGCATCTGTAAGTGTAAAAGAAAAGGGTCAGTCCCGTTTGGGCGATGTATGGGGTATGGGTGTGCTGTATGGGCAAACAGTGCACTTGTGATATATTCGTAAGAGTTTCCAGTACTGGAATGTTGTTACTAGCACTGGCAATGCTACATACATCACGAGTAGTGCACTCAAAGAGGGGCAGTAAACAGTGTTGGGATTTGGGAAAGGCCCAAGGCCGTACCTGCGGCGCGGGCGTCTGCGTGGACGGCGCCGCGCTGTCCGGGACCTGCGGACGCGCGCGGAACTGAAACGGCCTTTGCGCGGTGGATGCTCCCTTGTGCGTCCCTCCTGTCGAAAAAGAAGACATAGGCCCACTTGTTGTTTTGCCAAACGAAAACGGAACCGCGCCGGCGTTTCCGAACCGCCGCGCGAACTCGGCGTCTACTTCCACGAAACCGCCCAGTTCGTCAAGCGACGGGTACCCGCCCGTCTCGGTTCGATTCCCATCGTTTGCTTCTCTTTGATTTTGCGCGGCGAAGAAAGACCCCTCCGCTTCCCGCGCCTCACTCTCCGCCCCCAGCCCACAGAGCTCCTCGCGTGAGCTCCAGTTGAACGGGTCCATCGCGAGGGCTTTTTTGAAGTTAACCACCGCGCCCGCTCTTCGCCCGGTTTCTTTCATCACCATCCCGAGGAGATAGAGTCCCGCGGCGCCGTTGGGGGGTTCTTTCGCGGTACGTTCGTTTTTACCCGTAGTACCTTTCCCTTTGGGTGGTGGTTGATTCTCTCTTCCAGCGGACGGTCTTCCACCAACCCCCCCAACAATCCCCCCCC